>ERZ773027.9-NODE-9-length-179057-cov-11.199970_pt1 | contig 179057 bp, 189 predicted proteins | sample MGYA00511032_ERZ773027 | MGnify/ENA primary metagenome ERZ773027 (study PRJEB29015, sample SAMEA2738138) | human oral metagenome | biome: human oral; feature: human-associated habitat; material: saliva | place: China | collected 2190 ... | reverse complement strand
GTTTTGGGGTGGGGGGGGGGGGGGGGGGGGGGGGGTGGTTTGGGGGTTTGGGGGGGGGGTTTTGATGGTTCCGTTGCGTAGGATGATGGTGATGTTTTGGGGCTGGTTGGCGGCGTTGGTGTGTAGGAGTTGTGCGGTGTATGTGTTGGGGTGTGTGTTGTGGGTGGTGATGGTGTAGAGGGAGAGGTGTGCGGTTTGGTGGTGGTTGGTGAGTAGGATGGTTTCGCCGGTGGTGAGGCGGTGGGGTGCGAGGGGGATTCTCATGGGTGTTCTTTCTTGTTTTGGGTGGGTGGTCTTTTTCTTTGGGTGGGTGTGGTTGAAGGGGGTAAGACGGTTCCGGTGGCTGTTTCCGGCTCCATCCTACCCCCTTCTTGTGGGGCGTGGCAGGCTAGATGCCACGGTGGTTTGCGATGTCTTCGATGAGATGGGTGAGGGATTCTAGGGCTTCGTGTTCGGGGGTGGTGCTGGGTTCTTTCTGCGGGGTGATGCTTACCTGCCGAGTGGTGGTGTTGGTGATTTCGGGGGTGAGGGTTAGATTTAGGGTGGTGTGATTGATGGTCGCAGTGATGGTATTGCCATTGGTGGTAGTGTTGTTTACTTCTACGTGTGCGTATTCATCTCGGCGGGTCATAGCGCTGATTCGCTTGGCGATGTATTCAGCATTGTAGTTCTTGGGGATGGTGTGGGTGGTCATTGTTATGCGGGGTTCCTTTCTAGGGAGTTCTTGCTTTGGTGATGGTGGGGTTCTGGTTCCTATCTCCAGAACAACCATACTTATATAGTACCACACTATGCGCACTGTTTGCAACTATGGGTGTGGGTGTTATTGATGGATTCTTTGGTGGTGTGGTGGCAAGCCTGCAAACGGCTTACCACCACACCACTATTACACCCTTGCCGCCTTACAGCTTAGCGAGCGCTTCCAGAATCTTACGACCGATACGCTTATAAGTCGCCTCGGTATCTACTTCCTGATTCTCGTACACCTCATCGTCGTCATCAATGTAGAGCAGGGTGCGCGGGGAATCAGATTCATTCTCAGGGGTCTCGAAGGAAACCCAGAAAGCGTCTGATTCACCCTCGGCAGTGCAGGTGTCAAATGCCAGCAGACTGTCACTATACCAGCCGATGTTTTCAATACCAAGGTTCGCATTCCTCAGGACATTTACCACATCCTTGGTGGGGGTGGTCGCCTTGATGGGGGTATCGTCAATAAAGAGGGGCATTGTGTTTCTCCCTTGGTTGGGTGGTGGTGTGGAGCTTTTCATCTCCTCGGTATACTACTATAGTACCACACTTTTAAATGGGTGTGCAAGCCCTAGGGGTGTTTCACCACCCACACCATTACCCAGCCACGGCAAATAAGCACAGGGTACCACACACACCAGAAACAGACCTCACAACACCAACCCCAAAAACCATGCACAGACTAGGAACACGGGGTGACACATACCCACAGTATCCACACGCGGCACACAAGCAGACACCCCACCCATACAAAACCTAACGACATGCCCGGTCAGACACACAGCACTATCCGGGGTGACAATAATACCCCCCCCAGCTTTCAGGGTAGCACCTTCGATAATGGAGCCGCCCGATAGGGTGAGTGCCACCTCCCTGGTTTTCCCGGTCTTTTCCTTGATGTAGCTACCCGTAACAGTTGCTTCCATATTAGGGAGCGTATCGTTTGCAATGTGGATAATACCGCCGGTAAAGATGGTAGATTCACGGGGGGTTAGAGGGGTATTCTCATAGCGGGAAAGGCGTAGTACTGTATGGTTGGTTCTTGCAAGCATTTTGAGGTACTGTTTATTGCTTTCGGGGTTGTGTGCGTAACCGCAGGTTTCACACTCCATGCCTTCTATAAGTTCATCGTCTAGATTGCCATAATGCCACATGGTGTTACTTTCATAATTGATAGTTACCCGCCCGGTGGCTTCATCGACCGGGCGGGTTCTTTGGGGCTAAGCCTGTTACCTATTCCTAGTAGGTTTCTTCAACCTCGAACACTAGAAGAGCGTCAGCGACAGACTGAAACTCAGCGGGTTCAAGGTAATACTCGTTGCCGTCTTCGTCCCAGTGGGTGTCACTCTGTACGTCAAGAATATTATTACCACGGTATAGGTTTTCTCCATCTTCAAGTGAGATAGAGGTAAGCTCTTCACTCTGGCGGCGTGACAGCTGGATACGTCCCAAAGTTTCAGTTTCGGGTTCACCGTACAGTTCTGTAATGTCCAGTACGGCACGCATATAGTTTAGGCGTTCTTCTACGTCGTGAATGGTCACGGTCTTAGGGACAATGATACGGATGATGTCGTCGTTACCAACGAGGCGGCTCATGGTGCGTGTTCCTTTCAGGGGGGGGTTATTCACCCAGGGGGGCGATGACCATCTTGCGGGTCTTATGGTTGTATGCAAATACGGTGTAGATGGTATCCGGGTCTACCTGAATGTCGCCTGCTACAAGGAAGTCAATACCACTCAGTAGGTCAATCATGTGGTCTGCGCCGTGTACCACCTTGGAGATACGCGCTACATAGTACTTACGTTCACGGGTGCCACAGGTCTGCTCTTCAAGCTCAATAACCGGGCGTACCGGGATTGAGGTACCTACATTGATAACCTTTGCGATTTGGCGCTCAAAGTCGGTGCTAGAGTCGATAACTACAGCTTCCTGCCCGTCATCGGGGTTAATGCAACCATTGGGGATAACGCGGTCGCCTAGAAGCTTTTCACATTCCTCGGGGGTAAGCTTAACTCCGGCAATTCTTCCAATGCCGGGGTAGCGACCAGCGGCATCACGGTGGGCGGTTACGTAGGACATGATTGGCACCTTTCAGTAGGTAGGTAGTAAATGTATTGCTAGGGGTTACCCCCTTGCTTCTACAACTGTTATGCCACACCCTAGCCGGTGATTCCCAGCTAGGGGCTTTTTGGCTCTTGGTTTAGACCTCGTCGGTTGCTTCGGTCATGCTGAAGGAGTAGACACCACCATTGTCGTTGATGGTCAGGTCAGCAGTAAGGTTCAGAGCGGCGATAAGGTCGATAATCTTGGCGTTGGTATTCTTTGCGTCGATGCGGAGGATACCGGAGATTTCGCGCTCCTTACCGTCCTCGCACTTGAAGCGGTCGCCGCCGAGCTCATCAGTGAAGAAGTCGAACTTTACGGTTAGCATACCCTCAGTGTTACGGTTGGGAATGGAGGCGGTGAAGTGGCTTGCCTGCTCCTTGAGGACTTCCCAAAGGTCAATGGTGGGATTGTACTCGACGCGGGTGCGGCTGTCTTCGACGGTACGGGATTCGAGAACTGCGGTGAAGGTAGTGGAGGTGGTCAGTACGGTCATTGTATTTTCCCTTTCTGGGTGGTATCTGTCTTGCTGTAGCTCTTAGGGATTTTCTATTTCCCTCTCGGCTACATTTATATAGTACCACACTAAAAACATATCATGCAACCTAAATAGCCTGTGAATTGGGTGACTCTCTATAAGGAAAAGTTGCCGCTAAATATTTACTAAAAACCCTTACTTCAAGGCTTGCATCTATAGTTTTTAGTGTGATACTATATGTATATAAGGTTCAAAGACACGAACCGAAAACCCACCTACAGAGAAGGAAAGAGCTCCATTATGGCAACCCTCGAAGGCATCGAATACCTGAACCAGCGTGCGCAGATTGTAACCAGCTGGGCGGCGACGATTGGAAACGTCAAGGTTGAGGACGTAAACCGCGAGATTGACCTCATGCTCGACCGCGAGAAGGCGCAGAGCATCTACCAGCAGACCCCCGGCACCATCGCCCGTGAGCGTCTGCACCTGGCTCGAAAGCTCGCAATCCAGGCGTACATGAACGCATAGGGAACAATGCACTAGGAAGCCCCGGCTAACCTCCGTTTGGAGAGTAGCCGGGGCTTCCTTTGTATGTAAGGGGTGTAGGTCTGCTTATCCAATTCATTATGGGAATTATGACTCAACTGCGCGGGGGAAACGGTTCGAAATTTTGAAGTCATGCGTCCTCATGGGGCTCGACCCCACATGTGCAGGGAAAACGCCAGGAAGTCTAAAATCCTGCGACCAATACGGGGCTCAACCCCACGTGTGCGGGGAAAACATTTCCTGACAAGGCGTAACACCTGCACGGTGCCCGAATTACTTCCACTTTCCCGTGTGGGGTGAGTAGGCGGTGCCCGCCTACGGCGACCGCACACCCATTGCTGAGCGTTCCAGTCTTGATGACCACCTGAAGGCGATTCATCCGTTTATAAGGCTCTCCCCCAGCCGGAGGCGAGCGCTGGTTTTCATTGTAGCATATGACTGATGCTGGTGGGTTGGAGCCCCTGCATGGTGTGGGATGCAGGGGCTTAGGTTTCGGGGTTAGTGGTTGTTTGCGTGTTTGTTGAGTGCGTAGGCGATGTGGTTGGCAATGTGTTCGCCGGTTGGGGTGTAGACGTTAATGGTGGGGATGGGTTCGGTTTCGGTAGTGGTGAGGTTGGTGGTCATGGTGGGCTTTCCTTTCTGTAATGGGGGTTAGATGCCGTATTTGGCGAGGAGGATTAGGAGGATGAGGGTGAGGGCAATGCTGAGGGTTGTTGCTTTGACGATGAAGGGGTTGTAGGCGGTAGTGTGGCGGGTGGGTCCATGTGTAGGTTCCGGCGCGGGTGCTTCTTCCTGGTTGGTGATGGTGTTGTCGATGGTGTCGGCGGCTTCTACGATAAGGTTTGCCATGTCTCGTGCGAAGGTAATGTGTGATACTTCGTTGAGTGGGGTGGGTAGGCGGTCGAGTAGGTTGCTCCCTTTGAGTTCGCTGAGGGCTTCGGTGGTGTGTTCGGCACTGTTGGGGTGGTGCCTCTTGGCGTCGAAGTCTCGGGCGCCGGTGCTCATGAGTAAACTGATGGTGTCTTCCCACTTTTCGGGGGTGTTGTATTTTTCGGGGTGGTGGGGTAGGTCAAAGAGCCCCATGATGTGTGATTGTACCCATTCGATGCGGTGGTTGTGGGTTTCCTGGAGGTTGATGGTGGTCATTGGTTTTCCCTTTCTGTGGGTGGCTGGTTGATTGATGGGTTGGGGTAATTCTCCCAATCCTATATGAATATAGTATCACACTTTTAAATAGGGGTGCAACTATTGGTGGGGTTGGTGGGTTAGGTGGTCGGTGGGTTGGGGGTGGGGTAAGGGTTTGCCCCGCTCCTCGGTTGTGGTGAGGGGCGGGGCGGGTTTTGGGCTAGATGGTTGGATGGTTGCTGTAGCGGTGGAGCCGCTGGTTTGCTTCTTCAATGTCTTCGCGGATGTCCTGCGCATTGTGACTCTGATACCTGGTGATGTGGCTGAGAGCGGTGGTGAGCTCTTCAGCTTCCTCGGGTGCCCAATTGGGTAGGCGGTTCCAGAACTCCGCAATCCAGGTTAGCTCTTGGGTGGTTCGCTGGTGGGCGTAGGCGAAATTGTGGGCGGAGGTGTAGCCAATCATGTCGATAGCGCGGTATGCCCTTCGGATAGTCGCGATAACCTCGTTAGGGTCGGTCATTTCCTTGATGTCGTCAAGCGCCCGGTTAAGTAGCTCTTCCTGAACGTGCAGGGCGGTGTAGCCGAGGCGGGTGGAGTCGTTCAGGTTCTCTAGATGCTGGTCGATAGCGTCCAGTAGGTCACCGGCATCAACCTGCACCCACGGCACACCATCCTCTACACCGTACTGCTCGATAAAGGGAGTGAGGTGCTTCTCAAGAGTCTCCCAACGCCCCTTAATCGCCTCAACCCGGCGGCGGCTCTTACGCGCAAAAGCACGCACGGTAGCCACATGCTCATCCATAGACGCACCCAGCGACGCATCCGACAAGCTCACTGATGAGTTAGCCAAATCAGCGGCATGCATCGCCCGATTACGAAGCGAACCCACCGCCAGTAGAGCCAAACCCAGTCGCCTATCAACAACCCAGGGGTGCCAGCGACCCGAACGAATTAGCGCGAACGAGCCCGCCACAAATGCATCCAAATACTGAGCCGCCGCCGTAGCACGCTGAGCAACTACCAGGGCATCACGCCCCAAAGAAGCCAACTCAACAACCGGCACCACAAGCTCAGAAACATCACGCCCAGAACCCGAAACCTCAGCAGAAATCTTCACACCAATCACCTCCTCTTAGCCCTCAAAGAAGTCACTCAGAGACTCAGAGCGGTCAATGTCATGAACCTCAAGGATAGACACGCGCAAGCCGTCACCATCGAAACGGACGGTAAACGCTTCACTCATGCAACCCCAGGCGGTCAGCAGACCCATAAACGGGCTATCCGAGCGGAACACACCGAACAGTTCAGAACCATCCGGGGCCGTCAGCTCAAGACCATCCTCATCATAGAAATTCACACGGTACGAACCCGCCTTATCATGAGCCTGAAAATCAACGCGACCGGCAGACTCGCGAACCACAGACTGATTCACAAAACCGAATTTATTGAGCTTCACATCCAGCACCAGCGGGTCAGCGTAAAAAGAAATAACGCTAAAATCACCGTCGGTGGCGCGTTCCATAATACGGTCAAACTTATCAACAGCAGAGCGAGACATAATGAGTATCCCCTTTCCTAAGCGGGTGGTAAAAGGCTAGAAATACACTAGCCAGAACAAAACTAATAACTACATAGTACCACACAAAAACCCAGGTGTACAACCCCTTGTGTTGTGTACCCAAGCAAAAAAGAAGCACCCCCCCAATAGGAAGGGTGCACCGCAAAACCTAGCAAACCCCCGGCGCAACAGCAACAAAGCCATACACAGCAAACATAACCATCAAGAACACGACCGCAAGCGTCCGCTTACCTGCATCCCAGAGGGCAAAAACACCAAACTCGGGAGCCAGCACGAAGACCATAGGCGCATACGCGTACCCGGCTCTTTCAAACATTTCACGGCACTCCGAGAACAGCGGCGAGTTGCGCTTCTTGGGTCGAACCAGCAGAGCGGTCACGAGGTGGAAAAGTGCCAGTAGTGCTAGAGATGAAATGGTCAGAGGGAGATTACACGTCACTTTTTAGAGCCTTATCTACGGGGGTAATGAAGAAAATGTACATCGCCATAATCCACATGAGCTTATTCTTCCACCGCTGTCTACGTTCCTGCGCATAAGCGAGTACAGAGAGTGCTTCCTCAGCGGTGTTGGCTTCATTGAGTCGGGTGACGATGCTCTGCATTTCGTCCGTGGTCTCGGTGATGTCTCGGGTGGTGCTTTGAACGAGCTGGATACCGGTTGCGGTGGCTTCTTTTTGGCGGGTGGTCTGCTGACTGGTAGAGAGGGTTTTGTAGTGTTCGAGTTTTGGGTTGAGTTTTTGGGTGATGTATGTGGTGTATGCGGTGATGGTGTCGGTGATGACTTGTGCGGCTTCGGTGGTTTGCGTTTTGAGGGGTTCTTCTAGCATTGGGTGGCTTGTTTCCTTTCCGTGGGTTAGTGGTGTTTCTATGGTAGCATCAAGCCCCTGCCGGGTGTGTTTCCTGGCAGGGGCTTGAATGGATTGTTTAGCGGGTTACGTTTTTGCTATTGAGGTGAAGCTGGTGCTGGAGCCAGCGGGTCGCAATGTCGGATGCGGCTTCCTTACTGGTCTCATGGAGGTGTTGCGCGGTTTTCACGTCAGTGCTATCAGTGTTGAGAGTGGCGGGATTGATGCCTGATACATTGATTGCCACCAGTTCAAGGTTCAGGTCGGTTTCGGTATTGTATGCATCCTTGGCAAGTTTTGCGAGTTTTTCTGCACGCATGTACGCATGGGGGTCGCACGGCTCATTGACGGGTTCGCCGTCTTCGAGTGCTTCAAGGCGGGCGGTAAGCTCTTCGGTGTGTGCGGTGATGAGGCGTTCTACTTCGTTGCGGATGAACGTAATGAGCTTGATGTTGCCGGTGATGCGGTCGATGAGGAGAGGCAGGTCGTTTTCGTCGGTGGTGTGCTGGTCGGTGGTCATTGGTTTTGCCTTTCTTTTGGTGTCCCCGTCTGTGGGGTGGGTTTTGTGCAGGTGTTTTCTCCTGCTGATGTTTCTATCTTCGCATGGTGTACCAGGGGGTGCAATCCATTTCGTCATCCCGCATTGGTGTAGTGGTGGCACCTGTGCCAGGGGTGGGATTGACCGCGCTTACCCCCCCCCATAGCCTGCCGTGCCTTATATGAGTGCAGAAAACCCCCTAGTGCCTCTACGGGTTGTTTGTAGAGTCGCTAGGGGGTTTCCTTCTTGGGGCTTGGGTTAGCTGGTGGTGCTAATTACCCGCCGCCTTGGGGGTGGTGTCCTTCAGGTAATCAGTCTCTGCAAGCTCTGCGTCAGTCCAGAAAACGTAATCGTCACCGGAACCGGCGGTGCTGTAGCGGTGCAGACCTTCTAGTAGGGGGATGTTTGCGTAGTGGCGGGTTTCCTCATCCTTTGCAATGAGGGAAGTACCTACACGGGAGCTGAACTGGAAGAAATACTTGTCCTGCTCCACGTCTTCAGGTGCCTCGTCCCAGACCTTACCGGTTACACCCAGGAACACGCCGCCGTCCGGGAACTCGATGTTTGCGTGATGCAGGAACTTCACAGCACCGAGCATCTGGAAATTCTGACCCAAAAGATGAGCATACCCACCGAACTCGCACTTGCCAGCAAAAACACCGTTGTTCACAGTGAAATCAGCGGAGCCGGAAACTACCACGTCATCACGGAACGTCACATCAATACCGGAGACGCGGACGGTGCCCAGCATCTTCACTCGGTCACGCAAGGTAATCACGCCGTTAAGAACGACCTGACCATCGACCACGACATCATCGCGGAGCTCAACGTCATGCACCAAGCGACCGCCACCCTTCAGCACCGCACGACCGAACAGCGAGCTACTACCGGTAACGTACCCATCGACAATCTTCGCGTCGCCATACACCCATGCCAGACCCTCCTGGGACAGGCAATTTTCAGCCGCCACATAGCCACCAAGCTCACCACGCTTCACCAGCACGCGGCGACCACGACGGGTACCACCAAATTCACGTACAGCACGCACGCGATACAGCGTCACACCATCAACCACGACCGTATCATCATCAACCAGTTCAAACTTCTTACCAGAAGGCACCATGTCAGCTACCTTCTTCAAGAACTGACCATCGCCCGGAGCCTTAGAAACAAGCGACTTCAGCGAAAACGACATAAAAACCTCACTTAAAACATGTGAATAAAAAACAAAGCACCGACGGTACCCTATACAAAGCATATATCACAAACCCACACCCAAGCCACTTGCGCACAATGCGTAAAGTGTGGTATTATAGAGATATAAGGAAATCGAAAAGACGGTGCCACATCAGGCACCCAAAAACCACCCACACAGGGAAAGGAAACCAGCACAATGGCAAACATGGACGCAATCTGGGACCACATCATCGCCCAGGCAGAAGCAATGAAGTCCAAACTGGAAGATGCAGGGCTCACCCCCGAAGAAGCCCTCGCAGTCATCCGCTACGTCGGCTACTAAACCATAAAGAAGCGCCCCTCCAAACAATTAGCGTGGAGGGGCGCTTCTTTATACTCACAAATTCACAAACCCGCTACGGTGCTACCGGCTCCCGAGACAAAGCAAGCCAACCAGAGACAAACTTCAAGATAGCATCCGCACTATAATCAGGCTCGCGCTGTATGCGAAGCCACAACACATGCTCGCGCAACATAAACAACTCGCCTAACTCACCCAGCACACCCGCACCATCCGGTAAATCAGGCTCGCCAGTAGTGTTTGCCAAATGCCCCACTAAAGCCAGCTGAGCCTCAAAGCGACTCATCCCACCAGGCAGACAGTCAGGGCGACCGACCTCACGCCACGCACGACCAAGATTCACACTGAATAGAGACTCACGCCCAGTCATCTCAACCGGCTCGAACACAAAATGAGCCTCCTGTATCTGAGGAGTATAAGAACCGGAGCAAATCACATGGTTACCGTCCGGCTCCGCCCTAGTATGAAAACGAAGCATACAACTGTCATCACCATACGGACGATACACAAAATCCCACCGCCCCTCAGAACGATTCAACGTCGCATCAATATAATTATCAAGGAACTCCTGCACAGCCCGAGTATCCATCCCCTACTCATCCTTTCTCAAACATAAAATCACAAACACCACACCCACCCAAACAAAGGCAGGCAGAAATTTGCACTAGAAACCGTTGTTGCGCCACACAAAAAGCTGACTCTCAGCATTACGATACACACGAGAAGCACTCGTATGAAGCGACCGCATATCTGCCGTCGAAGGAGGAAACTCAGTCAGCACCTCACCCTCAGCCTTCAATACCGTCTCATTCACCTGGAGTCTGGCACCCTGCAAACCAGAGCCCGTACGACGAATCTCCTCAGCAAGAGAGTCATACTGGGCATTACCAGTGCCCTCAAAGCACTGACGAGCCACAAGCATCAGCCGATAAAGCTTACCCTCCAAAGAATTGATACCCCCCGCAAGACGCTTCAAATCACGAATAACCTTCCTCCGCTCAAACTCATCCTCACGACGCATACGCTCACGAGCTTTAGCGCGGTAAACGCCAACGTCTCGACTTGCCGATGGGCGGGACTCTTTCTGATTGCGGTACATCTTCTGCTTCTCCTATGCCAAGGGTGGTAAGGTGGTGTAAATACGGTATATCTTCGGTCGAATCATCAACCAAAACCATATACCTATAGTACCACACTAAAGATGTATAGTGCAGTATCTAATGATTGTGTGACGATACCCCCCCCGAGAGGAATGACTAATGCCCTGGATTTATTACGGCGACGATAACTACTGCTCCTGCCCTCACTGCGAATCCGAAGAGGAGGACGACATGAAATGCCTACCTCATGAACCCAGCGCGACTAGGTACGACTGGGAAAACCAATCTGTCACACCTGATGAGCCTGAATACCATTTCCAACCCCTACCGGGCGGGAACCTGTTCTACAGGCTATCAACCAACAGTGTTGGCACCCCCTTTGCTTCACTACACGTCTGGCTTGCGGATGTTCCTAACCCCTTTGAGTCTCAAGAGGTTACCCCTCGCAACAACCCCAAGGAGACCCAAATGATGGAATATGTCTACCCAATCACTGAAGCTCAAGAGCATCGTCTTTGGAGCAATACACCACCCGAAGAGGTTTTCAGACAGGAAATACAGGACTCCATCAAACACTGGAACCAGCAGTAAAGTCCAAAAAAAATGAAGCCCCCGGCGCTCTATCGTCAGGGGCTTTTCTGTGATGCATCCCCACATATGTGGGGAAAACTTTCTTTTGGTGTCCCCGTCTGTGGGGTGGGAGGGCTCAACCCCACATGTGCGGGGAAAACACTTCCCGACAAGACGTGAAACTTGCAAGGTACCTGGAATACATTCGTTTTTCCCTGTGGGGTGGGTAGGCGGTGCCCGCCTACGGTGACCGCGCACTCAGCGATGATGGGTGCTCCAGTCTTGATGACCACCTAAGAGGTGGTGCATCCGTTTATAAGGCTCTCCCCCAGCCGGAGGCGAGCTTATGGACACATTCTAGCACAACACCTGCTAATGGCAAACCCCCTAGCTTAGCTAATACTCACACTCTTACCATTTCCGACATCTTCTCCATTTGCTAGGGTGAAGGTGTCGCCGATTGCAGTAAGGGGCACAGCGCCAACAATCTGGATGGTAATATCTACCCAAGTTTTGCCGTACAGTCCGGGGGTCTTTTCTGCCTTGCAGATGATGGTGCTATCAGGGGTGATGGATTCGATAATGGCTACCTCAAGAGGTGCTGAGATTTCGAGGGATTCGGTATGGCTTGCGGTGCCAGAGATGAAGGTAAGCGGAATTTCCCAGCTAGGCAGGGTATCCCAATCCTCAAAGGGGTCTACAGTGTGCTGGGCTACAGTTTCCCCGATGCTGGCAAGCTGTAGGGGGCTGTTTTCGAGCTGGTCGATAAGCTCTTCGGTGGGATTCTGAATGGATACCTTGAAGGTAGGGTTGTTGAGCGTGAGCTCGGTATTGAGGAGAGACATAGTGTTCGTTCCTTTCTCTAGAGATAAATTTTGCTGGCACCCTCCCCTGTCAAACTAGATAGAATGACAGGGGAGGTGTAGTTAGGGTTGAGGGTTACGATTCGGTGGTACGGGTAAATTCGATGTATTCGATGCCAATTTCACCGTATTCAGTATCGTTTTCCTTCTCGAAGTGCATTTCGCCGGTGAACTCGACTGCACCGATTTTCCAGCCGTTTTCACGAAGCATATTTACCATGTCGGTATCCTTTTCGTAGAGGTCGAGCTCTACAGTCTTGGTAGCTTCGGTGCTTACCCCGTGGGAAACCTTGAGAGTCAAGGGGCTTACACGGTCATTGGCGAGCTTCGGGTTGTCGGTAATGAAGGTGCCGCCCTGTTCGTAGTGCTTTCGCATTTCCGGGGTCGCGATAAAGGAGACGGTGCCGGGATTGATGAGGGTTTAAGAGGTGCGGGTGGTCATAGGTTTTCCCTTTCGGTGTGACGGGTTGAAGCTTATGTAGATTTCGAAGATTCCCTTCGCTACATTTATATAGTACCACACTAAAAACCAGACATGCAACCCAGTGCGCCAATTTGCTGATATTTCTTTAGGGAGCCCCAAACCAAACCTGATGCGCAAAGAAAATGGGGTCTCAGGCGGCAAACCTGAGACCCCATTTTCCCCACCGGCTCCTAGTTGTACTGGAACCCTACGGACTCGATGACAACCTTGCCTTCCTTAAGGCTGGAGGCTTCCATATCGACGATTGCGGTACTAGCGTCGCTAGTGAAGCAATTGTTTTCGATGAGTTCCAGGAGTGCCACGTCTGCACTATTGACTGGAGCGAGAGTGACTTCCTTGAAGGTCTCACCACTGTCAAAAGAGAGCTGTGCTTCCAACGCACCATTATTCACGTCCAGAACTTCGATGTGAGTGACCTGCTTGCAGTGCATTTCTCGCTGAATTGCGGGGTTTGCGGAAACATTGAAGGCGACATTATTGAGAATGACAGACATGGGGCTTTCCTTTACTTAGGTGGGGTCTAATTACGTAGGGTTTCACACCCCTTACATATTTAGAATACCACACCTTGCATTGATGGTGCAACTCTAGGGTGGCGGTTTATAAAAAGAGGGGACTCTGGTAATGATTACCAGAGCTCCCTCTTTTTTGTCATTGCTTCTGTAGCATCAAGCTTTCTACTTCGAGAACACCCGTTGCGCTCTCCTGCTCGCCCCAATGCTCGACCTTAAACACTTCTGCTTCGTATTCAGTATCTACAATGCGGTAGCCCTGTGTATATAGGAAGTGTAGGAAGTAGCGGGTCTCTTCGCCGGGGCTTAGGTCTACTTCCTGGGATTTATCACCGTAGGTTAGGGTGCCAATGAGAGGCGAGAGTCCATTGTCGATAAGGTGAATGTCGCTAATGCGAACCGGGTTGCCACTCTTATAATGCTCCAGCATGTCGAGTGGTGCATCGAAGGTGGTTTCATCTGGGGAGATGGTAATTTCGTGCATGGTGTGGTGTTCTTTCTTTCATCTTCGGTGGTGAGTGTTAGTCGATATGCAGGGCAATCCAGTGGAAGGTGAAGACACCTTCTGTGACACTGGTTTCCTTGTGGTCTAGTTCGTAGTCGTACTCTTCGATGGGTGCGTGAAGGTGCTCAAGGTGCTTGAGCTGTGCACGCAATTCTTCGGTTTCAGGAATGAGGGTTACTTCCTGGGGTGGAACCTCTATGCCTGGTGACCAGAAACCAACGCGTGCCGAGAGTTTTCCGTCTTCAATGCCCAGCAGGGTTACGGTTGGCGAGTGGCGTTCTACCCACTTCGGCAGGGTGTTCTTTGGGTGGAATGATACGCGCTCAAAAGCAATGGATGACATGGTAAGTGCCTTTCATGAGACCCCGCACTAAGAATTGGATGTCTTAGTGCGGGGCTGAAGTATGCGGTGGATTAGTTATCGAAGAAGTCAGCCACTTCGGCAATAATATTGATTTCGCCACGGTGGTCTGCGTATGTGACGTTTGCGGTCTTCTTGAAGAGCTTCATGATGCTGTAGATAGCCAGCTCTTTCTCATCAGCCTTATAGAGGCTACCGGTCAGCTCCCAGGTGTCTTCAAATGCAAGTACATCGCCGTACTCGTCCAGTAGGAAGAACTGCGGGGTTTCCGAGCTGGAAACAGCTTGCAGACCCTTGAGGTTTTCTGAGACGAAGGGGTACAGTTCCTCATCGGATACGCCCTCAATCGGGTCGATGGTCAGGTAGAGCGGGTAGGGGCGCTGGCTCTCGAAGCCGAAAATCAGTGCGGAGCTCATGGTCGTATTTCCTTTCATTAGGTGTGGATTCAGTGTGGCTTGAGGTTTTACCCCCATCTCCTTGCCACACTTACATAGTACCACACTAAAAACCATATGTGCAACTCTTGGGGTGGTATGGATGAAAAATATCCTCACGCCTTCCACCCCAAGCTCTACACCATTGTGACGCTCTGGGCTCCGGCGGCATATAACCCTACTGGGATTTAATGCTTTCCATGCGTCTACACCAATCTTTATAGATGTCTTCTACTTCCTGGAGAACGCCATAGAGAGGCATCACGACTGAATCACCGATTGCTGTGTCTTCCATCCAAGTTCTTGCTTCTTCTCTGGCATTTCGGAGCGCAGTATATTTGCGCCGTGCTTCGTCTGCATACGCTTGCATTTTTGTGACGGCGGCAAGGAGCGTGTTGAGGTCGTGTTGTACGGTGAGGGTCTGCTGGAGTCCGTCGAGGTATTGGTCAGTGTCAGGGTTGAGGGTGTTGTAGAAGGCTTGTGCGTTGGGGAGCTTCTGGTCGGCGAGCGCGTCGTACTCTTTGCGCATTTTTTCGGCGTATTTGTCGGCTGTAGTGATGAGGTGCCGGTAATCAGCGATGCCGTCGAGGTAGTCGGTGAGGATGGTTTCGTACTCTGCGGGGAAGTGCTGGGTCATGGGTATCTTTCCTTCTGCTGGATGGGGTATTGATGTGATTATAGCTTGCTTTTTCAAGGCGTTGGGGTGGCGTAAATGGTAGTATGGGGGTGTAATTTTGTTTGTTTTTGGAGGTTGTGGTTGTAATGACTGATTCGGTTTTGGATACCAAGGTTTTTGGTGTGAGTGACATTGATTGGGGTCTGCTCAATGTGGAGTTTGCGGTGGAGTTCCTAAAAGTTGTCGGTTGGCGGCGGCAGGCTGTTCTGTTGATTGATGAGCAGGTACGTGAGCTTGAAGCGCGTGGGCTTCCTGGTTGGGGTGTGTCTACCTGGGCTGATGGTGGGTATCAGCGTGGGGTGAATTATTGGCTTGTGGGTGAGTTGCGGAAGCTTCGGGATGTTGTGGTGAGTGCTTTTCCCAGGTTGAGGTGGCGGCGCTCCGGTGCGCTCATGTACACGGTGGAAGATGGTCGGCTGTATGTACCGGTTTTTAAGAATGAGAGCTTCCGTCGTGTCGAGCAGGAGTCTCACTTTATTTTGCCTACGCCTAGCAGTGAGCTTGTCCCCGGCGGCAAGAATCCCACCTATGTGAGTGCACTGGTGGGTTTGGTTGAGGAGCGTGGTGGTGAAAAGCTTCTGGGTCGGTGGCATGGACTGGGGTGTGTTGCTCGGTATGGGGGTTCTTGCATGATGAGTGATAGGTGGCTGACGGTGCATCCTGTGGGTGGTGAACGTATTGGCGTGAGTGAGTACATCCAGGAGCACTGCTACGAGTTTTTGGGTTCGAGTGTGGGTGATTTCCCTGTGGGTGGTGATATTGGTGCGGTGCTGTTTGAGGGTGTGCGTCTTGTGAATCAGATTGAGGATTTGGAGCTGTTGAACCCGGTGGGTGGGGTGTTGCAGGAGACTGTGAAGCGTGTGGTGGTGAAGGCGTTTGAGAATTTGTACTACGGTCGGCATGGTGTTCCCTCGTCGTTTATGGTGGGTGCTGAGGGTGCTACTGCTACGGGTGCAGGGACGATTAGATGGTAGAGACCCACGTTTTTGAAAGTGGTGCAGGTGGGTTGTCTGCTGGTGACCTCAACTTCGCGTTGGCGTTCTTGAAGTCTGCTGGCTGGCTCTTGCATAGCTCTTTCATGCTGGATGTGATGAGCGGCAGGCGCTCTACTCTGGGTGATGCTGATTGGAGCCAACCCAAAAGGTCGAGAGACCCGGTACTGTCGAGAGATGCGGATGCGCTGGCGAAAATGCTCAGGCAGAAGCTCATGCCGCAGGTTGAGAGCACGGGTGCTGGATTGGGTACCCCAACATGGTGTGTTGAGGACGGTATTTTAAAAATTTCCTCAAACGGGCGCTCGTGGTGGTTCCCGTACCCTGCACCCGGTACTGTCGAGACATACCAATGGGCGTTAGGTGCGAGCGCGTCTGCTTTTGTTCAGGGTGCGCCGGTGTGGAGGGATGGGCGTGGGTTGGGGTGTGCGTTGGCTCGGGGTGAGGGTTGTTGTTATGGTGTGGAGGGGCGTGGTCATGTGTGGGGGATGTGTAGTAGTGCGAAGTTCTTATTGGGTGGGTATTTGGAGGGGTTTTTGTTGGGTGGTGGGTATGACCGGTGGGTGCATGTTAGTGATGGGTTGGGGCGTGTTTTGCGTGAGTGCCTGTACCGGTTGAAGCATGTGGGGGATGTGGGTTTGTTGGATTCGAGGGGTGGTGCTTTGCAGGATACGTGTTTGTGGGTTTTGGGTGAGGTGTGTGGTGAGGTGGATTCGGGGGTTTTGTGTCGGTGGCGTCCGGCTGTGTGGATGCCGGGGCTGTAGGGGTGGTGGTTAGTTGGGGTTGGGTATTCTTTTTTGCTGTCGCTCTTTTTTTGGGGGTTTTCTGCTGTGATGCTTTATGTGGATTTGGATAATACGTTGTTGGATTCGGCTGGGCGTTTGGTGGATTATGATAAGGATTATCGTCCTTTGTGTCAGGGGTCTTACGCTTTGCGGTCTGATTTGTTGGCGTGCTTTAGTGACCCGGAATTTTATACGCCGGGCAGTATTGGGGTGAATAGGCGGGTTGAAGATTTTGTTTTAGGGTGGGGCGCGGATGTTTCTTTTCTGAGCTTGAGCCCGAATGTTGAGGTTGGGGTTGCTAAGCGGGAGCTACTGGATTTTCTGGGTTTTGGTGGGTGTGATTTTTTGAGCTTCACATCGGATGGTGAGGAGTCGGAGGTTTTGTCTGGGCTACTGAGTCAGGGTGCGGGTTTTTGGTTGGATGATAGTCCGGCGCGTTTGGGTAGGTTCGCTAAGGTGGGTGCTGATTTTGGTGTGGTGAGGCATACTTATAATGAGGGGCTTTTTCCTCTGGATAGGTATGTGGCGTGTGCTAATTATTTGGTGGATTCACCGTGCTAGTACAGTGCTGATTCTCTAGTGTTTTAGTTGTCGGATTTGTTGTTCTAGAAAGGATTCGGGTAATTGGCTGAGATTGTTTCTGTTGGTTTGAAGCCGTTGTCTGAGGTTGAGTGGGTTGCTGTTCGTCGTGCGGCGGCGTTTATGTTTGCGTTGTTGGGTGAGCGTTCGGAGATGAAGTCTCTTATGCGGGGTGCGGGGTCGCATTTTGATTATGAGGTGACTAATGATGTGTATGAGTATCGTGAGGTGTTGAGGGAACTGTCGCCGCGTTTTGTGGTGGATGGTGAGGTGGAGGAGGGTGAACCCTCTTTTCAGGTAGAGTCTCTTGCGGGGTGGGAGCCTCGGGTTGAGCCTGATCTGAATTATTGTTTTGATGCTGTGGTGCGGGTTGCTGAGTTGATGCTTGGGCGTGAGTTTGACGGGTGGGAGACGGAGGGGTGTAGTGGGTGGTTCTTGTGTTCGTGCCGTGGGGCGCTTGATTGCCCTTCTCGCCTGCGGTTGATTCGGTTTTTGAAGGAGGCTCGGGCTCACACCAAGTTTGTGGGTTCGGAGTCGGTGGTTGCTGTCCTGTCTGCGATTCAGGATGCTCTCGCTAATCCTTGGGAATTGCCTCGTCCTGATGGGTATGACTCGGAGCCTTACCATAAGATTTGGGCGTATAAGGGTGACGATTATATTGATGGTGTTCTTATCCCGTGGGCTTGCCGGGGTTTGGGCATCTGGCATGAGGGTGATTACTCGCTGACTAAGCAGGTGCTTTCTATGGCTATCGAGGAGGAGGAGCCTGAACCTGTAGCGGTGACCTCTGAGGGAACTGAGGGGCTGAGGTTTGAAGATGATGAGCTGGAGCCTACAGGTGAGGGGTTAGAGCAGGTGAACGTGCAGACGGCGGGTGCTGAGGAACCAGGGGGTACGCCGGGGGTCTCTGATGATACGGGTGTAGAGGTAGAGGCTCCAAAGCGGCGCGGGTGGTTCAGGAAGCTTCTAGGGTTCTGAGCATGCCGCTGTACTTAAGGTGGGAGGGCGCTCGCTAGAGATAGATTCTTTAGCGGGTGCCTGATTTTTTTACTAAACCACCCCAAGAGTTGCACGCACGGTTTTTAGTGTGATACTATATAGGTGTAGCAGGAAATGTTACATTGGCTTACTACCCTTTGGAGGGATACTCATGGCACGTAATCGTACCTTCACTTTCCAGCCCACCCGTGAGTTGAACGAGGCATACGATGAGGGTTACGACCTGGATGTTGCAGGTTTCCATACGACCCGCCCGGTGTTTGAGAATAAGACGCACGCCTTTGTGGACATTCTGGTTGAGCACTCGGGTCAGATTATCTCGGTTGAGCTTGATGTGGAGAGTCTGTATGACATCTATATGATTCGTCGTGCGATTCGGGTTGCTCGCAAGGAAGGCGTAGAGCGCTCTGAGATGATTGAATGTATTGGTTTCCGTGGTGAGAATTTCGTGACGTTCAAGGAGTTCTAAGGCTTACGCAAAACCCCCGCTTCTGATTGGAGGCGGGGGTTTTATTTTTCGGTGTCACACTACACAACCCCTAGAGTTGCACGCATGGTTTTAAGTGTGGTACTATATAAGTGTTGGGGGGTTGATGAGCAATTCCCCGAAAGAAAGGAATAGTGTGATGATGGTTCGTCGTAAGTTTGCTACCCTGGCTCTTTCTGCCGCGTTCTTGATGACCGGCTGTGCACCCTTGCAGATGCAGGCGGTCACCGATACCCCGTCGAGCGTTTCGACTGAAACCCCGGCTATTGTCTCAGATAAGCCGATTACCCCGGCTAAGGTGAAGCAGAATCAGTACGTGCTCTTGTCTGCACGTATGCACACCCGCGAGGTGAAGCAAGACGGCAAGGAGCCGAAGTTCGTTACCGTCGTGACCTACACGGTTCGAGACCAGAACGGTGTCCTACACACCGACACGGTGCTTCGCTCAATGGTGAAGGTGGTTGTAGAAGACATTGGTTACGGTCTGGCATACGGCTCAGATTCTCAGCTGATGCTTGGTGAACTAACCTTCGTGGTTCCCAAGGATGGAGTAGGTAAGGGTATCGACCTCGTAAACGTCGCTAAAAAGGGTTGCACACCCAAGCCGTAGTGTGGTATTATATTTTCATCAAGGGGATTCCCCATAAGTCATCTAAGCTATCACTCAAAGGAAGTGACACCAAATGTTGGACAACACCTTCTACTACGAACTCAGCTGTGCAATGCGCCCTATCTTCATGACCGTCGTGGACAATGACCGTAAGCTCTACCGCCGTGTGAAGAAGTCTTTCCAGGCGCGTACTCTCGACATGACCAGTATCGCAATGGACATTATCGAATTTGACCCCGTGAAGGTCGGATTCACCCACAAGCCCGGCATTACCGTACGTGACGTTCTCGATAGCGTATCTCGCCATTGCGACGCAGGCGACGAACCCGGTGTCACCCAGTCCTACTACATTCCTGGTGGGGATGATGAGGGCGCATACGACTTCTACTACACCGAAGCCGATTGGGAATATGACCCCGGTCTGCTCGACCTGCTCACCCTCGACCTACATATGCCGTTCTATGAGGACAGTGGTAAGCTTCGCGCTCGCTTGAACCGTCGCGCGTTGGATGCGCGCTACGGCGACACTCTCTTCACTGAGATTGATAACGTCATCAGCCTGAGCGAGGACGAAATTGCGCACCGATACCGCATCTCCTGCAAGCACCGACAGGAAGGCGGTCAGCACATCCTCGACCGTATCGACATTGAATTCCATGCGACCGATACCTCTACCTCTTACGCTAAGGGTGACCCCGTACCCCCCGCTGAGCGTTTGAGGTGGTACCCGCTCACTACCCAGGCGGCACTTGTCGAGGTGCTACCGGCTGATTTGAAGCAGGTCACCGGCAACACCTTGGAGGAAGCCAAGATTCTCCTTCGAGAGCTTGTACTGGATGCATGGGTGGAAGAATACCCCGAGTGGGAAGACTTCTTCCGTGGGGAGATGGGTAATATTCCCGTAGTGGTTGTGTAGTCCACCACCTCACCCTAATTTGGGTGCCCCGCCTTGCTTTTGATGCAGGCGGGGTACCCATTTTTATGCCGCAGGTGCTTGGTTCAACCGGCATTGTGTGGTACTATTGGGACACCCCCTTCTCATGGGGGTGACTTTATGACGAGAATACGAAAGTAATCATCATTGTCCTTGTAAAGTTTGAGTGATATGCACGGTATAGCCCCTCATGGGAAGCGATTTCTCTGAGGGGTTTACTGTACCCAACCAAAAACAAAACGACTTGCATAACTAATTCCAAGTGTGATACCATAGAGGTGTAGCAAGGGGAAAGCCCCTCATAAAGACCACCCCCACAGAAAGGGAAAGAAAATGACCGAGGCACTGGATTTCAAGGCTATGGCGCTCGTATGGGAGCAGGGCAAGGAAGCCTGTAAGCAGTACACCACCGAGCAGTGGCGCGCATATTGGGAGCACGCTATCGTTGAGGCTTCCTTTGAGGCAACCCTGGCAGGTTCCGCAAACACTGTTGCGAGCGCGTCTTTCTGGGAGCACGATTACTACTACATTCAGAACGTCGAGATTGCCCGTGATAAGGACACTGACATTTGGTCTGTGTCGGTAGTGCTGGAAGAGCCGTGCTACCTCACTGTATCCGATGAAGACCCCGAGGAGGCACCTGCTGACTGGAAGCCTGCGACCCTCACTCTTCGCACTGGGGAGCCGCTGACCAAGGCTCAGGCGGTGGTTGTAGACGGCACTCTTGGATATGCTCGCTTGCATGGTCTGGAAATTACCCCTGACTGTGAGGGTGACAAGGTGTTTATCACTGATACCTACGTGGCGTAGCGAATCTCCCTAAAGGGTGGTGTCATGCACAGTATTGTGTGGCACCACCCTTTTTGCGTGCGCCCCCTGTGTTTTTTCGGCGGCTGGCATAGGGTGGGTGGTATGATTGGCGTATGCTCGCCTCCGGCAGGGGGAGAGCATTATAAACGGATGAATCACCCTCGGGTGGTGCATCAAGACCGCGCCTACTCACCCCACACAGGGAGCCCTGAATGCGATTCGAGTATCTTGCAGGTGTTATGCCTTGCCAGGGAGTCTTTCCCCACGGGAGTGGAGCCCGATGATTACTTCGTCTTTCTCCCATAAAGATACTTTTCCCAGCATGTGTGGGGTTGAGCCAGGGGTGACTCCGTATTCTTTTATCCCCGTTCACCCCTAGAGTTAGGTACCCTTTTGTTTGAGATTTTCCGTAATCGTTTTAGTCGCCGCCGGGTACGCCTTGAGGAGAAGCCTCAGCTACCGGAACAGCTCAGAATCCCTGAGCGCACAGAAGACCCTTGTGTAAGGGGTCTTCGTTTCGAGATGAAATGGATGCCTGACGGGACGTTCGCCGTCTACCCCGCAGGTGCTCAGGAAGAGCTACCCGAGGGCGACGCTGTGTTGTTTATGGATGCTACATCTAAAGGCGGTGAGACGTTTAAGCCGCGTCGCCTTGAAGCGCCTCCCACGCCGATGTGGATGGTGAGCCGCCCGAGCCACTACGGTAGAACTGCAAAGGGCGACGACATCCTCGAAGCGAACCGGAAAGCGTTCAGGGACGCCAAGAAGCATGCAATCACTGAGGCGATGTGGCTCGACCGGGTGGGGGTAGACTTCACCCGCTGGGAGTTCACCCTCACTACTGATGGTGAGCATATTGCGCGTGCATCCATCTACCTCACTGACTCTAATGCTGTATCCGAGCTGATGTATGAGGCAACTCAAAAGTGCATCCCCGGAGCCACCGGGTACTATAGGCGGTATCTCAACCTCAATGATGTTCCAGATAACGCTATCTTGCACGTTGAGATTCCTGGCACGCGAGAGTTCCTAACCATCACCGGCAATCGCCGTGACAAGGCTTTCCTGGAGTGGTCTATCCAATTCAATGCAAGATGCGGTGAAGTACACCCCATCACGCCGCTCTTCACCAATCAGAAAATTTGCGCACTCTTCAAGTACATCAATGAGCGCATCCCTGAGCGTAAGTATTGGGGCGCGCTCGAAGAGGAAGAAGAAGAGCAATCGACCAAGCTAGACAGCAAGGCGATGTGGTAAACACGGTAGACCCACCACGGCGGGGTGCATACGCTCTCAATGGGAGCATGTGCACCCCGCCTTTACTCATGCCCCCTACAGGGTGTTGAAGATGCAGGTGCTCAGCCGTGGCTAGTGAGCGCTCGCTGGTGGGTTGCGTGCGTGGCGGGTGGTTGTTGGGGTGTGGATTTTTCACCACCCCAAGGGTTGTATACATTGTCTTTTGTGTGGTACTATGTTTATATAGGGGCTCTTGATTGAGTCCCACCGATTATCTACCTGCTTGAAAGGAAACCACTGCAATGGGTTCGTTCTCTTGGATGTATGCCACTGCCCCTACTTCGTCTAAGGAGCCTGTGAATATTGTCCCTGGCGATAAGGTGAAGGTGCTGGTTCCTACTGAGTTTGGTGGTGGCTGTATCGACGGTGAGTACTGTGGTTATGGTCGTATTAAGGATGCTGATGGTGTCCACTATGACGTGCATGAACTGCTGACGTTGTGGAACTCTCCTACTCTGCGTGGCATGGTTGCTAGGCACATTGGAGTTGCCGACGATAAGGCTCTGGCTCGTAAGGCGTGTGATAATTATGCTGATTCCTATGATTATGATGCGTCGGTAAGTGATGCTCTGCGTAGCTTTTCAATTCGTTGGTCGCATGTGTGGTCACGTGCAACCAGGGAATACACCAGTCTTCTGCGCTATGATTTGAAGTTGGTTCGCCCTGATGATGATGTGACCTATGAGGGTTGTTGCTACTTCTCAGCTGATGACCCTAACCAGGGTTTCTGGCATGTCTGGTTGAAGAATGTGGATGAGCATGGTGGTGATTTGAAGGCGGCGTGGCTAGAGGCTGTGAATCCGCCGATAGACCCCCATCGCACCCAGGTTGAACATCCTCCTATTGATGCAGACCGACTGCGTAAGCTTGAGCAGATGCTCACTAAGGGATAAATTGTATGCGTGTATAGAAAGTTCTGCAATGAGGCATTAGCTCCTTATTGTGGAGCTTTTCTTGCGTGGGTAGAAAAGGCGAGGTGGGGTGTGAAGGAGGTGTACGCTTCTGCGGCGGCGAACTTAGTAGGGCACTAAAAGGCTTGCTGGGTACCCGCTCGAAAAACACCCATCACCAATGGTTGCACATTTAGGTTTTTGTGTGGTACTATATTTATATAGGGGTTCTTGATTGAGTCCCACCGATTATCTACCTGCTTGAAAGGAAACCACTGCAATGGGTTCGTTCTCTTGGAATTACGCTACCGCTCCTACCTCGTTCAATGATGCCGTGAATATCGTTCCGGGTGATGAGGTGAAGGTTCTGATTCCCGAAGAATTTGGCGGCGGCTGTATCGAAGGCGTGTACCGTGATTATGGTCAGGTGCAGGACGCTAACGGTGTCCACTATGACGTGTATGAGCTGTTGTCTCTGTGGAATTCTTCGACTCTGCGTGACACTGTGAAGGAGTATAAGGGTCAGTATGATGATGAGTCTCTGGCTCGTAAGGAGTGCGACAACCACGGCGATTACGACTATGATTCGTCGGTGAGTGCTGTACTGCGTATCTTCGCGATTGATTGGTCTCACCTGAATGATGGAGATGAAGCCAGCGACCTGTACTACGGTTTGAAGATTGTGCGCCCCGAGGATTCTGTGTCTTACGAGGAATGCGAGTACCTCTCCGGTCATGACCGTCACCAGGGTTTCCGCCGCGTACCCCTCGGCATGCTCAGTGACTCCGGCTCTGACGTGGAAGAAGTATGGCTCCGTGCAGTGAACCCGCCCCGAGACATCAACAGCCGTCGCGCTTTCCCCGACCTGCCCCACCCCGCAGAGCAGATGTATCAGCTCGAAAAGGTACTCTTCGAGGGCTAACCCCCCTAAGAGCCACATTACGTAGGAAACCCTGCAATAAGACCGGAACCCGCCCCCGGCTTGTTGCAGGGCTCAACTCACAATACAAGCAACCTACCCACAATACAGGCCCAAAAGACACCCGATACGGACAAGGAAACCAGCCCCCATGACCTACACCGAACGCGAACTCATCATCGAAAGCGCCGCACAAAGCCTATACAACCTCGGCACCACCAAATACCCCAAACCCAAGAAAACCCTCAAGCTCGACCTCATCAAGCTCGTAGGGCTCCTCGGCGGCAACATCTACGAGCTTACCCAGCTCCGAGACCTCGACCCCGACACACCCACCATCGAAACCCACGAAGACGGCACCTTCACCCTCACCGTCATCAACTATTCCCCTTGGCAGGTCTGCGGTGTAGACACCAAAAAATCCTTCACCCACCGCCTCGCATGCCTCCTCGGAACCTACCTCACCCACCACCGCGGAAAACCCGCAGGCATCCACGAAACCCACCACGAACGCAAAAACAATCGTCACACCCCACAAGCCCTTGACGGGCTCCACTTCGCCCGATGCCTCATGCTACCCCGACACCAGCTACTCACCGAATGGGCACGAACCTGGAAAACCGACATGGGGTGGAAGCTAGACCTAGCAGACACCTTCGGCATCGACATCATGTGGCTCGAAGTACGAGCCCGACAGCTCAACCTCCTCCACCTGGATGGAACCACCACCAAGACCCCCACACCCCCGCTCACCAGCCCAGAGCCCGAACACACCCAGCAGGCGGGAGCCAAGGAAATGGGTGGCGCGCTCGCTATACTGGAAGCAAAGGGAAAGACCGGAAAGGAAGAAAATTAGGATGAATACTCACTCTAGCCAGAACAAGATTGAGCTAATGAAGAGCATTATCCGTGATGGATACAGCGCTACCACCACCTGCAAGTTTCTTGGGTTATCCTACGAAGAGCTGAGCCGTATGGTGGACGACCATGAGGTTCTAAGGCTTCGGGACGGTAATGGTAACCCCCGATACCCCCGATTCCAGTTTGGTTCTGACGGTACGGTCATCCCCCACCTCCAGCGGGTTATCCAGACCCTCCTCAGTCGTGGTTTCACTGACCAGCAGACTGCTGAATGGCTCACCACAGCATCCAGCCTGTACGAGAGCAAGAGCCCCGTCGAGTTCATGCAGACTGACCCTAAGCGGTTCGGAATCGTCCTCTACACCGCACAGCACGACACGCCCACACCCTAAACCCCTTAACACTCCTACAAGCCCCTCAGTATCCATCTGAGGGGCTTTCCGCCTATGGAGGCACAACACCAGGTGTGGGCAGATGATGCGTCATACGTGCAGGTAGTGTAGAATAGTTGGTGACTGAGGACGCATAGACTCCTTTGTCTCCTTATGGTTTTCAGAAGTGAGCCCCGCAGACGGTAATGCAACTACCCAATGCGGGGCTCACTTCTACCCAAAAACCATGACCACCACCCAGCAGGAGCACACAATCCACATGCACCATAAGGGTGCCTTGGCACGATTTAATCCATACCCTTCTGCGTGTCCTTTAGACGCCTGCTGTGGATTCGGTGTTATGATGATTACAGACTAGCCTCCGGCTGGGGGAGAGCTTCATAAACGGATGCACCACCCCTATCGGTGGGCATCAAGACCCGAGCACCCATTATTGAGTGCAGAGGTCACCGTAGGCGGGCACCGCCTACCCCCATATGGGAAAAGTGAATGCGATTCGAACGGCTGGCAGGTATTATGCCTTGACAGGAAGTCTTTTCCTCATGTATGTGGGGTTGAGCCCTGCACCAGATTTCCCAGGAATCGGATTGAGGTATTTTCCCATACATACGGGGTTGAGCCCGATATTGAGGTCTCCAGCCGATAAACACCCCTCCCAAACTCATCACCTACCCCAACGCCCCGGCATACACGCCGGGGCGCACCACCTAGAAAGGACAAGTATGGACACCGAATACACCTACGACCTCACTGCCGAGCAGGTACAGACCATCAACGCCGCACTCGACAGTGCTGGGAAGACTACTCAGGAGCAGATTGACGCATACCGCTCAGCTGGCGGGGCGCTCGCACTAGGCTGGTGGAACAACCCTGAGCTTGCTCGCAAATCACCCGAAGGCGTGCAGTTCGGATACCAGCTCATTCTGGGCATGGCAAACCTACCCACCGTCTCTCAGGATGTACAGGTCATTATGGAGCCCGGCGACGCGGGTGAAGTGCTAGAGATGGACTCCGAGGTCGTGTATGCACCTGCTGAGCGTCCCCGCCTGTCGGATGAGGTGTTTTGGGATATTGAGTCTCGACTCTTGAATCGGTGCGGTCTGTCTATGAGTGACATTGAGTTCTACTACTCCCACTAGCCGCACTTAGGGCTGATGTGTGAGCGTGTGGGGTGCCCCATTTTGCCGGGTGCTCTGCACGCTTTCCCGCATCCAAAACACTTACATAATGCACTTATAGTGTGGTACAATATTTATATGTAGGGGTAGTCCTACTGAATCCCAAACCATCATTGAAAGGAAACCACTCATGAGCCACTACAGCGACATGCGCGAACTCAACGACTTGCTGAACGTCACCCGCAAGGGCAAGCTGTTCCTGGTCGATATTTACGACCGCACCCGCCTCAACCTCGGAATTATCCGCCTGTACAATGCAGGTGACAAGCTTCTCATGAACGTCGTCGGCGACGTTTCTGGAGAAAACGACCTGTCCACCTACGCCGCACAGCACAAGGTCGAACCCGTGCAGGTCAAGCACCGCGACTTGGAAATCGCCGAAAAAGACCCCCACGTTAACATCTTCTACGATGCAGAAGACATCTCCCTCGCCCTCATCCGAGATGATGACGATGACCGCAAGAAGGACGACTACCTCATCGGCTACTGGCTTCGTAGCTTCGCTTACATGCCTCGCGTAGGAGACAAGCTGACGATTAAGGACATCCAGAAGCGTAAGTTCCTTGCATCTCCCCGAAACGTTGTGGAATCTGGATACGACATCTGGTACGTCCGTAACGGTTCCGGCGACTGGGTAGGTGTGATTGAGAAATGGGACGCACCCCGAATCGCCAAGAAGTATTCTGGTCATAAGATGGCTGGTTCCACCACCGCTTACGCTAGTGCAAGTGTCCGGTGGCAAAAGTCCCTCGCTATCGGCGCATCCCTAGAGGAATGTGCCACCAACCTCCTGAAGGCACTCTAACCCATAGGAAAAGCCTCTGCCTGGCAAGAAGCCAAACCACCCCCTCCCACGTGGTTGATGGTTTCTAGTCAGGCAGATTAGCGTATAATTGTCTGTGATTTCCCCTAGATTTTGGAGGCACTAATGTCAAATATTGAATTTCTTGGGCTCTCTTGGAACCCTTTCGCGTTCTGGTGGACTCTTTCTCTTCTTGGAATGAGCATCCTGGGATTGACTGGCTTGGGTCTAAACCGTGCTGTGCGTGAAGCTAAGAAGCAGAAACTTCCTAAAGGCGCACCGAAGGGCGGCGTCGATGTGCGTGATGCACAGTCCGCTCTGTATTCCCTCGCTTACAGCCTACCTCTGATGTGTGCCTTCGTATTCATTTTCATGGTTCCTATGGTGAACACACAGGCTATCTCAGGCAATGTCTCCCTCAGCATTATCTACGGATTCTTTCGCGAGTGTTGGCGCCGAGCCAGCGAGATTGACTGGCGAGCAAAATACCCGTCCAGCCGTCTATCTGTGATTGGGCGTATCCTCCATGATTCGATGGATTGCTTCATTATTGCTATTACGGTTTCTCTTGTTACCCAGTTCGTGCTTCCCCACTAGCATCTACCAATTCTTTAATAACCTCAACACTGAAACACACATGCAGGGTTGGGGTTATTTTTATGCTCTGCATTGCAACCTGATTTCAAGTAGTATTGGTGATACATCCATTACTTCCAACAGCTAGGTCTAATATTTTGACGTCCACCTTTGCAATGCAGATTCCTGCGTGCGTTCCAGCCCTGTTAGGTTTCTTCGTCCACATGCTTTTCCGATGGGATTTTCTGCGTCGGTGCAGAGCTGAGACCCCAACGAGCTGGAGGCGTGCATGGGTTGCTTTAACCATGTGCTGGCTACCTCTAGTTGGTGCAGTAAGCTTCACCGATTCGTGGGGTACTGTCCCGCTGGTGCTCGGGTCGCTGGCAGTCGGCGCCTTGGCTGGCTATGCATCCTGTGCAGACACGCTCCAGCGGCTTAGGAACAACACTCACACCCCGGCAGAAGTACTAGCCTCGCAGGTGCGTGTAGTGAAGATGTATGGCACCTATTTCGGGTCGATTGTCGCTTACACAATGTCAGCTGTCTTTCTGCTCGCTTATGGAACGCTCGGGAAAACACTAGCCCTCTAGACGAAGCGGCTATTGAAATAGGAAAGTGCCCCTCACTGGCTGATTTTCAACCTGTGAGGGGCGCTTCCTTTAGTGTTCAGACGAGGCATCCGGGTGCACAAGCACATTGAATGATACGGCAGGCATCGGATTCTCGGGGTGTCGAGGATTCCACCATGCCTGCACGTCTCCCAAATCCACTGCTGAGCCGTCGGTTTCTTGAATCCTAGTACCGAATACCGGGACTTGGAGCCCGCACTACGGATGACCAAGGGGTGCCGATGCTCTGCGAGGTACTTGGCAACCGGAGTGCGGTACTTACGGTTCAACCTGGGGGATGATTCGCCCAAGGTTCTTATGCCGATGCATGAGCAAGTCCCATTCCACGTTAATCGCTTCCAGGGCGTTGTCGAAGTCCTTGCACCGCTGAGTGGTCTTGTCCATTGCCTGCGGGTCGGTCACATCTATCAAATGCCAGCCCGTACGGAACTCACTGCGCTCAGTGCGAATTTTTTTAGACAAATCTTCAAGCTGTCCCAGTACCTGATTCACACCGTTGGTGAAGCTGAGCTCCAGCTCAAAATACTGAGCAACCTCAGGAACAGAATCAAGGTCTGAGTGGTACTCAACGACGAGTAGTTCGGAGTTGTCGTTATCAGTCAGCCTCTGATGCTCTTTACTGACCGCATCACGGAAATCCTCAACACGGCGGAGGATGCCGTTAAATTTCTGAACCCCCTCGGAGAAGTTCAGATGAATAGTCTTCTCAATGGGAGCAACTGTACTGCTTGCGTAGTCAGTAGGTTCCATAAGTATTTCCTCCAAATAATCAACAATCCCCGCATGTACAGGGGAAAGTGTACGGCGGCTACATCCTTGGGCTCACCCCCATATGTACGGGGAAAAGGCAACAGTATCCCTGACACTGGAAATGTTCTAGGGCTCAACCCCACACACGCGGGGAAGACTCTTCCTGACAAGGCGTTACACCTGCAAGATACTCGAAATACTTTCCCATGTGGGGTGGGTAGGCGGTGCCCGCCTACGGTGACCATTCACCCAATGTTGGATGTCTGGTCTTGATGCCCACCCGTGGGTGGGACATCCGTTTATTACACTCTCCCCCAGCCGGAGGCGAGCGCCCCTGTCGTGTGTGGCAGGGGTGGTTCCGTTATGGAACATAGTTCAATAGTATCACACTAGCTATTGGGTGTGCAATCTGTGTTGGGCGTGTCCTTGGGTTTCTTTCCGTCAGTGACGAGGTTGAGGCGGGTTTCCCAGTACCCGGTGGGGGTGTGGGGGTCTATGGGGAGTTGAGGCGGGCGGTGTGGGGTTGCGAGGAATTTGCGGAGGAGGTTTTTTGCGCGGGCTCGTAGGGTTTGAGGTTGGTTGTCCATTTTGGTGAAGGGTATCCAGCCGTCTGGGTTTAGCCAGGTGTGGGTGCTGTCTGCGTGGTACCAGGCGTGCATGGATTTGAGGAAGGCTATTTCTTGGTCGTACATTTCGCTGGCTTGGTGTGTGTCTTGGGTGTCTTTTTGGATGAGGGGTACCAGGCTGTTGGGTGCGTGCCAGGCGTACACTACGGTGGTGGTGGGGTCTGCTTCTTGGCGGCACGGTTCGCTGGTTTGTTGTGTGTCCTGGGTGGTGTACCTGGAGGCTGTTCCGTTGAGTTGGTGTGCTTGTTGGATTGCCAGCCACCCTGCCTGACGTGCCTCGTTCATGGTGCGGTAGTAGAGGGCTTCGTACATTCTTTTGACGGTGCGGTGGCGGATGGCGGTTTGTTCGTTGAATTGGAGGCGGATGAAGTCTCTGAACCAGGTCGCCATTTCTAGGTTATCGACGATTTGGGCGGTTCTAACTGCCTGCCAGTGGAGGCTCACTGACTGTAGGGCTAGTTTCTCCATCGCACCCTTGGTTGCCTCATTGTCAGGGTTATTGGTGAGAGGGTTGATGATTCCTACGGGGGTGAAGGGTGTGTGTGGGATGTCGAGTCGCTGGTACTCTGCTTCATACTCCTCACTAAGCTGTCGCAGGCTTCCAAGGAGCTCTTCGACAGGGACACAGCGGGTACCCAGCTTATCGAGGGCTTTTCCATCTCGTTCAGTATGGAGACGTTCACGCATGACACAATCACGCAGGATTTGCAGAGACAGGGCTCTAGCTCGATTGTGAAGCTCACCAAGAGCCACAGAATCATAATGTACGGTCTCGTAGCGCAGTTGCCGTAGATGCATGGTATATGCATGCATGAGGTTAGGGGTGATTTGGTATTCTGCGTATTTTGCTTTGGTGAACATGGTGTGTATTTCTCCGTCTCAGGGGGTAAGGGTGTTGGTGGTTTAGCGGGTGTGGTTTTTGAGCCATTGTGCGGGGCGGGCAAATAGACCGTCACCTGCGGGTTCAGGTTTAGGGGAAGCAATCTGCTCCCCGACGTGGTCACTGAATGGCTGTAGAAACGCATTATTGTATCTAGCGCATTCACTAAGAACAGTGGAACCTACCTCCTGTCCTTCTTCGTACGGGGTGAGAGCAGACCCTGAACAGCTGAAACGAGACGTGCCATAAGGCTCACGGCTCTGCTGGGTACGCACCACCATAAGCACGTTTACGTCAGCGGACGAGTCAGGCGACAAGTCACCGCCTGCCCGATGAGTAAGAGCACCAAAATTAAGGGTATCGAAATTTAGCGGGATACCCGCAAGGGTTAGGGTCGGCTGAAAAGGCAGAGCGGCGGCAAACCCCAACGTCGCCTCCGCAACACGAACTTCCATACCCAACTGTTCAGCAGTCAAGATTCTATCAAGAACACTGTGACTAAGGTTTTCCACCCTAACGATTCGCACAGGCTCAAAACCCCACTCACGATGACTACGCATCGCCGACTGATACTCCTGTAGCAGTCTCTCAAATCTGGCGATTCGTTGCTCAGGCTTAGCGGGGGCGTGTCCAGGGTACATCACCGCCGCACGCTCAGGCAGATACGCACACACATAATCCTTGAGCACACTCAGAATGAAGCGCTCCAGCTTGGACGCTACATCCAGCATCGCATACGGCTTCGAGAGAGTATCCGAGTAACCAAAGAAACGACTCGAAAGCACCCGCTCAATACCAGCCAGCAGACTAGACGCCTGCATATGCAAATTCGCACGCACCACATGCTCTTGCATTCTCTCACTCAAAGCCTGGTCAATAGTCCAAACCATAAACATGTGAAAACACCTTCCTGTGTGTTTGAAGCTAAGGGGCTAAACGTTAGCCACCATAGTATCCCAGAGTGGATGAGACACCCCCTGCAAGGAACTGCTACCAGTCTACCATTCCCCCTGTCAGGGGCGCCCGGACAACCACCCCATACACCCCATACACTACCCTACATGCAAGGCTTCTTTCAGGAAACACCGGGCGCTCGCTGGGTACTTTAGGTGCTTTGGGTCGGATTGTTGTTTGTGTGCTTGCTTTAGGGCGTGCTATGCTTTTGGTGTGCCTTCGTTTGATTGCACAGTATTTCCTTTCTAAGACATCTTGGTTTTCATGAGGAATGTCCCCTGGTATCCCAATGGCGGGTTGCCAGGGGCTTCTTTGTGCTTGGGGGTGGATTTGGTATGCTGGGTACGTATCCGCGATTCGCTCTTTTGGGTGGATTCGGTGCTCGAATTCTTGAATTAGTCTATTTCATGGCGTTACCCCCTGTGCCTCCGTTTGGAGGTATCAGGGGGTTGCTGTGTGTGGTGTTTTTACGGGGTGGATGGTTTTGCAGGTTTGGTTGCCGGGCTGGTTTAGGGGTTGCAGAAAGGGGGGGGGCGAGAGTTTTTCTCTCACCCCCCCCTGTTGTGGGTTAGGCGGCGTATTCTGCCATGCGTACCTTGGTCTTGTTTGCGGCGGTCAGGTATTCGTCTGCACAGCCGATGAAGTAGCGGAGCCCGTCCACATAGGCTTCGAAGGGGCGGTTGGGTCCTTCTGCGATGAAGCTGTCCCAGTCTCGCTTAGCGAGAAAGTTTGCCTCCGCCATGTAATCTGCGAGGTATTCGTCAATCTTTTCACTGCGGAGCTTGGTCTTCAGACCGGAATCCTGGAGGAACATGACACCGTGGTAGTTTGCCCAGTCGTTTACGAACTTCTTGGTGGCTTCCTTGAGTTCTTCACGTGCGTTACCGATGTGTGCGTGGAAGTCCTTGTAGACCTTCTTGAGCTCGGTGGTGTTGGTCGGTGCGACGTAGGTGAAGTGTGCCATGATTGGCTCCCTTCGGTAAAGGTGGAAGCGGTCTGTAGCTTTCTTGAGGGGTTTTCCCCTCGCTACACTTCTATGGTACCACACTAAAAACCACTCATGCAACATGGCTTGTTATAAACCGTGCTACAAGGTGGTTAGTGTCAGTATGGATAAGGGTTTACAGGGCACCCACAATCAGAACCATGCAAGGAACCAGGCTCTACCTGCACCCAGGAAACTAAGTCAGACTCTCTAACTTACGCCCCCTGAATCTCCTTTAAGATGGAGCGCCCATCACGCACCGCCCGAACAACATCCCTAGTCATGGGTAGAAACTCATTAAGCTCACTCATAATCTCCTCATGCTTAGCTGTAAGCCACTCTCGACGGTCGCCCTCATGCGGCGCATGAATAGCACCCACCATATCCTCAGCATGGCGACGCAGGCGACTAACCAGAGGCATGGCAACATGCAAGCGGAACGCCTTAGCGCGAACACCTACACCCTGAGTAGAGTTAGTAGCATCTTCTGGCTTTACCGACATAATCGTACAACCTGCCATAAACTCAGGGTCGTTCACAATCCCCTCCAGCTTATCTGCCAGATGGTTCAGGATACGAGCCTCACGCTCAATAGACTGAATAAGGTAAAGATTAGTGGAAGTCATTACATTCTCCTTTGTAAGGTGGAAGCGGTCTGTGGCTTTCTTGAGGGGATTTCCCCTAGCTACACTTATATAGTACCACACTAAAAACCGCATATGCAACCCTAGAGGTGGTTTTTATGCAAACAAAAGGCGCTCACATGACATTCATGCAAGCGCTCCTTGTGTTGCTACATTTTCTGCTGAGTCAGCCATTGCTTGTACCCGGCGAGCATTTCCTGTGCAGAAATGACTTCAAGGGACTTGAGGCGAAGCGTACCGAATGCTTCATGGCGGACGTACGCTTCAACGCTTTCAGGGGTGAGGGGTAGCGGCTCTTGGTGTACTCGTAACTTAGGCATGTACTCCCAGACTTCCTCGTCAAACTCCTCTACAGGCTTGGGCTCAACCCCACATACGCAGGAAAAAGACTTCCTGACAAGGCGTTACACCTGCAAGATGCCAGAACTGCTTTCACTTTTCCCTCATGGGGTGAGTAGGCGGTGCCCGCCTACGGTGACCTTTGCACCCGGTCATGGGTGCTTGGGTCTTGATGACCACCACGATGGGTGGTTCATCCGTTTATAAGGCTCTCCCCCTGCCGGAGGCGAGCGCTTATTTTTATTGTAGCATATGGCTGGGGCTAACGGGCTGGAACCTCTGCATGGTGAGGGTGCGGGGAGCCCCTGTACCCTCTGGGTGGAATGGGGGTTTATTTGGCAGGTTCGGTAATGATAAGAGGTTCGCCGTCTGCGGTGTAGGTGGCGCGGGCGACTTTGAAGGGGGTATTGAGGTCTTCTTTACTGATAGGGGAGATGACCTTGCAGGTTGCGGGGGTCTTGATTGCCTGGCGGGTGCCATTGATTAGAATCTCATTGATGGTTGCAATGGTGCCCTTGTCACTCTTGGTGAAGGTGACCAGCGGGGTGGCGTCGAAGAACTTGTCGCCCATGCGTTCCACTTCGCGAATGAAGCCAGTGAAGGACTCGCTGAAGTTGGTCTGGCAAATCTGAATCTCGGTCATGGTTCGTGTTTCCTTTCGGTAGGTGGCTTGTGTGGCTGGATTATCCCCTAACCACACTTACATAGTATCACACTTAGCATTACGTGTGCAACCTATTTTTTAGATTACCAGCAGGGCTGTAGTGTGACTTATGGATGGGTTGTAGCAAGAGAGCCCCCGCTGGGCTTGGTGACCCGGCTGAGGCTCTCTCTTGTGACTGGTTACTTCTCTTCTACGTGGAAGTGGACGGTGATTTCGGTGCCGCCGGTCTTAGGGAAGGTGAAGCCGAAGATGTCGAATTCTCGACCTTCCGCCTCTCGCAGGTACTCGGTTGCTTCGTTGAAATCGCCCTGGAAGGTGCAAATCTTGAGAGAGTTGATGCCGTTGGTGATGGTTGCGTCAATCTGGAGCTCATCATCGACCTCTGCTACCGAGTCAATCTTCAGTTTCGACTCAATGAGACCGAACAGTTCCTTTTCGGTGGTGAATCCCTTGATGATGTTTGCAGGCAGTTCGACAATCTTGGTGTTCATGATTTTCTCCTTCGTAAGGTGGTAGGTTCTTGTGGTTTTCCTTGGTGGAACTTTTCATTCCCTCAACCACAATTACATAGTATCACACTAAAAACTATGCGTGCAACTCTTGGTGGTACAGTTTCTCTGAAGGGTTTGTATGGCTCGATAAGACCTGCACCATCCCTTACCTGCAAAAAGAAGCGGGAACCCTGCTAGACATTTAAATCTAACAGGGCTCCCACTCACTCTCAGTTAGGAATATTGATTTGCTCTACAAGGCGTTACTGACCTTCACGGTGCAGACGCTCGGCTTCCTTCTGAATGTTCTTGGAGGCATTGAAGTCACGGTCAATGCTCGTACCGCAATGCTCGCACTTGTAGGTACGGTCGGAGAGCGTCAAATCCTTACCCGGACGCTTACCGCAATTACTGCACAGCTGAGACGAAGGGAAGAAGCGGTCAATCGGCTGAATCACAGCGCCATGCCACGGAGCCTTGTACTCCAGCTGGCGGCGGAACGTTGCCGGGGCAACATCCAGCACCTCGCGGTTCAAGCCAGACTTCTGAGCAACGTTCTTGCCCGGATTCTCGATGGTACCTGCCGCAGAAGCGGTCATGCCAGAAACATTCAAGTCCTCAATGCCAATCAACACATAGTTGGTCACAAGGAACTTACTCAGCTGGTCGGTGTAGCTCTTACGGTGCAGGGACTGCTTATGCAGGGCAACACCCAGCTTCTGACGAGCACGGCGGCGGTTATTGGAGCCCTTCTTCTTCTGCTGGAGCTCTTGCTGAAGCTTAGTAATACGCTTAGCATCCTTCTGCTTCCAGCGAGGGTTTACCACCAGCGGAGTATTCTCATCCACGAAGGAAATTTCTGAGCTCACATGAATCTTGCTGGGTGCATCCTGGTCAGACAAAGCCGCTAAGACCTTGACGCCGTAATCGACACCTACGGAACCGTTGCGGAGCTGACGCTTCGTAGGTTCTGCTACAGGCTTCTGCATCTCCACGAGGAAAGACACGTACCAGTACTTACTGCTCCCCTGAGAAACGGTGAAAGACTTGAGGACTCCACCATTGCGAATCTCGTTCATCATTTCACGGGTATTTCCGTGTACCTTGAATACACCCAAGTGTGCCAGGCGTACATGCGTGTAATCCAGGATGCGGGGCTTAATCTGACCCCTGGTGCGGGGGTTGGGAACCTTGTTGATGCGCTCTCGCTCCATCACCTTATCCTGGATGAGACGGTACATCGGTTCGGTGTTCAGATACAGCTCACCATAGCCGCCCATAGTTGAGCCCATTGCCGGAACCGTGAAGGAGTCGTTGTTCGCATCGCGGCTCTTAAACTTCGGCTTGCCCATGCGCTTACCGGAACGCTCACCCTTGATGGAGCTGAAGAAATTTTCTGTTGCCGAGCCAGATGCCTGAAGACCTGAGACCAGTACGCGACGGTTGATGTTATGGAGCCACGGGGTGCCTTCTTCGCCCCACACCTCGGCAGGGTCTGCTCCGTTCTCGATTGCCTTTGCCGCTTCACGGTGACGCTTAATCTTCGGCGTCATAATCTGCGTGTCGTAAGCCATTGCAGACAGGGTCTTGTACTTGGGGTTCTCCTTGGCGAGAACCTTGAGTTCCTTGTTGGCTTCCTTCCTGCTGACACCTTCGGCTTCACGCTCAGCAATGTACTCTTCACGGTTCTGCTGAACCTTTGCGTTGTATGCGGTCATTGCATTGCACATGAAGCGTGCGGCGCCACCGTCACGAGCGAGGTTCTTCGCCTGCTGATTATTCGGCGCGAGACGAAACTTGAATCCCTTGTGGATGGTGACCATCGGCTTAGGGGTTGCAATAATGTTTTCAGACATGAGTGTTTTCCTTATAACTTCGGTAACTAGTGGTGGTAATTTACACCCCATATTAGGGTGCCTTGGAGTATTCCGAATGGGCTCCGCCGGGTGCAGTAAAATTGCATCCACGGACGGATAGGCGGTTCCCGCCTATGGCGACCTGACTCTCACTTTACTGGTTGTCCGGTCTTAGAATTTCACCTCATTGGAGGCTAGTTCCCATTTATCCTCTCCCCCTGCCAGGGGTGAGCTTTTCTGCATATGTTACTTGTGGTACGGGGTGTCTTGAATGAGGGCTACCGGATAGGTGTAGTCCTTCTTCGCCCAGATGCGCAGAACCTTGTAGGTACCTTCATCGCAGGTCTTATCTTCCAGCCGCTCACCGGGAAAAAGGTTCACATACGCTCCGCGGAAGTCGTAGAACACCTGCTGGATGCAACCTTCACTATCGAGTCGCACATCTGCACATCGAGCCTGAGTGAGGCGGTAGTTCTCCATCGTGTCAGTATGAAGCTTGAGCTGACATTCACTATCGTGAGTGACGGACGCATAAGCCTCTGCAACATCTTCAAGGGTATTGACGTCACCCTTCTCAAGCAGAGAGGCAGTCTTAGTGCACTGCTCTGCAATGTCTTCGGGTGACCAATAAGTCACAACCTGAGCTTTCACAGTTTTCCTTTCTTAGTGCATCTTGTATATAAATAGTACCACACTAAAGCCTGTTTGCGCTAGTAGTGGTGTGGGTATGAAAAATCTAGGCATCCCCCACGCGTGTTGCTAAGGGGATACCTAGACCTCCTACGTGTCGGTTACTTCTTAACCGGCTTCACGCCAATAAAGAGAGTGGTACCATGTCGATAGATTTTTTGGAACTTTGTAGAATCAAGCGTTTCTCTCTCATACCTTCGACGTAATTTATCAGCAATGTCCCATGTCCAGCTTCTAGGCTCTGCATGAAGCATTCCATAGATGAACGAATAGTCCCCTTCAAGGGGTAATTTAATTGGCAAGCCGTCCGTTCTGGAAAACACTGCTCTGAAAGTCCTGTAGTCTTCTTCAGTGTGGTAGATTCCCATGCTGAGCTGACCCTCACGGTAAGTCTCAGCAATCACCTCAGCGCGAGACTCATTTTTGAAGGAAATTTTGAAAAACTCGAAACCCTCCTCGACGGGGTCAGGTGGCGGCGGGTTCTCATTGTAATACACCTGCATACCATTCGAAACACCCGCACCTGCCTCAGAGCCATTACGGACGGTAGAGGAGGCACGAGCCGCAATCTCCGCTACACGCTCAAGCAAGAGCGCCTGCTTCTCACGCGAGGCGCTTAGCGCTTCCTCCAGCTGGGTGACGGCAGGCTTTTCTGCCTCATAGAGTGACACTACATCTCTGAGTGCGTCTTGTAACTCTGAAAGCTCCTTAGAGTACCCGCTATCCAGGGCATCTTTCTTACGGGTGAGGGGGTTTTTGATTTTCACTTCAGGGACCTTTCTATCTGATGGTGCACCACCGCATGCTTAGGGGAAGACTATCTAGCTGTGGCTGTTGAGAACATGGGTCAGGGCTTAACGCCGTATGTGTGTGGGAAAGTCTGGTATTTATCCATTATCTACTCTTCTCTCGGGGCTCAACCCCACCTATGCGGGAAAGAGGCGGGGTTACGCCACGACTGCACACAGTACAGGGGCTCAACCCCACCTATGCGGGAAAGAGTGTGGGTGGCTTGGTGGCACGGGTGCCCTCTTAGGCTCAACCCCACCTATGCGGGAAAGAGGCTTCCTGACAAGGCGTTACACCTGCAAGATGTCCGAAAATCTTTCACTTTTCCCGTGTGGGGTGAGTAGACAGTGCCTGTCTACGGTGACCTTTGCACCCGGTAGTGGGTGCTCGGGTCTTGATACCCTACCCGGTTGGGTGGGGTATCCGTTTATGATGCTCTCCCCCAGCCGGAGGCGAGCTGACCAATTATGGTGGAGGTGCGGGTGCTTATTCTCGGAAATCGGCACCGCAAATATGTGCACGCGTCTCTTCGCGAGTTGTGCAGGACTTGAGAATTTCACGGGTGGAGACGCTGACTAGAATATCGTCGAAGGAATCCCGGTTCTCCCAGCTGTCGTGGTTTCCCGTCGGCAATACGGCGGGTACTTTCTTGCAGGGTACCCAGAACATTCCGCGGCAACGGAAAGTACCTCGGATAATTTCTCGACCGATGCGTAGGGCAACGTTGAGGCGGCGCCTTGATTCGTGGGTGGGTGCGGTAGCGAACTCTTCGGTAACAATTTCACCCAAGGTGCGGTACCACCAGAAGTCGAGGTAGTCTACTGTCTCCCACAGGTCATGTACGGGTAGGTACAGGTCTTCCAGCTTAAATAGGGTGCGGAGTCGGATAGTTACATCTTGGTCTGCGTCATCTGAGGGATGCGTGATGGTGTCGAAGAATATGCCCCATAGCCGTGATTCCAAATCAACAGCCATGCTCAGCAGTCGGTTTAGCCCCGCCTCACGGGACAGAATCTTACCCACCATAGAGAGAACCCGGCGAGTCAGTCGGCGGCGACCACCACCCACAGCAACATGAACGCCTGCACCCTCGGTGAGGTCACTGTAGACGCTCTCACCTAGCTCAAGACGGCGCCGCACATACTCTAAAGTAGCGCCCGCATTTTCAATCGTCTCGCTAACGTACTCTTCCTTGTCGATGAAAACACCGTGATGGTTCACTGTGGAAGCTAAAGCACGGAGAGTCTTCATCAAATCTCGACCACACTTACCAGCCACAAAAACAGCCAGACGCGCACGGCGAAGAGACACCTCACTCAGCATGGCACGTCGTGAACACACAACGCCCAGCGTGTCAGCATGCAACCGCAGAGCACAGAAGCTCAGCTCAATACACTCCCGAATCAGGGCAGGTGCAGGTATGATAGGCGAAAGAGCCTCACTATCAGAGGCAAAGGTGGAATCAGTAACGGCTACTGGTGCTTGCATAAGAATATGTCCTTTTACGGAACGAACGTGGAAACTAGCGGTAAATCAAAACTCCAAAACAGGGGCATAAGCTTACCCCTGCATGTAAGGGATGTTTAATGCGCAGTTCTGGGCTCAACCCCCTGTACGCGGGGAAAAGTGTCTTTAGCTCTGTACGCTTCAACAAGGCTCGGGCTCAACCCTACATGTGCAGGGAAAGGCTTCCTGGTAAGGATTCCCAGCTTTTGAAGTCAGGCTCACCCCCCCCAACAGTGGGGTGAGTAGGCGGTGCCCGCCTACGGAAACCTTCGCGCCCCAACAGGGCACTCAGGTCTTGATGCCCACCGCTAAGGGCGCGGCATCCGTTTATAAGGCTCTCCCCCAGCCGGAGGCGAGCATGTACTCCACTTTGGTTACTAGTGGAGGGCTCCCTGTGATGCTCATGCCCTAAATGGTAACGTATGAGCATCACAGGGTGTTGTGAAGTTTTTCTGTTTTACATGGACCCCATGTTTCCCAGGGTGACGCTTACTTCTCCTTCGTGGGTTTCGCACTTGCTTAGGTTCACATCGCTAAAGGTTAGGTTGTGATTGTATGCGAGGGTGAGGATGTCTGCGTCGAGGTGGGTGAGGTTGAATCGTCCGGTGAGAACTTCGCCGGTACCGTATTCGTCGTCTTCGTAAGGGGCACCATTCTCGAAGGACTCATCTTCCTGCATGAAGGGTGCGCCTTCATCGTTCAGGAGCTCGATAACGATAGCGTCATTAGGGGAATCAGTGGTGGGCGCCTGGATTACTCGGACGTACCATACGTCGTCCAGGTCAATACCCTTCAGATGGGTGTCCTTGACGCAGAAGGAAGGCTTCGAGCCATTCGCGAAGGTGGAGATGAGTGCCATTAGATTTTCCCTTTCTATGGGGTGGTGATTATCTGGCTAAGTCACTTCTTAGCCTTATGTAACTATAGTACCACACAATATAGATGTGGCGCAACATTTCAGGGTAAGGATTTCCCCCATACAGCTTTATGGGGAGCCAGCAAATCAAGGCTCAACCCCACGTGCGCGGGGAAAAGTTGTCGGGTTACCCGAAAATCTTTCACTTTTCCCGTGTGGGGTGAGTAGACAGTGCCTGTCTACGGTGACCTTTGCACCCGGTAGTGGGTGCTCGGGTCTTGATGTTCACCACTGAGGGTGACTCATCCGTTTATAAGGCTCTCCCCCTGCCGGAGGCGAGCATGTATTCATATGGTAGCGCAACACTAACACCTTTTTTGGATAGTTTAGGCTGGCGTGTCGAGCCGGTTCTTCCACGTCTCTAGGTCGATGTCCAGCCAGTCTTGCGCTCCTGATAGCACCCATATGAGGTTGGGTTGGATTTGGCGATTTGCTCGGTCGGCGTCGATATTTTTGCCGTCGCCATATTCGAGGTGAGCTCCAATCTTGAGCAGGAAGAGCTCATGGTGGATTTCACCCTTGTAAGCGTTTAGCTTTTTGGGGAACCGTGACAGGGTTTCCACCATCGAGGCGGTGGGCATGCCTTTGTCTCGGTATGCTTCGACAAGACTTGTTAGCTCTTCTTCCATCTTTGCGATGATTTGGGTACACATCTCTTCGATACCTTCGAGGCGGCGGTGAACCGGGCTGGTATCGGTAGTATTTTCCATGTTTCGAGTCCTTTCTTGGGTGGTTTACACCCCGGAACCTGGCGGTTGCGGCGATTCCGTTTTAGACTTCTTCGATGAGTGCGCAGGTGTCCTTATCCTTGGGCATTGTCAGCTTGTAATTTGCTTCCGCCTTAGCGTTGAGGCGTTCGGTAAACTTGGTGAGCACTTCGTTGAGGGTGTCCATCGTGAAGGTGTCGCTGAGGTGGTACTTCACCCAGTGGTTTGACCTATTCCAGATGTCCTTTCCTGACTGCCAGCCGCCAGACGTTGAACCGAAGGGTAGGGGGTTGCCCTTCTTGTCTGCAAATACTGCTTCACCGTAAGGGTCATATTTGGTGTGGCTGAAGATGATGATGGGACCTAGTTCTGCAAGTTCTGCAAGCTCTTTATGATTGTCTTCTTCAGTGAGGTACGCCTCCGGGTTGAATTGTGCCACACTAGGGCAACACTGGCACGCGCCACCCCTGTATGTCATGGCGAAGATAGGGATTTGGTACTCTTCCTGAAGCTCCTTAGCGATAGCGAGCGCGTCGTGCCAGGTGGGGCGTGTGGGGTTGTTGTGGGGCATTGTGGGTGTTTCCTTTCGGGGGGGGGTGTCCCGCCCCTCCAAGCCGTAACAGTTAGAGGGGCGGGTCTTAGGGTGCGGGGGTGTGTTAGTCGTCCCAGTTTTCGTTAGCGAGGCGGATTTGTCCGCTGATGTCCTCATTCTCGGGTGCGATGTATTCCCACTTTTCGTCGGAGCGGTCGTTGATGTATTCGACGAAGCGGGTGAGGGTTTCGTTGAGGGTTTCCATGTTGAGCTTCTTGCCGAGGTGGTAGCGGACGTAGATTCGCTTTGCCTGGTTGTTTTCCCATTCGCTGTATTCCCAGAGCTTGCCGAAGGGGGTGTCTTCCGGGTTGCTGAGTTCTGCTTCGCCGTGTCCGTTGCCGCTGTTGGCGAAGATGATGTAGGAGTCGATTTCGTTCCAGTTCTTGCGGCGGGTGTTCTTATAGAGGTAGGATTCGGGGTTGAAGTGTTTGGGGTCTGCACAGCAGGAGCACATGCCTTTGAAGGTCATGGCAAAGATAGGGATTCGGCGTTCTTCTTGGATGGTCTTTGCGATAGTGAGTGCGTCGTGCCAGGTTGCGGTGCGGGCGGTCATTGGTTTTTCCCTTCTTGGTGGGTGGTTTGTGGTGGTTGGAGCTTTTTCTCTCAACCTCATATAAATATGGTACCACACTTTTTAGTATGCGTGCAAGTATTGGGGTGATGGGTAGAAGAAACCCTGCATGCAACTTAGTTTGGTGCTATGCAGGGGCTTCCTATGGTTGCGACTTAGAGTGCCAAGCTACCGATGGTGACCTTCCAGTAATCCGCATTGCAAGGGTCTTTCTCGACCTTTACGCCCTTCAGTAGGGCGTTGTGCATAAATGCCTCGTCGAGGATGTTCTTGTCAAAGCTCTTCAGGTGCCGGTCTTCGGTGACTACATCGCCGATAATGAGGCTTTGGAGGGTGTTATTGAGGTATAGGGGGTATCCCTTCTTGTCACAGAAGAGAATAGTGATAGGGTCAGATGACTTGCGAAGTTCGGGGACTCCCCAGACCTTTGCTGAGCGAACTTTCTTCAGGTCAATCATGTGCAAGGTGGAGCTCTTGATGAAGAAGGTGGGAGCGTCGAAAGACATGGTGCAACGGGCGGTCATTGGTTTTTCCCTTCTTGGTGGGTGGTTTGTGGTGGTTGGAGCTTTTTCTCTCAACCTCATATAAATATGGTACCACACTTTTTAGTGCGTGTGCAAGTCTTGGGGGGGGTGTAGGTATCTATCGTTGATAGACTATCCCCGCACAGGCGTCTAGGTGCATATGGTGGCATAGCATGGGTCTTGCTCAGAGTAGCGTGCGAGCGCAGGCGGTGGTGTAGAGGGTGTAGAAGAAACCCCCGGCTCCCACATGATGCGGGTTACCGGGGGTCTCTTCTTATGGTGTTTAGGCAGTGATTTCGTGGAACATGATTTCTATCGCATTGATAGCTGTAGGTTCTAGGTCGAAGCGGGTGATACGCGCGCTCAGGGTGCCCAGGACATTGAGGAGAGGTTTAATTTTGTGGGCTCCAGTGGAGATGCCGCCGACAGCGATAACCTCATTATTTTCGTCGAAGAAAATGAAAAACATTTTCATGAAGTCAATGTCAGTGTGGACGCTAATCTTCACAGCTTCCCGGAGGACTCGGTCTCGGAACATAATGCGCTCCTCAACGCTGTGGTAGAGTTTGGGGAGGACAAGCTCAGCGAAGATGGGGTCAATGAGGGTGACGGTGCCCTTAGTGGCGGTCTTCTTCGTTGCCATGATGTGTTTTCCCTTTCGTCGGGTGGTTTGCAAGCTCTTCGGGTGAGGTGTTTTCCTCAACCCCATATGAATATAGTACCACACTTTTAAATACGTGTGCAAGTCTTGGTGTTGTGGATAAAAAGAAACCCCTGCACATGCCTCATTTTAGGTACATACAGGGGCTTCCATTACTAAAAGACTAGACCAGCAGGCTACCGACAGCCACCTTCCAATAGTCAGGGTCACCTGAATCCTTCTCGACCTTCACCCTGTCCAGCAGGATACTGTTACGGTATGCAAGGTTCAGAATGTCGGCATCAAGGCTTCTCATGGGGCGCTCACCAATGATAGTCATGCCTGAGATAAGGGTCTTTGCAGGGTTGTCACACCGCAGGTAGAAGCCGTCTTTGTCGCAGAAGGCAATGATGGTAGAGAGAAATCCATCGCTCGGGTCAGACATCGCATACACCCGCGCAGAGCGAACCTCCTCCGGGTCAATCGAGTGCAGGGTGGAGCTCTTGACGTAGAAGACGGGAGCGTCGAAAGACATAGTGCAACGGGTGGACATGGGAATTTCCTTTCAAGAGGTGGATTATGTGAGTCTTTATGAGGGGATTCCCCCTCGCTACACCCATATAGTACCACACTAAAAATAGAACATACAAGCTATGAAGTGAGTGCCTAATGAAGGTTTTCAAAAAAGCAACCCGAGCGCATCTTCACCGTGGCACTCACTGGGCTTAATCCTACATACGTAAGGAATTGGGTGTCATGGTGTGGTGGCTTAGGGTCAGGCTCAACCCCAACATGCGTGGAGAAAAGAGTATCCCGAGCATTCTAGGACGACCATCCATCGGCTCAACCTCAAAAAGGCTTTTACACCTACAAGATGTTTGAAATCTCTTATGGGGTGAGTAGGCGGTGCCCGCCTACGGTGACCTGGCGCTCGCTATGGAATGCCCGGTCTTGATACCTACCTAAACAGGTGGGGTATCCGTTTATAAGGCTCTCCCCCAGCCGGAGGCGAGCTCTGTTTCTTAGTGTATCACTTTTTCGGCTAGGTGGGTGGCTGTGGGTTTTACCGTAAGGTGTTGGTGTTTTTTGTACCCACAACAACATGGCTTGCATGTCTAGTTTTTTGTGTGGTACTATGTAATTGTTGGTGAGGGGGAAAGTCTCCCGATAAGGAACACCAACCCAATGATTTACTACCTCTTGAAAGGAAACCCGCGCCATGCGTACCGTTGATTTCTCTGCACTGAAGGTCGGCGACATTATCCTGTCCGACACCCCTAAGTTTGGTTCCCGTGTGGGTGAGCTGGCGCGCCGCTACGACAAGTTTGTCGTGATGTCTGCTGGTTCCGGTGAGCATGCGGTGGTGCTGAGTCTTGGATGCTACTCTACCTTCTCTCTGCTGACTCGCTCTGATGAGGGTTTCAGTATGCAGGCTTTGGATGGTGGTACGGGTAAGGCTAAGGTGTACCCTGCCCTGTGGCATTTCACGGCTGAGGAGTTTCAGCGCCTGGGTATGAATGAGCGTATGGACGCTCAGGGTCGCCTGTTTGCGCTCATGGATGCGCTGAATGCTCAGGGTGTGCCCGAGTCTGTGTATCAGCTGATGCGTGAGGCTGTTCTTGGTGTGGCGGGTGAGCGTGCCATTGAATCTAGTCTGGTAGATTTGCCCCGTGCCCGTAAGGTCATGGGTAAGGCTGTGAACACTGGTGTTGAGGTTTACCGTGAAATGGTTGATGCTTATGTGGGTGCGGCTGGTACGCTGGCTCGTGCGATGCGTACTGCGATTACTGAATCACTGGGTCTGCTCGGTCGTAATGCTGGGTGGCGTAATGATGGTGAGCAGGTGGTTGTGGCGAATGAGGATTCTTCCTACGTGCGTAAGGAGATTCTTTTCCGCACTAATGTTGGGGTGGAGTGCCTGGGTGCGTTCTACTTTGTGGAGCGTGTATCTGAGGGACGCGCGTATGTGTCTGACCCGGTGACCGGCAAGGAAGTCGGTTACATGGCAGTAGATGACATTTCAGGTCTCACCATGTACTTCAACGACGACTCTAAGTATGCCATGACTCGCTACACGATTGTGCCGGTATCCACCCGTGAAGAGCTGGCTGTGTACGCTGAGGATTTCCGGGCAGTGCGCAACTACATTGTGGCTGTGAACACTCGTATCCGTGACGTGTTTGCAGAGTTTGATGAGCTGAGCTTCAGCGCCTCCACCTACGTACCCGACTCAGTATCAGGTGCTATCGGGTACGCTTACGACATGGTACGACAGCTGGACAGCCAGGCTGTTGAGGTTCGTGAACGTGCGGATGAGTGGATGGGTAAGGTTCTGCGTCTGAACCAGCAGGCACACGGCGAATAAAACAACCACCAACGAATAAGTAAGGCTAATAGGTGCAGGTATCCGGCTCTGGGTGCCTACGCCTATTAGCCTTTTTGCATATGTACATAGCGGCGGCAACAGATGGTTATGGGCGCTCGCCGGGTGGTCTCGAAATAGAATGTGGCAGGTGGGCTCATTCCCGCCTGTATAGGAAAAAGTGTGGTCTTGGGTTTCAACGAGGAACGTACTAGGCTCACAACCCCACACGCATGCGGAAAAGACTTCCTGACCAGCAGAAATGCCGCCCGGTTGTCCGAAATACTTTCACTTTCACATGTGGGGTGAGTAGACAGTGCCTGCCTACGGTGACCCGGCGCTCACTGTGGAGCGTCTGGTCTTGATGACCACAGTTAGGGTGGCTCATTCGTTTATAAGGCTCTCCCCCTGCCGGAGGCGAGCGCTAGTCTCTAGTGTAACATCTTCCGGTTGGGTGCGTCTTGTGCCAGTGGGGTGGGGGTGGAGAAAAACCACCCCAAGAGTTGCACACGTATTTAAAAGTGTGGTACTATGTAATTGTTGGTGAAAGAGAAAAGCTCTCGATAAGAACCACCAACCAAGGATTTACTACCTTCTGAAAGGAAACCACTCATCATGCACGCTCTCGACTTCTCCACCGTTAAGCCCGGCGACATTATTCTCGTCGTAGACCCTTCCATTTTGGAGGATGACCCGAGGCACGTCTTGGAGTACTGCACTAGCACGAATGTGGTGGCTACTACGAATGGCTCCGATTCTTTGGTTGTGGCTAATGTGGATTACGTGCCGGGGGCTTTGCTGACGCTCATTACGAAGACTTCTGAAGGCTTTATGTGTGAGCCTTTGAAGGGTACGAGTGAGCCGAAGCTCCTGCCCGCTGAGTGCGCGCACCACTTCACCCTTGAAGAGTATAAGAGTGCCCGGATTGGTGAGCGTATTTCTGCCCAGTCTAAGCTGGCACGTTCCATGCGTTTCTGGTACGGGACTGAGGCACCGTTCCCGAAGGCTGTAGAGCAGGCGCTTGAGGACAAGATGGACAAGCACATGGGCAATGTGAATGTCGTAAACATTGAGTCCGCGTACAAGACTATGGGTGAGGTTGTTGAGGTGACTGAAAAGGTCTACCGAGAAGCCATTGCTGAAAACATGGGTGTTATGGATGAGCTTATTCAGCGTGCTAATGATGCGAACGCTGAGGTTACCGCCATTGCACAGTCCTTGAACCCCTGGCGCAATGACGGTGAAGCGGTGACGGTAACCCGCCAGTACAAGGGCACCCTTGACTACCGCAACACGTTCCGCACCGGAACCGGCATCATGACCGATAGCGGCGACGCATACTTCATCAAGCGTGTCACCAAGACCCGCGCATACGTCACCAACCCCGAAACTGGTAAGGAAGTCGGATACCTGACGCGTACGAAGGCAAACGGCGTTGCCCTGAAGTTCGAAAACGGCGCAACCAAGACGCTCGACATTATCCCGGCATCCACCCCTGAAGACCTCCTCGCATACAAGGCGGCATCCGCAAAGGCTAAGAGCATTCTTACCGACCTTTACCAGCACATTAACCAGAAGTGCCCGGAACTGGAAATCTTCAGCATGACGCGAGTATCCTTGCCCACCTGCCGAACCCTGGCAGACGCGCAGATTACAGCTCTCAACAAAGCATCGGAGCTGGAAAGCAAGAAGCGCCACGCGTTCGGAATCATGGAAGCAAACATCGCGAAGATGAAGCGCCTCCACGAGCAGGCGTACGGCAACTAGCCACACAGCCTAAAAGGGTGCGGGGTGGGAGACCTACAGTGAGCAGGTCTCCCGCCCGCCTTTTTAGCGCACCAAAGGTTGCAAACACCCACCTAAGTAGCACCCCACAGAATTACCCTGCACCCTACACAGGGGTTGCCGACAGGTTTAGAGTGCGAGCGCTCGCAGGTGGCTTGTTCATAGTGAGTGTTGGTGCCTATATGAGGGGTGTATGTTTCTCACCCATAACACCACAGGTTGCACAGGTATTTAAAAGTGTGGTACTATGTAATTGTTGGTGAGGGAGAAAAGCTCTCAACAAGAAGCATCAACCAAGGATTTACTACCTTCTGAAAGGAAACCCGTATCATGCGTACTCTCGATTTTTCTGCCGTGAAGCCCGGTGACATTATCCTCACCGTGGAACCTGGCAACCTGAAGCATAGCCCGCTTAGCTCCTTGGAGTACTGCTACAGCGACTATGTCGTGATGACCACGAATGGTGCTGATTCTCTGGTAATGTGCACCGTTTCAGCAGGTAACGTTTTCCCGCAGAGGCTTATCACTAAGGACGGCGATGGTCTTATGTGGGGGTCTCTGGACGGCGATTATGAGATGTCCACTCTCTCCCCTAATGCTGTGTACCACTTCACCGCTGAAGAGTATAAGCAGATGCGCATTGATGAGCGTATTTCCGCTCAGGGTAAGCTGGCGCGTACCTTGAGCCGCTGGTATAAGTCTGGGGCATCGTTCCCGGAGGCTGTGACCGAGGCGGCACAGCAGGTAATGCGGGACAAGGTGGACGAGCACATGAGCAACGCAAATGTCGTAAACCTTGAGTCTGCGTACAAGGTTATGGGCGAGGTTATCGCGGCAAGCGAGAAGGTCTACCGCGAAACCATCGCCGCAAACCTGGACGGCATGAATGACCTCATCCAGCGTGCCACCACTGCGAGCGCCGAAATTGCCGCCCTTGTACAGTCCTTGAAGCCTTGGCGTAATGATGGTGAGTCGGTTACCCTAGTTCGCCAGTATGCGAGGGGTGGATACCGCATTAGCACTCAGTACAGCACGTTCCGTGTGGGTACCGGCATCATGACTTACGGTAAGGATGTGTACTTCATTGACCGTGTCACCAAGTCCCGCGCGTACGTCACTAACCCGGTAACTGGTGAGCAGGTCGGCTATCTGACCACTCGAAAGAATAGCGGCGTGGTGCTGAAGTTCAATGACGGCTCAACCGAGACTATGGATGTGCATTACCAGGTTATCCCCGCTTCCACTCCTGAAGATGTCCTCGCATATAAGGCGGCATATGAGGAGGCGTACCGCATCATGGATGGGCTTCACGGACACATTGACCAGATGAAGAAGTCGAAGCTGGACGGCTTCAATGTAGCGTGCCCCTCCCTGTCCCATCGGGGCGGGCTGGATAGCGTATACGCTACGGCTATTAGCACCGTATCTATCTTGGAGCGTGAAAAGAACCGAGTGCTGGCAGGTATGGAAGCTACCATCTTGAAGATGAAGCGCCTACACCAGCTGGCATACGGCGACTAACCCACGATAACCCACAGGGGGTGTGAGGCTGAAACTACCGAGGAAGCCTCATGCCCCCCTTCTTTTTGCATGTGTGCTGGGTTGAGTCTCGCATGCCTACTGGAGGCTGGTAAAGAACCTTTTATCTATGCGAGCGCACCACTACCCCGGTTCCGGGCGCTCGCATAGATAAATCCCTAACCCCAAAAACCACCCCAAGAGTTGCATACGTATTTAAAAGTGTGGTACTATGTAATTGTTGGTGGGGGAGAAAGCCTCCCACAAGAAGCACCACCCCAAGGATTTACTACCTTCTGAAAGGAAACCGCACATCATGAGCACTATTGACTTCTCCGCCGTTAAGCCGGGTGACATTATTCTCAGCATCAACCCGCACGATATGCAGGCTGACCCGCTAGGCTCCCTCGCGCATGCTTACACTAAGTACATTGTGGTGTCAGCTAATGGTGCCGATAGTGTCGTTATGGCTAACGCGTGGCACCCGTCGGGTTCTGAGCTGAAGCTTCTCACTAAGAATGGTGAAGGTGTCACTTTTGAGTCTCTGGATGGTCATCTGATACCCGGACGCCGCCCGACCGAGACTATTCTCCACTTCACTGAGGAAGAGTACATCTCAAAGTCGATGGATGAGCGTATCTGGACTCAGTCTAAGCTGGCATCCTTTATGTCTAGCTGGTACAGGTCTGAGGTGGCGTTCCCTGAAGAGGTCACTAAGGCAATGCAGAAGGTGCTGGCAGAGAAGGCTGGCGATAACCTGGGCAACGTGAACATTGCTAACCTTGAGTCTGCTCATAAGGTTATGGGTGATGTCCTTGCCGCTGGTGAAAAGGTCTACCGAGAAACCATCACTGCAAACCTTGAAGGCATGGATGAACTCATCCAGCGCGCACAGGAAGCAAGCGAGCAGGTAAGCCGCGTAGCACGCACCCTCAACCCCTGGCGTAATGACGGTGAAGCAACCACCGTAACCCAGCAGGATAACCAGGGGCACTACCGCACCGTAGACCTGCACAACACCTTCCGTACCAACACCGGCGTTATTACCGGTAGCGGCACCGCATACTTCATCGAGCGTGTCACTAAGTCCCGTGCATACGTCACCGACCCGCAGACCGGTGAGAAGGCAGGATACCTCACCCGCCAGAAACGAGCAGGCGTCGTACTGAAGCTCAATAATGGTGAAGAGGTCACCCTGGGGCAGACCTACACCGTCATCCCCGCCAACACCCCCGAAGATGTCCTAGCATACAAAGCGGCATACGACACGGCACGCACCATCCTCGAAGCCCTCGATGACCGCATCAACGCCGCCCGTCCGAAGCTCACCGGCTTCACCCTAGAAATGCCCTCCCTGAGCGTTATGCAGACCCTACCCAACACACAGGCAATGGCGACAATGATTCACACCACCCTCAAGCGCGAAAAGCTGAAGGTACTCGAAGGCATGGAAACCAACATCCACAAGATGAAGCGCCTACACCAGCTGGCATACAGCAACTAGTCCGCAAACCCAGATACAGGAAACAAGGGGTGGGAGACCTTCTCATTAGACAGGTCTCCCGCCCCTTGTTTTATGTCTCACCTCGCCCGTGTCACCCCGTAATGGTTAGGTATTTACAGTGGCATGGGTGTTATGATGGGTATGCGCTCGCCTCCGGCAGGGGGAGAGCCTTATAAACGGATGCGCCACCAGCACTGGCGGTCATCAAGACTGGAGTACCCACCGGGTGCGCGGTCACCGTAGACAGGCACTGTCTGCTCACCCCATCGCGGGAAAGCGAATGCACTTCAGCGACCATGCGGCATTTCTGCTGGTCGGGAAGTCTTTCCCCGCACATGTGGGGTTGAGCCCCACGTATCATGCGTACTCTTAACATCTCTACCGTTTGCCCCATATGTTTGGGGTTGAGCTTAACCGCTAGGGTTGATGGTTAAAGTATCCTCACTTCCCTATATGTAAGAGTTGAGCCTCGCATATCTACTAGAGGTTTAGCGAGGAAGGGATTTTCTGGCTTAAATGTGAGTGCATCATAATAGAAGTCCCATGCCGCATACGAGGGTAGCGGAGTGTTTGAAAATTTTCCCCAAAAACACCCCCAAGAGTTGCATGCATAGTTTTTAGTGTGATACCATGTAATTGCTGGTGAGAGAGAAAAGCTCTCGACAAGAAACACTGACACCAAGATTTACCACCTTTGAAAGGAAACCTGATTACCATGCGTAACATTGATTTCTCCACCATGAAGACCGGCGACGTTCTGCTGACTGTCCTCCCCTCGGATATTGAGGGTTACTACTTCTTCGGTGGCGAAGAAAACCTCTGGGTTGTGGAGGGCGTCAATCGTGAGTCTTCTGCCGCTACCGTGGTTTCTGTGGGTCGTGTGGATAGCTCCTACATCCTGACCGAGAATGAGGGTGAGGTTCTTCTCTCCCCGAAGAGCGGCGCACCCGAGGTCATTAAGCCGGTAAAGGTCAAGCAGTTCACTCACGAGGAAGCAACCATCGAGGGCTTGTTCCACCGCGTACAGGCAGAGCGTAAGCTGTGCGACTTCGTAATGTACTCGCACAAGAACAACATTGCACACCCCGTCCACAATGCTATCGAGAAGGCATACCGCGCCGCTCACCCCGAGTTCTACCCGAGCACCCAGCTTGACGACACTCTCACCGCATGGGAGCGCATGCGTGGTATCTGGCGCGTAGCTAATGAAGCATATAAGACTCTGAATGATTCTGACCTGAGCGTCATTGATGAGATGCTGACTGTAGCACGCGGTACCGTCGCTGAGATTGTCGCCGCAATGGACGCAACCGAAATTGAATACCGCCCCGGCAAGGAAATCACCATCACCCAGGCAGTGACCGAAGGATTCTCCACCCGTGAATACTCCGTGACCTTCCGTGAAGGCGCTACCGCATCCGTCCGAGGCGTCCCCTACCTGATTACCCGCCTTACCAAGTCCCGAGCACACGTCACCGACTACACCACCGGCGAAGAAGCAGGTTACCTCACCTTCACCAAGTCTAAGGGTGTAATCCTCAAGCTCAACGACGGCACCGAAGAGTGGGCAGGACACAACGAATACACCGAAATTCCCGCCTCCACCAAGGAAAGCGTGACCGCATACTCCGCACTGGAAGAAAAGGTAGACAACCTGGCGACCAACGCATACGCGACCCTGCGTGGCATGGCACAGAACGTCATTACCAACACGGACGCACTCAACGCCGCAAACCGCCTCTACCGAACCTTCACCACCGGCGGCGTGGCAGGAAGCATCGAAAACCTGCACCGCATCATCATCAACCTTGAGACCGCAAAGGAAGAGATTACCGAGCAGACCGAGGCAGTGCTCTGGAAGTTCGAGCGACTGATTAACCGCGCCTACGGTGAATAACCAATAACCCCCACAAGCGGCGGTGAAACCAACCCACGGTTTCACCGCCGCTCCCCCATACCCACACCCAAACCACCAACCACAAGGTAGAGACCATCACCAAGTGAGGCAGGCGAGCGCTCGCAGGTGGTTCTGAGTATAGGTGTGCCGCCGTTGCTTTATGTGGGCGGCTTTCTGTGTGCTGTTTAGGGGTTTGCCCTGGTGTGGGTTGGTGTTGAGAAAGGTTTTCTCCCAAAAACCACCCCAAGAGTTTCACACCTAGTTTTTTGTGTGGTACTATATAAGTGTTGGCGAGGAAGAGAAAGCTTCCCCGCAGAAAACCAGCAAAGATTTACCACCTGCATTTAGAAGGGAAACTGACCATCATGCGCAACCTTGACTTCTCCACCGTGAAGCCCGGCGACGTTATCCTCATTGTGAACACTTATAACTTAGGGCTTGACCCGCTCGGCTCCCTGAAGCACTGCTACGACAAGTACATTGTGACGACCACGAACAACGTTGATTCCCTAGTGATGATTGATGAGACGGCTGGTTTTGCTTCGCAGATGCTTGTCACCAAGGACGGTGAGTCTCTTGTGTGGGAGTCTATGGACGGCTGGTGCGAACCGCGCCCCCTGTCTCCCGAGTGTGTACACCACTTCACTACTGAGGAGTACAAGCAAAACCGCACCGATGAGCGTATCGCCGCTCAGACTGAGCTGGCAGACACCCTGAGCCGCTGGTACGAGTCTGACGCATCGTTCCCGGAGGCTGTTTCTAAGGCGGCAAGTCAGGCAATTCTGGATAAGGTAGATGAAAACATGGGTAACGCAAACATTGCGAACCCCGAGTTTGCATACAAGGTCATGGGTGAAGTCATTGCGGCGAGTGAGAAGGCTTACCGCGAAACCATCACCGCAAACCTGGAGGGCGTGAGCGAACTTATCCAGCAGGCAACCACTGCGAGCGCCGAAATTACCGCCGTTATGCAGTCTCTGAAGCCGTGGGGTAACGACGGTAAGGCAGTCACTGTAGCTCACGAGTACATGGAGGGCGGCTACCGTATCGGCACCCGTCAGAACACGTTCCGTGTCGGTACCGGCATCATGACCTGTGACCGGTACGACAACAAGGATACGTATTTCATTGCCCGTGTCACTAAGACTAAGGCGTTCGTCACCGACCTGAAGACTGGTGAAGAGGTTGGTTACCTGTCTCGCAGGAAGAATGACGGTGTTGTGCTGAAGTTTAATGACGGTTCATTCAAGACTCTGGGTGAGTCCTACCATGTTATCCCGGCGTCTACCCCCGAGGATGTCCTGGCTTACGAAGCGGCGTACGTGAAGGCGTACCGCATTATCTATAACCTGTACGGGCTTATCGACCAGAAGAGCCGAGAGCTGGACGGTTTCAAGGTGGAACGCTACTCCTTGTACAGTATGGATAACTTGGAGAGCGTCATGGTGTCGGCTATCCGCCTTATCTCCAACCTGGAAGCTGAGAAGAACCGAGTGCTGGCACGTATGGAAGGCAACATCTCCAAGATGAAGCGCCTGCACGAGCTGGCGTACGGCAACTAAACCCCGTAACACACAATGGGTGGGAGAGCTACCTAATGAGTAGGTCTCCCACCCCTTTTTTATGTCTTACTCCGCCCGTGTCGCCCCTACACTGTTTAGGTATTTACGGCGACACGGGGTTATGATGGGTATGCGCTCGCCTCCGGCAGGGGGAGAGCATGATAAACGGATACTCCGCTGATTGTGTGGGTATCAAGACTGGAGCACCCAATAGCCGGGTGCGCGGTCACCGTAGACAGGCACTGTCTACTCGCCCCATACAGGGAAAGCGAATGCATTTCGAGCATCTTGCAGGTGTTGCACCTTGCCTGGAAGTGTTTTCCCCGTGCACGTGGGGTTGAGCCCATCAACGTTTTTGAAGAATTTCCTCAAAACCCACCCCAAGAGTTGCACGCACGGTTTTTAGTGTGATACTATGTAATTGTTGGTGGGAGAGAAAAAGTTCTCGACAAGAAACACCAACCCAAAGATTTACCACCTTTACAAAGGAGACTTCCATGACTACCGCCCCTAAGCTTGCACTGACCCTCGGTGACGACGACATCATCATCGACTACACCCCGAATGAGATTGAGGGAGTCACCGTTCAGGAGATTCTGGACAAGGTGAAGGAAGATACTAGCTACTTCACCATTGATAAGGACTCGAACACTGGTACGTTCTACCTGACCCCCGGTGGTGAAGGACTTGCACCCCTGACTCTGACCAATGCAGAGGGTCGAAATGTGATGCTCAATGGCGATGTTACTATCGACGGTGACCCGGAAGATGGTATCCTCGCTTTCGCCTCCCAGTACCTCGTAATCGGTATCGCCCCGAGTGTTGAAGAGCACCCGTACGAGGAGGGTAAGCTTCGATTCACTGTAGAGGCTCTGCACTGGGAGCGCTAAGCTCCACATAGCGAGCGCTGGTACCCCCATCATCTGCTTTGGGTTGGGTGGTGGGGGTACCGGCTGGTTTTTACCCCGTCTATCTTCTTGTTTTGGAAAGGATTTATTTCTCATGTCGAACACTAAGCATTTTGGGGATGTTACCCATCTCGTGATTGAGCATCACTATTACCGTGACCCCGCGCGGCGCACTGATAGTTTTGCTGAGCTGGTGGTGTATTTCGTGCCGCGTAATTCGCGTAGCTTTCAGTTTGTGCGTGTGCCGTTCCCGGCGCGTGTGGTTGTTGTTTCGGGCGCTGAACCTGTGATTGAGTATGAGGTTTCTGCTAGTGCTGAGGGATTCTATGACGGTACGGTTGATGGTATTACCAATATGGCGGTTTCCTGTTCGCCGGAGTTTTTGGCTCAGGCTCAGGTTTCTCACTCGTATCTGCCGTAAGTGCTAAACACCCCACCCCTTCTGCGGGTGGGGTGTTCTTGTTATCATGTAAGGGTGTAAGGGTTCTTGCAGGTATTTTGGTAGCAGGGGCACCCCCCCTTTTTTTATCCTCTTTTTTGGAAGAAAGTTTGAGTTTTTATGCGTAACTTTAGGCTCACCCGTGACATGGTTCAGGCGGCGCCGGGTGGTTCCACAGTGGTTTATACGAAGGAGCAGGTGGAGGCGGTTAGAGAATATGTGCCGACACGTGAGAGTCAGGATAAGATACTGGAGTATGTGGCGGGGGGCGGTCACCTTTCTCTCGTGTGGTTGCACAGCACCATTAGCCCCGAGTCACCTAACTACCGGTCAGCGCCCCGGAGGAGCCTCTACACCCTACAGCTATGCGCTACACCTAAGAACGTGGAGGCTGGTAAGGAGTACAGTCTGCTCAGCATGGCGGGTGTGGATGCGGTGGAAGTTCTCGACACCTTGTTCTTTGAGGTGTCGGAGTCCTATAGTCTGCGGAACCCGGCGAAACCGGTTCCCGGCGCAATCCATCTTAACCCCTTCGTTGGTGTGGAGGAAGAGATGCTGAACCGTCACCAGCTCACCCGGCATGACATCACCCTCACTCTACCGCCGGGCAGTAAGAAAGTCATCAAGCCCACTGACTTATGGGAGCTGTACAGCACCTACCCCGTGACGCACAGGGGTAAGTATTTTCTCTACCCCCGAGTTGTTGCTGAAGACCTGCGAGCGCTCGCCGCCTACCGTGATACTGTTCCTCTCAAGAATTTTCTTGCAGAGTACCTGCGTCGTGGGGGGAAAGTTGTACTCACCGGGCGTAAGACTGGAGAAACCCAGGGCACGCTCTACCTGTCGTTCACCAATTTCAATGCGGTGGAAGGAGTATCACCCCTGTTTGATGCCAACAACCCGAGGCACCTTGATGTGTTCGGAATACTGAGTTTTGAGATGCCTGATAACGAGGTGGAAGCTGACCCCGTCAAGCGCCGCCTTTACGAGCCGCATGGGCTTACCCCCGAGGATATTTTCGACGTGATTTGATGCTGTCATTGTGGCAAGTCTCTGTAGGACACTTCACAACACCCCAAGTTGCATATCTATTTTTTAGTGTGGTACTATAGAAGTGTAGCGAGGAAGGGAACTTCCCGAGAAACCCTACAGACCATTTACCTAGCACATAAGGAGTGCACATCATGACTCAGCAGACTTTCCCCACCTGGAAGCACGCAATGGACATTGCCAAGGAGCTCCAGAATGAATACCAGCTCCCCATCTTTGCAATGACCCTCAAGGGCATGTGCTCCTGCTGTGCCTCCCCCGAAGACTTCCACAAGGAAGCATACCTCACCCCCGATGTCGCCAAGAAGGATTGGAAGGATATTGATTCCTACGTCTTCTTCAAGAACTCTTACAACGGCGGCGGTGAAGCCAAGTTCTACAGCATGGTTCCCGTCAATTGGGAAGGTAAGCGCAAGAAGGAATGGAACCAGTTCGGTACGCTGAACAACGGCGGCTACTTTGATGGTCGCGACTACCAGCATGTAGCATACGAACTGTCCGAGTCGTTCACCATGAAGGATTTGTGCGAAATGCTCACCCGCTTCGTGGAAGCCCTAAATGAGGTGTCTGAAACGAAGTATGAGCTCAAGCTCCCCGAGAACGAGGCTCAGTGTGCAACCATCGCCCGTATCAAGTCCTCTGACCAGTAGGGATTTATGCTCTAGACACAATCCAAACCACCCTGTACAATAGTACCTGTGAGGACACTCCGCCCCGCACCACCGTGAGCCACAATCGGTGCGGGGCTTTCCCACACCCAAAACAACCTACACCCCAGGAGGGAACCATCATGCAAGAAAGCGGCAAAGCATACCTGAACGGCAAGCCCGTCGATTTCAGCGAATTCCGGGTAGCCCCTGACCTCATCCAAGAATTCATCACCGGAACCAAAGACAAGGCACCTACCCCCGCCCCCGGTACGGGCGCTGAAGACGACGAAACCACCGACAGCCACTAGCCCCGATAGCTACAGGAACCACACATGACCCCCACAGAGAAGAATACCGAAAACGTCGAACCGCACCCGTACGCCGTACCCGACCGACTCATCAAGGAACCCATCAACCCCCTAGTCATGCTCGCCGACGTGGGTAGACTGCCGAAAGATTACCGGAGCCGACTAATGAGGCGAGCGCTCGCTGAATCCAGTGCACCGACACTCACCCCCAGTGAGTTGATGAACCGTATCCGTGACCGTGAGTCGTGTGTGGGTGGTTCGCAGTGGCGTTTGCATATTCAAGTCCCTGGGGAGGTTGAGGGGTACCCGGTAGTGTTCTTCACGACGCACCGAGATAAGGTGTCCCGCATTGCTCACCCGGATAAGGTGGTGCGCATCAATGGTGTGCCTGTGACTGCGCGGGTTTACCAGCGCATCATTCATTGGTGTACTGAGATTGTGAAGCCTATTCCGGGCGGCAACTGGCTAGGCGATGGGTACCTGGAAGTGGAACCTCGCGTTTACTTTGATGGGGTGCAGGTTTCTTTGAGTGAGGTGCCTGACCTTGTCCGCGCTCATGGTGCAGAGGGTCTGCTGGAGCCGCCCCCTCCCATTGTTATTAGTAATACGGCGGATGTGTTCGAGTTTGGGTTTGGTCAAGAAGCTCAGGACACTAGACGGGTGAAGGAGTTCATCGCTCAGGGTATCTATCTGGAGAACTCGGAGAGTGAAGAGTCCCGTATGACATTTACAGCGGCTGGTAATACACTCGACTGACCGAGCGAACAAAGGGAGAAGCCCCTACCACCAAGAACGAATACTCTTGATGGTAGGGGCTTCTTTGATGCCCAAACACTGGGGGTGGTTATCGCTTTTCGCCGGGGGTGTTGTAGCTGTCCACCCACTGCTCAAACCAGCACTTCCTGCCCTGCATCTTCATTACCGGGATGGAGAGACCCTTCCACAGGGCACTGAACACCGGCGGGAAACCAAACGCAGTGAACAGGGCGATAGCAAGCGTGGCAATCGAGAAGATAGATGCACCCATGAGAGTGAATCCCTGCTCGGGCGCTCGCCATGCCGCTAGGTAGTAGCAGATGGACAGTAGACCGCCGATGGAAGCTACACTGCCTGTGTGGATGGGGGTTACGTGGGAGAATTTGAAGCTCCCAGTGTCCTGCATGTTGCAGATAAGCTCGATGACTGCCGCAATGTATATGGCGGCGACAAGGCAGAGGTAGATGATGCCGAAGAGTAGCATAATGGGTGTCCCTTTCACTGGGGGGTAGGTTTCGGGGTGGGGTTCAACTCCAACCACATATAGAAATAATACCACACATGGGCGGCGTTATGCAACTCTAGGTTTGGGTGGTAGTTACCGGCTCCACCATCCGCTACCCATACCCACAGTCACAGCCGCCACCAGTGCCACGATACGAGCAGAACAACCACAAAAATCAAAACGTACAACAACTCTACTTCCCCAGATTGATAGAGGAAATCACAGAGCGTTCAGAGGATGCTACCACCACAATTAAGACCGAAAAAACAATGAATACAGCCATAATCAGCAGGAGGGTCTTCACATCGAACCGGGGCGGGCGGGGCTCCCCACCTTCTTCCAGCGGCGGTCGAGGCATCAAAAGGTAATTTATGATGGTTGCCGCATAAGACGGCTTGAAGTGGGTATGCTTCACAATAGTAGGTTCATTTTCAGTGGTTCCATTATCAGACATGATTACTGCATTCCTTTCTTGTACTGATGGTTTACCCCAGGCGGGGAAATCACCTTGATTCTATCATGGGCTATCGTGCGGTTTTGGGTGATGGTTAGCAAAAACCTGCCCGCTTACCTTTTTGCTGGGCTGTACGGGTTCAGCTACTCGCGTTTGGGTGGAAGCTCCACCACGCAGGCACCATACAGGCTAATCAGAACCCATCCCACCAACCCCCGGAGTGGAAAAGCATCACCACAAAACCACCTAGACCCAACAAACTCAACACAAAAGGTGCCAACTGAACCACGAACAAAAATAGCTCCATCAAAACTACATCCTCCCTGCAAGACTTGACATGAAAAAGAGACCCACGACAGCACCCACCATCATGACGAAACCAAGCACCGTCGCCCACCCACGAGGTGCAGAATTAGTCACCACCAAGAAGACCCCCCCGAAACCACCGCAAGACTCATCGCCCATACAGGCACCAAAAGAGCCGACAAAAACATTAGAATCACCTACCTAACAAAAACACAAGAGCTACAAAACCAATCCAAGCAAAAATCAGCCATACCAGCACCACACCGCAGTTGCGAGGGTGAAAATAAAGCATGCAAGAGCCAAAGCAAAAACCCCTGGTACCACTCACTGTAGAACGCGAATCAAAACGGACACAATAAACCCAAGCACGCTAACCGCAAACCCCACCAACCCAGCCACCGTACACCGCCGCCCAATCTTCCACCCCGCCCGCAGACCCTCAATATCCAGTATCATCCCTAAAAACACAGCCACCACACTCAGCACAGCGAGTATGAGCCAAACCATGAAAATCATTCAAGCCTCCAAATCAAAACGTATAAAAACAGCCCACGCACACCCCTACTGAAAGTGAACGAAAAGAGACACAACAGACCCAACCACACCAGCCACACCAGCCATAAACCCGAAACCCCCAGCCAATGAACAATACTGACCAACCGTCGTACACAAGCGACCACCCATAAACTCCAACGCCAGCCCAACAAATACAGCCACCACACTCACCACAACGACCACCAGCCAGAACATCTAAATCTCCAATTCAAAACCTATGACAATAAAACCCCAGCAACCAGCAAGGGCGCTACTCCCGCTGACCCAACCGCCGCAAAAACAACGCCACAAAAAGACCCAAAGGCAAAATCGGCACCAACGGCGGCAGAATCAGAAACAAAAAATTAGCCAAGAAGCCCACGAGTACACCTCCTTCACAGTAGCATCATCAGGCACGTAGCGAGCGCGCTCGCTAGAAAAATCATACACAAAAAGCCCTGTACTTTGCATCTTCCAGGTACAGGGCATTTCCAACATGCGCTAGGGCGGGTTATCCGTTTCGGCTAAATCGCTCTAGCATGGGACATCATCAACAGGTAACAGCAGGGTCGGATGCACCACTAGGCTTAGAAGCGCTCATGTTGCTAACGAACCAGCCCGCCGCCAACGAAGCAACCGTCACAACGGCGTTATAGTAATCATCACCAAAAGTCGCGTATCTAGTAGGTGTAACCAGACCAAACATGGGCGAGCGCCCCTCCAAGAATGCTGTGATGCGCTCATCACCCCATCCCAGGGCTTCCAATTTCTTCCGAAGCTTTGCCTTCACCGTCACCGACGGAAACCCCGACGGTCGCTCATCTACATTGTCGAGCCGCCGAGTCAGTACAGCCGCAGGGACACCCAGCACCTTACCCAGCGCGCTCATGGTGCTCACTGAACCATCACCGACTGACGGCAGAACAGCCCCCTTAGCCAACTCAGTAACACGCTCCGGCGCCGGAACATTCTCCACACTAGCCTGCGCAAAATCTTCAAAAACAGCCTTCTCGCGGCGCTTCAACGCATAAGAATACGCATCCGCCAACACCAGCGTACGCAACCCCTCATCACCTGACAGCAACAACTCCCACGGGCACAAAAACCCATAATCAGCAACAGGGTAGAACAAGAAATCAGATGCAACATGCGGTGAAACACCCACACGTGAAAACACCTTCACGCACTCAAACAACTCAGGGCGAATCATCACCCCACCGTCAGCACCTCCCCAGAACTGGGCGCACGCAAACAGCAACTCCTCATCACCTAGAACCCTAACGCTACCACCGATAAGGCACCCCTCCTCATGAAGACGCAACACATCATCACGAGAAACCCCCTTAGCCTCCAAATCAGCCAAAGAGAAACCACCCTCGTCATGGTAACTCTTCATCACCCAACCATCAGACCCACCATGATAAGCCCAATTCAAACGCTTATGCATGAAATCAGTAGGAACCCCAAGCACCTCAGAAACCAACTCATAATGCTCATACTCCCACTCATTCAAATCAGCAGGAAGACCCAGCGAACGCACCACCAAAACATCATCAGCCCCAAAAAACTTGAACCCAGGGCAATCTTCAAAAACAACATGCGACAACATGAAAACCTCCAAAGAGAAAAATAAACGAACTTATTTAAAGACTACACTACCCACCCTACATCTTCTCCGACATCCACCAAACTATTCCCGCACCCATCCAAAACAGCAGAATGAAAGGGTAAACCTTCAGCACCACCGACAGAACCAGAACCCAAAAATCAACCAAGAGCATGTACCTCCTTCACCGTGAGTGTCAGGAACTTAGCGAGCGCGCTCGCTAGAAAAATCATACACAAAAAGCCCCGTACTCTGCTCAGATGTTGCATCTTGCAGGTACGGGGCTTCTTCTGCTGGGGCGGTTTATTCGTTTCGGCTAAATCGTTCCAGCAGGGCACACCACCGACCTACCGTCTTAGTGAGGAGCACCCCGACAGCACGCCATAGTGCGGCAGGGGACTTGATGATGAAAGAGATAACGAGCATGGTGCCGAGTGCAGTGATAGTGGGGAGGAGGAAAGCGGCGATAAAGGAAGTTACCGGGGCAACCCAAAGAAGTTCTAGGAAGTCCCCTGCTGAGGTTCGATGGGGTACCGCTTCACTGGGTAGGAAAACATAGACGGCGGCGACCAGAATAGCGAATGCCACGCCAGCGATGAGTCCAATTCGCGCTAGGGTGAAGTAGTCGTCCTTAGAAGGGTATTTTTTATCCGCCAAATAGATTAGTGTGTTGCCGCCAATAGTGCCCAAAACAGCAATTAGGGCTAGGTAGGTGAAGCTGCTGAGGAAAGCGATGGTCATTTCGCTCAAAACCATAAGGTAGGTTCCTTTCTGATGGGGTGGTGTTTGGTTCTATGATACAGGATGAGCCCCGTCCTTTGCCTTGGTGGAGGCTTGGGCGGGGCTCTTGGCATGTTGGGGTTACTGTGTTGTGTGGGGTGGGGTTATTTCTTGCGAGCGCCTATGCGACTCAACGCGTAGCACCAGTCGTAGAGTGCCGTTTTCATGGTTTTTGTGATGGTGCCGGTGATGGAGAACGTTATCTTGAGGATTTTTGTGAGTACTAGTAGTAGGACGGGTGCGATGAGTGTTCCGAGTATGGCTGTGGTGGGTGCGACCCAAGCAATGTCCCAATTGAAGGTGATGCCAGTGTTCTCGACCCTTGATAGTCCGTTCATGACGAGGATGCCAAGGAAGCATGCGGAAGTGCCGAGCCCCACCAATCCTGCACCGCGAGCGACGGCGAAGTAGTCGTCTTCGTCGATATCCCACCCCATGTCGGTGGCGACGATTGTAGTGGGCAGGGCGAATACTGCTACCCAGATGAGCATGCAGAACCCGTAGGCTACTAGGTAGCTTTGGCTAAGGTCACTAATGAACATAAAGACGTATGCCTTTCTATGCGGTAGGGGGTGTGGTGTCGTATCCACTGTAGCAGGATTCCCTTAGCGTATGCGTGTGATTCTAGATGGTTGCTGTGGCGGTGTTTTTCAAAAACACACCCCAAGAGTTGCGCATCTAGTTTTTAGTGTGATAGTATTGATTTATCAACAAGGGGGAAGAGCTCCCAAGCCAACGCACCGGGAATGGTGCGGAACAAGCCACCCGGAAAGGAACCAATCATCATGGCTATCTCCGAACTACTGAACACTCGCTCCGAAGCAATCCTAAAGGACATTCTGGGCATCGCACACAATGCACGGGACGCCTACACCACCCTGGAGAAGAAGTGCGACCTTGGAGTCCAGATGAAGCTCTATGCCGCCGGTGAGCTCGTATCCTTCGTCCGCATGGCTGAGATTCGTTCCATTCGTGACCGCGTAAAGGCTCTCCAGGCGGTAGAAGACGACGCAATTACCATGTTTACCACCTACTCCAGCAAGCTGTCTCAGTACCGTGCACAGGAAAATGAGCGAGACTTCTTCAACACCCTGGGACAGGCTGAGCGCGAACGCTACAAGCTGGAAGGCGACATTATCCTCTACGCCCGATAAAGAGAAGAATAATCCACTGTGACAGGGAATGTGGGCGCTTGACGCCACACCTTCCCTGCCCGTATATTTACCCATACAGATAAATCTGTGCGTATACATTTCACTTCACAATAAAGCCCCCACACATTCAACCAAACACAAGATGTGAGGGGCTTTATTGTATCCACACACCTACACCACCCATCTATGCATGAGTGACGCAAGCCAGCGAGCGCCCCAATCGGTGACCCTATGCGCTCGCTAGACCCTCAGAAAAACACCTTCTAGAGTTGCATGCCTAGTTTTTGGTGTGGTACAATATTTGTATGAGGTTGAGAGAAACACTCCAACCAAACCACCACCCACTGAAAGGGAAACTGACATGGCAATCTCCGCAACTCTCGAAGCACGCTCCACCACCATTCTGGGCAACATGGAAAACCTTGCACGCAATGCAAGCAAGGGCGCATATAAGCTGGCAAAGAAGCCTGCAAGCCAGGGTGACTTGACCCCCGCCGATAAGCTCCACATTCGAGTCTTCCAGAAGCAGGAAAAGCTGGCAAAAGCCAAGCGCAACGTTTACGCTGGCAAGCTTGAAGAATTCCGCATCAACCACGACGAAGAAGGCTTTGCGGTGACTCTGGAAAGTGCCAACGCTGAGTATGAGAAGATGCGCCGAGTTTTCAAGAAGAACCACTAGGCACGAAAAAAGAGAGAGGGGCTGTATCTCACAGTCCCTCTCTCTTTCTGCATACCCACCCAGTAGGGCACCCGTACCTGTTCGACAGCGACCACCCGACACCAATGACAACCCAGTAGGGCGCGCCCGTTATCTGATGCGAGCGCGGGTGAGCGCCCCTGTGGTGTGGGCGTGCCACCAATAGTGCGGCTATTCCTTGGGTGCGCTCGCTGTTTAGAGGCTAGGTGGCTCTCTGTAAGCCCTTGGAGGCTACATACGCCCCTGTGAGACTCTTTCCCTGTTTAGATGAGTATTTGTGTAGCTGTGGAGGATTGGAAGCCTTAGCGGGGCGTACAGGGCTTTGGTGGTTTTGTGAATCGGGCGGGGTGAGTGTTTCAGGTATGGGTGTTTCAGGTATGGGTGAAGCCCCTGACTATCCTTGGAGGGACGCCAGGGGCTTCCTGCACATTCTTCTTGATGGTTAGGGCATGAGTCGTAGGGTAATATCCGCATCAATCTCAAAGAGCCACCAAGTGCACCTCAATCAAACCCCGATAGCGGCGACAATAAACGTTAGCGTCATGATTACAGAGGTGCGCACCGCATATTGCCACAAGGTATAAGGATTTCCACTAGTGACCTTTCCCCTCCCAATAGCCATGAGCATGAAAAGAATCACTGCACCGCCTGAGACAACATAAGCCGCCGCCGTGCTGATTTCACCAGTAAATGCGAAGCTTCCCAGCCACAGGAACATGATTCCAATACCTGACCAGCCGATAGCCTTACATTCACCATCAGTTGCCTTACGCCCATCTTCTTCAATCTTACTGATGACCGTTAGAAGTATGGAGGGATACCCCCAGTAGAGCACTGTAGCTAAAAAGGTGGCAGACGAAATGGATTCCAACAAAAAAGACCCTTTCTAGTAAAACAACATACGGATAGTGAGCGCACCTGCACGGGGTGTTGATAAGTGCCGCCGTCAGGTACTCATCATACCGTGGGCGCCATAGGAGATGCTAGGGTAGCCCTGGTAGGCGACCTGTTGTTGTAAGTATTCTATGGTGGCGTTCGCTGGCTGTTGGGGTATGGGTGAAAGCCCCTGACTACCCGTTGTGGGCTGTCAGGGGCTTCTATACGGTTGAGGGGTTAGACTTCGGGGCGGGTGGTGATGAGCTGTGCCGCTTTACCCTTGGGCACGTGGATGGTGGCGGTGATTTCACCGTACCCCTTTTCGGGTTTAGCGGTCACCTTGCCACCTTCACAGAATTGACCATTTGGAGGTGAGAGCGTGCCGTGTGCCGAACAGAGAGGTTTACCTTCGGCGAGCGCCGCACTGTCCACCAGGTACTTCTGAGTGTAGGTGACCCGCGCTTCGGTGGCGGCTTCGGGGAGGTCTTCGATAATGGTCACCGGGCGGGTATTGGTGTTTCGGGTGATGAGTTCACCGTTGGGTTGGCGTTCTACCCACATATAGGTTGCGCCTTGGTGGGCTTTCTGGGTGATGGTGATGTTGGTGACCGGGATTCCGGGGGTGTTGTCGTCGAGGCGGCGTCCGTCGTAGTCACTTTGTACGGTGATGGTCTTGTCGAAGGTGACGCTGGTATCACTGTTGCCGGAATGTTTACTGTCGATGAGCGGGTGATTCCCTACTACACCAGCAATGAACGCGAAGATTGCCGTCAGAACCATAACCCCGGCGACGCGGAACCTGTATTGCTGAACAATGTAGGGGTTTTTATCGGCGATTCGCTCTCTACCGATAGCCATGAGCAGGACCATAAATGCCATGCCGCAAAGAACAGTAAATGCCGCACCCAACTTCGATTCGACAGTCAAGGTGAGGAAAACACCCCAGATGAGCATGACGAAGATAGACGCCCAACCAATAAACCTAGCCTCAGTATTAGTCAGGTCGAAACCACCTTCGTCCCCAACACTGCATGCGAGTACCAGCCAAAAAGCATACCCCAGATAGAGTATTGAGGCGAGGAGGAAAGCGAAGAATAGTGAACCAGAGTCCATCAAATAATCCTTTCTAGTAGAGACGTGTAGACAGCGAGCACACCCAAGAAAAAAGGTAAACCACCCACCGTCAGGTATCCATCATACCGCCCACCAGCCGGTTCATGTAGGACACCCCCGATTCGGCTGATGACATGCTTACTGGGCAAGCACCGTGTATAGGCGCTCACACAACCCTGTAGGCGGTACAGGGTGAGGAGTTACCGGGTGGCGCCAGTGAACAGCACGCTTGTAGTGACAATGACGAAAGCGGCAACCATAACCCAAGCAACCCGCCCAACATAGACGCTACGGGCATACCGTTCACCCGAGGTAATCTTCACCCACCCAATATGCACCTCAACCAGTAGCGTCCACATAGCACCCAGAATGGCGCACACCGCCACAATATTGGACAACCCTGTCAAAGTAAGAAGCACCAAACAGACAGACAACAACATGGTACCCAGCAAACAAACACCCAGGCACTCATTACCCGTCAAGTCATCATCCCCACCTTCCCATGCAACGCCACAGAGTACACCTGTACCCACCACATAGAACACAGCGACCAGCCCAAGAAGGAAAAACCATACAAAATGCACCAACGGCACCTCTTTCATTCATACACCAGCACACCCATCACCATGTGCGGGGTTAAGTCTCCATTTCATCACCCCCATCATACCCTCACCCAGGCGCTCGCACATCAGCGCCCCAGGCGCAATGCCGCCCACAGCGAGCGCACCAGTTGTGTTATAGTTGTGGGTGGAAGATTCATAGAAGTCCTATCTTTAGGTTTTTCACAATACCCCTCACTGGGAACACAAAAATCCGGTGAGGGGTTCCTTGTACCCACCAACCCCCCCCCAACCCTAACCTCTTGACCCCGCACCAGCCGCCCTGTACCATTGAACGGGTAAACACTCTCGCCTGTGTGTGAGTAGTGTGATGTGCAAAGATGCTTCATACTCAACCCCTCAGTACCGGGATAACCACATTCGTCGGTGCTGAGGGGTTCGGTGTACCCACCAGATTTAGCCGGTCACCATCACGACTGGAAACATGACTGCGATATGCGAGCGCCCCAATCAGTCACACCCGCGCTCGCTGGGAAACCGGCAACCCCTGACCGGGTACCACAAAACATCACCCCCAAGACTTGCATACTTGATTAAAAGTGTGGTACGATATTTATATGAGGTTGAGAGAAACGCTCCAACCTGTCAGCAACCACCCGATGAAAGGAAACGCTACCATGACCACCTCCACCATCAACCGCCTCACCCAAGACGCAATCAACCAAATCACCGACGACATCCGCCACCTCAACACCAGCGAGCGCACCCACCATCGAGCAGACAAAGCGGAATCCGTCGCTCGGTTCGCTCGCGCCCTCGAAACCCTCGCCCTGCACCAGCACAACCTCACTCTCGACCCGGCGCTCGCCGACAATGAAGAGTACATGCGCGTCGTGTGCGCCGGATACTCTGTTGAAATCGGTAACTGGTCTACCCCTCTCGAAGTGAACACCCGTATCCATGTTGCAGACAAGAAGACCCGCAACGAAATCAACCTCCGAAACCAGAATCTGAAGCATATGCAGGTCACCGGGTACGACATCACCACCCAGACCCACGAACTGACCTTCACCCTCAAAGACGGCACCACCCGAACCGCCACGGCAACCTACACCAACTTCCGAGAAATCGCAATCCTCGAAAACCTACGCCTCACCGGACACACCCTCTACCCCTACAGCAACTTTGCCACACGCAAAGCCTCCGACAAGAACACCCTCGACCTCCACATCGGCACCCAAATCCACTAACCCCCACAGGAAGGAAACCAATTATGAGCACCAGCGAAAAATGGTACGACCGGGTACGCACCCAAACCATCGCCCGCATCGAAGAAACCCTCAACACTCTCAAGACTCTGCACACCGCAGAGGGCGATGCAACCACCACCGAAGAGCTTGAGGAAATCCTCACCCAACAACTCGAAACCATCAGCGACCTGCAAACCCACACGCAGGCGCTCGCCACCTCCACCACAACCCGCCGGAATATTAGCACCAACACTGACACCGGAGCTGAAGACCAGCAGGTGACCTACACATACCAGTACACAGCAGAACCCGACGAAAAGTGATACAATAGGTACATAACTTTTCTGCGAAAGATTTGTTTGAGAATTAACTATTTTCATGTTGAAGCCCTCACCCTAACACTCTTAGGCGATGAGGGCATCAGCGTCCCCACAACAGCGAGCGCAAAACCAAACACCCCCGGTGCGCTCGCTACAGGAAGGAAAACCCATGACCAACGAAAACACCACCACCCACGCCACCGACTTCGACCCCGTCGAGCGTGTAAAGAACGAAATCACCCACTACATCGACAGCCTCGTAAAGAACGGCAAACTCAAAATCACCAAAGTAAACAGCCACAACCTGTCCTTTGAACTCTGCGCCACCGCCGCACGATACGCCCTCGAAGACCAGCACGAACCCCCGAGCAAGACTTTCACCCAAATCGTAGGAGACCTCCACACCTCCGCCGCAACCCGCCAATACCTCGACATCACCCAGGAAGAACTCGACCAGCTGGTAGAAGACCACCTCATCCTCAAGGTCACAGACAGCTCAGGACGAAACGGCTACCCCGCCTTCCAATTCAAGAACGGAGCCGTCCGACCCGAAATCCAAAAACTCATCAAACCCCACCTCGACTACATCTACCCCGAAAACCCCAAAAAACACATCGCCGACCCCTGGGAAGTAGCCCTATACCTCACAACCCGAAGCCTACTCCACGGCGGCTACAGCATCTCCGACTACCTCAACAAGTACCCGGAACAGCTCGACCGAGAAATCAAAACCCTACAGCACGACCTGCACAAGAGGGCATACGCCTACTAACCCAAACACCCCCACACAAACACCCCCGGCACCCTGCACAAACACAGGAAACCGGGGGTGTCCCTTTACCCACCAAAACCTAAACCCAGTACAATAAGAAACGAACACACTAACCCCAACAGCGAGCGCCAGCTCCATAGAAAGGAAACCCACCATGTCCGAAGACAGCATCAATCGCGCCATCGCCATAGTCCTCGCCGCCGCCGCACTCATCTACCTCCTCGGAGCAATCATCACCAACCACACCCCACCTGAAACCACCCAAACACCAACACCAACCACCAGCACCAGCACTCACCAAAAATAACCCTAGAAAGGCACACAACCCATGTACCAGTACAAGTACTACAACCCCAACAACCTGTACGACCCCAATCTCCTCATCCCTATCGAAGACCCCTATGACACCGAGCAAGACCCGGAGACCCTACGCCGCATCACCGCTGAGTATGCTAACGCCACCGCACTGCTGACCAGTATCGAGATGCGGCTACGCGCTCGCCGTGATGAAGTGAAGAAGGTGTTTGCTTCACGTGGCGGTTGGGATACTCGCCGGAATCAGGGTTACCTTGCACGCATCAACGGCATTATCGGCATTATCGTGGAGAATACTCTCGACCTGACCGGCTCTGACTTCTTCCGTGGCAACACCATCAGTGGCGTGGAGAACGGTAGCGGCTGGGCGACTCATGAAGAGTACTACATTGCGGTACGTGAGCTCATTAAGGACGCTACGGGTGACCTGGAGCAGGTGGTGGACACCTACAATGAGGTGGCGGCTGAAGCGGAAGAGCTTCTAGCGCGTACCCTCACCCCAAAGAAACGCACTTGGGTGTAGAGACACCACCCATTTAGGGTGGGAAGCAGGAATCCCCGGCATACCTTGCAACTTTGCAGGTGGTGCCGGGGATTCTTCTATGTCTAAACGGTTGGGGCGCCTCTGTATGCGTACACAGGCTGTGGTAGTGGTGGGTTTAGCCGCAGGCTCATCCCCATATGTACAGGAAAAGGTCATCATGCTTACAACTTGGACTCAACCTCTACATGGGGGAAAGTCTCAAGAAGATACTGAAGAAGATTCGTCAGGGGGCTCAACCCCACATGCATGATTGACAAGGTGTAGCACCTGCAAGATGCTCGAAACGCATTCACTTTCCCATAGTGGGGTGGGTAGGCGGTGCCCGCCTACGGTGACCTTTGCACCCAGTAGTGGATGCTCGGGTCTTGGTAATCCACCCGAAGGCTTCAAACCCGTTTATGATGCTCTCCCCCTGCCGGAGGCGAGCGCCCCACCAACGGTGTGGAGGGTAGCCCCCAAGATATTGGGGCGTGTAATCAGGATACCACATTCAGGGGTTACGGTGCACCGGGTCTGCTGGTTCCTTCTGCGGGTGTATTCGGTGGTGTGCGCGGATGGGTGGCGCCTGCTAGAGCGTATGGGTACAGCCACCCAGCCTGCCTGCATTGCCCTCTTTGACCTGTACCTGCAACAAACACCTTCACCCTGACGGCTCCACCCTGCATATTGACCGCTGACAGCCACATCAAAGACCCTTTCCCGCCTTTCTCAGTTTCTGTCCTGTTCTCCATACACGGGTTCCTGTCATGTATGGGGGTGGGGTGTGCGCTCGCTACTGGCTGTTGTGGGTGCGAGCGCAATAAAGCCCCTCAAGTAACCCTGGTTCCTTGTTGGTGTTGCAGGGTCTGATTGAGGGGTCTCTGCTTGCTGTATGCCTTGTTGTGGGTGGGAGGTTAGGGGATGAGTCCGAGCTGGATTGCTCTACGGTGTGCGTAGAAGATGTTGGTGCCGAATAGTTCTGACTGTTTGAGGAGGTCGCCGCTGGTGGTGTGGTTCCAGTGGTGGGTGAAGGCTTGCCGGGGCATGATGAGGGCGGCGGCGAAATGGTGCGCCTCAGACTGCTGGGCTGAGCGTCCGAGGCGGTACACAGTCTGAGGTGCAGGGTTCTTATCCGGCAGGAAGTGCAGGTACAGGTGCCCGATACTGTGAGCAACCCGGAACCGGTTGTTCCTATTGATAACGACCCCGGTGTTCAGCTCTCTATCACTGCAATACGGTAGGTGCGTCTCAAAACTAATGTTTTCCCATTGCTGTGTGTCTGGGTTGAGTGTGTAGTCCGTAACAATCATTTCATCCCAGCTCCCCTTGACCAGATAGATGGTGCCTCCAAGGTCACGGTGCAGACGCTGAATATCGAGCGCCGGACTGTCATGGTGCCGCTTAGCACGGTACAGGGTGTACAGCTTCTCAGCACGCTCTTCAATATCCTCAGCAGAATAACTCAACTCATGATTCCTCTCTCCAAAACACCACCAACCCATACAACCCATCTTAGCGGGACTGTAGGGGCTGGTAGTCTTTCAGCGGTGGCTAGGCGGCGATTTCGTGAATCATCACATTCACTTCATCCACACCAGCAGGCTGTACCCAAAAACGGGTGATACGACCATGCTGTACGCCAGCACCAATAATCAGCGGCTTCACAACATGCGGGTCACGCTCAATACCGCCGGTAGTGATGATGCCACCGTCCTTATCCTTGAAGATGAAGAACGCACCGTCGTAATGCACCTTGGTAAAAGTCTCGGTGTCCAACACAGCGTTCGCAACAATCTCAATCTCGACGGTGTCGTTGATGATGCGCTCGCGCATCTTGCGGGTCGCCTCAACAGTCTGCTCTTCGTGGAAGCGTACACCAATCGGCATGCCGTCTTCATTGTCGAATGCAATCTTGAAGCCGTTAGCGTTCTGAGCCATGACGTTTCCTCTTTCGGTAGGTGGTCTGTCGGGTTGGAGCTTTTTCTCTCAACCTCATATAAATATGGTACCACACTAAAAGCTAGGCATGCAACTCCTGGGGTGGTTTTTGGAAGGGATTTTTCTAGCGAGCGCACCAGGTATCAAATGGAGGACTAGGACTGGCACAAGGGATAGTCGCACCACAGGACAGTGAACACTCGACACGCCACCACACCTCACCGGGGGTAAAAATATGCGCTCGCCTCTGTTCACCTGCACAAGAGGGCGATACGCCCGGACACACCAAACCCCCACACACCAAGACAGCCACTAAGCGGTCGCCCAAGCGCGAGGGGGATTCAGCATGAAACATCTTTGTACAATATTCGCACCACTCACACAGGTGAGAGTACTTACCCACCCACCATACAACCTAACCACCCCCAACGTCAAAAAGGGCACAAGACTATACCCGTTCGGACACAGCAAACCCCTCAACCAAAACCAGCTGAGGGGCCTACCGTGAAAAACACTTGGTCGGGTTCATAATGAACCTTCCACCCAACCATACCACACCCCACCCATCAGACACACCGCCAACACCCCGATACAGCCCGCCACCACTGAGAGCAACCTAACCCCGCGTGCGAGCGAACACTGACATCACCCCCCCCCTGGCGCTTATCGAGACCAGCACAGCATCCCACCACACACGCACCAGCACCCTTCACTAAGCCGTCTACCGTGCACCATCCAGCAACAGTACCACCACACCCACACCTGAAGCACAACCTGATTGGAGGCGGCTCTCAGAAGGATACAGCACACGCCGTAGCGACCAACACCGAACAGGAGACACGCCCATAACACCGTCTACAATCCGCATACCACCGACATACCCCACACATGCGTGCCCATACCCCTAAGAGCGAGCGCACACAACAGCCTCTGCACCCGTGTTACTAAACCGCACTCAATACAGCCATAAAACCCTTGAGCTGTACACCCGCCAACATTACCCGCCAGGTTGGGACGCTTACATCAGGTGCCGGGGCGCTCGCCGGTGTCGCCTGTTATGGTGGCTGGTGTGCTGGTGGGACTATTGGGTGGTGTATGCAGAGAGAGGGGCTGTGTGGTACAGCCCCTCTCTCTCATTTGTCGGGTTTAGAGTCGTGATTTGAAGTTGTTGAAAACTCGGCGCATCTTGTCGTATTCGGTAGTTGCCTGCTCCAGGGTTACAGTGAAGCCTTCTTCGTCGTGGTTGATGCGGAACTCTTCGAGCTTGCCCATGTAGCGGCGGCGGGTTGCCTTAGCGAGATTTTCCTGCTTCTGGAAGACTCGAATATGCATGCGGTCTGCAAGGTTCAGAGGTCCCTGGTACGCGGGCTTCTTTGCCACCTTACGTGCACCCTTCTTCGCGGCGGTTGCCAGGTTATCCATGTCGTTCAGGATAGCGGTGGAACGTGCCTCAAGAGTTGCAGAGATTGCCATGTCAGTTTCCCTTTCAGTGGGTGGTGGTTTGGTTGGAGTGTTTCTCTCAACCTCATATAAATATTGTACCACACTAAAAACCATGCGTGCAACTCTTGGGGTGAGGTGAATATCCCCCTCAAAAAACCACCCCACAACAGAACCACCAAAAATACCTCAGACCCGCCCGATACCAACACCGGCAAATACGCAACCCACAACACCCCCTACCGCAAAGAAAATACACACCCACCACGCCACCACCCCAAGGAAGCATGACAAACACCCCGCACAAGACACCAACCAAAAAGGAACCTAGCACGAAGGACTGAAAGCTAAGCACCACAACACCCCAGGCGCTCGCCACCACCTCGGACACATTCAAAGACCTAAGCACCCACCGGATACAGTAAACCCCTCAACCAGCCCTGGCTGAGGGGAATTACCGTGGAGAGGAAAAAATGAAAAAATCCCTACAGCAACTATAGCACAAATCCAAACCTTACCCAACACCCGGCACCACAGCTGACTCTACACCCGCGCTCGCTGACCCTCGCACCCAAACACTCAAGACGAAACCCACCACCCACTAACACAACCCACCCACCCGACACTCAAGGAAAAACTAAACAGGACAAAAACAAAAAGGCGACGGCGAGAGAAACACAACCTCTCACCGCCACCATCAGCCAGCAGTCCTAGCCACTACACAATCCGGTCAATCTCACCCCTAACCTCACCCACACGAACAAGATACTCATTCACACGCGCAACCAACGCCGCAAAAGCATCAATCACCTCACCCAGCGACCCGAAAACACCAGCCGCAATCTCACCCAACCAATCCCGGTCAAGCAAACCAAACGCCACCCGCTGATACTCAGCCAGATACAAGCTCTGAACATACCCATCATTCCAAACACTCGCACCAGCAGAAGTGGAACCCTTACCAGATGCCACCAACCGGGCGCTCGCCGCATTCAACAGGTCACTCTCATGCTTCAAATGCTCATTGAAATCAGCACACACCGCATTCAAATCAGCGACAGTAGACGGGGTGCCATAAACGAAAATAGCCATAACGAATTTTCCTCTTCCAGTAGGTAGTTCAAACCAGGGGTGAAAACCTCACCCCCACATAAATATAATACCACACTAAACACTCATTATGCAACCTGTAGTATTATGGGTACCAACCCACCCCCGCGCTCGCCACCAAAAGAAGACATAACAAAGCCCCTCCAAAAACCCATCACCACCATTGGCAACAAGCGAAGGGGCTTCACCATGAAAAGGAAATTAACATGCCACCCACCAAATAACGGTGGGCACCACCACTATACCCCACAACAGCACCACACCCCAAGCACTCGCCGCAACCACCTAAGCAACCACCAACCAGACCCCCGAAAACATCTAACTCACCAAACCAACCCTGAGACCACGACCCACACTCACAACAAACCACCACGCGCCAACGAGACCGGAACCACTATACAAACCAACCCAGCAAACATCAACCCCAACGCCACCCAAAAAGCCAGCCGCCCCTGAGCATCACCCTCATCGTCACCAAACCCCGCCGCATGACAACACAACAACCACAAAAACCCGCACCCAAAAAGCGCAAACCCCGACAGCACAAACAACCCAGCCACACTAGCCATGAAACACCCCCACCAATAGACACAACATCAACAACCCCACCGTCGCAAAAAACCACTTACTCACCGGACTCACCACCCTCTTCACCCGGAATCAAAAACTCACTCGAACTATCAACCACAACCCCATCAACCCGCACCCACTCACCACCCCTAAACCAACCCACCAAAACCTCATCACCCTTAGCCACCTCACCATACCTCAACCTCGGAGCAAAACGCCCACGACTATCCTCAGCCGAATAAAACACCGCAAAGTCCACACCCTCAACCCCAACATCTATACCATCCGAAAGCATCAAAGAAGCCACCACACGCTCAGCAAAATCAGTCACAAAAAAACTCCTCTCAAAAACTAACAAAACCAGACTACACCATGTCCACTACCCAACACCACAGGAACCACCAACGAAGCACTACAGAAAACCCAACAATCCACCCACAACCACCAGCGCTCGCCGGTGGCTCAGAACCTAATTGTTTCGAGCAGGAATCATCCACTTCAAAACCGATGTTGTAGGTGCCTGTAGATACAGCGAACCCCCAGCTCTTTCCTAGAGGAAAGCCGGGGGTTAGAACGCCATGAAGATAACCATTAAATGAAAGGCAGTAGACCATGTTTAGACTACAGCGATTCCACCTTACCATAACCAGGGCATAGACCGCACCCAACGCGCAGGAAAAGTCGGTTTTTCACCGCACGTGTCATCATGGGATTGAAAAACAACCTGTAAGGGTTGATTTTCACCCCCTACTTTCAGCTTTTTGCACGCCGATGCATAACGCGCTGACTAGGGGAAAGGTTCACTTCCCCACGTAGGGAAATGCCAATAAAATCCCCCTTTCGCAATGCACGCTAAAAATAGTCCGAAAATAGGGGTGAAAACCAGGCTCATATCCACCAATTCCTTGGCGAGCGCCCCTAAACCTACGGTCACTCCGGGAATAGACGTCAAGCTGAGTGAGTGAAACGCGCTGACTAGGGGAAAGGCTTCTTTTTCTACACAAGGGGGAACGCTGTTTAGGGAAAAAGAAGAAAGGGGTGGCTCCATCCGGCGGCGCTGGCATCACCTCACCCCCTTCACTGCCTCCCACCACGCCCCACTCTTCCACCCTCACCTCTCCTCTAGCCCTCTCTCCTTTCTGTCCCTTGTGCCCTTTCCCTGTCTGGCTTTCTCTCTAGCTGGTTACTCTTTGGCTGTCTTGGTTTTCTGGCTTGTATGTGTGTTGTCTGTTTGTGTGTTTCTTCTTCTGGCTGTTCTGTTGGTGTTTTGTTCTCTGGCTTGTTTTCTGTGTGTCCCGTGTCTTGGTTTCTTGTACGCGCTTCTCTTGTGTCTTTGCTTCTTGGTTTCTTGTTTCTTGGTTGTGTGTCCTGTATGTGTTGTGTCTTGTCTCCGTGGTTTGCTGTATGTCTGTGTTGTGGTGTCTGTTTTATCTCTGTGTCTGTTGTGTATGGTGTTTTTGTCTTTGTTTTTCTTTTGCGTCTGTGTCTTGTGCTTGTTGGTACTTTGCCTGTTGTGGGTTTTGTATTTGTTGTTGGCTGGTTGGTTGTTTATTGTGTGTGCGTGTGGGGTGATTTTTGTGTAGTGTTGTTGGTCTTTTTGTTCTTGTTTCGTGGTGTTGCCCAGGTTGTTTTTGCGTTCTGGGTTTGTGTTTTTGGTGTTTGTTTTGGGGTGGCTGGGTGGTGTGGTGTGTTTTGGGGGTTGGGGCGCCGTTCTTTTTAAGGGGCGCCGTTTTTCAGGGATTTTAGCCCACGATATGCCACAGACGCTATACCCAAGTATCATAGAATAACCAAAGAAACCTACCACACAAGGACAAAACCATGACACTCGGAGCTCCCCGCACCGCACCCAAGCATTACACCACCGGCAAAGGCTCCCCGCTCACCAACCACACCCCACCACCGGCAAAAACACCCGCACCTGAACAGCTCCGACAACAAGGATTCTCCGGCGACACCACCCACATCTGGGCACCCGGACTCCTCACCGCGCCCACAAACCCCACCATCACCCACAACACAGGGCTAACCCAAGGAACCTACCTCACCACACCACTACTTGCGCAACCCGCCAAACCGAACGAAAAGCAGACCATAACACCACACTCAGAATGGCTGTGCAACACCCAGAACATCAGTATCTTCACCAGCAGTACCGGGGCAGGTGCAGGCGCCTACCATCCCGTCGGTTGGGCAGGGGCAGGTAAAGTCTCCCCCGACGGCGACCAATACTACGGAATCGGTGGGACACACCTAGAGCCCCTATGGGAAACAACCCCCTTCCACGAACCTGAAAACACAGCCACACCGGAACACCTCAACACCACAACCGCAGGGATACTCAACCTGTCGGTACTACCCCCCGCAGAAGAAGTGCTCGACACAGAACAGGTCTACGGGCTCGTATCCGGCAGAGGGGTGAAATTTAAACCCAAACCGGCAGTTACCCGCAGTGAATGGGACGAATTCATAGGGAACCTCCCCACTGCCGCACCCGCAAAATACTACCCCGCAGGTGCCGTCTCTGTCCCTCTACCTCCGGCACACAAATTTGTAACCAGCGTAGACACCTCCGGGGTGACCACAGCAGGTGCAGGTTTTAGTGCAGTTGGTGTGGGTATTGGAGGTGTGGAAAATAAAATCCTAAAGGAAGGAATCTCAGTACCCTGGCTAGGGTCTTTCCCTACCCCGGCAGAAGCCGCCGCAATCATCTCAGTAACCACCCTTGAAAACGTGCCCTTGCAGATAGTTGGCGTACCCACATATATGGGGGTTAATGAGGTTGGTTCAATGCCTACCAGCTGGGGTGTATCAGCGGCTTCTATCGGCTATCTTTCTTACTATGGCGAAGGTGCTGAAATGGGTCGTAGACTAGGGGTTACTGGTCTTGGTGCAGGCGGGTTTGTGCCCGGTGTTTCTGGTATTGCAGGCTCCCAAGATTCGCATGTTCCAGGTCTTGCAGAGGGGTTTGTAAAGGGGCAAATCATACCCCCTGAAGTAGGTGCAGTAGTAGACGTAGATGGGTGGCTTTGGAGGTACCTTATCTATGGTTCGTCACTCGTACCTGAAAGCTATTCAACCTTTGCCGGGACACTCGATTTAACCTCAGAATTTGGTGGGGCGTACGGCAAACGTGGTATCTATGGAGGAGGTATCTGGGTATCTGGAAACCCCGCTGGAACAAAGATTCGTGCCCTACGCCAAGCATCCAACCCCGAGGACGTTTCAACACTTGCAGAAGGTATCCACGGGCGCATGAATATTGCAGGTGTACCCCATGCGGTAGAGCGCCTTATGATACTCGGGCGGAGTGCTGGATGGGAGCTGTTGATGAATGGGTTGAGAGCCACTAAAGAGTCCGTAAGCTGGCACCTACTTCCGCTAGTCACAGCATCTATCGTGGAGGCAAGAAAAGGCACCCCTGGTCTCGGATTGGGGTTCACGGCGGGTACGGAAGGAGGGTGGGAAAGCATCACAGGGAAAGGTCTTGTACCTGTAGGTGACGGGTCTAAATCAGCAGGGCTATTCGGTCGAGGTGGTTACGGTGTATCTGGTGGTCGCCATGACGTGCAAGCAGGCTCCCCTATTCTGGGTCTCGGCGTATCTGCCGCAGAGGTTGCCGCGAGGGTCGCAGAATGATATTATGATTTAGCTGTGAACTTTGGCTCCTGATGTGCTTTTATACAAGTCCCATCTGGAACTTATGAGGCGCTTCAACTACCCCAGTAGTAGCTTGAAGCGCCTCAACTTTTACCACCACAGAAAGGGCACCCCTATGGGTAAGAAGAAAAATACGTCAAAGGCAATTAAAGGTGTCGTGCGAGAAGCTGTTGAAGAGCTTGCGCCGGACATCTATTCAATGCCTGAATCTCAGCAAGCACTCGCTGATGCAGGTGTCTCGGTAGGTCACATTACCGAGAAATATACCCCCAAAAATGGTCGCCCAATGGACAAAGGCTCCATCGTGGAGAATATGTCTGGGAGTAGGAATTTTGACGACCTGCCCCAAGCTTTTAGAAGCTTCGCCGCTGAAGCTTCCGGGTACCTCTGGAACCCTGAAAAAGAAGAAGTAAACAAAGGTGAAACCTTTGAACACGGAGGCTACTCCTACGGTGTTACACCCCGAGCAAGATTCTCATTTGGTGGTATCCCCGGCGTAGATTTTATAGAAATCCAAGAAGGGTATCGTGCAAAAGCAGGAGGCATGGGAGCAAAAGACTTAGCCCAAGAAACCGGAGCACCCGAAACTCTGCTCGGTGGGCTAGTACCCCCTAGTTCAGCAGGGGTTGGTGCCGGAGTTGCTGACTCCTCCACATTCAAATACGACTACGACGGAAGAGGGTCAAGAATGAGCCCCGCAGAACTATCTAACGCCTTGTCAATGGAGCAGTCCTCGTACTGGATGTCCCGTGTCGGAGAAGAGGACGCTATAGCCCCCCTGCTACTCGGCGGCGCTGGAATCACAACCCCCCGCAGAAAGGGCAAGAAAACAACACAAGACGTAGGTGTCATGGGCTCCCCTAGCGAAGTCGCAGTCATGAAATTCATCAGCGTCTTCGGGTGGATTGACATCAGGGCAACAATGCTCCTACTGGGGGTAAGCACCCGCGCACATGCATCACGCATCTTGAATGGTCTACAGAAGTCTTCCTGCCTCCGCGCAGTGACCGTACCTGGGTCTCGACACAAGGTGTGGCTTGCAACATCAGAGGGTATTGATTTGTTCCGAATCGGGGGTAAACCTTACGAGGAGAGCAAGGTCGGAAATAGCGAGTTCCAGCACAGGGTTCTGGTCGGCTATTCAGGTGCTGTACTCATGAATGGAACCTTCGACATTCTTGACATCGCAGGTGCGCTCGACAGCGGTCGCGTACCGGGTCTTGTCGGTCGAGGAAGCAACGGCTTTGAAATCGTCGCAGACAGGGTCATCAACTCTGCCCTGCTACGTGAAGGTAGAGGGACAAACCGCGTCGCACTGAAGGGTCGCTTGGTAGCCGAAAGAGACCGCCTCATTCGCCAATGGGAAGGTATGGGGGGTGCAGGAATCTCCCCCGAGTTTCTTGGAAGCAACGAATGGATGTGGGCAGCGCTGGACAAGAGCTCTACAAGCGCCTACCACGTCCCTGACGTTGTCGCACTCGCACCCCGTGGGAAGGGCTCAAATGGGCGTAGCACACCCCGTAGCGTGGCTGTGGAGGTGGAGCGTGGGGCACGTAAGGATAAGGGGCACCTGTACGAGATTTTGGAGCAGTACAAGAACGATACAAGCGTTTTTGGGTCTGTAGTTTGGCTCTGTACCTCAGATAAAGTCGTCACCTGGGTAAACGAATGGGCGAAGGGTAACGGGGTATCTGGACGAGTGCGAGCGCTACGTTTGAGAAGACCTGATGGTAGTGTTTTTGAGGGCGTTAATTCTTTCGAGTATTAGTTTTTTGGGAGGGAGTGGAAGCCCCTGGTTTCCTGCTGGCAGGTGGGTTATGTGGGAGGGCATGGTTTTGTTATGGGTATTGATGATGAGCGTTGGTGTGAGTCTGTTGAGTGTTCTGCTCAGCGGCTTTATGATGCGTGTGCGGATGCTGGGTTGGTTGGTGATACTGGGTTGCCTGGTGGTGGGTTTACGTTGAATGTGGTTTATGGTCAGTGGGTGGATGTTGAGGATGAGTCGCCTATGATGCGTAAGTCGTTGCGGCATCAGGTGGCGTGTTTGTTGGGTACGTATCTTTTGCAGGATGTGGGTAAGCCTGTGGGTGTGTGTGAAACGTATTGGGAGCGGCGTTATGGGCGGCGGAGGGATGAGGTGTTGAAGCGTCGGTATCGTGAGGGTCTTTATTTTGGTCGGTGTTTTGCGTTACCTAGGAGGCAGTTCCTTGCTGAGTGGGGGCGGCTTTACGATTCTTCACGTCAGCTGGTTTGGGATGTGGCTGATGCTTTCGGTGTTGATTATGTGTGGGCGGCGGTTAGGGCGCGTCAGCTGGGTGTTCTCACTATGGATGGGAAACGTTTGCCTTCACCGGTTAGGGAGTAGCTTCCTTGTTTGTGGTTGGTGTGTGAGGGGGTGCAGGTTTGTGCACTTGTTTTTCGTGGGCAGGTTGAGAGCTTATACCTTGTGGTCTTGTGCCCCAAAGCACAAGGTATGCTCACCGGCGAACACTGGACAGACATCAATCAGTTGCCGTATTTGTCGGTGTTTACGCGTGTTCACTCAGCTCTGCCTAGTTTAGCGATACAGCTTCAGGTGCAGGAATGATTAGGAACAGCGCGAGCGCGGCAACCCACTATATAAGCAGCTAGAGCCGCCTACCTTGTGCTTCTACAAGCCTGGAACCTACATACCGCAACACGGAACACATGCCACATGTTGTCCATGTTCGCCTCACCGCTGGTGCTACTATACTAGTAGCACCACATACACCCTAATCTGAAAGGTTCCTTAGCATGAATGTTCTTGCCGCCGTAGGCTACTTCTTCCCGCCAGAGACACCGTTTGTGCTCCTTATCTGCTTTTGTTTTGCCTGTATCATTGATGGGTTTCTACAAATCGGGAAAGCAAAGGGAAGAGCGGGAACCGTAGTAGGCGTTATTACCTTTGTATTAGGCGTTATCGGACTCCTTCTTACCCTCAGTTTGTTTAATTCGCATAGCCAAAATGCGGGTACAATTAGGAGCTCAGGTAGTAGTGCCTCAATCAGTGGTTAGCAAGTAGCAGAGCGCCCGCATACAATACCCTTAAATATGGTGAGAGCTCCTATAAGCGGCATTGTATTGTGGATTTACCGGTAGGACAGTGTGACGCACTTATATAATGTCTGGTGCACCGTTAGCGTGTGAATCCCCCTAGTCCTATTCCAATGGTTAGGGGGATTCTTTTATGTGGGCACATCCGGGGTGTAGGTTGTAGCCAATCAAGGGCGAAGCTTCTTCAAGGGTGTAGGGATACAGTAGAAGAGCAACTTTTTACCATACTCCCCAACGATTCTCCCAAGATGAGTTCTAGTAATGATGAACGTACCAAGGCTGTACGTGAACTAATTCGCGAGTTTAAGGAAGTGACCTGGGAGGGTGGGGCTTTGAGCTTTGCAGGTGCGCTCGCCGGGTAGTTTGGTAGGGTGTGTTTTTTGGGGTATTTCGATAAGCGAGGGATTGAGCCTTTCCCCTTGTCAGAGTGTTATGCATTAGGGTGTAATTACTCTGGTTTTGGGGTAGTTCATGACGCGGTGCTTATGAGCGTAGGGTGAGGTGCGGCGGTGGTGGGTTGGTTACACGTGGGGATGAAGACCCCCGGTTCCTTTTGGGTTGCCGGGGGTATTGTATTATAGGGGTGTACCTGTTTTTTTGTTTTTGTGAGGATGTGTTTTTGGTGATTTTTGATGTTTTGGATGTTGAGGGTTTTGTTTTTCCGTCGGTGGATGGGGTTTTGAGGGTGCGTTCTTTGGGGTTGCGGGGGTTTGATGAGGTGGATTGGCAGTTTATGCATACTGGGCCGGTGGAGGATGTGTTGGGGTTGGATTCTGGGTGGGTTGGTCGGCGTTTGGGTGATGCTTTTGGTGGGGGTCGTCATTGTTGGTTTGATGAGGTGGATTGTCATGGTATGGGGTTGAGTGTTGGTGAGGTGGCTGGAGGTTTGGGTGTAAGTGAAGATGTGGTTGAGAGGCTTTGGGATGAGGGCGCTTTGTTGGGTGCTCGGGATGATGGGGAGTTGTTTTTTGCTCGTGCGCAGTTTAATCGTGAGGTTTCTGGGTTGGGGTTTTGGCGTGAAGAGTTGCGTGAGGTTGTGGAGCTTCTGGTGTCTGGTGGGGTGTCTGCTTCGGATATTTCGGGGTTTTTGTTTTACCCGGTGGTGGATTATGGGTTTTTGACGGCGGCTGAGTTGCTGGTTGGCGGTGACGAGGGGTTGCGTCGGTTGGTGTTGGCTGATGCTGGTGCGTTCATGGTGAAGGTTGCGTCCCGCCGGGCGGCTTATGAGTGGCGGCGTGTATCTGCGGAGTCTGTTCCTTCACCCGAAGCGGTGAAGAAGCTGGTTGATTCTGGCGCGGATACTTGGCGGCTAGTTGGACTATTCAACGGGAAGTTCGATGAGTGGTCGTTTGAGAAGCTGGCTGAGGGTTTGGGGTTCAGTGAGGCACTGTTGCTGTCTCGTGGGTACAGGTGGGGTGTTCCGCGCGGATGGAGCCTGAACGGTTCGAGTGTTGAGATGATGTCGAAGCGGTGTGAGGTTCCTGTGGAGGAGCTTTTGGGTATGCGGGACGACGGGTTGCTAGTGTTTGAACGTGGCGTGCCGAGGGGCGGCGGTTCTGGGCTGAAGGTAGCCGATTTCCAGTTTGTTGAGACGGCAGGTGGTTCGTGGAACATGGAAGTATGCCCGGTCTCACTGAAGCTTGTGCAGGAGCTATTGAAGCTGGGCTGGTCTGCCGAGGACACGGCACGGTTCCTAGAGATGCGCTCCCCCTGGTTCGGGTTGGTACCCCCTATCGAGTACGCCCGGCTGGGTGACGAGTTCCTGGAATGTGTACTGTATGTGGCTAAGGTTCGGGGTGTGAGCGCTGTCCGGTGGCGTTATAAGGAGCGTTAAGGCGGCTTAGGTGGGGTGTGCCCCGCACTGGGAGATGTGGTTTCTCCTGGTGCGGGGCACACTGTTTTTTTGGGTTGAGCTCCCCATGCTAGGTGGTTGTGTCGCCTGGCATAGGGATTTTTCTGCGGGTGCAGGCGGCTGGGTTAGATGTTTTTGAGGGTGTCGGGGTGGTAGTTGTAGCTGATGCCGTTGTTTTCGTTTTCTGCGCGGAGGGTGTCGAATCGGCGTTTGTTGGGTGCGAGTTTGCGTGCGGATTCGATGTAGCAGTTTCCGGTGTCGGCGCGGCAGACTTCGAGGAGTTTGGCGTTCATGTCTTTGTTGGAGGCTTCGAGGCGGCGGCGGATGCTGGTGGTGTCGCCGTTGGTGATTGCGTCGATGAGCCATTCGTCGCTGGTGCTGATTTCGAGGATTTCGTGGACGGGGACTCGTCCTTCGTCGATGGTTTCTACGAGGTTTTGGGTGACGAGTAGGCGGGTGTTGTTTGCGAGGTCGAGGAGGGTTCCTGCTTTGTCGCTGGTGCTGTTGGGGTTGTTGGGGTCGCTGTAGGCGGTGGCGATGCGTTCGATGATGCCTGCGCAGTCGTTGGCGTGGACGGTGGTGATGGTGAGGTGTCCTGATTTTGCGGCTGAGAGGAATGCTTGGATTTCTTCGGGTTCGCGGATTTCGCCGACGAGGATGGTGTTGGGGTGTTGGCGGAGTCCTGAGTTGAGTCCGTTGATGAAGCTGTGGGTGTCGGAGCCTACTTCTCGTTGGATGAAGAAGGTTCCGTTGCCGTTGGGGTCGTTGTTGTCAAAGAGGTATTCGACGGGGGATTCGAGGGTGAGGATGCTTTGTCCGAGGCGGCGTCCGGTTTTTTTGTCGATTCTGCCGCCGTTGAGTTGGATTTCGCGGAGGAGTGATGCGCAGAGGGTGGTTTTGCCGGAGCCGGTGGGTCCTGAGACGATGATTGCGCCGTTGGGGTCGTGTGCGTGGCGGGTGATGGTGTCGGGGGTGCCGTATTCGCTGGGGAGTCCGATGTAGTTGGAGAGTAGGCGGAATGTTAGGACTTGGTTTGTGTCGCCGGGGGTTGCGTATGCGACGTTGAGGCGGCATCGGCGTCCCATGTGTTTGCCGTCGGGGACGGTGTATGCGGCGTTGAGTTCGCGTTTGCGCATGAGTGTGCCGCGTTCGTTAGAGGGGACGATTGCGTGCATCAGGTCCTCAATGGCTACGGAGTCGGGTGCAGGGATTCCTGTGTAGATGTCCAAGCCGTCTTTGATTTTTAGGCGGATTGGTGTGCCTGCTTCGACGTAGACGTCGTCTGCGCCCAGGTCGAAGGCATCGTTCATGACACGCCATAGTTGGAGTTTTGCAGGTTCCGTGTTTACGGCGGCTACCGTTGCACGCAGACCACTACTGCCCACCGAGCCGTTGTTGAATACGGTGCCGTATTTTTCTTCGCGAGCGCGTTTCATGTCTTCGCTGGTTGCTACGCGGGGCTTTTCTGTGGGTGCGGGTGCGGGTTCTGCCGGGGCAGGGGTGGGGGTAGATGTAGGTGCGCTTGTTGTGTGGGTGTTGTTGTTTTCTTGTTTTGCTTCTTCGAGGGCGGTTTTGACGGCGGCGGCGATGAGTGCGTCTACGTTTACGGGTTCGGGTGTGTTCGTGTTTGTGGTGGGTTCTGCTGGGGGTTGTGGTGTTTCGGGTGTGGTTGCTGTGGTGTTGGCGTCTTCGCTGGTTGAGGCGAGCATGTTGCCGAGGTCTTCGAGTCCTTTTTGGTCGTTGAGGGCGTTTTCGGTTTGGATGGTTCGGCTGGTGGTGGTGTGGCGGCGGCGTTTGATTGCTTGGAGGCTGTATTCGTTGGTGGTCATGGGTTGGTTGTTTTCCTCTGGTTTGGTTGTTTTGTTGTTGTGTTGTGTATAGCTGTTTTGGTGCTATGTTTTGGGTGTATTTGCTTTTCTTGTTTTAGGGGTGTTTTTGTGAGTTTTTTGAGGTGTTTTTGGTGTCGGGGTGTTGGTGAGTCGTGGGTGGTTTGGTGTGGTCGGTTGGGTGTGGGTGTTTTGGTGGTGGGGTTGTTGGTGTTGGGGGTTGGTCGTGTGTTTGGGTTGGGTGGTTTGGTGGGTGTGTGGTGGTGTTTTTCGGTGGTGGGGGGTGTTTTGGGGTGTTTGGGTGTGGTGGTTTTGGGTGTTTTTGTGGTGGGTTCGGTTTTGGGTGGGGGTGTGGGTGACCCCGCACCGACCAACAGGTGCGGGGTCGGTGATGATGAGGTGACGGTTCGGTTGGTTTATGGTGGTGAGGGTGTTACGGTACCGTTGCCTGTGGGGTGGTTAGAGGTTTCGTAGGGTGAAGTAGTGTTCGAGTTGTTGGGTGTCTTCGTTGGTGAAGAGTTGGTAGTTGGTGTCTCGGAGGATGTCGTGGGCGAGGATTTTCATTCCTGCTTCGTATCCTTGGTTTTTGAGGAGGTAACCGAAGCCTTCGGGTAGGTGGGGGTTGTAGGAGTCGAGGGCGGCTTCGTGGAGGTAGGGTACGCCGGAGAGTACGGGGATGTTGCTGACGCTGTAGTTGGCTACGTCTTTGAAGGCGACGGCTGATTTTTTTTCTACGATGTGGGGTGCTTCTACGCCGTTTACGAAGATGCGGATTCGTTGGGGGTTGAGTCCGCCGCCGCCTCGGATGGTGGAGCCGAGTCCGTAGGTGAATTGTTTGCGCATGGTGTCGAGTACTCGGTGGTGGGGTGCTGTTGCGTAGTAGAGGCGGTAGGTGAGGGGGTATGCGCATTGGGTCATGTATGCGCTTTCGAGGGATACGGATGTGTCGAAGATGACGATGTCGTAGTGTTCTCGGAGGACGGTGACGATTGCTCTGTAGAAGGCGGGGTCGAGGTCGTTGAGGTTGTTGTGGTTTTCGGGGGGTAGGAGGGTGTCGAAGCCTTGGGTGGTGTGGATGATGGATTGTTGGATGATGTTCCAGTCTTCGTCGGGGTCTTCGCCGAGGACGCTGTATGTTTCTCGGTAGGCGTTGAAGATTCCGAGGACGGTTTGGGTTTGGTTGTTGGTGGAGTAGCCTACTTGTCCGTCGAGGAGGTCGAGGTCTACGACGATGACTTTGAGGGCGTGGGGTGCGTGTCCGTTTTCTTCGGCTTCTTTGCCCCATTTGCTGAGGGCGTGTGCGAGCGCGAGGGCTGTGGTGGTTTTTCCTGTTCCTCCTTTTTTGGAGGATACGGTGATGACTCGTCCGATGTTGGGTGAGTTGTTGAGGTGTGTTTCGTCGGGGTTTGCGGTTTGGTGGATTGCGGCGAGGTTGGGGGTTGTGCGGTGGGTGAGGGTGCCTTTGAAGGCGCGTGAGGGTTCGGTGTAGGGGTCGGGGTTTTGTGAGGGGTCGAGGAAGAGTTCGATTGCTTTGTAGAGGTTTTCTGCGACGGTGTCGGGGTGGAGTTCTTTGTAGGGTGCGGAGGGGTTGTCGCGGTTGAGGATGGTTTGGGTTACGGTGATGGGCCGGTAGCCGAGGGGGACGTTGCGTTCGTTGAGGGTGTCGGTGTATTTGTTGTAGATTTCTCGGTAGTCGGCGTTGTCTTCGGCGTTGTTGGAGGCTTCGAGGATGATGAGGAGGTTTTCTTGGAGGATGCCGTCGAGGTTGGTGAAGAGGGTGATGAGTTCGGAGTCGTTGCGGTAGGTGTTGCAGATTTGGGTGAGGTAGTCGGAGTGGATGATGACGCAGTCTACTTTGTCGGGGATGGTGGGGTGTTTGTCGTCGAGTGCTTGGTAGAGTTGTTCGAGGTTGGGGAAGATGCCGAGGAGTTCGGGGGTGAGGTATTTGTTTTGGTTGTCGGGGTGGTCGGTGTCGGGGTAGAGGGTGGCGTAGGTTTCGCCGTTTTCTTCGATGGTGTATTTGGTGTAGGTGGTGTCGGGGGGTACGGGTCCGTGGTCGGGTTCGATGGGGGGTAGGTTTTCTTGGAGGTATTCTCTCCACCAGGCGGCGTCTTTTGTTTCGTCGGGGTGGATGGGGGATTCGAGGGGTTTTCTGGGGTTTTGGAGGAGGGAGTATTGTTTGTCTCCGCTGATGTAGACGTAGCAGGGGCGTTCGCGTACGGGGGTGGTGTTCATGGTTGTTTTCTCCTCTGGCTGGTTGGGGGGGTTAGTTGTTTTGGGTGATGGTGTTGGGGTTGCTGTTGTAGAGTTTTGCGAGGCGGTTGTCCCAGACCCAGTGTTGGACTAGTCCTCTGCGGCGGCGGTGGTCTTGCATGAGGCAACAGCCTTGGCTGAGGTGGGGGAATATTTTGGCGAGGTCTTTTTGTTCTTCTTCTTCGATTCCCATTGCTTGTAGTCCGACGAGTGCGTCTTTGACTGAGTTGTTGAATGCCATGTAGGTTGAGATGCTGGCGGAGTTGAAGTTGGTGTTGTCGTTGATGAGGTCGGTGAAGCTTTGGGAGCCGAGGAGGACTGCGACGTTCCTGGAGCGTCCGAGGCGGGTGAACATTTTGATGAGTGTTCCTCCGATGGGGTTGCCGATGATTGCCCATGCTTCGTCGATGACGAAGGTTTTTCGGATGTTTCTTTCCATGCGTGTGAATGTTTGTTGGATGTAGAGGGAGAGCATTGCGATGATTGCTTGTCCTACGCCCATTGCGGGGTTTTTGAGGTCTTCTGCGGTTTGGGGTAGTCCGGGTAGGGTGGAGAGGTCGATGATGGTGATGCCGGGTTCTACGGTGAATTTTTCTTTGGGTGGGTGTCCGGGGATTGCGGCGAGCATTTTACCTGCGCCGTTAGTGAGTTGGTGTTGCAGGTACCCGGCGTAGTCCTGGATTTGTTGGTCTTCTCGTTTGTGTCCAAGAATCATGAGGCGCGTGAGGAAGGTTCTCATGGTTCGTTGCTCTTTAGCGGAGAAACCGTAGGTGTCACTGACGCACTCTGCGATTGCCGTTTTGATGTTGATGTACTCCATCTCCTTTGGGGAGAGGGCGTAGCAGATTGCGTTTACAGCGATGGTGATGTCGGTTTTGGTTTGTTCGGGGTCTTCGTCGTCTACGAACATGACGAACGGGTCGAGAATCCCGGTGTTACGGTTACGCAGTTCGTCTCGCTCTTCGGGGGTGATGTTGGGGTCTTCGAATTGTTCGACCGGCGGCTCGATTTTGTGGCGGCTGGTGTGGAACCCGGTAATAGCACTGAGTTCTGCGGCAGGGAGCAAGTCGCCTTTCCAGTCGATACCCACGACGCAGGAGCCCTGCAACGCGTTCAGAGTGGTGAGGTTCAGTAGAGTGAACGTTTTACCCGAGCCTTGGGCACCAACGACAAGAGTGAGCGGCGGCTTAGAGTTGTAGTTCGCTGTGTGCAGGTCAAACCAGACCGCGTTCGCATAGTTAGCGGAAGCCGGGTTGTAGCCGATGAGGTTAGGGTGAGCGTAAACGTATTCCATGTTCCTTCTACTCCTCTTCCTGCGCCGGGTCGGTCTTGCCGAACGCTTCTTCCTGCGAGCGCTTCACCTGGTTTTCGATGTGTTTGGTGGACAAGCCTTGTTGTTTGAGTTTTTTGTATTCTTTGAGGGTTTCGATTTCGCGGCGGCGGCTGATTTGGATGGGTGCGTCGATGCGGTAGAGGTGGTTGCCGTTGGGGTTGTATTCTCTCATGTCGATGTAGCCTTTGGGTTGGCGGCGCCAGCGGGCTTTGAGGGTGAGCCATTCGACGGGTGTGCGGAGGTGGTAGTGTTCGTTTTCGTGTCCGAGGTAGAGTCCGAGTGCGGCGGCTAGGAGTCCTCCGAGGATGAGTCCGAGGATGAGGGAGAGTTCGATTCCGGTGCCGATGATGTAGAGTCCGAGGATGCTGATGCCGATGAGGGGGAAGAGGAGGAGTGCGAAGTATTTGCCTTGGGTGGCTGTGACGGGTACGGGGAGGGAGATGTCGGGTGAGAGTGCCCAGTAGTTTGTTTCTCGGCGGAAGATGCTGGTTGCGTTGATTGCTTCTGTTTCTCGCATGGGTTTTGGTTCCTGTTTTTGGTTTGGTTAGTTGTTGTTTTTATAGCGTGTTTTGGGTGTGGGTGAGCCCCGCGCCGTGGTGGTGGGTGCGGGGCTCCGGGTGTGTTTTTGTTACCAGTTGAGGGGGTCGGGGTTGGGGGTTGGTTCTCCGGGTTTGGGGATGTGGATTTTGTAGTGGGTTTGGGGTTGGGGGATGTTTACTTCGATGAGGGGTTTTTCTGTGGTGGGTTTCTTTTTCTTGGGGGTTTTGGGGTTGGCTTTTTTGCGGAGGTGTTTGTCGATGGTTTTGTAGTATTTTTCGAGTCCGGTGGTGGGGTTGATGTCTCCGTCGTGGGGTACGTGGGGTACTTCTAGTCCTCGGGGGACGACCCATTCTGCGGCGATGGTGTCGAGTTCGGGTTTGGGTTCGGGGGTGGTGATGTAGTCGTCGGGGTTTGCTTCGGTGACGGTGATGTGGAATCGGCGTGCGTTGAGGGTGGTTTCGGTTTTGGGGATGCGGCAGTATCCGCCGAAGGTGCAGGTGTATTCGAGGAGGTAGTTGGCGTTGTCGTCTTCCCAGAGTCTGCCGCTGAATCCGTCGATGATGGGTTTGAGTGTTTCGGAGTAGTTGATGGGGTCGATGTTGAGGTTTCTGATGGTGTTGAAGATGCGGCAGTGGATTTTGTAGTGGGTGAAGGGTACGAATTCGGGGTGGTTTTGGATGTAGTGGTGGGCGGCGGCGGCGCCGTATGCTCTGAGTTCTTGCACGCGGGCGCCTTTGGCGTAGTGGTTGAGGCGGTGGTTTGCGTTGAAGATGATGTCGGTGGGTAGGTCGAGGACGATTTCGAGGGTGCGGGGGTTGCTGGTCATGGTCATTGGTGCCTTTCGGGTTTAGATGAGGTTGGGGTTGATGTCGGGTGTGGGGGTGTATTCGTTGGTGTTGGTGGTGGGGTTGATTTGGTGGTACATGGTGGCGTCTGCACCTACGTGAGTGTTGGCTGGGGGTTTGGGTAGGTAGCCGAGGGTGTCCTTGACGATACTTGCCACGTCAATGAGCCCTTGGTTGGTGGTGGTGCGGATGTTGTGGAGCCATTTCTGGATGGGTTCAGTCTCGTTCTGGGTGAGGTAGGGCAGGATAATTTCTTCGGTGAGGGGGTGATGGTGTCGGATGACTTCTTTAAGTTCTGCTTGTACACGCATGCTCGATGCGGATACTTTGAGTCCCCGGAGCTGTTTTTCAGTGAGGGGCAGTGTGGTGGTGGAGTTGAGGTAGAAGTAGTAGGCGAGTTGGAGGTCTGCAACCATTTTGACGATGCTGTGTGTTAGCCGTGCGAGGAGTTCGTGGGGGTAGGTTTCATTGGTTTTGTATTCGGCGGGGAGTACGCTCGCGAGGTAGTTCCTGATTTCTTGGCGGAAGTAGAGGACGGTTGAGGGGTGCCCGGAGGCGGGACCGAGGGTGGTGATGTTGTTTTTGTGGTTGAAGGTGACGTAGACAGGTGCTTCGTATTCTGCGAACTGCTGGGTGTAGGTGGGGTCTAGCATGGTGGGTTCTTCCTGTTTGGGGCGGGCGTTTTTATCGTAGCATAGTGAAGCCGCCCTGGTTGAGGGCGGCTTCACTTGTTTGTGCCGGTGGTGGGGTTGTGGTTACTGTCCGCCGGTAATGTGGATGTTGCTGAGGTATTCTCTGATTGCGGCACCGATGGGTGAGAGGGCAATCATGACGACGATAGCTACTGCTACGAGGGTATAGATGAAGTATTTGATGTTGTCGAAGAGGTTGTTCATTTGCGCATTCCTTGGGTTGCTTCGTTAAAGAGCTTGTCGGCACGGTCGGCTTTGGTGCGCTCTTGTTCAAGTCGGACTTTAATTGAGTCGTCGTTGAGCAGTGCGTACCAGTTTTTGAGGTCTTCTTCTTCTCGTTCTTTGCGTTTTTCCTCAGAAATGAGTTTTTCTGCGGCGCGTTCGGCGGCGGCTTCTTTCTTTGCCTGGTTAATTTCTGCAATGGTGAGAGGCGAACGCATGGAGGAGAGGAATACTTGCGCTCCGGCGTCGAGCCCGGTGGTGCTGGCGAGGTCGGCGTTGATACTGATTTTTGAGAAGCCGTCTGCGTCTACTTTTTGCTCGGGAATGGGCATGACGACTTGTTGGGTGGCTTCGTTGTAGAAGAAGGGTACGCCTGCTTTGAGGTTGATTTCAAAGATTTCGACGGCGAGCGGGTCGGTGAGGGTGTCTCTGTATTTTTGGAGGAGCCGTTTTTGTTTGAAGGTGGGCAGGTCGGTGAGGAGGATGTAGTTGGGTTTGGCGAGGTAGCGTTGGATGGTTTTTTCGTCGATGTCGTTGGGTCGAGGGGGTCGTGCTTTGGGCTTGGTTTTTTTGCGGGTCTTGGTGATTCGTCTGCGGGTTGCCATGCTTGGGCTCCTTGTGCTGGTTAGATGGAGGTCATTCCGAGGGTTTTGGGGCGGTATTTGAGGATGAGTTTGTTGATGCGGTTGAGGTTGATTTCTTGAACTACGGCGTCGTGGATGAGGGTGTTTTCACGAAGGACGGGGATGATAGGTTCAATATTATCAGTGTACCAGCGAGTGTAGGCTCGGGTGAGGTTCTGCTCGTTGAGCTTGGTGTGCTGGTCAGGGAGCCCGTGGATTGCCGCCCAGATGACGTCGCGGAGGTCTTCGTGTTCGGTCGGGGGGAAGGTGATGTTGCTGATTCGGGTGTATAGGCGGATGGTTTCGAAGTGCTCGGTGTTGAGTCGCTGGTATTCGGGGGTTTCTTTGTCGAGGGTTTTCTCAAATTCGGCGGCGGCGTAGGCGATGGTGCAAATGTTTTTGATGATTGCGTTGTGGTGTTCTGCGAGGTCGATGGTCTTTTGGGCGGTGTGGTTGAGGTGCTTGATAGAGAGGTAAAGAAGGAGGGCAAGGGTCGCTGTGGTGAGGATGAGGAGGGTGAAGGTGAAGATGTTCATTGCGGGTTAGTTTCCTGTCTGTGGCGTGTGGTGGTGGGTTGCGGGGGTTAGTGGAGGGTTGCGAGGAGGGTGAAGGTGGAGAGCACGATGATTGCGACACTTCCCCAGGTTACGGTTGCGTTGAGACTGTCGCTGTTCGCGTCAAACGTTGCGAATCGCCAAGTGTACCAACGCTTACCCTTCCACTTCAGGATAGGGGCAAAGAGCGGTACGCCTGCCTTAGTGAATGCGTCTCCAATGATGTGGACGACAGCTCCTGCTCCGAGGGTGTACCCAATCCACTGGTATTGCCCTGCGGGGGATGCTGTGAAGAGAACAAGGGTAATGACGATGGAGAGGATGAGGGTGAGGGTAGAACCAATCTTTTTGGTCTTTTTCAGTGCCTTGAGCGCGTTCGCGTTAAGCCCAGTGAGGGCAATGTGGAAGGCGGCAAGGCAGAGCGCGGCGGCGATAAGCGCAGAAAGATTAGGAATACCAACGAACCCCAAAGGCAAAGCAATATTGTTAGTGAGAGGGTTATTGGTCGCCAGGTTAGTGAGCAGAGCAAGAGTGGCGGCTCCAGCCAGGGAGTGCCAGAAGCCACGGTGCACAGCGTCGTGCGCCTTCGCTCTAGACCTTGCATCCGCCTTAGTGTGGATAGTCTGCACGAGGCGGGAGCTCTCTCGGAACGCAAACGTAATCGGCTCACCAAGAACACCCATGCTGGACTTAGCGCTGGAGGAGGTGTTGTCAAAGTCAGGAATGAGCGCCCCTGCGATGAAAGTCAGCGCCGGTAGGATGCCGAGTGCTCCACCTCCGTTGCCAAGGATGAGCGTTGCGAGACCACCAGCGCCTGCGCCGAACGCTAGTAGTGCCATGTATGCGGCAAGACCGGATACAGCGTGCGCCTGACCCATTAGGGCATTGTCGGCGTTGTCGGTGGGATGGGTGATGTGATGCGTCCAGCAGGCGTGTTGCTGGGAGCTTTCTGCGGTCATGGTTGTTTTCCTCTAAATTTGGTTGATTCTCCTATGCTTATAGCGCTTTCCGGGCACAAAAGAGGCGGGTAGACACACAAATATGTGTCTACCCGCCTCCGCTGGTTCACCACCCCAATAAGAGACTATTTCTTCTTAGAAGGAAGCTCCCCACCCAAGAACCTTTGCCGCATCTTAGCTGAACGCTCAGAACGCTTCTTCCGGGTCTGGGCTTTGCGTTCTTGCACGGAGGCTTTGACTTCTGCCTTCTTGTCAATAAGGATTTGGGTGCGTTCGTCAGGGATTCCGAATTCGACTGCATCCAGCTCGTCTTTCGTCCTATGCAAGAACGGCAAGAGGGCAAGGATGATGCCTACACTAATGTAAAGTTGCCCAGTGAGCAGAGGTACGCCAGGCTTGAGGAAGAAAATGCACCGGCATACTAGAATCGTTGCGATAACTGCGACTATCCAGACCCTCACCGTGTACCCAGTCCAAGAACGTTCTTTCAACGGAACCCAATCGAAAGATTCTCTGGAGCCCAGCCACTCCCCCACAGCATAGGAGAACATGTACACGAGGTTGCCGGAGCCGAAGACAATCAACGGCGCGGCGGTCAGAACCTTCACGTACCCCAGCACGTAGGCATTACCAGGCAACTGGTCAAGGACAGAGCCAAGAATTACACCTACAACCAGGCAGACCACCCAGATGCTGACACGCTTCCAGTTACGGGTGTTGTATGTTGCGATGATGCGGTTAGTGTGGGTGCGTCCACGGTCTTTATAATTCTCGACCATGTACTCACTGAAACGCTGAAAGACAGCACTAGCCTTACCGTTTCTACTCATGCCTATACGCCTACTTTCCTTCTCAATTCTCAAGGGCAGGGTGCTTTATTCGCTGTGGAATTTCTTTGCATCTGCGAGCGCCTGCTTCAGATGCTCAGGGTGGGTTTGGATGCGGTCTGCGGCTTCTTGGGCGCTCGCGATGAGGTGGCGGTGTTTGTTGAGGCGTAGGAAGCGGTTTTTGGTGTTGCCGTGTTGGTCGAGGGTGAGGACGTCGCCTTCGCCTCGGGTTTCGGTGTCTGCTTCTGCGATTGCGAATCCGTCGTGGTGTTCGCAGAGTGCGTTCATGCGTGCTTGGGCGCTTTTGGTTTCGCCGGGGCTGATGAGCCAGCATTTTGCGTGGAGGTCGTTGCGTCCGACTCGTCCGCGTAGCTGGTGGAGGCTGGAGGCTCCCATGCGTTCTGCGCCCATGATGATGATGCGGGTTGCGTTGGGGATGTCTACGCCTACTTCTACGATGGTGGAGGCGATAAGGACGTTAGTTTCCCCGTTTCTGAAAGCGGTCATGCTAGATTCCTGGGCGGTGGGTTTCATCTTGCCGTGCAGGGTTCCCACCCGAGCACTAGGGAGCGTTGTATGGATTTGAGTGGCAAGGTTCTCGACAGACGGCGCATCAAGGTCAGTGTTTCCATCCACTAAAGGTGCTACGATGAAAGCCTGGTGACCTGCTTCAAGCTCCTTACTGATGTCCTCCCACAGGAGGTGGTTAGGGTTCTGAAGAATTTCATCAGCAGTGGTTCTAATCCACTCAGTTTCGACAGGTTTGCGACCGGCAGGCTTTTCTTTGATTTGGATAAAGTCAATATCACCATAAGCGACCTGGGCAATCGTCCGAGGAATAGGCGTTGCTGTGGCAAGCAGATAATCAGGGGTAGTGCCGTCTTCCCGTATCCCCAGAAGACGCTCACGCTGTTCCACCCCAAACTTCTGTTGCTCGTCCAGGCACACGAAGCCGAGGTCAGCGAACTTCGTGGTGTTGAGGATGGTGTGGGTGCCAATGATAAGCTTTGCAGAACCGTCCTCAATCTGACGGTCAGCTTCCTTGCGTTCTTTGCTTTTGAGTGCACCAGAGAGGAAGAGGGGTGTCACCTCAGAAACACCTTCAAGCACAGCGAGCGCGGCTCTGTAAATTTGTTGTGCAAGAATCTCAGTAGGGGCGACGATGACGGCTTGGCGTCCTGAATCGACGGCGGTGAGGGCGGCGAGGATTTGTACGATGGTTTTACCTGCGCCGACGTCAGCTGATAGTAGTGCGTTCATGGGTTTGTCCGAGCGCATGAGTTCACGGATGGTGTCTACAGCGTTCTGCTGGTCACCGGTCAAGGAGTACGGCAGGCTTTTTACTGCACGGCGGAAGGACTTGCCTTTGCGTCCGGTGTTCTTAATGCCGAGTGCGGTCTCAGATTCAAGAGCCGCCTCGCGTAGGAGCAACTGCATCCACACCAGCTCGTACCATGCCAGTGAATCCGTAGCGCCTAGAATGTCTTCCTTGGATTCTGGGAAATGCAACTTCTTCAATGCCTCGTCTACCGTCAGAATACCTTCCGGCAAAGAGTCAGCAGACCAGTATTCCCCTTGGACAATATGCTGGTTGCCGGGTGCAGATAGACGAGTCAAAGCCTCACGGATAAGGTTCGACACCAGTACGGTCAGAACACCCCTACTCGGAGACTGAGAATAAATCGGAACAAACGGGTTGTCCGTACTAGAAACATCCAAGGTGTCAATAAAGTCCCCGGTCAGTTTCTTCCCGTGGTAGAAACTAATCTTCCCCCCAACAATAACCTCAGACCCCACCGGGAACTTCAACTCACGCCACTTACCCTTACCCCAAAAAGTCACCTCAATATCCGTCTCGGCAGTACGCACCACACACGTCATACCACGACCCGAGTACATCTGCTCCCACCGCACAACACGACCCACAATATGCGCAGTCTCACCAGAATCCAACCCCACCAGACTCGACGCAGGATTCGACAAATCCAAATACCGGCGAGGCACCCCATACAACAAATCAAAAACAGACCCATACCCCACACCCACAAGACTATCCACCAAAGCCTTACCCTTCTCACGCTTCACATTCTGCGGACGAGTATCATACCGAGCAAAATGCAACACCCCCACCGGCACATCCTTCAACGACAACACAGACCCATCAAAACCATCCCCCAAACCCTTCACCACAAGCTCAGCCAAAGACCGCGTCACAGCCACACCACGCTCACCCGGAACATTACTCTGCAAGAACTTGAACAGCTTACTCATCGGAACCTGCCACACATTCTTATTCTCAGGCTTCTTCCACGCACCCAAATTACGCAAATACTTAAACGTCGCATCATTAAACCCATAAGGGCTCACCGACACAATCTGAAAATACGAACCAGAATAACGCTCACGAGAATCAACCGAATAAACCGCCACACCCTTCCACGGCAACACGGCATAAAAACGACGCACATCCCCCACCAGACGCACATACTTAACCGCCACAGCCATAATCTCCACCAAAGCATGCATCGACGGCACATGAGACGACGGCACCTTCAACGTCACAGAACGCCCCGATGCGCTCTTAACCATCTCCATCACGCCAGCAACGTGCGCTCGCTGGTAGAACAGGCGTAGGAAGTCTCCCCCGACGGCACCCGGAGCGGTCAGAGCGGTAAGTGAGATACGCTCACCCATGACCTGCACGTAGACGTCCCAGGGGGACAGGGAGCGTTCGTCTACGGTCTCCACCGGTCGGAATGAAATGGTGCCCATAGGGGATTAAACCTCGCAAAATATAGGGAATGTCGGCAACGGGGATAGTAAGCCGACACCCAGAAATTATAGCAGAGATAGCAAATGGCGGCGGGGTCGTTTTGTGACCCCAACCGCCATTTGAACAGTGCTAAAACCCGTTACTCAGCGAGTGCATCAGTAATCAGCGAGATTGCTTCAAAGACATTTGAGGGGGTCTCACTGATGTTTCTGATGACGCTCAAGATGAGGTCGGTTTTGGTGTGTGCGGTTTCAGCGATGGTGGTGTCACCGAAGGTTACCGCGAGGTTTTTGAGGGAGTTCTCGGAGTGTTCGTTGAGGATTTCGTAGTATTTAGCTCCTGCGTAGATTGCGTCGGAGGTGTCTACGTTGGCGAGGTCTTTGACGGTTTCGAGGGCGGCTTGGGTGCCTTCGAGGTTGGTGATGATGCTGAGGATTGCTCCTGCGGCTCCGGTGTCGGTGTGGTTTCCGAGCATGATGTTGAGTGATTCAATGGCGGAGCTGGGGAGGTTTTCGATTGCCTTGCCGATTTTGAGGATGAGAGTAATGGTGTGGGTACTGAGGGGTGCGGTGGTGCCGGGAGTTTCGGTGGGTGCAGGCTCGGGGGTGAGAAGTTCTTCCTCGACGATTTCTTCTTCCACGGGTTCGTCGTATCCGTAGGTGGGTGCAGGGGTTTCCTGGCGTACAGCTTCCGGGGTGGACTCAGATTCAGATACCAGGGTTTCCTCATAGGCAGGTTCTTCTGTGGTGAGTGTGGGCTCTTCGGGTTCCTGTTCGACAGGTTCCGGGGCGGGGGCGGCAGGGGGTTGGAGGTTTGCGCGTAGTGCTTCGAGCTTAGCAAGCTGGTCGTCCGCCTGGGTACCTTCTTCGGTAGTCCGGGTGAGGGTTTCTTCCTCTACGGGCTCGTCGTATCCATAGGTAGGCGCCGGGGCGGGTGCTTCTTCGTGGCGTACGGGTTCAGGTTCGGGCGCCGGAGCGGGGGTGGGTACGGTGTCTTCTTCGACTTCGGAGTAGTTTCCGACGTTGTCCATCATGTCGAGGAATTTGTTAGCGCTGGGTTTGTTTCCGCCGAGTTTCATGGTTTAGGTCCTTCTGATTGTTTTGTTTATGGGGGGGTTAGTGGGTCATGTTGTCGCGGGTAAGGGCGGCTGAGTAGCGTTCTTCGATTGCTTGAAGGATTTCGTGGATTTTTTGTGCCATGTCAGAGAGTTCTGTGTGGGTCTTGACCGCTCGTTCCGGGGGGATAATTTCAAGCGCTTCCTTCGGTTCGGGGAGGCTACTTGCTTTTCCAATGGTTTCGTACAGGTTCCGCTGGGCGATTGCCTTGCGGTTGATTTCGTACTGAGGTTCCTGCTCGACGGGTTCTTCAGCGTAGTAAATGTCGTCGTCGTAGTCGGTGTTTTCGTCCTCTTCAAGACCCGATACGGTGTAGCCGCCGTTTTCTTCAACGTATTGCTCGATGAGCTGTGTGGCGGCTTCCTCGTACATGTTCTGCTTAGCTTCGAGGTTCTTCTGCTCCTCTTCGGCGCGCTGAGCTTGGAGAGCCTTCTTGTCTTCTTTGATTTGCTCTAGCTGTTCATCAATTGCTTCCTGAATCTCCTGCTCAGCTTCCTCGGGGCTCTTGCCTTCGACACGCTTTTTGAGGGTGGGGATGAAGTCGTCCAGTGCCTTCTTCAGCATCTTCGCTTTTGCCTGGCTGATAAACACCTCGGTGCCTTCAGGAGCTACCTCAGTAATCGCGTTGATTACGGTACCCTGTGCCAGCAGAGAGTAAGCGGCAGAACGGGAACCACTGAAATACTTGTCCAAGTACTCGCCCCACGTTGCCAACCCAAGTGCCCGGTGCGCTTCACGCTTCCATGCGAGGTACAACAGTCCCCAGAGGGTTTCTGTCGTTTCGGAGATAGCGATGGTCAGCTTCGTAGCGTCCTCAGCAGAGAGCAAAGGTTCTTCCACCACACCGGCGCTCGCGACCTCGACTTCTCCCCCATTAGAGACGATTTCAACCTCAGAATCTGCAACATCAATCACAGCAAACAACTCCTCGAAAAGTGTTATAGACATACTTACTGCAATCCATATAGCGACACCAGAGGAAGAATAGCTGGAACCAATACAAAAGGTGCTAGAGCAATCGGCACTAACGGCACCGCAATCGGTCGTTTGCGGCTCTTTGCAACAGCAGTAATTATCCCGCAAACCAGGACAAATCCCATACCCATATAGTTTGCTATCGCCGCCATAGGATGAGCTAAGACCACCGGCAAAACACACGATAGAGCTACACAAAGAGCGGTTGCATCCCCTGCCCACCAGCGGCGAGTTAGAGCCGCCAAGAAAAGCACAGCCACGCTACCCGAAATAACCTTAGAATCCCCACCGACCGCCGCCGCAATCATGAACAACGACCACCCAAACATCATGTGAACCTCAGACGCTTTACGGAATAGTAAATCTGTCTGAGACCCCTGCACAAACACGTAAGAGACCACACCTGCACCCACCCGAGCAACCATATCCTGCTCATACCACGGGTGCCATTGCACCCCAACACCCACTAGCACACCCACCACCAGGGCAGACAGATGCGTTAGAACCCAAACCCTCCGGGCAGAACCCCGAGGCTTCACCCAATCTGGTGGCGCAGTCATCACCGACAGAACGAACAGCACAGCCGGAACAGCCGCAGGCAACCACGGCGCCACCACACCAACCATCATTATCCCATCTGGACATCGCACAAAGCGATAACCGTCAAGCGTCCCTCACCATCTTCATCAAACCGGCACACATAATCCTTGTACTCCGAGTCCTCAGTCACAGGCAAGAAATTAATCACGCTAGTACGCGAACCTACAGAAGGCAACAAGAACGCCGTCGAAGTGTAGCAATTCAGAGCCGCCTTCAACGGATAATAATTATCCGCACCCGCCGGAATATTCAGAGCAGTCACCCAATCACCCATACTCACCAGCAGACGAGAATCCTCACTCGTAGCAAGAAGCACCGGAAGATTCTTAGCGTTAGCAGACGAAATACGCTGAATCACATCCTTCAGCTTACTCACCTGCACCGGAACCTGACGCCCCCACTCCAAACCATCCGCCGCATCCAAACTCTTACAAACCACCTGCACCAACGCAGGATTAGTATCAGTACGCTCAGCGTACAAAGCCACCGCACCAGACACAGTATCAGCAAACCCAAAACAATCATCACCCATCAAAACATCCACCGAATCACCCCCCATAGACCGAGGAACAGGAATCACCGCCACAAACTCCTGCAACCGACCCAAATCACCCTCCGAAACACCATCCACCCCCACAAACGGCATACTATACCGAAGGAAAACCGACCCAACAGGAGCAGACGACATCGTCACAACATCCAAAAATTCCCCACCCCGCACCTGAAACACCACATGGAACTGAGCATCATCCACCACATGATTAATCGAACGAGCCGCCTTCACAGCATGCACCAAATTCACAGCAGGAACCGAACCCACCTTACGCCACGGACGCTTCTTCCGCCGCACACTCCCCTGAAAACTCAAAGAAAACTTATTCGCCGAACCCGCAGTCAAAACCACCGAATCAATACCACCACCACGACCCACAGTAACCTCAAACGTACACTCCCCCTCCGTATTCCGAGCCAACATCAACGACTGCTTCAACTCAGACGGAAAAGCCAACTCCACCACCACCGGATGCGACCCCCCAAACCCAAAACCAGTACCCACCGGACACTCCCGATACCACTCAGGCGAATCAACCCACAAACCAGCCGAACCACCCGCAGGGTCAATACTCAAATTCACCTTCGGAGCCTTCACCTCCATCACCCAATCCAAAGCACCCAAAACATCATCAATCACAGCAGAAAAACTAACAACACCAGCCACAACTAACCTCCCAAATTAGAATCAAAAACATCAAAAATACTAGCCGCCCCATCCACAGAACTACCCACAGAACTACCACGCGACACACCACGAGCACCCCGAACAGACCCCTGCCCCTGCGAACCAAACTCCACAAGACACCCATCAAACAACGTCTTCAAAACCTCCTGCAAATCACGAGGAAAACGACGCAACCAATCATCCCACGGACGAGGCGACACCACCAACAACGCCGTCGCATCCTCAGCCCAACGACCAAGAACCATCGACAACGTCACCCCCGCAGACTCACTAAACGAATCCGCATCCGAAGACACATACAACACCGCATCAAAAGAAGAATCCGCCAAATCAACATTCGTCTGCGTCCCCAAAAAACCAGAACGACTCTTCGTCAGCAAACCATTCTCATCCACCTTCAAAAACCCATGAGAAGACAAAAAACCCGAAGCAACCCACCGCATCACCACAGCCCAAGCATGAATACTCGTATTCACACCCGGAGCATAAATAAACAAAGGACACGGCGCATTACCCGCCGCCTCAACACGACCCACAAGCTCCCGAGCCAAACCCGACACAGCCGCATCAGAACTGCCTAGCAACGTAGGGAAATGAGCCTTACCACGGTAAAGCTTCGGCACAATTTTCTGCTGAAACTCCTCAACATTCTTCCGCCGCCGCTCTTCAGTCTCCCAAGCGCTCGCTCGTACTCGCGAAGCGCTCATCTCAGCAAGAGCTACGTCCAAGCGCTTCTGGTCAATCTCGTTATGCTTGACCAGTGAAAGATTGACCTCTCCACCCGATTGGGTGGATTGGTCTTTAGCTGTGATGTCTTCATTTGCCGCTTGCAAACGGAGCAGAGCCTCAGCACGTTCAGATTGCTTACTCACTTAGACGACACCCCTTTCGCTCGACGGTACTCTTCAAGCATCAGCTCAAACGTCACCCTGTTTACGCCCATTGTGCCCTTGCCATAAATCATCGCCAGTACCTCGGTGAACTCCGTCGAAGTTAGCGACTTGTTCTCCAGCACAAACTTGCGGTAGAGCTGGCGTACAGCGGAGAATGTTTCACCGTGCCCGAAGCGCTTGAAATAATTGACGTACTTTCCTTGCGGGGAGACCGTTGAAACATACAAGCTCATGAATTGCTTGAGCTTCTGCTCATCACTGAGATGAAGGTCTTCTATCTTCATCAGAGGTTTGTAATGAATTCCAGGGATTAGCATGTCTCAATCCTCCTAGTAAGTATCGTATGCATGAGGTGCACCCGCCTGAGCATTCATACTGAAAGACTGCTCAGCATAATAAGCGTCAGGGTTTTGGAACTGGTTATCTTCACGACGGTTCTCAGCAAGAGTTTCCCCCATGTCTTCTGCGAACATGCAGATACTCAGTGCTGTGTCGAGATTAATCATCAGGTCTGTGGGTCCCGAACGATTCTTCAAGATGTGAGCTTCGGTGTACTCGGCGGTGTTGTCACGTGGACGGTGGAGAGCAACAAGGTGGTTCGCCGCTTGGAAGATTACATCCGAGCCTCGAATACCCGACGCAGTAGGAGTGCGCTCTTCTTCACCGTTTGAGTTGCGATTCAGCTGGCAGGTGGCGATAACCGGAACACCAAGCTCCATTGCCAAGAATTTCAATTGGTATGTTACGTGACCAATCTTTTCTTGCATACCGCCGCTATGCTCTTTGTCTGACTCAACAATTTGAACATAGTCCACGACAATGACGTCAAGCCCCTCATCAGACTCAGCCAACTTCTTCGCCTGTTGCCGGAGCTCTGCAATGTTGATACCGGGTTTCTCGACTGTAGTGAATTTCCAGTGAGAAACACGCCCCTTGTGCAAGTCGTAAGTCGCCTGTTGCTCAGGCGACATTCCCTCCTCGTCACCAAACGAAGAACGGGGGATACCAAAACGACAGGACAGAACGTTCTTCATGATTTCAGTGTGCTTCATTTCAATCGAAAACATGAGCACACTCAGACCAGCTTCACATAGAGGGGCAAAAAGGTTACAGCAGAACGTCGTCTTACCGATAGCAGGTCGAGCCGCTACGATAGTCAAGTTTCCAGGCTGGAGACCCCCCAGGTACTTGCTCAACTTCGGGAAGTTTCTCAGCGGAATACCTTGCGGTTTGCCTCCATTTCGAATCTCTGCCAGTTCACGGTCGATAGCTTCAATACTATCCGCCGCCGTGAAGGTAAATTCGTCGATGTCACTGCCTGAGTACTTCGCCCTGGTGACCTCCAGGTCACGCATCATCCGAACCGTAAATGCTTCAATCTGGTCGTCTGCCAACTCGGGCGCTTCCCGGAAATACCTATCCGTCAGCTCCTGCAATGCCAGGTGCCCCGCCGCTTTATTCAAAGCTTCGTTCAGGAGGAAGACATTATTGAATGTCGCAATAGCATCTTCCCCAACCTGCGACAAATATTCGATACGGTCGAGATCGCCTGCACGTCGGTAACCAGCAGAATCGTTGGTCTGCAACCACAAAGCGACGTCTTGGGCAGTAGGTGGCTTGCCGCCACCATCCATAATCGCTTTTATTGCACGGTGCACCGGCACCAAAGAGGGTTCGATAAAAGCGCTTTCTTCAACCGTGTTGAGCATCGGTTGCGCCAAAGCTTCAGGGCTTGCTAAGGCGGCACCTAGAACCCAATGTTGAAGGTCTACGTACCGCTGTTTACGCTGTTCAAGTTGGCTTTGCGACATACCCGCAAAATACCCTTCCGATAAGTAAAAGGTTGCAGAGACAAGTTTAGCACACGGGCAAAAATCGCCCATGTGCCAGACCTGTAGGAAATATCGTTAATCGGGGAGTTCAACCTCTAGAGTTGGGTTCATCTCAAGACGCTCAGCCAGTCTCTCCAAAGATTCAACACGACCAATTTCAATGCCCCCGTAATTGTAGTGACCAGGATTTGACCACCACCACCACGGCAACGATTTGCCTGTAAATTCCTTCGCATATTTGCGGGTATCCAGCAGAAGTAACAGCTGGCGAGCAAGTAGCTTGGCTCTGCATCGGAACACCAGCTCTTGCAACCCATTAGAGCCAGTTTCTTCTTCTGCTTCTGCAAGCTCTGGGAAATAGAATTTAATCAAATCCTCGTATTCTTCGTTGTCCTCAGTCATGTGCCCAACAGCTAGTGTTGTGCGAGCAAAGACGACGCGCAAAGCCATAATCCCGTCATGGTCTCCAGAACCATCTACCGGTAGGTTGTGCCAGGTATGGCAGGCAATCACTTGGAAGAAGTCGTTAGCCGCCACAAAATAAGGCTTCTTAGGGTCTTCCTCCAATCGTGCAACGTACTCAAGCTCATCAAGCGACCTGCGCGAAAGCTGTTTTAGAGCCCGGCGTGAAAACCGGAGTCTTTGGTGGAACATCAAGGTGTCATGGGCAAGCCTGTAACTCACCAAGTGGGTGCCGCCAAAGTTGCCCTGCGCGCCGTCAATCATCTCGATGGCAAGCATGGACTTCGGGTAGTGAATAGGGAGCAGACCCCACAAAGGTTGCCAGTTGTTATCGGCATCTAGAATCCAGTCCCCAACGCGCAAATCACGAACCTGCACCGTTTCCTCGACGGCTTCAAGCTCAACGCCAAGGTTTAGCTTTTTCAGCTCATGGAAGCTGATGACGGGCATGCCGTCGTCTTCCTCTAAGAAAGAATCGCCACTATCTACAGGTTCTTTTTCCGCCGAGTTAGGTTCATTAGAATCAGGTACTGAGGGCTCAGACTCAATACCGTGTGCGGTTACGCTGGGGAGAGCATCTTCTTCACTATTGGGTTTAGTGAAGACTCTGTCGGTAGACCTAAATTTTAGGTTCATTCCAATATCTGACATAAAGACTCCAAAATATAGAGGGTTACAAGCCGGGGTTGATGCTCGCTAGAAAATCATCCCACACCTGGCGGTTATGCTCAACAGCGTCTTTTTCGAACTCGGCTCGCAGGGAAGCGCCATGATGCCGGTATGTGAAGAGTGAAGACATGACAAAGCGCTGGCGTTCTTCAACCCATACAGGCTCGAATCCGACCGGGTAACGGTGAGAGCTTGTGTCCACAACACGGAGCTGAGAGCCGTCTAGGTCTTGCTGTACTTGGGTCATCATCTCCAAAATATACGCCTTGTTTTCCTCCCCCAAAAACATTGCGCGGTTTAGGGAACGAACGAAGGAATCCGCGTGTGTAGCTTCTCCCTCGACCAGGAAAATGATGGGTACATGCATAAGACCTGCCGAACTTATCACTCGCTCCAGCAGTTCCCCATGCTCCACTGCCAGGCGTTCAGCTTGGTCAGGTTCTAGCCACAGTATGATGAGGTCGTACCCCCGGTTAGGAGGCGCTACAGCCCCCAACTGGCGGCATCTACGGCGCATCTCGCCAATTGCTTTGTCTAGATGCTGTAGTACTTTCTGTTCGCCACCAGGAAGGTGTGCATGGTAGGAATTCGATACCACTCGCTCACGAAATTTATGGCGGGAAAATTTTCCATCCGGCGTGCAGTCCACAATCCTTGCAGGGGCTTGCCAGATACGGGCACCACCTCGGGCGTCTTCATTGCACACAAAATTTTCGATGAGCTCTTCCAAAACTTCCGGTTCAGAGTCGTCACAGAAAATGCCTAGATGGTTGTCCAGCGAGGGGGTGAAGATGGAGTATCCTGAATAGGAAGACGGCAACACTTTGATACTGAACCCATAGGGTGCAGTGGTCGTCGAAGATGCTACTTTTAGTGAAATATCCAGGGGATGCCCAGGGATATGTCCACGTTTCTTAGCAGGGCGAGTTTTACGGCGTGTACCGACTTGGTATTCACGCCCTCTAACTTCAACCACAGAACCAGGCGGTAGAGCTTCTTTAGACGCGCTCGGGGAGCTGAGCTGTGGGGTTTTCAGGGTCATACGGGACATCCTTCACACGATAGCGGACACCATTGATAGTGACGTAGAAGCGCTTACGCTTAATGTTGTCGTCAAGCGATTCAGCCTTACCCGAACCGGTCGGTCCCACAACCATGACCATAGGTCCAGGAGGGGAATCGAGGTCTTTCCCATACTTTTCAGCATGGGGAATACCTTTACCAGAGAGATTACAGTACATGACCGTAACCATCTCCTCGCTTCCCGGCTCTTTCGGCATCAGCATACCGCCGGAGTCTCCAAAGCCCACAGCAAACAGACCCGGTTCGACACATTCATCCAAGATGAAGTGAGGTTTGAAAATGGCGACGGTGGGCATCGGAGGTTTCGCTCGGATGTCCAGCTTACCCTTATGGAGGTTAAGCCCAGTCTTCCCCTCCGTGGTATCCAAGACGTATGTTCTCGAATCTGTCACAAACGCTGTGAGGCACTTCAAAAGTGCTTGTTCCGGTCCACCCGCAGGAGGAAAGCTAAGGGGCACTTTGTAAGTCAAAGTGACCGGCTCCAGCATAGTCTCTTCGTCCCATTGGTAAACCGTGTAACATTCAGCCTCGTCCTCTGCTTTCAGAAGAGTCTTACCGAACGTCGCAAGCTTATTTTCGACTTCTGCTCGTGCTTTCAGGAGGCGTTTAGGAGAGATGAGTGAAATGAGGATGTAAAGGCTCCAGAACGCAAACCCGAGTGGCAGAAGGGCGAGGTACTGCTTGGTCAGGGGCGCTACCGACCAACACGTACCACCAATCAGGAAAATACCCCACGTCACCATCCAACGTTTAACTTTGGGTAGTTCAAACGTTGAAGGGTTGGAACCGCCTTCTTTCTCCCCCTCAGCGCCACCTTTTTGCTTCACACCAGGGATTTTAGGCAGGGCAATAGCAACATGCCGAGAATCCCTATTCGCGTATTTGATGTGTTTTTTCCACCGAGGGTAAATAGGGTTGTACGCATTCTGCGTCCGCGCCACTTTACCCTGCCCCTTGTTCTTTTCGAGGAGCTTAGCCTCACGCCAACGGTCGAACCGTTTCAAAAGAAATGAAGTTATAGGAGTTAGAAGAAGATAAAGGAAAAGAAGGATAAGTGGAATAGTAAAATCGCCCATATAAAGGGCATAGCAAAAAGAGCACCTTCCCTCAGCTTCACAGCTTTACAGGAAGGCGCTCTTGATACTCTGTGTATTTGCCTCTCTTAGAAAGGAGCCTCGTCCTCAGATGCAGGAGCCCCCCACTGGGAGTTATCGTACCCCTGCTGGGGAGCCGGGGCACCCCAATCATAGTTAGTGTTCTGTGCCTGCTGGTAGTTCTGCACCTGGGGTGCCTGCTGAGCGTAACCCTGCTGGGGAGCAGAAGCCGCCTGCTGGTTCTGGTGATTGCCATTGCCCTGGTAAGGCTTCTTGACAGCAGTAATCGACTGGGAACCAGTGAACGGGATACTCACCGAAGCTCGCTTAACCTCGTAAGAAATCTTCTCAGTCCCATCATTACCCTGCCACTTCCGGTGGGTAAGTTCACCACTTACTTCAAGTTCAATCGACTCTCCACCAGCATTCTGAATCGTCTCTACGAGACCTTCAGCTTCGCGGTTCCAAATTTCCACGTCATACCACTGAGTCGGCTCATCAATAGTTTCCTTCTCAACACCAGGGGTGGAAGATTTCACAACCCGCTTGGGGGTTACAGCGACGCGAATGTTTGTAACCTTATTCCCGTTAGGGGTATTCCGCAGGTTAGGGACACCCTTAGAAGTACGACCAATAAAGTGAATGTCCACCTTCGGTAGCGCCATGTCTTTTTCTCCAATCTGTATCAGTGTAGCTCGTCTATTCTACCTTATCGGTAGAGTCTTTTCTGACATTCCAACTATCACTGTCCGTAACGTTTTCACCTTCGCGCTTAGCGTTGGGGTCCATCGTCCACCAAGGCGAGTACTGGTCAATCTTGCGCTGGATGTCATTGACCATCTCCGCAGAGTCACGGTTAATGGTGTAACCCAGCTCTTTCTCCACGAAAGATTTAATTGCCTGCGCCCAGTAGAAACGCATGCGGGTGAAGTCGTCATTGTCCCGAGCGACCTCATACGCTTCGACATTAAAGTAAGGCTTGAATTCCTCGGGCAATTCGTAGCTGATGACCGTGGCGAGCTTATCGTCATGCACCGTACGGTAATGACGAGCCATACTGTTCGCGGCGGCATCGGTAAGCGTCTCATATGCATTGAACGCGTCCCCAGCATTGCTGATGTTCGCCGGATGCACATGCGGCTGTACAAGCGCCATTTTCAGATAAGTATCCTCACGCGGCTTCGAGCGCTTCTTCTCCCGACGCTCATCCGCCTTAGTCTTAATCCGAGTCAGCATGTCAGTCTTCGCCACACGACCACGTTGGACACAGGTCTGGCAATACATACGGTTAGTATCCTGGTCACGCCACATCTGAATCTCACCATGCTTATAGGTTTTTTCACACGAGAAACACGTCACGAAGATAGGCTCACTAGCCTTCGCCGTATGCCCAGTAGCCTTACGCAGGATTTCAGGAGCATAGTTGGCAGGAACAGCAAGGGTTCTGAGTGCACGCCGTCCACCCTGGGTCTTATTGAAAGCATCACGGGTTTTGTCACCGGCGGCAGTATGAGCACCCTTAAAGAAGGAGCCGCCAGCCGTTTTCGCGGTGATACCACCAATCGTTCCAGCAGTTCCGATACCTGCAAGTGCTTTAGTCCGCCCAAGTAGCCCTGTGATGAGGCGTGAGGGCTTAGAAGCAAGCGCCCCCGCATAGGTTTCTGCGATTGCGATGAACTTGTCTTTAGCTACCCAGAGGACAACGGAGAGAAGCGCCATAAGGAGCACACCTTGCCACCATCCGACGGTTGCCATGATGTTGTATGACCAAAGGGTGAAGATTACGGATACGGTGAGAAGGAGCCCGAGGGTGATGCGTAGAAGGAAGAGTTGTCCTGCTTGTTCGCCGTATTTTTTGGTGAAGGCGATGCCTTTTTCGGTGCCACTCATGAGGGCGAGGGCGGCGAAGGGTACGAAGATGATGAAGATTTGGAGGGTGATGGTTGTTACGGTGGTGAGGAGGGCGATGATGGTGGGGACGAAGAGGGCGATGATGGAGACGATGAGGGCGGAGAGTCCTGCTCCGATTCGGGTGCCGCCGGATGCGCCTGTCCAGGTGTTCCAGGGTTCGAGGGGTTTGGAGTTCATGTCCTGTTCGCCTCGGGTGATTTCGATTGCGGAGCCGTTGTTGTTGGTGGAGGTGACGGCGGCGTGGGGGGAGAGTCCGTCGCCTGTTTTGGTGGGGTCGATTCCGCGTTCTTTGAGCCAGGGTTGGGGGTCGGTGACGTTGTCTTGGTTGCCCCAGTCGGTGCCGGGTCGTACTTCGAAGTGTAGGTGGCATCCGTATGCGTGTCCGGTGTCGCCGCTGGACGCGATTTCTTGCCCAGCCTTAACCTCGTCGCCGACCTTGACCTTCAAGCTACCGTCTTGCATGTGCCAGTACATTGTGGCGAAGCCGTTGTGTTGGATGATGATGCCGTTTGCGCCGTCGGAGGCTTTTTGGGCGAAGACGACTTTGCCGTTGCCTGCGGAGTAGATGGGTGCGCCGCATTGTGCGCCGAAGTCGATACCCTTATGTACGTCGCCGAGTTCGGGTCGGTTTCCGTAGGGTGAGGTCATTGCGGCTTCGGTGGGGCGTGCCCATTCACCGTTGGAGACGTTGGAGGGGAGGTCTTTGGCTTGGGGGATTTTGAGGTCGATGTCTTTTTCGTTGTAGTTACTGAGTGCGTCTACGATGCGCCACCAGTCGGTTGCTACGCCTTGGGATTCGCGTGCTTTTCCGGCTGTTTCGTTGCCGGTGGGTAGGTGCCCGGTGGTTTGGGTTGAGAGCTGATACAAAGCCCAGTTATTCAGGGTGGTTTCTCCGCCCATCGGCACGGAGGCGTCGCCTACCCATGCGCTATTGCTGTTGCCTAGTTTTTTGCCGTCTTTAGCCCATTCGGGGATGTCTTTGCCTTCTGCCCAGAGGTGGTTTGCGGGTACGCCGAATTGTCCTTGTACCCAGGGGTCAAAGATGAAAAGTTTACTGAAGGTACAGGACAGCTGGGACGCGACAATTTCACCATAGTTCTCGCTAACGATTTGGCTAATGTCATTACCAGCAGAGTTCAGGCGCTTCAACACGCCACCCTCACCCTTCTCAACCGCACGACTACGAGCATCGTAGGTGCTGGTGGGTTTTGTACCTACCTCGGTGGTGCACCATCCCCCCATGCTTGTCAGTTCTTCGGTGGTGGCTTTGATGGTGATGCTTTGCACGAAAGCCGCTACACGGTTCGGGATAGGCATCAGAACCGGTGCCGCCGTGATGAAACCGATACTGAAGACAGCGGTGACCACAGCGATACTCAACCGGCGACCAGGACGCCGAGGCACCTCAGCAGTCCAAGGGAGAGGCTTACCGGTAGCCAGAGGGTAGAAGTTAGAGACTACCGCCCACACAAAAATCGGGATAGCAAGCAACAAGAAAATCTGCCCATAGACACTATCCAGGATACCGCCCAGCTGACCCGGCTTCGAACCCACCAAAATATCAGTCAAACCAATCAGCTTACCGACATCCTTGAACGAAATCATCAACAAGGCAAGGAAGAAACCCACCACCCAAGTGGTAGCACCCAGCGCCAAGTTACCAATAAAAGTACCCACAGCGGCGGCATGCCGAGCAGTCTGCCCATTCGCATAAACCATCGTACGAGGGTCCTGAGACGCGCTCGCTCTATCCCACGTCGCCATAGGAGTGAGACGCGTGTCGTAGTATTGGTTCGATTTAGGGTCCTTAGCTTCAGGCTTATCAGCACACGCATCAATCACAACATAACGCCACTCACCCGTATATGCAGTAAATTGATAGCCGCCAAACCCGAAACGGTCAAAGAAATTCAGCTTCGCACCTTTATTGAACCCCGAACCATTACTGATGTCGGTTCCACCAATAACGAGTTGCTGATTATTCTTCTCCAAATCAACACCAACAAGCTTGAGCAGAATATTTGCCCCACTATCCGGCGTAGACTGACCACTTGTAACCGCCGACTTAGAGAACACCTCATACTGAAGGTCATTACTCTGAGAAAATTGATACAGCTGAGCAGGAACACTATCCTTACCAAACCCACACAACACCCATTTAGATACGTCCAACGCATGAGCATCCTGAGCAGGCTTCTGCACAAACCCAGAATAAGCACCCACCACGATAAGAACCATCGCGAACACCGCCCCGAGGGTACGCCACACCCCCTTAGCACCTTTACGAATAGTACTAAGGGGGGTAACATCAACAGGAGCTACCGCTAGAGCAGAGTTCGTCCGCATAAAAGCCAGATTCCTTTCCTACGCACCTTCTTTATAGCGGATTGCCTCAAGCACATACTCCAACAACTCAGCCCGCTCATTACGATAATCAGTGCCCTGGTTCGCCTCCAACCACTCACGCAGAAGACGCAACCGCTCCACAGGAAGCTGAGACACCTCAGCCCTCGACATCGCAAGAGCCTCAGCAACCTCTTCCGGCACAACATCCGGCGGAGTCGTCAAAGCCTTACGCACAGCCTGCACAGCCGCCGCAGAACTAACCGCATCCACCACATTAGACTTCACCTGAGAAACCTTAGACTTCACAGCATTACTCAACTCACGCTCATTACCCAAGACACCGTGAATTGCCTTCTCAGCATCAGTGAACCGGTCGTCCGATTGGATGTCGTAGCGCTCGCCCTTGGGTACAGGCTTGCCGGACATCTGCTGTTGGATGTGTTCGTGCATCACACTTCGACCAGCTTCTTCTGCACGTTCCTGTTCTTGGAGGATGAGGTCTACAGACTTCTTGTGCTCCTTGTCCGAGGGACGTGTCCAGTCCATGCCTGCAAGCTCGGCTTGCTGTCGCTGTGCCTCGTACTCCTTCTCCAGGTTCTCTTCAATTTCGGCAAGCTTTGCATCCTGCACCTTGTTGTAGGCTTCGGTTGCCTTGCGTGCTCGGCGGATGTCCCCGGCGCTCTTGAGCTCAGAGATACTGGAGCCCTTCGACACGACTCCTTGCTCAGCGGCTGTGATTTGTGCCAAGTTGTCAGCAATCTTGCTGACGTTCTTGTAGTTGTCGAGGTCTTGGACAGATTCGCGTGCGGTGGCGAGTCCTGTAGCTCGTGCGGTGGTGATGGTGCGCAATGCTCCTTCACGTCCAGGCTTGCTGAAAATCTTCTTGAGCTCGACTGCTTGGGCGGATTCTTGCAGGGCACCACGGATACCGTTTTTGGTGTATCCGCTGACGGCGGCGTGCTTGATTCGTCCGGGAGCCATTTCCAGAGTGCGTACAGCTCGTTTGCCCATCTCGCTCTTGCTGAGGATGTTCTTGGTGTCGGTCAGGTTCACGGAGCCAAGTGCTCCAGAGCCGCGCATGACCTTCTTCATCAGCTTTCGGGTCCAGAGGAGCATCAGGATGGAGATGATGGTCTGGAGCAGGAAGATGTAGATGTAGGAGTCCACGGATGCTGTCAGGTTGATAAGGACGACTGACAGCAGGCACAGACCGAAGGTGAGCATTGCGGATTGGATGTAAAGACCGATTACGGTACCCACATAGTGCTTGGTTCCCTTCTTCGCAGGGCGACCGAGCAGAGCCATGAGCAGGATAAACGGAAGGATGACCATCATCAGCAGAAGCACTGCTTTCACCACCGCTTTCACCACCGAGTAGTACCCGACGGTGACACCAGTAGCGAGGGCGGCAATGGGGGAAAGTGTTCCGATGAGGGCGCGGGATGAACCTTCACGTCCTGCCCAGGCACGTAGGTATCTGGGGTCGGTACCTTCACCGTTGTTGGGTCCTGCTTGGACATCTACGATTCGGTAGAGGTCTCTGTTGGTCACACCTGCGGTGCGGTTGGGGTTGTTTTCGGTGGTGGTGCCGGTGGTCATCAAGTCCAGCTGATACAAAGCCCAGTTATTCACGGTTACGCCTGCTCCCATCTGTACGGGTGCGCGGCTAACCTGTGCAGAGTTGGTGTTGGTTAGGGTGTTTGCGGTGACCGGGCGTTTCGCGTCCACTGCGTAAAGGTTGTTGTACCCTGTACCCCATTGTGCGTAGCTCCAGGGGGAGAGGACGTTCATCCGCCAGACTTCACACATGAGTGCACGAGTGGCGGGGTCTGCGTCAGAGCGGGTAGTACTGAATTTGATGCTGGATTTAGCGCCAGTAGAGCTACAAATTTCATCCCCGATAATGTCAGTGACTAGTGCTTTGGCGATGAATGCGTCTGCAAAATTGACGCTCCGGTCAATGGTACGGATAGTCTCGTGAGGCTTGAGGAGCGTTGCTGTACCGATGATGCCGATGAGTAGGAAGGCTCCAAGGAATTTGATGAAATCTTTCAAGCCACCCTTTTTGAAGAACATGGCTCGAACAGCGAGGAAGATGAGACCAATGAGTGTAGCTGTGGATAGGAAGGGAAAGAACGCGCCGTCTCGAATAGTTTCGATGACCTGGGCGATGAGGTTATCGACTCCGAAGGTCTGCATGAGCGGTGACATGCCAAGGTTCAGGGCGGCGTTAGCGAAACGGGTGATAGCGCCTGCTGACATGATTCCTGCGTTCGCCCAGTCTGCCATTGTGCCGCTGGAGTCGAATAGGGCGGTGCTCAGGGAGGAGTCGTAGAGTTGGCGGCGGGTGTCTTTGACTTCGCCGTCGCCGGTTCCGTAGAGTCCACCTTGGATGGGTGCTCGGGTGTGGAGGCAGTCAGGGTTGTAGCCACCAGTTTCGGTGAAGAGCTTGACGGGTTTGCCGTTGCTGTCGAGTTTGTCGGTTCCGTCGAGGTTCGTGCAGTAGTACTGGTTAGCAGGGTTCGCGAAGTTTGCAGAGACGTTTTTACGCAAGAAATCGTTGATGAATCCAGGCTGGCTAAGTTGCTCTGCAAGCTTTTTGCCTGCTTCGCCTTCCTTTTCTTTGGAGTACTTTTTTGCCGCCGCCTCATACGCGGTGGGCACACAAGAGTAGAACGCCGAGAGAGTTTCTTCGCGCTTACTCTCATCTTCGTCCACGTTGCAGGTCAGACCATACTTACCGGCGGCTTCAAACCAGCCCTTATTGTGCTCTTTCCACTCTTTCAGAGACTCAGCAGGCTTATCCGCACCATCCCACTTATAGGAGGGGTTCTCCATATTGGCAGTCTTCGCAGACTCCTCACAATCAGCCTCAGACGCCAACTTTGAGATAGTCGTAAGAGTCCCATCAGGGTTCGTGACCGTACACGTAGTACCACCAGCACTCGGCTGAGCCGGAGCAACACGAAGCTGTTTCAAATCATCCGGCAAACGCACCTCTTCAGGAGTTCTACCAGCAATAAGAGCGGCAATCGTATTCACAATCTCCTGCTCCATCTCAGCATTCGTCGCCGACCGAGCATTATACAAAGTCTTATCAATACCAACACGAGCATAACCACGCGTAGCCATAACGTTAGCATCCGAAGTATCAAGAATAGTCTCAATCGCGGCGGCGGCAGACGACTGAGCACCACCATTATACGCGGCGGCAAGAGCACCAAAATAATTACCCTTACTCACCTCATCCTTGAAAGCCGCAAAAGCACCCGAAGCACCCTCAGTAATACCATTAAAAATAGCATTCACACCAAGAGCAAGCGTCTGAGAAGCCCCAAAATTAGTCATCAAACGAGCCTGAGTCTGCACCTGAATATGGTCAAACTCCCCCTCATAACGAGTCACACGCAAGTTATAACCAAACAACTCCAACGCCGTGTACTTCTCCACACGAGCGGCGGCGGCAGACGGAACAGTCTTCACACCCGTAGGCAAACCCAACCACGACACCTCAAGCTTCGCAGACTCAGCACCACCACCCTGAATCCCACCAGGCTTCAAAGCACTAAACAAATTCTGCCCCAAATCAGCAGTAAAGTTAGGCACATCACAGTTATGATACGTCAGCAAACCCCTATTCGGGTCATTCACATCACAAGACCACTTAGTATTCCCCTGATAATACCCATCAGTACTCGACCTCGGATGATTATAAATATACCCAGGCTGAAGAACACGATTCAAAACCGTAGCAAACGAAGACTTCTGACCCTCACCCCGAGCCTTCTTCAACATCTGCTCAAAACCAGCATCACCACTCTCAGACACCCCCAACTGCTTCTTCGACTCCTCCAACTTCTCAACCGACTTCTTATCACCATCATCCGCCGCAAAAGCACCCTGCACACCAACAGGAAACACAGCAACAGCAAAAATAACAGCCAACAAAACCGACGCCACAAAACGCACAAAAGCACCCACCGGCGCACGGCGAGTAGGCTCATAAGCCACATCAGTCCAAAAAGTATTGCTAATCATCAAGAGGTCTGTCCGTCACTAGAAGATGGGTAAGGTCATAACCACAACATATATAGCAGAACGGGAGCCACACCAACACAGGTGTAACTCCCGCTCCAACCCAGAGACCCCTTTCACCAAGGAGCCACTAGCAACCAATCAGAGGGTAACTAACCAGTACCTATATATCAGCTTCACGCTCATACCTAGTTCTACCTATTTTCAAATCATGCAGAGCTTGCTGGTAACTGCGCTCGCCACGACGTGCCACGACTTGCCCTTTAGCTCTTTTAGCGTCACGTTCTTTGTACCGTTTGCCGGGGGTGCGTGGGATGTGCGAACCGTACTCGAAAAGTAGCGTATACCAGTTATTTGGCGTGAATGTCAGGTCTGGGCGCTCTTCGCCAAGTCGCGCTAGACCCGAGGTGATGTCTTCGGAGCTGGTAGTAAGTCGTTTAGGTGATTTAGATGTGCGCTGGGCAGGTTGTTCAGTGGGGGTGTTGAGATTGACTTTGATTTTGACGATACCGAGAATATCCACATCAACGCCGTTACCAATTGCCGCCAGAGCGACATTTTTGTAGGCGGCAATAACATTCTGCACATCCTCTTTGGGGATGCCAGCTACACGCATGGCTTCTTCTGCGGCGGCATTGATAAGCGCCTTTTCAGTGAGGACAACCCTGTCCCCCCGCTTCTTGGTATGGACTTTCCTTGAACCGGCAGGAAGTTTTTTTGCCACCAGCTCGTCAGAATCAAACCGCAGAACATCACGCTCTAACCGTTGCTCATTGATAGTGTACCCATAAGGGTTATTTCGTCTAGGCATGACTAGTACCCGAGCCTGTCATATTCCAAATAAGAGAGCGCCCCCATCTTCGCCCCAACCTCAATCGCTTCAAGAACCCTGCTCCGCACAGCATCAGGCAAATTAGGTGCAGGCTCCACAAACTTCTTACCCCGCTCAGGCTCCTCATCACACAGATGAATAACACCCTGAATCCACTCAAGCCACTTACCATCAGTGAGAGCAGACCACTCTTGAGCACCATCCACATGATATTCCTTCGGCTCCTGCTCAGCAGGGGCAATATCATCAAGACCAGGGATGACCATAGTGATACTCTTATCCGGTCTATACGGCTCACCCACAGGGTACGGAGCCTGCACCTTCACACGAACACAGTCCGACTCCACCGTCGCCTGCGGGTCATTACAATAACGCCGAAGTGCATCAAGAGCCTGCACCTTCAAATTCTCACGAATAACCCCCACACGCTCAGGGGTAAGCAAATCCCCATCAGGAACAGGCGCCGTAGACGGAGTACGATTCCGCTGAATCTTCTCAAACTCCTGCCGCATCAAAGGCTCCAGATGCTCATCCAAAATCTCCACCAAAGGTTCAACCTTCAGCTTCACAATACACGAGTACATTCAAAGACAACCTAAACTTCTCAAAACAACCAACTAAGGTGCCATTCTACCACCCCCACAACCCACCAAACCAGCCACAACATCACCAACGCCCCACCCCCTCCCAGAGCTAAAGACAAACCTGCCGGTCAGAAATACTATCCACCAAATCATTATGCGCAATCAAAATAATCTGCCGAGCACCCAACCGCGAACGAATAGTCCGCACCGTAGACTCAAGATTACCCGCATCATACGCCGTAAACGCCTCATCCAAAACCAAAGCATTCGACCCACCACCAACAACCCTCGACAAAGCAAACCCCAACGCCAACGAAACAGCCGCCGCCTCACCACCAGACAACAACGCCACATCACGACTCCCACCACCAGCAAAATGAACCTCAACCCCAAAATCATCGCCCACACTCACACCACAAATCACACCACTCGTAAACCCAACAACAAGCTCCGAAGCAAACTCACTCAACAACGGAACCGCCTCAGCAGACATCCGCGCACGCGTCTCCTGCAACACACCCTCCACCGCAAGAATCCTATCCCGCTCCACAAGAAGCGACTCATACGCCGCCGCCTCACCCAACTCATACTCCAACCGAGCCTTCAAAACCGAAAACTCCCCCACCAACCGACCATGAACAGCACGCGCCTCACGACCACGACCCACCAGGACAGCCAAAGACTCCTCCAAACCCCGAAGCTTCAACTCTCGACCCTCAACCATCCGAGACGAAACATGCTCAACAGAAGACAAAACACCCCGACCCTCACCCACCAGCCTACCACCCAACTCAACCTGCCCCAACGCCTCAGCCAACGCCTCCCGTTTCGACTTCAACTCAGCAGAAAGCTCCTCCACCCTCTTCACATCCTCAAAAACCATCAACGCAGACTGATACTCCCCCTCACAACGCGCCACATCCTTACCAAGCTTCTTACACTCACGACCCACAACAGGAAGCAAACCGTCCACCTCCCCCAAACGCCGAAAAGCAGGAACTACCGCACCCAAATCATCATGCTCACCCACAGCCTCCGCAAGCTTATCAACAACACTCGCAAGCTCCACCCGTACATCAGACACCTCACCCTCCAGCTCAGAAATCCGTTCCCCCCAATCAGCCAACTGTTTATCAACATCACGAATCGCTTGATTACACGTAGGGCAAATATGCCCGCGCTCACTAATCTGCTGGTGCACTCGACGAGCCGCTACGAGCTCACCGTCTTCTAGGCTTCTCAATCGGGTGGTCAAAGCGTCTTGTTCTGTCTTCAAAGAGCTCACCAGAGCTTCCAGACGTTCCAGCTCAATGTTGGCGTCCTCTACACCTTCAAATCCGCACCCAGAGATAATGCCCATAAGACCTTCACGTTCAGCTTCCAAACTTTTTAGCTGAGCCGTCGAGGATGCTTGTTCCTCCTGCTTACGTCTCAACAAGTCACGCTTTTCCTCATAGAGAGCGGAGGCGACATCGAAGCTCAACGCGGTGCCAGAACCACCTGTGATTCGCTTTTCCAAGTTCTCAACTTCACGAGAAAACAGGTCATAATTTCGTTTGCCCACCTCACGCAAACGCTTACCCTCTTCCACTTTCGCGGTAGCGCTCTCCCATGTTCGCAAGCCTTCACGCAAACGCTCTAGCTCCTCGGCTACACGACGACGTTCACCCGCCAGCGACTCATGTTGGTCGAGTAGTTCCTGCAAATGGTTCGCCGCTTTTGCTACAGCACCTTCCATTTCCTGTACCTGTGCCGCACGCCGTTCAACCCCGACCTTGTCTACGGTCTTACTCTCAATCTCTCGCTTGTTTGCCAGACGCGCGACACGAATCTCGTCCAGAGCACACGAAACAGCAGTGATACCGGTTGCTTGCTCGACAATTGCACGCCGCCCCTCGGGACGCTCACGCAGAAAGATGTCGGCGTTGTTCTGGGAGAAGAAGATAGCAGTGTTGAATACGCTCGGCGGCACGCCGTCTAGAGAGCGTGCGATTGCGGCGTTACCGGATGCGACAGTGTTCCCGCTGAGTAGTACAGCACCACCGTCGTCTGTAAATTCCTCAAGAGAGACCTGGATACTGCCTCGGCGGTTCATTTTTCGTGTAGCAATAAATTTTTTCTCACCGACGCTGTAGGTGAGACGGGCGAGGGTGCCCTGGTCTGCTGGTGTGCCTTCTCTTCGTAGGAGGATGTTTCTCTTGACACCGGAGGGGAGGACGCCGAACAGCACCCAGGGGATAGCGTTCACGATAGAAGATTTGCCGGAGCCGTTACCGCCTTTGATGTGAGTGATTGCATTATCCTCAAAGGCAATCTCGTACCGTTCGTGCTTGCGGAAATTTTCAAGCTCAATCTTGTGAAAAACGATGGGTTGCATGAGTGATTCCTTCCAGCAAAGAGACCCCCGAATGATGTGAGTAATTCATCGGGGGTCTTCTCAAAATTAGGGTTACTGTGCGGCGGTTGCAGACGGGTCAGAAGACGCAGATGCAGAGGCAGAAGCGATTGAGCTGTTCTGCTGGTCTACAGCCGCTGAGACCTCCATGAGCATCAAAGTGAAGCCGTCAATCTTCCATTCATTAGACTCCGGGTAGTAAACCATCGTGACAGAAACAGGTTTCTTTGTGCGGACGTAAATGCTCTGGGGGATATGGACGGTTCCATTTTCCGTAATGGCTTCAGCTGTGTTTATGACCGCTTGGTCGCTAATCGGGGTAATATTCTGGGCGCCACCCATCACATTCCCCAAGCCAGCCGCCAAATAAATCACAGCGACCATCGACGCCTGCTTAGAAGCGTCCGTCTCACCCACCACAGAGTTCTTCAGAATCTCAGGGACACGCTCATAATTGCCAGCGCTAACCTCATCGCCGATAGCATTAGGGTCAGCCGTCTCAGCGATACTTCTCAAAACCTGCGTCAGTTTCTCCGTCGCTTCACGCTTCATCGTGTCAGCATCCTTGCCAGACACACTGCGCGTAATCTTCTGCACAGAAGAACCAGAGGAACCACCGGTAGCCATTGAATGAGAGCCAGAAGGGATGAGTCCGCCAAACGCCATACCAGTAACAACAGCGGCACCGCCTGCAAAAGCTACCAAATGTGTAGCCCACTTACGCACCACAGGTGCACCCGAGGCAGACACCTCAGCAACATTCACAGACTCATTCACCGAATCAGACTCAGACTTACTCATACTCGCAGGCTCCTTCACTTCTTAATCCGCCGAGTAGATACCAGCGTAATCACTGCCGAGACACCCCAGCAGACCAAAAATACTAAACCAATTATCGCATACCGAGCCTCATAGACGCCATTAAGCTCAGCCGCGCCAGAACCCACACCCGGATTATAAGCCTCCTGCAACCGAAACACCCCCGCCGCAACCAACTGCTCATACCGCGCCGCCACACTTAACACCAACCACCCCACCCCAAACGGCAACACAAAAAACAACCCAGCAAACAAACAGCCCACCACACCCATGCGCCGATACACCACATCCCCACCAATCTCATTCCTCTGCAAGAGAAGCCCTCCGCCGCTCACTAAACTTCCTCATCAAAACAACCTTAAACCTCTCTGGAACACCTCTCAACTCCAAAAACTTCTGAGACGCATCCTCAGCAACCGCCAAAGCACTCAAACACAATTCGCACGACCCAACAACCCCAGTTTCAACCCCAGCCTCTAACAACGCCAACAACAAATCAGTCGCCACACCCAAATCACGCCGAGAACCCGCCGCAGGGTCCAAATGATGGCTCACCCGCTCCTGACCATTCTCACGCCAATTCAACTCCTCCGCCATGCGCTCCTTCAACCAATTCTCATGCGCGTCCTTGAACTGACGATATTCCTCCACCTCCAACCCCATACGCTCAGCCAACTCACCATCACCAAAACGATGCCCCTCCTCAAAATCCCCCTCCGCAAGAAGCGCACTAATCGCACGCTTACGGCTCTTCTGAAACTTATTCAAAGGAGCCCCAATCGTGTGCATCGGCAAATCATTCACCCAATTGGGCAACGATGACGCCAGGTACCCACCAAACGGAACCCCACCAGCCTCACTAAACTTCCCAAACGCCTCCGCCACCAACGACGCATAATAAGAATCCTGCTCCTCCACCCCACGCCCCAACAACAAATTCACAGTCTCACGCAACGACGGAGCCAACATGCTCTTCACAAACGTTGTCCACAACGTCACCGTACCCTCAAAGAACTCCACCGGCACATCACACACCTCACGACGATACAACGGATACGAAACACGCACCGAAGCATCCACACCCCGAGCCTCCAAAACCCCCCGCATAATACCCAAAGCAGGCTCAGGCGCACCCGAACGAACCACCAGCCGCCCATCACGACCAGTAAACACCGTACCCACCCCCAACAACGCACGCACAAAATCCTCCTTCAAACCAGGAGAAACACGCACCGACAAATTCGCCACCGGACGCAAAGGAGCCAACCCAAACCCCTCAACCTCAGTCAAACCACCATAAAAACGCGCAGGCAAATTCTTATCAGTCAGCTTCACCCCAACCTCAAACCCACGACGACGATGCCAATCACGGACAGCATCACCAGTCAAAGCAAAAGAACGCCCAGACTCAGACACACGAGCCAACGGAGGAACACAATCCACCAAACCCCTCAACCACTCCAACGCCTCCTCATACACCCCAGGATTAGACCGAATCTCACGCTTCGACATCGTCGTCTCCACCAACTTCTCCGGCGTAATCCAAATACCATCACTCACACGCACCTCCCACCGCTCACGATACCCCAAAGCACGAAACTCCTTCGGAGAATAAAAAGTCTCAATCTTCCGTAGCCGACTGTCATATTTCTGAACCATGATGCGCTCACTCCTATGTTTTATGCGGTCAAGTTTGTGTACGTGGAATGCAAATCTTCTGAGGTGCTAACCGTGTAGTACCCGGCAACTTTCAAATCTTCAATGATTTGAATCATTGCCTTTAGTTTGAGAGCGCTTTCATCGTCGCCAATCATCTTAAAGGGGCTGGTTATGCGTAGAGTGTCACCGTCTTCATTGACAGCGACTTCGCCAATCTCGGCAAGTTGTTCGGGGTAGTGATTCCGCAGATATTTCAGCGTGTCCTTAACACAATCACTGACCGAGTGTTTGGGTTGAGGGTAGATTGTTTGAGGTGTTACTGAGAGGTAGTATGTGGGTTTCAGTGTTTCTTTTTGCATTGCTCCATTATGCTAGGTCGTTGCCCAGCCTGCAACTTATTTCCCCGAGAATAACCTCTGCCACCGCTAAGTTACCCAGTCAAACCAATGCTCCCAGCCTCCTGTGATATTTAGCACCACTTCCTCACAGGTTGCATAAATTGCAGTTTTCTGAATATTGCGCATTTTTACCCTCCGGTGATTATAGTTGGGTGGCGCATGAAGATAGCCACACCATTGCGGTGTGGCTATCTTCGTGAGTCCACCAATCAGGAGACGATACCAGCGGTAAAAATGATTGCGCAGAGCACAAGGAACGCGACCAGAATCTTGTTCTGCGATGCCCACGACAAGAACTCCTTCAGGATTCTTTGCCACCACGCTTTACTGAACGGGCGCCGTTCAAGTCGTGCGTCCTCCCCGCCCCAGGCTTTCGCCACAGACTGCAAATCCGAAATCATCTGCTGTGTAGTTTCAGCATCCAAGGGGAGCTCAACTCCCACCTTTTCGCCTGTTTCTTCGTCGATTCCGAAGATAGCCAGATGGGGAGGGAACTCACTCAAATGTCTAGGAGAGTGTAATGCACCCTCAGATGAAGTCCCGTTGTAAAGACCGTAAATACAGTATTTGTCAGGGTTATCAGTTTCATTCTCTTCAACCATTAGGCACCCGCTTCTTTACTGGTGGACGGTGAAGGAGTAGGCGATGTTCTTTCACTCAAAGGTGTAGGGATAATCTCTCCTTCTTTCACAAAACCAGCGTTTTGAGACTCGGCGTACTCTGAAGAGTTGAACTCATCCCAGGTGGACAGCAGATACCTAGAGCTACCGGTCTGTGAGCTTAGGTACCATCGAGAATTTGATTCGATAAGCTCAAGATTCACCGTTGCCGGGATTTCTTTACTCATGACAGCGAATGCCCCGTTAGAGCCTTCACCATCTGATTCCTGAACACGTACCGTCTCTTTGGTCACGAAATCGACGCGGACAGATACTTTGCGGTGACTACCCCCGTTATTGTCGATGTAGTAGGTACCTGAAGGGCTGATAGAGACCGTGGGGCTCCCCTGAAGCTTGAAGGTAGGCATCCGCTCATCCAGCAGGTAGGCTTCCTTGTTCCAACGGGACACTTCCTCAGCTGTATAGAAGAGCGAGGAACCTTCCCAGATGAACTGCCGGGTGTTCTTGTATGCGTCTGACCGTGACCGCATATACGCCCCGTAGCCGTTATTCTTGGTCTTGACAAGGTATCGCACGTTACGAATAGTTTCGGGGGTCAGCTTACTCTCATCCACCCCAAAATCAGTGGCAACCTTCATGAACTGCTCGACAAACTCAGTAATCGTTCGCTTATCCTCATCTGTAATTTCAAAAGAGGCAGGAGCAGTCTGCTTGACGACGTCTTCCACTTCCCAAGGGCGGGCAACCAACAAGCCTCCACCAACGGTGAGCGCGATTGCCCCACCAACACCCAGAAGAAGGGTTCGCCGTGAGAGTTTCCGTGCAGTGCCCTCAGTTTCCGTTTGCTCTGCAACGGGAAGTGCGCCCTCTGAGGAATCAGCTCTATTGCTAGGTTCGTTAATGCCCAATGCCTGCAAGTAAGGGTTTTCAGCAGGTGCGTGGTTTCGATTGTCCTGAGATTTCTTTTCCATGCTCATAGTGTAACCCCTTTATGCCTTATCAGTCACAGCACCCGAGTTGGAGCCTACGTAACGGTAAACCTTGTACTTCTGTCCCAAGACGTCAGTCAGGTCTTCACTCCAGCGGTGTTCAATCGGGTAGATAGCGCCCACCTCGTTACTCCAGGAGCCCTGAGCCACGGAAGGCTTTCCGTCGTGGTCGCCAATAAACACGGCTGTGTGACCTACTACGCCGCCAGGTCCACCGGCGATAAGGATGTCTCCAGGTTTCAAGTCGCTACGCTTTCCAGTCACATCTTTCCAGTCGGAAGAGTTTGCATAGTACTCCGCCTGCTGACCAGTTGCACCCCACGGCACCTTCGGGTCTACAGTGTTTTTCAGTACGGTGGCAACGAATCTGTCACAGCTGGCGTACAGGGATTCAGCTCCAGGGCGTTCAGTGTGGGTATCTTTGCCGCCTTTTTCTTGAGCTTTCCGTTTCGCTTCCTTGTAGGCAGGTTTTGCGTTCTCAACACCGTCAGGGTCGTTGGGAGACACCGGAATACGGCGAGCTTCTTCAGGCTTATTAGAATCCCATGCGATACTCTTTGCGAGTTCAACGATGCCAGACATGTCAGCACCAGAATCATTGCCCAAGAAGCAGGAACCTCCACCCTTCGAGAGGGAGGAATTGCCTACAGAGGTAGTTCCGGGTTTGAAGTCTTTGGCGAAGTCTTCACCAAACGACACGCGGCGAGGCATGTTGGGTTCGCCGGAGCGCTCGAAAGAATCGTGGAAAATCTTCACTAGCTCTGCAACGCTCTTAGAGTCATCGGTGAAGCCAGACGCAAGGAGGCTACCACCTTCCGTGGTCTCAAGCTCCTGCTTCAAGAAATCCATCTGCGTACCCAAATCAGACCAGTGGGTGCCGTTGGCTTTTGCGAAGTTCACGAGGTTCACGCGGCGGGGTCCATCCCACTGGGCAAAGCCTACAGCTTTGCCATACACGTTGCCCTGAGAAAGGATTTCTTCGTTGGACATTTTAGAGTCAAGCCCTGAGCCGTACTGAGTCTTCTCAGAGTTGAACCCTGACTCTTGCCCGAAGTTTCCTACCATACCAGCAATCATTTTGGTGCTGAAGGGCTTATTGCCCCAGTCCCCGGCAAAGTTTGTAGAGGAAAGCCAGGTAGCGACATTCTGCACGTTCACTTTCGGGTCGTCACTGTGCTTCAGACCGGAACGGCTAGACCCGTTGCCTGCGCTACTGACACCGTAACAGCCGTCCGCATTGTCGTTTTTCCCCCATACCTGAGCCATTGGCACACCTACAACCATCAGTCCCAGTAGCAGTGTGACGACACCGAGGACAATCCATGTCAAAGGGTTAGTTGCAACAGTGGTGGCTGTAGTGACTGCTGTACTTGTTGCACGAGCAGTCTTAGCTACTTTTTGTGCTGTCTCAGCGGCTTTAGCCGCCTTGTCGAGCATGCCGCTATCTGTCTGGCTTGTCTCATTTGTATCTTCCAGCGCCATTATTCACCCCGTTCAAAAACATCTGATTTAGCGTTCAACCCAAAAGCTTCTTTAGCGTCTTGTTGGGCTCCCGTAGGTTTACTCTGGATAGGCTGGGTAGGTACCTTAAACACGCGCTTGGGGTTTCCTGCGCCACCCAGAGGGTTACTCCGCTTCTTGGTAACCGGCTCAGCGGCAGGCTTATTCCTCGACGGTTCCACCGGGCGGTCACTTTCTGCCGCCGGTGCAGGTGCTGGCTTCTTCGGTGCAGGCTTATCCTGAGCAAGCTTCTCCTGAGCGGGCGCCTTAGCAACAGGCTCCGGGCGATTAGCTACAGGAGGTGCTTCGACAGCCTCTACCGGTTCCGGGCGAGGCTTACCCTCACCCTGCTGGTCATGATTCGCAGGACTACTCGCTTTCTCCGAAACCGGGCTACTCACAGGCTCCACTTTCTGCTCAGCATCAGCACTTGCTTTCTCAACAGGTTCAGGGTCTTTCACCTTCACAGGCTCCACCGGGCGGTCATTGTTTACCGCCGGTGCAGGTGTAGGGACAGGGGTGGTAGGTTCTTCCTGGGCGGGCTTCTCCTGAGTGGGAGCCTTAGCAACAGGCTCCGGGCGTTCAGCTACCGGAGTCTCAGTAGCCTCTACACCTTCACCCAAAGAAGAACCAGGCTCAAACACCGAAGCTGATTCTTGCCCAATACCCTGAGCAGTCACCGGCTCACTAGAGCCACCCGCGAATACCTCACCCTCCTGACGCCCCATAGAGCCACCCAAGACAGACGGCTCACCCAAGGGCTGAGCGCCCGCGCTAGATGCTACCGGCTCATCCACTCGCGTAAAGACCTCATCAGGCGACTCAACGCCCAAACTCTCAGACGCGCCCACACCCGGCTCAACAAACTGTTCACCACCGGTAGTATCTACAGACTCCGGCAAAGGATGATTCCCCGGCACAGGGCTGTGTACCCGTTCTGACTCATTGGTAAATTCCTCACTAGGCTGAGACGGGTTCCCATCTACGGGACTGTCAGTTGAATTTGACGGAGGCAAAACATCGACTAGCGGGACGCCTTCTCCACCAAAGGTATCGTAGGGCGGCTCAACTACAGGAACTGCACCAGCACCACCTGACGGCTCCCCTGAAGGAGTATCCCCACTAGAAGAGAACGCCTCATCAAACGAAGAACCATCAGGCTGAGGATTGTACGGCGGAATATCAATAGGCTTCGTAGGCGGGTTATCGCCGCCACCACCGAAGGGAGGCTCAGTACCAAAATCTCGGTACTTCGGTGCATCAAAAGCAAGTCGGGAAACGTTCGTAGCCCCGGCGTCCTGCATCTCGTATTTCTCCAGGTGCTCTTCCATCGGATGCTCTGCCAAATAGCTTGCGATAGCGGCGTCCTGCGCCTTCTCTGCGGCGGCAATAGCCATATCGCCAGTAAGGGCATTTTTCTTTGCATCCTGAAGAGCTTGGTCATATGCTTTCTTACCGACACGCTGAGCTTCGAGATTCAGGTCAGCAGAGGCTACACCTTCCTCAATATTGTCGTTGTAGAGCAAAACACGCTGACGGTATGCTTCTTGGGCAGTGACTGCCTTAATATCCAAGGAGCGTGCAAGAGCAAACTCTTGTTGGATAGCGTCCTTCCCCTTGCCCAGAGTGGGGTCTGCCAAGAACATGGTGTCCATCTCGGCACCGTACTGTTCGCGTTGCTCGGGGGTAAGGTACGACATGAAAGCATCACGTTTTTGGCGTGCGTCTGAGTAAGTGGCTTTTGCTGTATTGATTCCAGCCAAGTCGCCAGTTGCCTCAGCCAGCTTCTGAGCATGGTTAGCCGCCTGCATAGCTTGCTCTGCCCGATACATGTTTGCAAATGCGATACGCGCGTTGGTGTCACTACCGTCACCGTTCGCCTCGAAGGACAATACGAGGCGCTGGATACTCTCATTAGTGCGGCGAACGTTGTTTGCGGCGTTCATAGCTTCATTCTGAGCCAGGATAGCGTCACCCTGGGCGACCTTCGCGCGAGACTCCTCAAATTTCACGCTGTTCATTGCCTGGCTCTGGTCTGTAAAGACATTGTCCAGTTCTTCCTTCTGGCGCTGACGTTCGAGGTTCAATTCTTTCTCGCGGTCAAGGTCCATCGCGTCACGAGCTCGCAAAGCGGTAGCCTTTACGCTGTTGGGCTTGTGGGTCAAGATAGCGTTCTTTCTGCTGTGCTCAAGAGCATCGGTGAAGTCCTTACTGACATTCCGTAGGAATCCAGCCTTCTCACCAGTCTCGTTGTCCACGACCATATTGCGGTTACGCCAAGCGGCGCGCAGGTTCGTGGCACGCACAGCACCCAGGACGCTTTCTGCGTAGCCACCCGGTGCACGTTGCTTGTTCAAGACGTTATCAACGGCAGAGCGGACATACTGGTTCTGGCTACCTACGGTCGCATTCAGCATCGTTAGAATCCGACGACGGTTCTGCCACAACGCATAAGTCAGCACCAGGCAGAAGACCATTACTAAGCCAATGTCATCAATGGTGTCAAAGATAGCCGCCAAGAAAATCATAGACAGCTGGAGGATGAGTGAGTACATCAGGAACACCAAGATTGCACCCAGCATCGCTTTGAAGAAGGCTTTGCCCTTCGGGAATCCCCAATCTTTATGGAGCATCATCAGGAAAATCACCGGAGTGACCATCATCATCAGGGAGATGAGCAAGATTTGACCAAAGGAGATAAGGGCAAAGACGACAAGGATGAACCCGATAGGTGCGAATGTAGCCATTGCTACAGAGGTCACCATAAAGCGGTTGAATCCTGAAGACCAGCCGTAAGTCCAAGTGTTCCAAAGGTTCTCATCAGCGTGAACCACGGCAATGAGTTTGTACCAGTCTTGGTTTACACCGTGCTCTTGTTTTCTAGCATGGTCTCCAATCTGCACATCAGATTGCAAATAGAGTTGGTATGCCGCAAGGTTGCAGACCTTGTTGGGGCTACTCTCGTCAAGCCGCAAGGTCTTGTTCTTGTAATCTGAAGGAACTCCTTCTACGCGAAGAGGAACACAGAAAGTATTGGGGTCTACCTCTGCCTTTTTGATAATCTCTGCGATTTCGGGGTCCTTCACGTCCAGCTTGGAGAACGGGCGTCCGAACTGTGCACGGGCGTAAGGGTCTAGTCGGATGACTCGCCAAATGGTGCAAGTCATGGAGTTAATGGCAAGGACTGTCTTTTCGGCGCTACTTGTATCTTTGGCAGAGGACTTGCAAACGGAGGAGGTGCCCGAGGTGTTACCGTCAGAGGCGGCTCCAGTTTCGCTATCACCAGCAGAGGTGCTGATAGTCATTACTGCACCGTTAAGCTCTTGAATCACTCGGATAGGGAAGCTGGTAAAAAGACCGGGGTTCATCAAAAGAGAGACACCTGCAACTAGTGCACCGAGAGCAAATCCAAGTCGGACGAAAGTTTCTTTTGCGGCTTTACTCCGAACATAGACCCAAGCCGCGCCCACCACAACAATAAGCAGAACAGGAGTGACAAACGGGTTGAAGAGAGCGTCCCGCATAGCACCGATTACGCCATGATTACCAGGCTTATCTCCGCCAGAGGTAATCTTTACCAGGTTCAGCACACAGTTGCTATCTTTCGGGTCAGCACAGACAGTATGAGGGTTATACACCACACCCAGAAGACCCTGAATAAGGTCATAGAACATCCCCGTAAACCCGTTAATGAAATCGGCAAAGCTGGTGAGCATACCACCAAAGACAATTGTGTTTACTGAGCGGAGCTTGACTAGTTTCTCAGAGTCTTTACTGATAGTCTTCGGCGGGTTCTGCATACGGTCTGCATCAGTAGCTACAACCCAAAGCCCACCGTCACCTTCACCTGCATAATTGACGTACCCAAGGTTGGCGCCAATAGCCTCTTTGATGGTAAATACTCGCCCTTGCTTTTCCTCAAGCTGGATATTGGTAAACGAGGATTTCCACGGGGACGGGTTATCCATGCCATGACCAAGGCTCTGCTCTCCACCCACAAAACCCAGAAAGCCTGCATGCGCTTCCTGAGTCAAAGTGACAGCATACGTACTACGGTGATTCTGCGACTCGGTCTGGACAGAGGCACCAGTAGTTGCCGAGATAATCATCCCCAAAGAGACGAATGCCGCCAACACGACAAAGATTACCTTCACGGATGTACTAATCTGGTGCCACCAGTGAGGTCGTGCAGTGAGTACTGGCGTTGTAATCAATGTCGTGTTCGACGATGCCATTGGGAGGTCTCCGGTACTTGATTGGTTAGATGGATGGGTATTCTTCATTACATATCAGAAGCACCAGCCTACAGAGGAATAGTAGGCTGGTGCTTCTGGTTAGCTACTGTCCACAGGTAGCCAAGCCCTTTTTCAGCGCTTCTTTGTCACCCTTAGTGATAGTCAAATCATACTTCTTGACTGTATCAACCCAAATCTGAGAGTATCGGCACTGCTCACTTTGCTGAGGCATGTACTTTGAGGGACTATTATCCCCTTTAGCCCGTCGTGCTGATTCAGATACAGCGACAAGTTGGCTCGTGTCATTGGCGAACTGTGATTTCTCTTCGGCAGTCCAAGATTTCCCCCCATGTTCTGCGGCATACTTCATCGGGACAACATGGTCAATCTGAACACCGGCGCGAATAGCTTTCACGTCTTCCCCTTGAGCAACTTTGATGGTCTGCCCATCGTAAGGACTGACCCAAGTTCCTCCTGTAACGGAGCACCCATTCAAGGAACCTTCCTTAGTTGTGACGTCAGTTCCTTGAGCCTTCAAAACTTCAGCACGGGTAGAGCACATGGTTGCACTGTTGATAGCCCAGACGTTCCATTCTGCGGGGTTATATTTACCGTCTTCAGCCTCTGCAATATGAAGCTCATCAAGAGCACCAAGATAAGCGGTAACAACTTCAGGGGACTTGTTAGCCGGTGCACCAGCATTAGCTGTGCCGACACCCCCAACACCACCGACACCAGGTACACCAGGGGCTTCATTATCATTCGTAACGTTCAAAGGGCAGTTACTACCAAGGGAAACTATGCAAGAACCTGCACCGCCAAACACCCGACCCCACCAGCGGATAGAACCATCAACTGATTTTGCCCCCTGTGTCATAGGATAAAAAAACATTACGACCAGTAGAAAAACAATAGACAGTACAACCCCCAAGGCAGTCCCAAAGGTATTACTTTTGCCACCACGGTTAGATGCCATTTCTACGGAACCCCACTTTCTCCTCCAAATCGCTCAGCTTCTTTGTGCGAACACTACTCATATTGATGTCGTCTCCCACTGAGGATGCAAAATTCAGTCCGAGATAGCCACCAAATTGCTGAGATACGACATGGTTATACCCCTTATGGTCAATAAACAGACCAGACCCAGGGATACCCATCATCAGCAACTCCATCTGCTCACACGTCATCTCTGCAAGCTCCACGTTCTGATGGCTATAAGCCTGTTGCAATTGGTAGAAGTAGCGCTTCAACTCGTCCTTCTCCCGGCTTGCCACACAAACATGGATACTTCCTTGAACCCAAGGGGCACGCACTTCCGCATGCTTCGCTTGAACCCATTTTAGGCGCTCATGACCTTTCTTCAGGTCTTCCACCTTCTTATGACCGAATTCCTGAATTTCCTGGTTTGCATCCTTAAAGTCTTTCGCCTCATTCACATCCTTTTGGCTTGCACCTTCTAGGAATTTCCCCATCATCTGATGGGGCAGAATCGTTAGGCGGGCAAAGATTCGGGCTGTCGGAATTTCTGAAATTGCCACCTCCGCGAAAGGAGTCATCTGGGGAAATTCAAGGACTTCAGGCAAGTTCGTTACGGTATATGTAGCCATATATGCGACGCTAGTTTTACCATCATTCTCTTGTGTAATTTTCAAGCAGGAGGGGTCGCTACTGTCAATGAGGTGCGAGTACTCGTAAGCAATATCAGCAGAACCGACCACAGATTTCTCGTCAAACTTTAGAGGCGGCACAGGGTCAAGAGGGTGGAACATTGACTTGGTGACCAATAGAATCTCTCCACGTGTCAAAGGCTCACACTTCAACGCGCTACCCATAAGTACCATGCGGATTTGATTCTCTTTTGCTCGCGCATTATGTTCTTCCGTCTCAGAGAGCTCTTCAGTCTGAACACCAAGCAGAACACGGGCATAGTCTTGAAAAGACGAAAGCGCTTCAAGTGCACCTTCTGTGAAAAGTTTCCGTGCGTCCTCAAGGGTCTCTTTTTTAGCGTCATCACTAAAATCTTCATCACTGCGCGATTTCTGAAGTTTTTTCCGAGAACCCAGATTCACCCCAATATAGGATTCACGGCGCACAAACCCCAGTTCCTTCACAATCTGGGCTTCAGCAACCATGCGAGTAGCATACATAGGGTTTACCTGATTCTGACTTTCCTGAAACGATGTGCTAAGGAAAGCGTCAGGCGAGATTTTGTGAGCCATACTGAACGGCATAATTTCGATAGGCTCAGTACCTTTAGTGGCAGACAGGATGCTGGTGTACGCTTCGCTTGCTTGGCGCATCAACGCAGATTTCGCGTCGATTGATTCAAAATCAAATTGGGCAGACGACATTCTATAAAATGCCCAAGCCTCTGTCTTGGAGAAAATAATGTTGTCAGCGATTGCTTTCTGAGGAAAATCAAGCTTCCGAGGATTGTTGGTGCCCGAGAGAAGCTTAGAGATTTTCTTCCCCTTGAAAATTTCCTTCAAAGGGGTCTTGTGCGGGTTCGCCATGTAATGTCACTCCGACTATGTTGGTTGCCTACTGAGATTGGTTAGTTATTTGTAAGGTTCATATCAACAAAGATGCAGGAAGAGTGGGTGAGTGGCATTTGCCTCCCACCCACTCTTCCTGGGTAAGCTTTAGGGCTTATCCTGATAGTCCCTCATCATGAGGTCTATCCTGCGGAGCTGTTACCAGCCTGGGTTGCCGTATCCTGAATGAACTTAGTGCCCATCACGTACAGCGGCGAGTTCGGGTCGAACAAGAGAGCGAGCGCCACGATGACTCCCGAGACGATGAAGATTGCAAGGAAGGTGAAGGGTGCTTTCATTTCGCGGCTCTTGTACCACGAGATAGAGTTGATTGCGACGCCTACGACGGTTACGACGATGAAGATTGCGATTGCGAGGTTGGTGATGGTGCTCAGTCCGCCTGCGGCGAGGGGGGTGAGTGTTTGGGGTAGTAGCATTTTGTTTTCTCCTGTTGGGGTATTGTTCGGGTTTTGTATATCGGGTTTGTGTTATTGGGTGGCTTTTCCGGTGTCGGTGGTGTAGAGCCAGGGGTAGAATTCGGATACGAGGTATTTGCCGTTGCCTTCTTTGGTGAGTTTGATGGTGTAGGTTCCGGGGTAGGTGATGGTTTGTTTAGTGTTTTCGTTGTTGGTGGTGTCGGTGGTTCCGCCTACTTCGTCGGTGAGGTCGAATGTTACTTTGGCGGTGAGGGTTTTTCCGCCGTCGTCGGTGGTGAGGGTGTAGTTGATGGTGTTGGTGTTTACGGTGTATGTTCCTCCGAGTCCGGCGGTGGCGAGGGTGAGTTTTTTGGTGTCTACGACGTATTGGTCGAGGTCGGAGTGTTTGTCGGGTGTTGCGATGGTGAATGCTTTGATGAAGCCTTGGATGACGGAGTTGGTTTCGGCGGTGGGTTGGACTGTTTCGCCGGTGGGGTTTGCGGGTTGGTTGAGGTCGGTGGTGCGTCCCATGATGGGTGAGGGGAGGATGGTGGGTGCGGGGGTTGCGATGTAGTAGCGTCCGGTTTTGTTGGAGTATGCTACGCCGACGGAGAGGGTGATTTGTTTGAGTTCGGTGGTTTGGGTGGTTTTGGTGGCTTCTTTGAGGGTGTTGGTGGTTCCGGTGGCGGCGGGTTTGACGAGTGCGGTGACTCGGTAGGTTGTGTATTCGGCGGTTTGGGGGATGATTCTTACGACGCGGGGGGTTCCGATGACTTGTTGTGCGGTGTTGGAGGTGTAGGTGCGGATGTTGCCTGCGGCGCTGGTGGTGTTGGTTGAGGAGAGGGAGTCGCCGTTGAGGTACCAGCTGAGTTGGCTGTCGGCGGTGTCGTCGGTTTTGATGGAGAGGTAGGCTTTGACGTAGCCTACTGCGATGTCTTCGCCTGCTTCTTTGTTGAAGCCGGTGATGCCGAGTTTGCTGATGGTGTATGCGGCTTGTTGGTCTTTGTCGAGGGGTTTGGGTTGTAGGTAGGGTGAGGCGATTGAGCCGATGACTGCGAGGGTTGTGGTGGTGAGGATTGCCCATCCGAAGATACTGCCGCTTTTGATGAGGTTGTTGCGGCGTTCGGCTTTGGTGGTTCCTTTGCCTGCGGAGAGGGGGAGGATTTCGCCGCCGTCGGCTTCGAGGTAGATGTGTTGGTCGGGGACGCTGGATTTGATGGTGAAGGGTTGTTCGACGGCGGGGACGGGGCTTACTCGGTATTTGCCGTTTTTGTCGGGGGTGGTACCTGTGGGGTTGTTAATCGCCATGAGGTGTTTCTTCCTGTGTTTGGTTGGTTACTTGCTGGTTGGTTCGTTGTTGGATGCTTTGCGAGATGGGTCCTGCGACGACTCGTGGTTTGGGTTTACTGCGTTCCTTTTTGGTTGTCGGGGGGATGATGACTCGCGGGGTTTTTGGGGCTGGTTTGTCTACCTTCGCCATATCAGGATTTGTTTGCGGTTTCGGTGCCGGGGGTTTCGGCATTTGGGGTTTGCGGATTTTGCTCGGTGGGGGCTGGGTGGGGGGTTTTTGTGACGGTTTCGGTGCCGGTGTGGGTGCTGTTTGTTTCGGGTTAGAAGTTTTGACCTGCCGGGTGCGGTACTTGGTGCTAGAGCTTGCTTTCTTGGTGACCTGTTTGGGGTAGGCGTGCTCGGGTAGGGGGATGTCCGGTTGCAGGGGCACTTTCTCGATGACTTGTTTCGGCAGGAGGACGTGGACTTTGGTGCCGTCAAAGACTTCAATCATGGTGTTTTGTGCCGCAGACCATTTGGGGGTCTTACGCATAATCATTGCTTCGGTGTAGTAGTCACCTTTTTGGGGGTTGGGTCCTCGCAGGGCGATGAGTTCGGATGCTTCCACGCGGGGGACTTCAATTTCGGTTTGGCTGGTGTCGTATCGGCGCACGTCGTCCCAGCGGATAAAGTTTTTCCACCAGACCAGCTCTCTCTTGGAGTACATGACGTATTTGATAGCTTTCTTGGTGCCGAGGGCTCGGGAGATAAGCTCAGCGGTACCGGTGCCTTTCATACCGTGCATGACGATAATCGTTCCGACCTTGTCGATAAGGTCTTCAACTTCCGCTTCACTGTTGCGTTTGATGAGCTGTTTGAGTGTCTGCTGTCCTAGTAGGACACCGATGTTCGAGGTTCTAGCTTTTTCGAGAAGACCATCTACCTTCGCCAGGGGGATGGTCTGAAACTCGTCGAAGAATACCTGGACGATGTTGCTGTCCTGGTTGGTGTTTCGACGGCGCGCAGAAGTGGCTGTCAGCATCTCGGTCAGGATTTTACCGAACCGAGCACTGATTTCTTCCTCAGAGTCTGCGTTGAAGTCGAACAGCACCACGGCGGGGGTGGCGTCCGGGCGGCAGATGTCGTAAAGGTTGATGTAGGGTTCACCGTTTTTGGGGCGACCAATCCATCTTCCGAGTGAGGAGTTGATGACGGCGTTGAAGTTGCTTCGAGGGGTTGCCCAGGATTCTTGGGTGTTGCCGTGTTTGCCTTCTTGGATTCGGCGCATAAGGTTGTCGGCGTTGATGCTGTTGGTGGGGAGTACTTTGAGGATTGCTTCAGGGTGCATGAGTGCACTGTGGAAGCGGCGGAAGTCTCCATCGTCCCAGACGATTCCTGATTCTGCCAGGTCTGCAAGAATGAGCTTGCTCTCTTCCACCTCAAGTTGTTTGATGCGCTGGTTGAGGTCTTGAATTTCTTCAGCAGTCAGGTAAGGTTTCAGGCTGTGGCGGCGGAGGTCGAGTTGAAGTTTTTGCGCTTCAGCCTTGTTAGCTTTTTCTTGAGCCTCCAGCTTTTTGATGTACTTTTCAAGCTCGTCGAGGGCATTGAACACAACCTGAAGAGTCCATTTGACGTCGTTCTTGTATTTCTCGCTCTCTTCGCGGTACTTCTGGAACGCCAAACCAACATCGACTCGCTGTTCCAGTGTCATCCCGTCGAAGGGGTCGATGTATGCCTGACCTGCGGGGTTCCAATCATTTTCGTATTTACCGCTGTAGGGGTTCACCTGGGTGAAATGGTAGAACTTCATGCCTTCTTCCCAGGCATACTTTGTGAGTTTTCGGCTAAGGTCGCTATCAGCCTTCATATTGATGATAATGCTGGTGATGCCTTGCTTCGCGTTGCCTCTGATAAGGTTTTCCATCAGCTTGGTTTTACCCGACCCAGAAATACCGCACACAGCCCCGTGGCGAGGAATTTCAGCGGCAGGAATGAAGAAGGCGGTACCTGCCTCTTCGTCAATTCCAGCGGCTGTACCAGCAGGCAGACCAGATTTTTCATCAGGAAGGATATAGTTGGCGCCTTCCTCAATCTTCTTAGCGACACGATTCCGACGGTACCGTTGCAGAGGAGTCTTCTGGTACTTAAAGTTGTCAGCATTCATCCAGTAGGACGGCAGATGCTTAATCTCAGGGAACTTCTTGTAGTCCGCCTTAATTTTCAGGGAGAAGAGCCAACCCAAAAGTGCACCAAAAACAAGCCCAATCAGGGTAAACGGCGTCGTCACCGCGACAATAAGCTCCAACCAGCTGTGTTGCATGAAATACGTCTGCGAATCCGCAAATACTAGCTGAAGCGTCTTCTGCATATTCTTAGGCGCGTCCAAAACGAACCAGAGCAGAGTAGCGATACCTGCAATACCCAGCATGTAGAGGAACACCTCAGAGGGTTGCATCATCTTTTTCCGGGTGAGGTGGTAATACGAATAGGCAACCACTGCTACGGTCGCTACGATAGCGCTACTCGTCAGAATAATCAGGGCAAAGATTGCCAAGCCAGCAAAAAATTTACTCCCGCCGCCAGAGGAAGAGCCACCACTGTAGCCTTCATCCTCCATACGGTGCATATTCATACCTTCTGATGACATATTTATGTTCTCTCGGTGGGGTGGTTAGTCACTTCTTATATTTCTATATCTGGTCCCAATATCAGAACCACCCCAGAGGTCACTACAGTAACTTCAGGGGTGATTCTGACTTTTAGAATTGGAGCTTACGCCGAGTGCCGTTGTGGGCTTTCTTCAAGATTTCTGTGGTGATTCTGAATTCTCGTGTGATGTCCTCCGGCGTGAGCGGTTGCAAGTCGCTCTCAGTTACGTTGAGCAGGAGCGAAGCAAGCTTAGGGTTAGAGAAGTTTTCGGGGTGGAACGTTTGTTGATTATTGGATAGCGTCACGCATTCTGTGTAGATTTTTTGGATGATGGGGTCGAGGAGGTTCCATGTGTCAGGTTGTACCAGCAGGGGGGAAGCTTGATTGTAAATTGCCAGGTGGAACAGTTTTTTGGAGGCTGTTGTGGTGATGTTTTTGTTCTGAAGGTTTTGGAGGGTTATCCGATAATCGGGGTTGTCGGACGCGTCCGGCGTGGGGGTGGTTTCGGTTACCGGCGCTGTAGGTGCTGTTGTGCGGTGGGTTGCCGGACGGCGTGCTTGTAGTGCTTTTTCCGCTTCATATGTGGTGGTTCCGGTGAGTTGCGCGGTGGTGTTGATGATGAGTTTTTCGAGAGCAGGAGTGGTCGTGTTGTGGAGGATTTTAGCGGCTTCGGTGAGGAATGCGTTTTGGGTTTGGGGATGGGTGGGGTTGTTAGTGGCGGCGCAGTAGTTGAGTGCGGCTGTAGTGAGGGGCTGTGCTGTATTGGTGATGTGGTTGGCGAGTTGGTCTGCTCCGTATCGTTGGATGTAGTCACAGGGGTCTGCACCGTCTGGGAGGTGCACTGCCCAGGATTGCGCTTGTGCGGCAGGTGAAGTGTGGTAGGCGGCAATGGTTGCTTTGGCGCCAGCTTGGTCGCCGTCGAGGATGTAGGTGATGGTGCCAGTGGGTCCCGTTAGCTTTTGGAGAGTGAGGAGGTGTTTTCCTGTGATAGCGGTGCCGGATGCGGCGTAGGTATTAGGGTATCCGTTATCTACCATTGCGATGACGTCGAATTGTCCTTCGGCAATGTAACAGGCATTAGCGGCTCTAGTGGTTTTGTTTGCTGTTGTGATGTTGGGGTTGTAGAGGGTTTTTTCTTTATCGAAGATAGGGGTGGTTCGACCGTTGATGTACTTTCGTTCTTCGTTGGGATTGAGTGCTCGCCCTGTGAAGGAGACGGGTGTTCCCTGCATGTCGGTTAGGGCGAACATTAGGCGGTCACGCCAGAAATCGTAGAGCTCTTCAGTGGCTTGGTTTTTGGAGCAGACGCCTGCAAGGGTTAGTTCATGAGGCGTGTATGTCTGGGTGAGGTGTTGGGTGAGTTTATTCCCGGCAGGCGCGTAGCCGTAGTAGGGGTTGTTGGGGTTGAGGTTACGGTTGGTGATTTGTTGTTTGGCGGGGTGTGTGTCGGGGAGTTGCTGGAATTGGGTGCGGTAGTATTCCCATGTTGCTGTTGTGATTTCTTTGAGGCGGCGATTGGTGACGACGTTATCACTGGTGGTGGTCTTTTTGGGGAGGGTAATCGGAGGGTTAGCGGTTTCGGCAAGGTATTCGATTGCGTCGATGAAGTTATCCCCATTATTTTGCCGGATGAGGCTGATGACGTCTCCGTGTGCCCCGCATCCGAAGCAGTGGTAGGTGCCGGTGATGGTGTTGATGTGGCAGGAGGGGGTTTTTTCTTGGTGGTAGGGGCAGTGGGTGACGCCGCCGGTGCTGTTGGGTCGGATGGGATGGGTGAGGTTGGTGCCATTGACTTCCTCAAAAATGGCAAGGATGTCGTGGGATTCGCGGATTTTTTGAATCAGCTCGGGAGGGTAAAGCATCTTTGAGGGGTCTTTTCTTTTGTGTTGAGACGGGTAGGCGCTGAGTGCACTCTGCGAGAGTGAGCTCAGCGCCTACTTTTTGGATGGTCTGCTGGGCGCCCTTAGTCCTCTTCGGAATGCTCTTCGGAATATTCTGCGATAGCGAGGTTCAGTGCGTCCGGGATGTTACCGGAGAAAAAGATTTCATCTTCGCGCAAGTTCACACCGTTGATGTGCAGGTACTTGTCGGGGTTCTTCGTGCGGATGACGACTACAGGTGCCTGCCGCATGTCGGGGTAACGTTCGGTCAGTTCTTCAAATTTCTGCGGGTCTTCATCAATTTTGAAGGTCTCGCTGGTGACAGAGTTGCCAGCTTCCTGGATTCGGCGGGCGACCATCTTGCACTGGAAACAGTTGTTCTTGCTGTAGACGGTGATTTTGGGGGCGTTGGTCTTAGTAGTCATTGGTGGTGTTTCTCCTAGTGAGTGTAGGGTTCCGGTTGGAAATTCTTTACCATTCTACGGCGGTGTTGAGGATTTTTTCAACATGACGCAAGCTTCCTGTGGAGACAGAATCTTCAACACCGGTGAGTAGTTATAGCAGGGTGACTTTTCGGTTCATCCAGTGACTATTTGGTAGTGACTATTTGGTAGTTTTGGGTGGTTGGGTGACTATTTGGTAGATACTGTTTTTGCCCATGCCCCGGTTTGCCCTTCTGCCCGTTGGTGTCGAGGTGTTGTTTGCTGAGGGTTCCAATAGATAGATTGATTTAAGCTCTTCTTTTCCACAGGTGTGGATAAAGCTGTGGATAACTTCGATGCAGTGGAGATGGATAAGATTTTTTAAAAATTTTTTCCCACAGAATTACAAGGGACTGGGCATCATAGGGGCTTGAGGTGGTATCGAAGCGGGGAATATTTGTGGTAGGCTTGTTTTCATCTCGGCAAGCTGTGCATTATTGCCAGAGACTACTTCGGCTATCCTTGATAAGCATAGAAAGAGAACCCGTGTAGATGTCAGTTCCCCAAGCAGACCAAGACGTAGTAAGAACCAACCCTTACGGCTATTCTGCGTCTATTGTTGTGCCCAGCTACACCAGGTTCGATGGAGAATCTGCTTCTGCTGATGGTGGAGAGCTACCTCTCCCCTATGAGGAAATAAACGTCACCTCTGATTCCACCCACCAAAACCTGTACAGTGAACACGTTCCTGTCATCAAGGCTGGGTGGGATTCCACCATGCTCCCTTCAGCGTATGTGCATGGAGGGTTACCTGTATCTACCAAGTCAGTACGCTCTGGTACTGGATTAAACTCGGACGGTATATGGGAGCGAGCCTCCGTAGCTCGAACAGTACGCCACGTACCTTCACCAACCATATGCATCACCACAGGAGAGCCTATTTTGGAACTCCCGGTGGGGGTTTTCGCACGCCGTATCCTAGCTTTCTTGGCGTCTTGTGCTCTGGAATGTGGCGAACCTGAGTTTATGGTTCCTTCACAGCCTCGTGTCTTGGCACGTATGGTTGGTCTACCTGCTTTGTCAGCCACTGGGTACCGCCGTTTCGCCGACGTTTTCCGCATGTGCCTGGGTCTCAGAACCGAAGTGTACGGTCGTAACCAAGACGGGTCGAAAGGACAAGCGCTCCATTCATTCACCGTTGGGGCAGACGTTTCAGACCCTTCGATGGGTATCCGATTCAGCTTGGAAGATGGAAGTAGCAAGCTGATGAAGGTCTCTTTGTCTAAGGCGTTCTGCTCCTATGTGCTGAGCGGAAATGTTGTATCTATCCCTGCAAATGTGTGGGGGCATCCTTTGGTGCGCTCCTCAGCAGTTGCCCTGGATGTTTCAGCAGTCATCCTGGCACGCTTGCAGGGTACATCAAACGCTGGTTCTGCTTGGGTATCGTGGAAGCATCTTGGGTCTCAGCTCGGTGTTTTTTCTGTCTCCTGGTACAAGGTCGTGAGCGTTCTACGTGCTTCGGCTAATGCTGTATGCAAAGCTTTGGTTGAGCTGGGGATTGGCGGCAACGCATCTGTCGTTTCTAACCGTTCCCGTGGAAAATTCTCCGGTATCTTGGTGCGCCGCCAGGGGAAAACTAGCGGTGTCGTGTCTAAACCATTCCCTACGGTACGTGCTGACGGTAATTCAGCGCAGGAAACGCACCTAGCAGGCGGTCAGGCGACTGAAGTTTACCTGCCCATGAAAGAAGCTCGGAAGAACAACACCTACCGTGGTGTAAACCTTGAGCTTCTGTCTAAGCTGGCAAATGCGCGCACTAAAATTCATGTCCCCGTAGTAAGCGATATTTGGGAAAATCTGATTGACACTGTGATGGAGCGTTATGAGCTCTCCGCCGTTGCTGGTCGAGTTCGCCAAGTAGAGAACTGGACGCTGTATGTTCTCTCTGCCATTACCCGTGAACCGATGCTTCTGCACGGAGTATTCGCACCGGTAAAAGCAACCCGCAATAACGGTACCGTAAACAAGCGCCGAGCTACCGACTGGAAGCCGTCTAGCCGTAGCTCCCATGATGCACGTGCGAGCCTGGAAGAGACAGCATCGTTGAATCTGAAGCCGTCAGAATTTGATTTGCTCTCTCAGCGGATTGATTCGGATGGGGTTGTGACCCTTGCTGAAGGAAGCCCCGAGCATTATGCGTATATGGACGCTTTGGAATCTGGGCGTGTTCCGATTAACGATTCCGCTTCTTGGCGGCGTGGTGTTCGTGTGCCGCCGGTGCGAGTAAAACTCAGCAGTGGAGATTTCCTTTACCCCAATGATGGCTCCACTGGAGACAAGGGCGATAAGTATTTTTGTGCTGTTCTGCAACGAGACGATTATGTCGCAGACATTAAATCAACGGTGAATCGTCTTTTGGCTCTCCGTGGCGGGTCATCTTCGGATAAGGTCTCTCCGGTGGCTACCCAGGAATCCTCGAAGTCCGATATTCGGGTGGCTCCTTGGGATGAAGCAGGATTTACCGTACCTGGCGAATCAATCGTAGACGGATTCAGCGCTTCATACACCGCCGACCCGGTAACGGATGTAGTATCCTCGTTACCTCCTGCCGCATCGGAGGCAGAAGCAGAAGCTAGAGCAGGGATTTTGAAATCCTTGTTCTCTCGACGCAAGTAACTTCACTAAAAGCGGTAAATATACCTCGCCGGTTCCTTTTGGAGAAACACGCCAGGAATCGGAGAGGTATATGTTTTCGTTCCAAAACAGGTGTCGGCAGATTTCAGACACACTAAAGCCCCTATCTGAAACAGATGAGGGGCTTTAGAATGAAATACTTAAGCTATCCACAAAATTCTAAACAAAGAAAGATGTGATGTCTGTTAATAGTTTACCTTAACCTTGCGGGATGGTCAAGACCTGCCCAGGGAAGATAAGGTTTACATCGTAAATCACATCAACGTTAGCGTCTGCGATTGCTTTGTATCCACCGGGTACGCCAAGTCGCTGAGCAATCAAGCTCAAGGTGTCACCCGGAACGACTTCGTAGGTAGTAGAAGCGGCACGCGGGGCAACCGGCGCAACTTGCTCAACAGCAGGCTCAGCGGTCACCGGAGACTGCACGACAGGCTCCTGAACCACCGGCGCTTCTACTACAGACTCAGCCGGGGCAACAGGTGCCGTACCAGGCTCTACAGTAGCTGTGGTGGTAGTTGCCGGGGCAACGTACACGTTCTGTCCCTGAGCGCTCTGAGGCGCTACAGTTTGGGTTGCAGGTGCAGAGGTTACGGTAGCCTTCTCAGCGGGGTTGGTGTAAGTCGGGGTGGCGGCTCCGCTCAGACCGTATTTAGCCGAGCACGCGGGCCACGCTCCCCAACCCTGGATTGCAAGCAGTCGCTCTGCCGCTTCAATCTGGGTTTCCTTGGAGGCAGTGTGCGGGGAGCCGGTCATACCTACCCCGTTCCAGGATTCCTGGGTGAACTGGATGCCACCGTAGAATCCGTTGCCGGTGTTGATAGACCAGTTTCCGCCAGACTCACACTGAGCAAGCTTTTCCCAAGTTGCCAGGTCAGCCGCATTGGATGCGGGGGCTACAGAGGTAATCCCGCACCCTGCAAACAGGATAGCGGCGGCAGTACGTTTGATGTTCAGGTTTTTCAAGAAAATGCTCCTTCAAAGCGTCTTTATGTCTCCGATGCGCACCATAAACCACCAGCAATAGGATGAATGGGGTTTACCGTGGGCATCTTCTGTATCAGTACGTTTTGACGGTTATTCTTGCACAGCTCTTCAATCCTGTATGCCTTCCATAGAGGAAGGAATAGGCTGGATTGAAGGAGATAAACTCGCTGGTTTCTCCACCTTCTCCTCACTATCTACCGATACGGTGAATGAGTAGAAGGCGATAATGCCATGAAGATAAAACCATCGGGTGTACACGTTCCAACCTTGTGGGGTCGATACACCTTCTTGGGAATTCTGCTGGGCGATGCCAGCAAAATTCAAAGCCTAGTATATCAGAGACAAAGGTAGGGCTCAGTGGACTAGCCAACTAGCTAATCCACTGAGCCCTACCTTACAGCTCTAGCTCAATCCGCGAGCGATAAGCGCATCTGCCCATCCTCGCTGTCGGAGGAAGCCTTCGGGGAGCTTACAAGCGTTCTCCAAAGCGGCAACATATTTGATGCCGTAGTCATAAGCCTGGCTCACGATTGCCTTCGTAAACTTGTAGTTCTTCTTCCGCACAGCATCCTTCAGCGCAGGAACAGCCTTTCCGAGGAAGACCGGAATCTTCGGCTTCGGGGGCTTGATGACATGGTTGATGGGGACAACCGCGTTCTGCGGGATAGGTGAATCTTTGAACTGTCCCGAGAGAGTCTTTACCACATGCCAAGAGTCGAGCACCCAAATGTAGGTCTCCCCTGACTGAGTCGCAACAGGAATTTTCTTCGCAAAGCCATGCTCGATAACCCATTTGCGCGGTGCACCATACGAACGTTCGAAGGTGCCTTCAGGTTCGTCGTAGTTCTCGGGGAGCCACCAGCGAGCCTTGTAAAGCATCTTCTTGAACTTGTCCTCGGGGACATCGAAGTACGTGCAGAGTTCTTCAATCGGCTTGAATACGCCTTCTGCTACTCCCTCGGGCAGGTGCTGATTGAGTAGCTTGCGGCGAATCTTGCCCTTACCACCGTTGAGGGTGTTGAGAAGGTCATGAAGGGCTTCTACATTCCAGAGCTGAGTACCGTTGCAATCTGCGGCGAGCTTAGCTTCTCGAATCTTGGGAGTGGTTTTACCGTCCTTGAGGTATCCATGCTTGGTGAGGATGGACAGTACAACTTCCTTGGGTACCTTGAAAGCGTTAATCGCCTCCATAGGGGGAAGGAGCTCCGGGTATGCGCCGGTGGTGTACTGTTCAATGGGTCCGGCGAGGCGTCCAACGCGGTAGAACTTCTTTTTCTGAGGGAAAGAGTTCTTCTGCTGAGGTCGAGCCTTAGTGTTCGGGTTGCGCTTGTTAGTCTGCAAAGTGGGTACCTGTATCCTTTCGGTCTTGTCTATGTTGCGCTCTTCATTGAACACAACATAGGGAGCCGAGTAGGTAGGTTATCCCTTGTTTGCGCTAGGTGAAGAAGCGACTTCCTTAATTATGAAGGAAATGACCGCAATTATCAAGGCAACCAGCATTATGAACGGGATGATGAGCCCTGTGGTGAGGGAAGCAACTGTGTTGGACAGGGCAGTCTTCCACACTTTCTCGTATTCCACAGAACCGTACCCATGCTTCTTCGTTTCTCTGTACCGGATGTACCACAGGATAAGTGCAGAGATGAAGCGCAGTGCTAGGACTGACGTGGGGAGAATCCACAGGGTGTTGGTTAGGTAAGGTGCGATAGCGTGAGCTTGCTCGGGTACTCCTTCGGGGAAGAGCGACTTCAAAGCGAAAGCTGTGATGTGCGGTGCGGACAGCCAATACACCACCCCCAGGATGATGTTGAAAGTTAGGATTGCCCACCATCTTGGTACAGCCTTGTATTTAGACGTCCAAGGGATGATGTTGGGGTGTTCGGCGGCAAGCGCATCGAAGGCGATTCGGATGTTGCCGTTTGCCAGGAGCGTCCCGAGAGAGGGTCTGGGGATTTGTACACCTGATTGAGTGTTTACTGCGAGGCGTTTGCTGATTTTTGACGGTGTTGGCGGTTGTCCCGGCTGGCGTGTGTTGGGATTTGCTGTGGGGTTAGGGGGGGAAACGGTAGGCGGCTGGTAGTTTGTTGTGGTTTTTGTTGTCGTTTGGGGTACGTAGGTTGCGGGTGCCGGGGCTGGAGTTTGCTGGTGTTTTGCCTGCTTCTGTGCTTGTTTTTGGGCTTCTTTTTGGAGGGCGGCGGCGAGGTTGTCGAGCCCTTTAGACGCTTCTTTGTGCGTCCAGATGTCGTTGTTGGGGTATTTGCTTTTGTACCGACAGAGGGGGCAAGTGGGTGTGGTGGGTGTCTTTTCCCACCAGTGTAGGTTGGAGTTTTCGCAGTGGTGGAGGTTGATGTATTTGCCGGTCGGGTCGGTGGCGAGGAGAGCGTCGAATGTTTTGATGATGTGGTTGAAGGTGGGGCGTTTGTGGGGGTTGGGGTTGAGTCCTTGTTTGATGAGGGTGTGGATGGTGGGCGGGATTGCTTCGTATTCGAGTTTGGGGTCTTTGTTGTAGCCGGGGGGGAGTTTTGTGAAGGTGGGGTAGATGTTGTTTTGGATGAGTTCGGTGACTTCTTTTTGGGGTCCGTCGTGTTTGTTTTGGGTGGGGTGGGCTCTTCCCATGAGTGCGTGGAAGAGCATGATGGTGAAGGCGTATGTGTCTGTTGCGGGTGTTCGGCGGTTTTTGGGGTCGCTGTAAGAGCCTTTGCTGATTTCGGGTGCGGTGAAGTCGGGTTTTCCGACGGTGCAGGGGTAGGTTTGGTTGTTGTGGGTGATTTGGGCGCTGTCTGCGTCGATGATGCGTACGGTGGCGTCGTTGGCTACGAGGACGTTGGATTCGTTGATGTCGCCTACGATGTGTCCTGCTGTGTGTACTGCGTCGATTGCGACGGCGAGGTTGCGTGCCATGAGTAGGCTGTGGAGGATTGACCAGTTGGGGAATTTTTGGCGTCGTTGGCGGGTGTGGGCGACTTCCATGAAGATGCGGTAGGTGTCCATGTGGAGTCGTCGCATGAGGTATCCGGCGAATTTCCCGTCGGGGGTATAGAGGTTGCCGAGGTTCCAGATGATTGAGTCTGTTTTGGGGACGCTGGCGAGCATTGCTTGGCATTTTGCTTCGCGCGTGGGGCGTTTCTGCTCGTCGGGGTGGTAGATTTTTGCGACGAGGCTGTCGGCGGTGCCGAGGGTGTTGTTGGTGATGTTGGTGAGCGGGTACACGGAGCCTTCACCTCCGGTGCCGAGTGGTTCGGTTTCGGTGGTGCAGGTGAAGGTGGTGCCGTCAGCTAGTTTGACCGCGTATTTTCCGCTCATGGGTGTGTACGTCCTCGGGGTTCTATTTGGGGTAGATTGCGGTGATGATGCCGTTTTCGTCGCGTTCGATGGTGGCGAATGTGGGTGGGCTGATGATGGTGAGGGGTTCCTCAGTGGGCGGGTTGCTGTTGCCTGCGATGACGATGGTGGTGTCGTCGGTTAGTTTGTTCTGGTCGGCGAGCGCGGCGAGGAGTGCTTGGCATGCGTGTTCGTTGTTGAGGAGTTTTTGGTGGAAGAGGGTTCCGTTTTTGTCGGGGGTGGTGAAGAGGGGTGTGTGTAGGGTTTCTTTGGTGTCGCGGGTTGGTGTGTTGGTGAAGACGTTTTTGAGTCCGTCGGTGGAGGTGATGTGCCAGGTGGCGTTGGTTCCGGTGTGGGTGATGATTGTGGGGTGGGTGCTGGTGGTGAAGGTGGTGATGTTGGGGTGTTGCCAGTCTTCGGTGTGGCTTTGGTATTGGGGTGGGGTGTTTTGGTTGTCTCCGGTGATGGTGAAGGCGTCGCCGAGTGTGAGGGTTGCGTAGGTGCCGTTGTTGTAGGTGGTGGCGGCGATGGTGCATCCCATTTGGGTGTTGTGTTTGGTGAGGTGGGTGGTGTTGATTGCTTGTTGGGTGGCTTGGAGGAGGAGGGTTTGGAGGTATTGTGCTTCTTGTTGGGGTGTGGGGTGGGTTTGGTGGTTTTGGAGGTTGTTTTTGATGTGTTCGGTGATGGTGTTGGCGGTGAGTTGGGCGCCTTGTTTGGAGTGGGTGTGGGAGCCTGCTCCGTCGGTGGTGATGATGATGCCTTTGCCGTTGTGTGTCCAGTGGTTGTGTGCGTCTTGGTTGTGTTGGGGTGTGGGTTTGTTGGGTGCTTGGGTGGTGGCGTGGTGGGTGATGTCCCAGGTGTAGGTGGGGGTGGTCATGGGTGGGGCTTTCTTTTTTGTGGTTTCTTTTAGGGGGTTACATGGAGGGCATGAGCCATTCGGAGGGGTTGGGGAAGGCGAGTGCTTCTTCGGTGCGGGAGTTGGAGCGGTTTTGGACGGATTGGGAAATCCATTTGAAGAAGCTGAGGATGTTGCCGGGTTCTAGGGGTTGTGCTTCGGGTGCGGGTGCGGAGGGGTAGATGCTGAGGGATTTTTTGATGTCTGCGTCGGTGGTGGGGTTGCCGGTGGGGATGTAGACGGGGAGGAAGACCCAGCTTCCTTTTTTGGGTCGTCCTTGTTCGTCGCGTTGGATGTGTTCGTTGAGGCGGTTGATGGTGTATTCGAGGAGGGTTTGGTTGCCGTTGGGTGCGGGTGCGTTGTGGTCGGTTGCCATGCCGTCGGTGATGAGGAAAATCATGGGTGCGTAATGGGGGTGGGAGCCGTATTTTTCGAGGCGTTTTTCGATGGTTTCGATTGCGGTCAAAAGCGCCTGGTTGGTGGAGGTGGTGACCATGTCGGTGAAGACCGGCTGGGTGTTGAGGTACTTGTAGTGGGTGGTGTCTTTGGTCGGGTCAGCTTCTGCGAGTCGGATGTCGTTGATTTCACCAGGGGTGGTGAACAGCGTCGGCTCACTGACCTGAGTGCCGTAGGTGATGTAGGAAATCTCAGCACGCTCACGAGCAACCAGGTCCTTAACCAGCTCATCCTGAAGAAGCTCATGACCACGCATCAGCTCACGCATCTTCGGGTCGTCACCATCCATACCCCACATCGACGTAGAGCAGTCATAGATGAGCACGACAGGGCAACGAGGCTCCGGGTTATCCGCAAACTGCTCCTCCGCAAACTGCTCCTTCAACGATTCAATAACATCAGAATTCAAAGAAATCTGCTCATGAGACATAACAAAAACCGCCTAACAATATGGGGTAACAAGATGGAAAAGAGGGGTTAATCTCTCTTACATATCAACCATATCATTAGGCGGTCAAAGGATACAGCAAAAACCTACTGTTTCGTCACATGCTTCGTAGACGCCGCCTTACTCGGCGACGGCGACGCAGATGCAGAAGGCGACGGAGACGGCGACGGACTCTTCACCGGCGCAGGATTCGCAGTAGCAACCACCCGCGCATTATTATTCGACGCAACACTCTTCGACACACTCTCATTCCTCGCCACAGCAGGAGCCTGCTCCCCCACCTGAGCCGCCGGTGCAGGGTCAGCAGTAGCAACACCACTCCCCTGACCACCACCAGAAACCTCAGAAGGACTCTGCACAGGCTCAGAAGAAGCCGCAACAGACGGAGACGGCGCACTCACAGTAGGAGCCTGCTCAGACGGCGACACAGTAGCCACCGAAGGAACCTCCGTAACCACAGGAGCCTTCACCGAAGCAGACGGAACCGGCTTAGGATACGAACCATCCACCGGAGTCGTCTCAACCACCAAATTATATTCATAGTTGAACAAGAAAGTATTCCCCACCTCCTGCGTACCATCAGTACCCACAGAACTACCCGAACACGTAATAAAATACGTCTTCTTATCCCCATCCTTACGCCACAACTCAGAATGAGAAGACAACTCATCCTGCTTCACAAGGTAAATGCCAGTCACCGCGAACTCGTGGCGCTCGCCGTGCTCATCAGTGAGGAACATGTGGTCGCATTTATCGAGACGGTGCAGGTACCCCCAAGGGGACAATGCGCCACTATTCAGGTTGATGTGCCCAGCAAGCACAGTTGCACCAGTATTTGAGCTCAGCGGGGAGCCAGATGCGTAGTAGATGCCGTTCGGTGCGGCAGGCAGGGTGACGTCATTGTTACTGAACCCAGAGGGGGTTACTTGCGCACCTTGCACGACCTGGGTATTGCTCAGCAGAGTAGGCGCCCACCATACGGCAGACTTGTTCTTGAGCGCTTTTGGGGGCTCCGAACCGTTCTGCTGGGGCTTCAAATCACAGCTTGCGTTCCTGAACTCGGTAGGAGGCTTCGGCGCATACAGCAGACCCTTCTCCGTGACACCTACAGAATCTCGACCGTTGTAAGTGACCTTACCCCCGTGCCCATCATCCCCAATGATTTGCGCCTTCAACCCGAAGAAATCATCCAACCCCGAGTACATGCCGTCAGCGAGCGCGCCGGGTGTGCCGTAGGTGCGTGTGAGGTAGGTGGAGTCGTTGAGGTGGGTTGTCCAGCCGGTGAAGAATAGTGCGGATGTGAGGCATCCTGCTACTGCGGTTGTGATGATGGGTTTTTTCTTCCACCAGGGCTGGGGTTCTTCTTCTTCGGTGGTGGGGTCGGTGATGGGTGTGTTTTCTTTGGGGTGTTTGGTGAGTTTTTGTTTTAGTGTTTGGAGGTCCATCACGTCTGTTTCTTGGTTGGGGGGGGGGTGGGTGTGGGTGCACCCGCCCACCGTGGTCGTTTCCTGTGTTGTGTTTATTTTACAGGGGTTTGGGTGACCGTTTTGGTGGGCGGGTGCTTTGGGGGTGTTGTTGGTTTAGTTTTCTTTTTTGCGTCGGTTGGTGCGTGCGTTGGTGGCGACGAGTGTTCCTGCGAGGGCGAGGGATAGTCCGGTTGCGATGAGGGGCATTGCGGCGGCGGGGGCTGTGGTGATGGTTGCTACGCCTGCGTCGCCGGTGCGGAGGGTTTGTCCTTTGACGGTGTTTGCTGTGTTGTTGGTTTTGGCGGTGGGGGTTGTTTTTTTGGTGGGGGTGCTGTTGATGGTGGTGCCGGTGGTGGTTACGGTGGTGCCGAGGGTGCTTTCGATGACTTCGCCGGTGTTGGTGTTGGTGGTGACTGCTCCGCCGTCTTCGAAGCGGGTGGTGGTGGTTCCTGCTTGTGCGTCGGTGTTGATGGTGGTGACGGGTGCGGTGGAGACTACTCGTCCGGCGCTGTCGTGGCGGGTGGCGTTGTCTTTGGGGATTTCGGTTTCGGCGGGTGCTTTGTAGTTTTTGTCGATGGTTTCTGCTGTGTTTTCTACGACGGGGGTGTCAGTGTTGGTTTTTTCGGGTGTGGGGGTGGGGTCACCTGTGTTGTCGGGTGCAGGGGTTTCAGGTGCGGGGTCGGTAGTTGCGTCGGGTGTAGGTGTGGGGTCGGTGCTGGGTGCCGGGGTCTCGGGTGCCGGGGTGGGTTCTTCCTTGGGTTCTTCCTTCTTCACAACGCTGATTCGTACTTCGCCGGATGCGGGGATTTTACCCATGAACCAGTAGTCCTTCTCGGGGTCTACCTGGGTTGCTTCTGCGATGTTGTTAGCGATGAGGTCGGAGCCTTTGACGATTTCGCCGCTTTTACCTGCGGGGCTTCCGAAGGTTGCTCCTTCGGGGAGGAAGGTGCGGAGGGTGTCGAGGGATGCCCAGGTGAGGTTGCTTGCGACACTGGAGTCGTTAGTGACGGTCAGGTCGGTGTAGGTGGAGTCGTTTCCTGCTTGGGCGTTGTCTACTCGGAAGTGTGCGTCGATTTCGCTGGAGTAGATGAGGTCGCCGCTGGTGAGGTGGGGTGCGAGTGCTCCGCTGGTGACGGCGGGTGTGTCGCTGGTGGTTGCGGTGTCGCTTGCTTCGGTGGTTGCGGTTGCGGCGGGTGTGGGGTCTAGTTCCTCTGCGATAAGGGGTGCAAAGGTGCCGGTTGCGATGGTGGTTGCGGCGATTGCGGCGGCAACCTTCCGGCGGGTACTGATGTTCTTCTTAGTCTTGGTCATGGTGTTTCCTCCGAAGTTGGTGGGTTTTCATGATGGGTATATCGGTTATTTGTTGGCGTGAATGGTCGGGATGGTGTCAGGCTGTTTCTGGTATGCGATTTCACCTTTACCAGAGAGAGGTTTGAACTGGGGACAGATTTTTGCGAGCGGGCACCAGGAGCAGAGGAACGAGGGGCTGTAGTGGAACCTCCCGGTGCTGGTGAGGGTGTCAATCATTTGGTCTGCCTGGGGGTACGCATCTTTAACCCAGCCGTCGAACGCTTTGTGTGCCTCGGTGGGGTCTTCGGTGGCACTGAGCAGGGAGGGGACGGAGACGACGTTTACAGGTTCGTTCACTGCGGGGAAGAGAAGTTCGGCACGGGGTACGTTCCAGCCGTTCTGCTCGGCGAGCAGGAGGTAACTGTACTGCTGGAATGCTTCTCTGAACCCGTCAGGCAGTTGCCAGCTGGTCAGTCCTTCACGGTTCGTGATGCGTTCGGGAAGTCTTGGGATGGTCGTACCCGCGTTGGGTCCAGTTCTTTTGGTATAGGTGAGGTAATACTGCTTGAGCTTGGATGCAGTCTTGTAGTCTTGGATGGTGCCTTCACCATTGTGGTTGGTGATGCGGTCGATGATTCCGAAGGTTCTACGTTTTGCCCCGCCAATGTTTCCTCCGAGGGGCACTTCAAGGGGCGCTTTGCCGTTCGGGAGCTGGTGAAGCTGGGTGTTTTGAGGGGTCTCCGGCGGCTGTCCAGGGCGTCGGAAGCTGAACCCGTTGCGCACAGTGTTTACAAGCCACCGGATTTGCTCTTCGTCTTGGTTAATTTGAGGGTATTTCCCGGTGAGGAGGGTGCTCTTGATGAGGTTCTGTGCGTTGTCGATGGTTCGCTCTTCAGGGGGGAACTTGAGCAGGTTCTCGTAGATTTCGTGGAAGGCTGTACCGCGTACCATTTCAACGGTGTCGGTCTGGATTCCAAGGATTTTAGAGTACCGCTGGGCGACCATGTTGGCGTGGCAACCGTAGAGGTTCATGACCAGCGACGGAGAGAGCTTTGAGCTGTCGAGCTTGCTGAGAATTTCGGGGTCTTCAATGATGAGGGCTTCGCCGGTGATGTAGCCCTTGTAATCTTTAGCTTCGGTGGCAACCGCCATGAGTGTGTTGTGGAGCCTTTGCTGGAGCAGGCTCTGGTACCGGTTACCCACCGTAGTGCTAGTAGGGTGAGGCGCATTGAGCTGTTCCGGGGTGAGCGGGTGCCCGGTAGCAGGGTTAAGACTGGGAGGTAGCTGGTCGGAGATGGGGGGCTTGTTAGCAATATATTTGAGAATGTTTGCCTGTTGCTGATTGAGCATGGGTGTTTTTCCTTGACCTGGGCAAAATAATGATGCACCCACGACCTCAGCGTCTGTTGCTGTGGTATGGGTGCATCTATTCTAGCAGTTAGAAGCGGATGAGCCCGAGGATGGTCACCAAGGTGATGACGTTGTAGACCGCATGGGCGATGTAGGTGGTGCCAATGCTGTTCGTCTTATCCCGCAACCAGCCAAGAGTCAGACCGATAACGAGCAGGATGAAGAACTGCACCCCGGTAAAAGCGGTGAGGGGAGTTTCAACGAAATGCCCTGCCGCGAAGACAGCTCCCTGAATCAGAATACTCACCAGAGCTGTGGCACCGAACCGTTGCAAGGTATCCATGACGACACCACGGTAGATAACCTCCTCAATGAGAGGCACCAAGAAAACTGTCGCAATGAACAAGACAGGGATTTCAAGACCACTCAACGAATTATTCGTATTACTCCCCGTGTCCAGGTGCATCACATTCGTTGCCACGAATGAAACAGCCTGAGCGAACACACCCAAACCAACACCAGTAGCGAGCGCCTTCGTCACGTCCTGCGATGTTACTGCAAACCAGTTGAAGGTTGGCATGAACCATTTGTCGTAGTCGAGTAGTCGTAGGGCGAGGGGGATGAGTCCGATGCCGATGATGGTTGCGGCGAGGGGGATGAGGGTTGTTGCGGTGGGTGTGCCGGTGGTGGTGAGGAGGGTACTGAAGATGAGCCAGGTGGTGCCAACCCAGGTGAGGGGTAGGAGGCTCCAGGTGTTGCCCCAGTATTGTTGGTGCATCCAGGGGAAGAGTATTTGTTGGAGGGTGGGTTTCTGGTTGTCGGGTTGGGTGTTGTTCATGATTGTTTATCATATCGTGGTTTGCTATGTTTTGTGTGCCCCGGTGTTTATCTTGGTTTCAAGGTATGATGGTGGGGTAAGTTTTTGTTTCTGTTCCTGTTTTGTGGAGGTTGTTTTTATGGGTCGCGTGAAGAAGTCTGTGTCTGTTTCTGAGGTTCCTGGTGAGGGTCGTGCGCGTGCGCTTGAGGCGGTCATGGCTCAGATTGATAAGAATTATGGTGCTGGTGCGGTGATGCGTATGGGTGATAGTAAGCGTCGTGTGGCGGAGGCTGTTTCGACGAGTTCTATTGCTTTGGATGCGGCTTTGGGTATTGGTGGTGTGCCGAAGGGTCGTGTGATTGAGGTGTATGGTCCTGAGTCTTCGGGTAAGACGACTTTGGCTTTGCATGCGGTGGCTAATGTGCAGAAGGCTGGTGGTGTGGCGGCGTTTATTGATGCTGAGCATGCTCTTGACCCTTTGTATGCGGCTCGTATTGGTGTGGATTTGGATGAGTTGTTGGTTTCTCAGCCGGATACTGGTGAGCAGGCGTTGGATATTATGGACATGCTTGTTGGGTCGGGTGCGGTGGATATTATTGTGGTGGATTCGGTGGCGGCTCTTGTTCCGCGTGCTGAGATTGAGGGTGACATGGGTGATTCGCATGTTGGTTTGCAGGCTCGCCTGATGAGTCAGGCTTTGCGTAAGATTACTGGTCGTCTTGCGTCTACTGGTACGACTGCGATTTTCATCAATCAGCTTCGTGAGAAGATTGGTGTGTTCTTCGGTAGCCCTGAAACCACTACCGGCGGTAAGGCGTTGAAGTTCTACGCTTCAGTTCGAGTGGACATCCGCCGTACCGGTCCCATCAAGAACACTGCCGGTGAGACTATCGGCAACCGAACTAAAGCCAAGATTGTGAAGAACAAAATGGCTCCCCCGTTCAAACAGGCAGAATTCGACATCCTCTACAACGTCGGCATCAACACCTACGGCGAAATCGCAGACCTCGGCGTAGAAACAGACGTCATCAAAAAGAGCGGCGCCTACTACAGCTACCAGCCCGACAACGGCGACGAACCCGTAAAAGCCCAAGGACGAGGCAACTTCATCGACACCCTCAGCGAAACCGACGTCACCATCTTGCAGGAAATCGGCAACAAAATCGCCGCCGAAATCCTCCCCGAAGTACCCTACACCGCCTACGGAAACAAACACACCGAACCCATCATCAACTACAAACCCGAAGACAAACCCAAACAAGAAGAACCCACCACCAACACCGGGAAAGCACCGTCAGCCCTTGACGAAGAATTCTAACCCAAACCACACCACACCCTAAATAGAATAAGAAGGTGGGGCAAAGAAGGCACAACACCTCCAAGCCCCACCTTCAACCACACCCACCCAAGGAAAACAACCACCCCATGACCACCACAAAAATCGACCTCCAAAAACTCCGCAAACACCTCGCCCACCACATGAAAACCACACACCAAGTCACCACCACCCTCACCAACGCAGGCATCGAAGAACCCGAACTCACCCAAATCATCACCACCCTCACCCAAGAAAAATACCTCAACGACGCCGAATACGTCGCAGAATACATACGCACCGACCGCGCAAAAAACAAACACACCTCAGCCGAAAAAATAAAACACACCCTCACCCACCAACACGGCATCGACCCCACCACCGTCGAAGACGTCCTCTCCGAAATGGGAGCCTACGACGAAAACCTCACCCAAGCAATCAAACATGCCGAAAAAATCATCAGCAAAGCAATCAAACCCAACAACATCGAAACCCTCGACACCCAAAAACTCACCATCCGCATCAGCAGACAACTCGCCGCACGCGGATACGACGAAGACACCATCCAATCAGCAATCTACCAAGCGTGCACCAACCTACTCACCGACATCAAGTAACCCCTCTACCCCATAACACACAGAAGGAACCCGGTACCCCGCCTAAGAATCTAGGCGGGGTACCGGGTTCCTTACTTGTGGCGCTCGCTGGCTAGAGTTCTTCCATGCCTCGGGTACCATGCTCACTGATGACGTCCATATCCTCACCCCAGTCAGGGATGTACGCTTCATCAGAGTCAATCTTCTTGCCGAGCGTGAAGCTACGCTGGTTCCCGTCAGCGTCCTTCTCCCCCGTATGGACGACAGTTTGCCCGTCCACCTGCTCCTGCCGCACATTATGGCTAGAAGCGTCCTGCTGGTTCTCCTGTAGCCATTTATCAATGAAGTCTGGGGCGGCGAAGAACCCTTGGAAGTCGTACAACTTGCCGTTCAGATACATCATCCCTCGACCCTTGATGTCCGGTCGGATGGTAGTTCCTGCACCAGACTCCAGAGTCATGACACTTGCCGCAGAGGTGAGAGTACCAGCGGCAATACGGCACATAAAGTTGGAGCGAATCTCACCCGAGATAATCTTCGCGTCAGGTCTCTGCATCGCCAGCACCAGGTGCACACCGGATGCACGACCAAGACGAGCGATAGAACCGATAATGACTAGAGCTTCACCCTTGAGCTGGTCGTCAGCCTTACCCTCATCGGTCTTCGCACCTGTTGGGGATAGAAGCTCTGCCGCCTCATCCACCATGACCATGAGACGTTGCCTGGGTCCGTCACCCTCTTCAGAAGGCAAGTCCATAAAGTCATTGACGCCATGCTTTTCCATTTCCGCATAGCGTTGCATCATGGTCTGCTGGGCGAACCTCAGCACCGTCAATGCATCTTCAAGCGTCGTTGCAATACCCAACACCACTGGAGCATACGGACGGTAGACCGAAAGCTCCACCTTCTTCAAGTCTACACCCAAGAACCGCCAGTGTTGCGGGCGCATGATGCACTGGAACACGAAGTTTCTCTGGAGCACACTATTGTGGGTGACGATAGATTTACCGTCTTTGCCACCCGAGCGGTACAAGTTCTTTGGCGAACCCACCACAAAACACCGTGAAGGAACCGGCTTAATTCGTTTAATTTTAGAAATTCTCATGCAGAAAATCTTTCAAATTTCATATACGCACCGACGGTGCTTTATGGCGTAAAAATGTGGGGTGAGCAACCAGCAGGAAACCCACCAGCTACTCACCCCACATATCGGAAAAAGGGGACTATATATTTACTTAGTCTTCAAAAGTTCCTTAGCGACAGTCACCTTCGCCTCAAGATTCTGGAACTTGAAAGCACGAACCTTGCCAATATCGACACGGCGACCCTTCACCGCGATACCCTTATCAGCAAAGCCCGAATCGACACCCGGCACCAGCAGACCCGGAGCCACCGCATCCAGAGCCTCAATGTAGATGTTCACCGGACGGCTCAAGCCCCTATCCAAAGAAACCGGAGCTACCTCATAAGGGCTCTGACCCTCACCCGTCACACCCGAAACATAGAACTGATGCTTCGCCTTAGAAGCAGACCCGAAACTCTTTGCCTTCTTCTCGTCCACCTCAGTAATCAGCCACCCCGTATCCAGGCTCTTCACCACAGACTCACGCACAAAATTCTGGAACTCCAAAACAAGTGCAATATCATCAGCCTGCTTCAGCAAAGCCTTCGACAGCTCCTGGAGAGCTTCAGCATGAAGCATGTCCGCAGACTTCACCACGAACCGACCAGACTTAGAGTTATACTCGACGTTCTTGTATGCGGCAACGACCTTCTGCACTGCCTTACCCAAGTTATCGTTCTCGTCCTGCACCTTCTTGTTCCCGCGAAGCTGAAGCAGGTCAGAAATCTCAATAAAACCTTCAGGAGTACCATTGCCCAACATGCGCATGTTCTCCGCAAACCACTTCTGGGTTGCCGGGTAGGTCTCCTCATTACGGATAAGCTCAAAAGCCATAGCGGTGGCTCCTTTCAAGAACCAGGTAGTTACTGATTGGTATTACACAATTTCCATAGCAGATTCCGACCTACTACATAAAGCCTTGCAGATTATCCCCAAAGAACTTCTCAGCACGAGTAACCCTCTTCACCGGAGTACGCGCAACCAGCGTCACCAAACCCACGTCGATGTAGCCCTTCTGGTCGTCACGAATGGCTTTGTACCATTTATCGAGCAGTTCAATAAACCGGTCATTATCAGTAGGTTTAAACGGTGCAGTCCACCACTGCTTCAAACGCAAAAAAGTCAGTGTCCCAGGAATCATCTCAGGAGCATCAGGGTTCTTCTCCCGCTCAGGATTCTTAACCTCTTTAGCGTGAATATTCACAATGCCTTCAACATGGGCTCGCTTTTCTCCACCGAGGTATTTCTTCCAAAGATGGATAGCTTGCTTCATCCGCAGGTACCGAGGGTAACCGCCACCAGCCACGACAGCATAGTTCGGCTTCTTACCCTTCGGAGGGTACCGGAACTGGTAGGTCGCCTTGGGGTCATTCAAATCAACCCCTGCGGACCACATCTTCGAATCAATAATCCAGACATTCGACCCAATCACAAGGACATGGTCGGTATCAGGCGAATCCACGAGACCAAGCTCTTTATCCTCCGAGGTCAGGCTCTCACGCTCTTCATTCAAATCGTCGTCATCCTCGCCGTCCAGAGCAACAACTTCCATCTCAGTCTCAACATCGTCACCCTCCTTGCGAGGAATTGATACCGAGTGGCAGATAACGACATCGGGCTTATCATCTGCCCACTTTGCGAGCGCTTGAGCGGTCAGTTCTTCGCCTTTGATTCCTGCTTTGACCTTGCCAAGTTTTTTCTGTTTGTCCCAGCGGGGTGGGGGGAATTCGAGTGCGTTGTGGAGGCTTGCGGCGGGAGTGCCGAATGTGCGGTTTGCGGAGCGCGCTCCGGGTTTGGTGGTGTCGGTGTCGGGGGTTGGTTCTTTGGTGATGTGTTCGATGATGAGGGGGATGCGTTCTTGTGCGCGTTTGGCTCGTTTGGCACCGATGTGGTCGAAGTAGCCTTCGGGCGGCATGAGGAGGGGCGCATAGAGGTCGGGGTTTTTGGAAGGGGTGAGGTCTTTGGTGGTTTGGTGCTGGGTTTTTTTGAGGTGGTTCTTGTAGGCTTCTGCGAAGGTAATGGGTTTGTGGGTCATGTTATGCCTCGTCCGTGGTGATGGTTGCGTTGGTGAAGCTGGGGTTGATGGTTCCAGTGAGGTCGTTGGTGCAGGTGAGGGTGGCTTGGGCAGTTTGTCCGGGTTGGATGTGTTTGATGGTGTAGGTGCAGGTGCCGAGGTTGGTGGGGGTGAACCATTGGGTGATGTTGGTTGCGGCGGTTGCGTCTACGGTTCCGTGGATGTTGTAGGCGTTGGTGGTGCCTTGGTTGGTGATGGTGGCTGTGTAGGTGCCGTTGGTGCGGGTGATTCCTGTGAGGGTGGCTTTTCCGTTGTCGGGGAGGTTGATGGTGGTGGTTCCGGTGGGGGTGTAGGTTTTGTTGCCGGTGATTTGGGTGTTGGTGAGGTGGAGGATGAGTAGTAGTAGGAGGAGGAGGGTGATGGTGGCTGTGCCTCTGCCGGTGGTGGTGCCGGGGATTACTTTGGTGAGGGGTTTGCCGATGAGGGGTAGTTTTTGTCCTTTGTTGAGGATTTTGGCGGTGTTGTCGAGGAGGTTGTTGGTGTGGTCTTTGAGGGTTTTTTTGTTGGTGTTGGGTGCGGTTTGGGGGTTGGTGGGTACGCCGATTTGTTGGTGGGTATCGTTGTCGTCTTCGGTGTATTCGTTTGTTTCGTTGTCTAGGTCGTCGTCGTGTTCCTCTTCTTGGTCTTCGTCGTCGTCATATTCTTCGTATTCGTAGGTGTACTCGTCTTCGTTGTTGTGTTGGGCTTTGAGTTTTTCCCAGTATTCGTAGTCTGTGTAGTTGAGGTTGTTGTCTGCTTCGTCTTCGGTGAGGTTGAGTAGGATTTGTTTGGCTTCGGGGATGTATTCGCCTGTTGTGGGGTCGGTAAGGAGTGCGGCGCCTTCTGCGTCGCGGGGTAGGTCGTGGATGGTGAGGGTGGTGGGGGTAGAGTCTGCGATTTCGGTGTCGGTGGGTTCGTCGTCTTCGTCTTCTTCGGTGTGGAAGGGTTCTTCTACGTCTGCTGTGGCTCGGTCGAGTGCGGTTTGGGGTGCTGAGTCGGAGCCGGTTCCGTAGAGCAGGTCGTCGTCGCTGAGGTAGTAGTCCCAGTAGTCGTCGGTGTTTTCTTCGTCATCGGTGTCGAAGCTGATGTTTTCTTCGTCTTCTTCGAAGTTGGCGGTGTTCTCTGTACTGCTGACGTCGGTGGGTTCGTCGTCTTCGTCGGAGAATTTCTGGATTCGGTTAAGCAGGGCATCACCGAAGTCTTCTTCGGTGTCTTCGATGCCGGTGGTGGTCTCTGTTTCAGGTTCTTGGGGTGTGTCAGGCTCCTCCCCGAGCGTCGGGAAAGAATCAATATCTACGATGTCGTCGTTCTTGGTAGGCTCTTCGGTCTTGGGTACCAGAGGAGGAATCGGTGCGTTTTCAAAAGCGCTGAACTTGGACGGTTTGATAGCCATTGGAAATCCCCCTTTAGAGGCGTAGCTGACGGCAGGACGGAATGGTAGTGCAAGGGCTTATGAAATATATAGCTGTTTCCGTCTTATGTCAGCGTGTAGTGCCCCCAGTCAAACGCTCCTGCGCCGAATGTCTGGTTTAGAAGCCCACCGACTCCTCGGGTGAACGGCACCTGCACAGAGGACTCTGTGTACTCTACACGGTCGCTCATCACTGAGGGGGTTAGGGTATCGGATGCCTCAGCAGGTATATCGTCCCACGGGGTGCTTGTGTCATTCATGAGGATACTCTGCCCAGCGATGATGAATCTGCTCGCGGTATCCACACCACCACAGGCTTTACTGCTGTCGTAAAAGCCAATCGTGACCGGGACAAGTTGAGTTGCGGTGGGGCTGGGGATGTTTTCAAGAGCTCTTTGGAGGGTTTGTTCTACTTCACTGATGCTCTGTGGGTGTGCGGGGTTGTTTTTGTCGATGCGCAGGCGTGCGCACATGCGCCCGTCTTGCGATAGAGGCACCTCTCGGGCGTGGAGGATACTGAGGTAGGGCGGTCGGTAAGTGATTTCCCCATCGTCGTTAGTAATTTTCCGCTCCGGGGTGTAGTTCACGTGAAAAGAATAGACTTTGTAAGGTGTGACTGGCGGCGTGGACGCGATGTGATTTTTAGTGAGCTGGTGAAGTATTTGGGAGGTGACGGTGCCGCTTGTAGTGTAAGCGGTTTTGATGGTTTGCTCTTGTTCCCATTTGTCGTGGGTCGCAAGAAGGCTCTTGTGCAGGTACCCGCTGATGGTGTCGGTATTGTCGTCGAGGGTGGTGGTGACTTTCCTGCCGTATTTTTTGTGGGTTTTGTCAGTGAGGCTGGTGACTGCCGCCATGATGGTTGCATTTTTGATAGGCGTGCTTGCCTCGGTAAGTTCTTTGATGGTGTAGGGGCGGAGGGTGGGGATTTTTTGGGGGATACTAGCCATAGGGTGCCCGGTCATGTACTGCCCGGTGGTCTCTGCCTCATATTGAAGTTTTTGGGTGTGAGGGTATTCCTGTGTGGGAAGTTCTTGGCTATCGGGCAGGGTTTCTCCGCTGACCTGGTCAGGGTCTGCCGTAGGCGGCTGAAGTCCCTTTTTGAGTGCTGACTGGTGGGCGCGCTTATTTTTTGCACGTTCTTTACGGAGCAGGTCGATAAACTTGGGGATTGCTTCGATTGCCGTTTTGCGAGTTACGTCGAGCGTATCGTAAGCACCAGCTTTAGCCAGGGCGATGTATGCCGTGGTGGGGATGGTTCCTGCATTAAAGGTGCGGGTGATGAAATTCTTGAGGCTGGTGTACTCGCCGTTCTGCTGGCGTTCTTGAATGATAATTTGGGCGTGGTTGTTGCCTACACCTTTGAGCATGGTCAGCCCGAAAGCGAGGTTACCTCTATGGTTCAAACCGATGTCTGTTTCGGAAAGATTGATGTTGGGGGTGTCGAGCTTAATCCCATGCTTTTTGGCATCTTGTATGAGCTCCTGCGCTTTTTCCCGACCGGGCGCACCAAGCTGGATTTTGCGTGCAATGGCGGCGGCGTAAAATTCTGCGGGATAATGTGCTTTGAGGTAAAGCGCGAGGTATGCCATGATTGAGTAAGCATATGAATGAGACTTATTGAACCCATACTCTGCGAACCCAACGATGTGCTCCCAGAGAGTCTGCATGGATTCTTCAGAATAACCATTCTGGACACCGCCCCGGACGAACCGCTCCTCATAAGTCTTCATGAGGTCAGTCTTCTTCTTACCGATTGCTCGGCGCAGGTCGTCACCTTCTTGAGGGCTCATGTTCGCAACCTCGGCGGCGATGGTCATGATTTGCTCTTGATAAACAAGAAGCCCAACAGTCGGTTTGAGGATTTCTTCGAGGATTGTGCCTTTGAAATGAGGATGCGGCGGGGACACAGACTGCCGTTTGCCTTGCCGCTCAACATACTGGATATGACTCCCCGTACTCATGGGTCCCGGTCGGTAAAGAGCCGTAATTGCTGAAATGTGCTCAATGGTGGTGGGTTTAAATTTAGTGAAGAGGTTCGCTACAGCACTGTTGCTGAGCTGAAAGATTCCAACCGTGTCCCCTTTATGAAGAAGCTGGTAAGTTTTGGGGTCATCAAATTTGTTAGACCGAACCATTTCACGGAAGTTAGGCACCTGCTTACCAGCTTTGACTGCCAACTCTGTCGCATGGCAAAGAATATCCACGGTATCGAGCCCAAGGAAATCAAATTTGATGATTCCAATTTGCTCACAAGGACTATATTCAAGCCCCGCAACTACAGTGCCGTCCTTAGCCGTATCCACAGGAATGTGATGGTGCAGAGGATGGTTGCTGATGAGCAGACCGCAAGCATGGACACCACGCCCTCTAACGCGCCCTTCAAGAGCCTGAGCGCAACTAATCGGCTTCACCCATTCAGGGGCGCTAGTGACCTCCCTGAACCGGCTGGTGGCATCATACTCTTCGCTTGCCGGGTCATAGATTTTCTGAAAACTCAGTTTCAGGGACTCCGGCAAGAGCGAGGTGGCATAGTTCGCTCTTGTCGGAGCAATGTCATAAATGCGTGCGGCATCCTTGATAGACGCCCTAGTCTTGAGGATTTGGTTGGTGGGTAGACGAGCGACATGGTCTTCGCCATAAAGTTCTGCCACATGCTTGAAAGCGTCATCCCGGTACTCGGTGTGGAAATCAGTATCAATATCGGGTGGTGAGCCGGGGCTCACGATGGTGTTTGATTCGATTTGGACGTAAGTTTCACCGTTGATGATTTGCGTGACAGGCATAAAAACTACCGCTCTTCCTGCTTCTGAAGCTCGCGTCGCTGGTAGCAGGCATACCAGGTTGCTCGCGTCCAGGCGGACGCATAGAGGGTGACCTCATCGTTGATGTTCCAGATTCCCTTGAGTCGGTTCTCAAAGACTTCTTGGACAGCAAAGGTGAGTTTAAAGTTGAACACTTTACTCATATCTGCGAGCAAGGCTTCCTGGTTTGCAACGTCGAAGAAAGGAAGGCGCCCTGATTCCACGGTGCCGTTCCCCGCTTTCATGACGTAATTAGTCAGCTGATTGATTGCTTCTTCGGTGGCGGTGCGCAATGCTCCAGGGGTCTCGGCGGCTTTGTCGATTGCGTCGCTGATACGGTCTAGCTCACCACGAACCATGCAACGCATCAGTGTTGTGGTAGTGGATTCGTCTGCGTCGTAGTCGTCGGGGTTGCGGAGATATTCTTCTAGACGTGCAAGCGCCATGCGTGCGGAGCCGCCTGCGTTTTGTGCGCACCAGCGGATGCCGTTTTGGGTGATGGTGATACCCTCTTTGTCTGCGATGTTTTGAATCCAGTCTTCGAGGGTGTTTTGGCGGATGTTAGTGAATTTGTACCATTGGAGGCGGCTTTTGATTGCGTCGTCGATGCGGGGGTTTTGGGTGGTGCAGAAGATGATGGGTGCTTTGGGGGTGTTTTCTTTGTTTTCTAGGTAGTCGTAGAATACTCCCCATGCGGCAGGGGTTAGTCCGTGGCATTCATCGACGATGATGAAGGGTGCGCCGAGTGCTTGTTTGACGGTGCCGAGGGTGACGATTTCTCGTGCGGTTTCGATGCCGCCTGCTTTGGATGCGTTGAAGTAGTTGATTGCTCCGAGTTTTGCGGTTTGGATGGTTTTGCACCAGTCGCATTTTTGGCAGGGGTCGGGTGAGTTTTTAGGTCGTCCGGTGCAGTTAAGTGCTTTGGCGAGGACGAGTGCGATGCTGGTTTTGCCGGTTCCTGCGGTGCCTTCAAACATGCGTCCTTGGACGTGACGGTTTTCGATGACGTCGATTTTGAGTTGGTTGATGATTTTGTCTTGTCCGATGAAGTCGTCCCAGGTTTCGGGTTGGTATTTGCGGTGGAATTCGATGTAGGGGGTGTTTTTGGTTTCGGTCATTGGTGTTTTTCCTTTTGGTTAGTTGGTGTTGGTGAGTGGCTGGGTGGTGTGGTCTGCGAGTACCCAGTCTCCGGGTTGGATTTGGTGGACGTATTTTTGTGTTTTTTGTCCGGTGGGTGTGAGCACGGTGAGTTTTTCTGAGACGGGTAGGGTGACGCTGTTGTTGCCGCTGGTGAGTTTAGCTTGGTCTACTCGTCCGGCGGAGATGAACCGTTCGAAGTAGAGCCCGTGTTCGAGGGGGTCGATGTCGGTGATACCGAGGAGGTATGCGGTGAGTGAGCCTCCTGCTGAGCCTCGTGCTACTCCGACGGCGCTCATGATGATGTCTCCTTGGGTGTCTCGGACGCTGTATTGGTTGCGGAACCAGTTCACGTATTCGTGGACGATGAGCATGTATCCAGTGTAGTCTGCGGAGGCGAGTACGTCGAGTTCTGTGTTGATTCTTTCGAGTGCTTGTTGGAGGCGGTGGGGGTTGTTGGCGTATTGGGTGTGCGCGGCTGTTTCTGTGAGGTGTCTGAGATAGGTTTCTTCGGTGTATCCGTTGGGGATAGTGGGCGTGGGGCGTAGGTCGGGTCGGTAGTTGAAGAGGGTGAATTTTTCGATTCTGTTGGCGAGCGCGGTGGTGTTGGTGACGGCGTTGGGGTAGGTTTCTTCAGGGAATAGCTGGAGCATTTCTTGGGCGGTTTTGAGGTAGTATTGGTCGCCGTCGAAGCAGAACCGTTTGCCGCCGTGGTGTCTGGGCGGTTCTGTCATGGTGGTTCCGGTGCCGATTGCCAGCATTTCTTCGTGGTGTGGTGCGTTCTCTGGATGTGCGTAGTGGCAGTCGTTGGTGGCGAGCAGGGGAAGGTTGAGGTATTTGGCGAGCTTGAGTTGCTTGACCAGCAGGTTGCGTTCCAGGTCGGTGTGCATGTTGTGGTTCATGATTTCGACGTAGACGTTTTCCGCACCGTAGATGTTGATGAGGGTTTGGGCGTATTCGTAGGCTTTGTTGTCTTGGTTGAGTCGGAAGCGGGTGGAGATTTCTCCCGAGGGGCATCCGGTGGATACGATGATTCCTTCGTGGTGGTTTTGCATCATGGTGAGGTCGATGCGTGGGTGTCCTGCTCGTTTGTGTTCAGGTTGTGCGGCGAGCATGCTGAGGGTGAAGAGGTTTTTGAGTCCGGTGTCGTTGGTCGCCCACATTGTGAGGTGCAGGTACCCTCCACGACCTGACACGTCAGCTTCACTACCATCACCGTAATAGATGGGTGTCTGGGCTTTAGCTCCGTCAGGGTTGATAGGGGCGACGTAGAACTCACAACCTGGCACGGGGGTGATACCGTTCGCCTGTGCTTGGGTGATGAGCTCCCACACGCCGTGCAGGTTGCCGTGGTCAGTGATTCCTAATGCAGGCTGTCCATGCTCCTTTGCGCGGGCAATATACTCGGTGATGGTCGAAAACCCGTCGAGGGTCGAGTAAGTGCTGTGGGTGTGTAGGTTTACGAATTGCGGTTCAGACATTAGACGGACTCCAAGGGGTAGATACGAAAAGAAGGGGCACTCCTGGTTTGGAGCGCCCCCTCTCAATTCAAATTCACTTTCAACACACTATAGAAGAGATGCACACCATTTGGGGCTTCAATCCTACGCGGGAATCATAGCATATGTGAGCGGCTACTTGCTTCTCTTGGACTTCTTCGTGCGCAGGCTCTCGGGAAGAAGTTTCTGCTGTTGCCGGTGGCTCAGTGCAGGGACTTTGCTGTACATTGACTCTGCTCTCTCCACCAGAGGGAATCGTCTGCCGGGGAACTTGAGTTCATTACCGGCGATGACTCCCACATGCAGGTAGGAAGTAGGAGACCCGTCTTCACGAACCATCGAATCCGGGGTCGCCACTTCGATACGCTTAGCCTCTGTCTTCTCCCCGGTGAAGCAGGCGTTGTTCACATCTACCAGGATGGGGATAACACCATTCGGCGTTCTCGAAATCACCCTATCGAACAGCCAAGGCTCAAGCTTCTTCCCACGATACATAAGGTTCACAGACCGAGGGCGGCGGGCAAGACCTTTCTCCCACAACCAGCCAGAACGCTCCGGCGTGAACTCCGAAGTCAGACGTACAGGGAAGAACATGTATGCTCTTTCCCCCACCACCATCAGCGGAGGGTTTTTCCACTGGTTCTTATTCCGTGAGAACCAGCGACCCGAAGGGCTCTTCTTCCCCTTAGACGAATTAGCATACCGAATGAATTTCCAGTCGCCGTCATGGGACTCAGCTTCACGGTCTACCACCTCAGCCCAACGTTCCACACCGAGGTCAGCGAAGGTCTTCTCACTCGTTTCAGAAGAATTCGGAATCAGCTCCCCCAACGCGCCAAAAGACAGAAGCTCAGGCATATTGCTGGGCGTGTAGAAGAACCGCACCCCGAACCGGTACCAGAAGAACGCCACACCAATAAACCCGGCAACAACCGTTGCAGACCCTAGAACCGGGTTGAGCGTATAGGCGGTAACAATCTGACCGGCAACACCTGCAAGACCCATCAGAACAGGAACATGCGTCCACCGGGAAACACCCCACGTACCAAACTGGGACAACACCCAATAGATAAGGAGCGCCACAAGAGGGCTAAGACCCGCAGTGATGTACCCATCCGTAAACGGAGAGGCGAGCGCACCGATGTTTGCCATTCCTACGACCATGAACGCGGTGATGAGTAGGGATGTGAGGATTTTGATGAGGACGGCGGCTCTGGACATAGTGACGGCGAGGGTGATGCCGATGGTGAGCCAGAGCCAGGGTACCCACCAGCGGATGCCGATGGTGGTTTCTGCGGCGAAGGAGAGGAAGATGGTGAAGCAGATTGCGGGGAGGGTGAGTTTGCCGAGGGAGCCGCTGATGGTTTGGGCTGTGGTGGTTGCCCATTTTTTGAGGCGTTCGGTGGGTGGGGTTTTGACGGCGTTGGGATTATTGTTCTTCATTGTTGGTTTCTACCCAGCCTTCCATGTGGGGGGTTTGTTTTCCTTCCCAGAGGGGTTCTAGGTTGGGGGGGAAGTAGTTTTCGCCTTTGAGGATTTTGCCGTCTTCGCGGAGGATGGGTTTGCCGTCGGTTCCGAGTTTGGACATGTTGGAGGCGTGGACTTCCATGAGTGCTTTGTCGAGGGAGACGCCTGCGCCTACGGCTGTTCCTGCGTTGATGACGGTTTGGTCGGCGATGCTGTCGATGAGTTCGACTTTGTCGATGACCATTTCTTCGAGGGGGATGAGGTCGTAGATTTCTTGGATTGCTTTGAGGAGGATTTCTTCGCCTTTTTTGCCGAAGAGGGAGCGGGTGTATTCGCCGAATTCTTCTGCGGAGAGGTTGTAGCGGAAGCGGAAGAATTTTTTGATTTTGGGGTCGGTGACGTCTACGGGTTTGGTGGCAATGGGGTGTCCGTAGGTTTCGTGGAATTGGCGGAGTGCTCGGGTGAGGTGGCTTTCGTTGGGGTTGAGGGGTTTGGGGAGTGCGGGGGGTTTGGGGGTTTCGGTCATGGTGTTTCTCCTTGGGTGTTAGTGGGTTAGGGTCGGAAGTGTTTGTTGTCTCCGGGGCGGAGTTTGAAGCATCGTTCGCAGGTGGCGGCGTAGGCGAAGACTGAGGATTCCCAGGAGTGGAGTCCGAGTTTGCACAGTAGTGCGCCTAGTCGTGCGTTGCGTTCGCGTCGTTCGGTGTTATTCATAAGGGGTTTTTCCTTTCGTTGGTACTCTTTTATTTTAGTGGAACCAGAGGCGGTTGCCGTACAAGCGCTTCTTGAGTTCCGTGTCGGTGGCGTCCCAGAGGGTTGTGTCGGTGAAGAGCAGGTTGTTGGTGCCGTGTTCTTCTGCGAGTGAGGTGACCATAGGGACGATGACGTCTCGGATGGGTACCTGCATTTCTTGGTTCCAGGAATGCCAGTGTCCGTGGAAGAGGCACGTGGGTTTAGCTTCTGCTACGGCTTCGGCGATATGTTCGCGGGTTTGCCGGGCGTCACGCCACACCTCAGCAGGTACAGGGATTCCCCGCCCGCCGAGAGTAGGGGCACCCGAATGCTTACGGGGCATATAGGCACCAGCGGGAGCGTCATGAGTGACCATCACATCCACCACACCACCGACACGCTCAACCCCAGCCTTCACCCGTTCAACATCCTCAGCCGTCACCAGCTCAGACTTCGACCACTCACCACGGAACCGCATATGTTCACGATTGATGCTTCCTGCACCACCCAGCCCCAAGAAACTCAGCCCACGCTGACCATCCGCATCACCAATCCGCAACGAAGCGCCACGAGTAGCCCAAAAGACACGCGGAGCAACCTGCACAAAACCATCCGCATCAGCGCAGGCACGCAAATCATTCAACCCCTCCCGAGCAAACACCGTACCTTCACCACCAACAGACCCCACTGTACGATTAAACTGCTCATGATTCCCGTCCACAAACACCACCACATAATCATGCAACTCAGCCCGAGCATTCACCTCAGCAATAAACGCATAATACTCAACCCGACCCGGAAAATACCCAAAATCACCCACATGCAAAACAACCTGCGCACCCTGCCGAGCCACCTTCGACAAAATCTTACGCACAGGAACAACATCCCCATGCCAATCACCAGCCACAGCCACCCGCGTAGCCCGAGAAACAAAATCCTGAAGAACAACCATAAAAAACCAGCACCTAACCACTAGAAAAACAAAAATACAGCACACCCACACTACCAGAACCCCACCACAACTAAGAACCCAAACTACGCTCCAAAACAACCTCCTCACCCCGACGAATATACTCACCAGCCGCCGCCCGCACCTGCTCCACCACAACCGGGTCACCAATCCGCTGAAGAACCTCAGACCCACCAGAACCAACCCACCGGTCATACCACTCAACCACCGACCCAAAACCACCCACACCACCAACAGAACCCCCACCAGACACCACCACAGCCTCATCCTGCACAACAGCCCTCGGCACCAAACTATACGACAACAACCCCACAGTAGCCTCATCAATAGCCGCACGGTCCCTACCCGCCAAAACACTCGGCGCCACACCAAACACCAACTGCCTCACCACCGGCGCCACACCATCACCACCAACAGCAACCTCAGCAAGATTATCCAGAATCGCCTCAGTCAAAGCAGACGAATCCATACCCTCACCATAAATCGGCTCCAAATCAACCAACGGACGCTGAGAAACGCTCCTCAACTCCTGACTCACCACACCCGAAGCAAGGTCAAACCGCCACAAAGTGTAACCCCTACCCAACTCACCCTCCGGGTCAGAAAAACCCCTACGGACAAGCGAACCATTGTAGTAGACCTTATCCTCCGGGGAGCCAATATAGCCGCGCTCGCTGAGGTGCCCGAGCATCATGACATCCCACCCAGCAGTGAGAAAAGTATCGGAGATGACCTTTTCACGGATGGTGTCAGCAAGTTTGATGCGTTCCTTCTTGTCCGGGTCGATAACCGTGCCGTGGGTCGTAAAAATATTGATAGCACCATCCACCGGAGCCACCTGCTTCATCACCTCAGTGCTCTCATCATGCATCCGGTGAGAAACCATGTGCAGAACAACACTAGGCTCTTGCAGAAGCTGATACATGCGGTAAGGCTCAGAATGCACATAAATGCCAGCATCCGGCTGATGAAGCAACACCGAATACGGGACATCCCCACCCAACCCACCACCATCCCGATTGCCAGCGATAACATACACCGGAATACCTGCATCAGAAAGTCGCTTCAACCCACCCAAAGCATGAGCCAACGCACGATACGAAGGACGCGACTCATAGAACAAATCACCAGCAATAACCACAGCATCCACACCATCAGCAATCACCCCAGCAACAGCCGAATCCCACGCAACATACCCATCCAACTCTCGAACAGGTACCGCCTTCCCATCAAGAGAATCAGACCCCACCTTCCGCAAAGACACCTTATCCCTATACCCCAGCCACACATCAGACAAATGCGCCACCGTAAAAACACCCTCAACCATCACTACACCAACCTTCCAAACAAACAAAAATAGGTGAGAACCGGAAACCCGGTTCCCACCTATCCATTATGCCAGCTACTTGCCCAACAGAGCCTTCACAGCAACAATCGCACCAGCAACCTTAGCCGCCTGCTCAGCCGAAAGGTCACCACTAGAAAGCAAGCCGACCATATCCTCATACTTTTCCACAAACACAGCGCTAGACTTCACAAAGTTAGCGACAGAAGTATTACGGGCGTAATTCTTATTGTCAGCTTCAAGATTATTCACCGCCGCAAGAATACGGTCCGGGTCCTTAGAAGTCATAGCATCAATATTCTGGTAAGTACCATTAGCCAACGGAGTCATTAAATTTCCTATTCTGTAGGTTGTATTACGTGAATGAACAGCAGGAGCCACACAGCAAACCTGCAACAAAACAATCATAACACACTACAGATTAGTAATGTAACTCCGCCTAGAGGTCAGCCAAATCAGCAGTCGCCTCCAACAACTCAGACATAAGAACAACCAAGTCCTCGACGTTACCCCCATGAACCACCCGCCCAACTCGGCTCTCAACCCCACCGCCAACAGCCAACGGAGCCAACCTCCCACACACACCAACCGCCCGGCGGAACACCTCATCGCCAACCACCCCACGCCCACCACCAACAGCTTCGACCACCTCTGCCACAGAATCCCCCACATTACCTACATCGGGTACGCCCTCCACAGGAACATCACCCGGAGCAACACGAACACCCGGAGCCGGAAGCTCCTTCAAACTACGAACACCCCGAGTCAAATAATGACGATACGCACCATCATACGCATCAAGGTTCTCCCTAAACGCACGCGTATCCTCCCGCGCCCAGAACTTAATGGCGTTCATAATCACCACCGAACGCTCATCCACTCGCCACGACCGGTCGCTAGACCCAAGGATGTATGCGGTATCCAGAGTCCTTACACGGGAAAGTGCAACATACCCCAAGCCTGTTGAAAAAGCCTTGCTCAGGTCGAGGACTGCACCATCGTAGGTCTGCCCCTGAGATTTATGCACAGTGATTGAATAGCCAGCTCTGAGTGGGAAGACCTGAGACTGGGCATAACACATACCCACATACTCGTCGTCCTTGTTCTTGACCGGGCGGGTAAGCTCCTGGGAAATGTTCGGAATGATGAAGATTCCCTCAGCGAACTCAACGACAGGTAAGACGTCTGCATATCCAGGGATGTTCTCAGTGCTGGTGTAGATGGTAGCTTTTGCGCCGGATGTACCGTTTGTTTGAAGTACGGCATACCCTTTCACATATCCCATAGAGCCGTTCGTGATTCTCTCAGATTCGAGGTACTTGGAAGAATCAGACTTGCGCATAAGGTGGACGGTGACTCCCTCTTTAGACCCGGCGCTACCGACAGGGTAACCTTGCGTAGGCATGTCTGCCACAACTTTAGCCCCAATCTTCAGTTTCACCGGGGATGTTGCACGTTTTTCCATTGCACGCCACTGGCTTCGCTGTGCAGGGGTCAAATCTTCAATGTCCACGAGCAGGTCAGCTTCAGATTCAAAGATAACTTCTTCGCCCTCAAGTTCGGCAATGCAGGAGGCGTTGTGTTTATCGACGTTCACGTTGGTGGTGTATAGGCGGATGGTGGGTTCACCTTCGGTTGCCTTGTCACGTTCCTTCGCCTCGTCCACGCTGATGGAGCGTGATTGAAGCAGACGCATATCTTCCTCGGTGAGAGCGTTCTGAGACATATGCTGAATGACCTGACTGAGCTTCGGGTCAGTCGCTCGGTGTGATTTGGTCAAGAAGCAGTAGTGGAAGTTCGACTGCTCCCAAGCGGGGGTATCGAAAGCAAACTTATCGTGGTGCTCCTGCCCATTGAGCTCTCGGTCTGCGACAGGGGGAAGCTGGTTGAAGTCGCCCACGGCAATAATCTGCACGCCACCCCACGGCTTGTTGTTCTTGCGAATCTTGCGGAGGTGTTCTTCCATCTCTTGCCAGAGCTGACCATAGACCATCGAGACCTCGTCAATGATGAGGGCCTTGATGTTGAGAAGTTCAGGGTTATTGTTGAACTTGTAGGAGAGTTTGCCAGTCTTGCGGTCTGTCTTTTTCTGGTAGTCGATTCGGAATACCTTATGGATGGTCTCACCATTGATATTTTTTGCCGCCGCACCGGTGGGTGCACAGACTGCGTAGGAGATTTGGTGTGCTTCCAGCAGGCGGCACGCCAAATGGACTACCGCAGATTTACCTGTTCCTGGTCCACCTGCAAGGAAAATGTTCTCCCCTACCAAGATGCGAGCCAGCGCCTCAAACTGACTTGTCCCTTCAGTGCTACCAGCCGCTTCCTCCGCATTCGCGTAACTGAGGTACTTATCGTCCATGATGCGGTCAATAGCCTCAACGAAATCCATCTCCTCTGCATCAGCAAGGATGGGGCGAACCTCAACGGTCGGCTTCACGGCAGTAGCACTTTCCATAAACTCTCCTCAATCGTGGTGGGGTCTGGAAAGAATATAGCGTGATTACTGAATAGCGCTAAGTTTCAGACAAAGGCGCAGTAACGATTCATTGCTCCGCTCTCGGAACGGGTCACTGAGCCAATCCGCCAAGGTGTCTTCCATGCGGAGAGCATTTTCCAACCCCACTTTGCGGGCTTGATGGTAGGCTTTTCGGGTAGCCCATTTATTACCACCTACCGTAAGAGCCACCTTATCTAAGGTAATCCAACGGTCAGCGGTTTGCAGGGCGGCAATTTTGCGGAGCTCAGCAATCTTTGTTTTCAAGATGCCGATGGTGAAGCTTTCGCCACCTGTTGCTCTTCGGATAGTGTCGTTAATGTTGAGATAATCCTGGTCGATGATGTGGTCGAGAATCCCCCAAGGAGCTTTCTTACCGACTTCTCCAGCTAGGTAAGGTGCAATATCTTCAAGAGAAAGCCTCTGCACCTCATGTTTATCAAGGGTTCGAGCGTAACGGAGCAGGGGGATGATGCGTTCAAATTCGTCGCCCGCATAACCTGCCGCTAGAGTGACGGCGGCACGGGGTAGACCAGCGTTCTCCAGCTCTTTGACCGTGCGGTTTTTCGAGGGCATAGGGGTGACGGTCTCAACACCCAGAGCTGAGAAGTTCTTGACAAGTGCCTTGACTTGGTTAGACGGCAAACCCGTAGTAATGATGAGCTTGAGCCACAGGTTTTCCTTGCCAGTGAGGTCACTCAACGTCTCATAGGCGAGGGTGAGCTCTTTCTTGGTCTTCGTATGCAGGATGTAAAGCCTCGGAATCCGAAGCAGGTTCTGTGCCGCCGCCTCGGACACGTCTTTGACGTAAATCGGGTCAATATCGTACTGGTCGGTAATGCCCTGCACCAGATAATGCATGAATGCAGTCTGCGGCTCGACAATAAGGGTGGTGTCAGGTAGTGGCATCCTAAGCACGGTCCTTCACTAGCGGATTGGCAGAATGAGCTTTAACGTTCAAAGTGGGGATTGTGAAGTTCTTTGATTCTGGTTGCTCTGCAAGGCAAAGCATCGCAAGAGAATCAAAAGAATGCCCCTGATTATCCCCCATGACAAAGACTTCACCCGACTGAAGAGTGTACGTGTAATCGGCGGAAGTCTTGCAGTTAGGGTTTAGACCCGTTTTTTGTACCCCGTTGATGTGCAGTGCACCTGCAACGACGCTCACAGAGTCTCCTTCTGTAGCCACCACCCTCTTCACGACGGTGCCGCTAGTCCCTCCCGCATACTGCCAGCTCAAGGGCATGTCTACCACAGCAATCTCACCGCGTGCCACCTTGGAAGCCTCTTTAGGGAATCGAAGAATCTGCCCATCATGCAGGGACGGCTCCATTGAATCGCCAACCACCTTGTACTGGGTCTCAGTGGATACGCCTGCGGAGGTAAGAGCCCTATCTATCAGGGTTGGGTCATTCGCAAGTGCGAATCCGCCTGCCGCAACCGACCCCACAAGAACCGCCGCGCCACAGGCTCGGCGAACGGCTTTCCAGGGGGTTACTTTGACAGTAGCTGTCTTTGCGGAGGTGCCAGTAGTGGACTGAGGTACAGCAGGGCTAGGGTCCCCCCGGAGGGCATTCATGAGATGCGCATTAGACATGGCTGGTGGAGTGCTCCTTATTTCTTGGTACTAGCACGGTAGTGCGTGTTCATTGCGGCTCGACCTTGCCCGTAGATTCCTTCAGTGGTCTTGAGAATTGCAAGCTCTGCTGTGAGGAGGGATTTGTAGACACTGATGCGGGTGGTTAGCTCGCTAACTCTTGCGCTGGCAGTGTTGTATGCATGTTGCGCTTGAGAGACTTGTGCCTGAAGGTTTTCACATTTGAGCGCGACCAGGGTTTTGAGAGCATTTTCAGTCAGAGCTCGGCGTGCAGGTTGCCCATTCATCTCGGACGCTTGGTACTGGGCTCGGTACTGTTCTGCTAGGGCTCGGTTTTTCCCTTCTTCGTAGGAATTCTTAGCGGCGAACAGCTTCGCATCTGCCCAGGTCTTTTCTTCGGATGCTCGGGCGTACTCGACTGCAAGTTTTGTGAGCTCATTGGTGAGGGTTACAACGTTGTGGAAATCAAGCTCTTGGGCTTCTTGTTCAAGCTGTTCAATATTGAAGTCGATGGGAGTTTCATCGGTGAGTTCAGTGAGGATTTCATCAGCGGTGCGGGGGTACCCGTATTGGGGTCCGCCATAAGGCAGAGGTTTACCGTATAGGGTTTTCGGGTTTTCGGGGGTGGTTGCCATGTCAGGTGCCTTTCTGCTGATTTCTTGGTCGGGCGTGTAATAATTATATACAGAGTTCGTATCATGATTTATTGAAAGGTGTGCCCATGAGCAAGAAGTTTACTCGACGCGATGCCGTCTCTATTGCAGGTATTGGTGCATTGGCGGCGGGTGGTGCGGCAGTCGGTGCCGGTATCGGACAGTACCTGGACGAGCAGAACAAATCCAAAGCAAAATCTCAAGCCGAGGCGTTCAACAACCCGTCCGAAAGCTCGGTGGCTGAGCTTCGCCAAAAGACAACGAGTATTGCGACCGAGGCGCCCACCCCCAACCCCTCAGCAGGTAGCAGTTCAGTCCCAGCAGATGCGGCAATGAGCAACGAAGCAGACGGGATTGAGAACCTACCGGACGACACAACACCCGGTCTAGGCGAAGAACCGAAGTCGTTGAACTGGAGGGAAATCCCCCCGATGTCTCTACGCATCCCGAGAGTCTGGTTCAACGCCAGAACACAATTCACCGGCATCACCTACAACGCCCAAACTAAATTCTGGGAACTAATCATCCCCGTAACCTACCGAATCGGCGTATTCGACGGCTCCGCACCCCTAACCTCCGACAAAGGCACCACCGTGATGGTCGGACACGTGAACTGGGACAACGGCGCCGCCGCACCCATGAGCGCAATCACCGCCTGCAAACTCGGAGACGACGTGTACACCACCGACCGAGACGGAATACTCACCGAATGGACAGTAACCCAAATCGTCCCCGACGTACCCCAAACCGAACTATCCTCCAGATGGAACCTCGAAGACAAAACCGGTAAACGCCAACTCCTCATGGCAACCTGCCACGGAACCTACAACACCACCACCGACAGATGGAGCTACACCCAGAACTTCGTCGTCATCGCAGAACCCAAACACAAATAACCAACCCCTTACAGGCGTTTCATCAACTATGCGCCCCATTCCATATGATTTTGACTTACATAAAGGGTTGCAAGTGTGCTACTATAGCCATATAGACATTAGGGAATCTCCTTAAAGCACCCCGTTATTTTAGGATGAAATACCCCGAAACCAAGAAGGAGACATACAAATGTACATTGAAGAAGTACAGGGAATTTTGAAGAAGCTAGGCGGCTACCTGAAAGCTGTCGGTATTGAAGCGGGTATTATAGAAATCCGTTACCGGCTCCACGGCAACTATTTCATCAAAATCGTAGACATGGACAAGCCCCAGCTAAAGCAAGCGGCAGACCTCATGTCCAACGACCACAACACGTTTCACCTAGCGCTCGCTCAGCGCCTCGAACACTTTGCAGGTGCTCTAGGCGGCGAGTATGCAGAACGCGCTATCGACGTAATCGACAAGCTTGCAGAGCTTGATAAGTTGCACGCAAGTAAACAGCGCGAGAAAGAGGTAGACCTCAAGAACTCAGCCGCTAAAGCACACAACAGCCTCAAAGCGTTCAGCTCATTCAACCAGTAACCATAACTAAACGCTCCACCCGCTTTCAGAGCGGGACACACCGAAACCAAGAAAGAGACCTTCAGATGTATGAGAAGCGCACCCTGCACGAAGTAGACGGTTACCTGAAAGCCGTTGGGATTACCGCATGTGTCTCATCAATACACTACCCGACTTCTAAGAAGTTCATTAGACTCGTGGACGCGGACAAGCTCAAGCTAAAGCAAGCAACTAGCCTTATGTCTGAGGACTCGGATACGTTCACTCTAGCCGCCGCTAAGCGTCTCAAAGACTTTGCTGGTGAGATGGATGGTGAGTATGCGGAACGAGCCGCCGACGTAATCGCCGCACTTGCAGAACTCAATAAGCTACACGCGCGCATACAGCGCGAGAAAAAGGTGGCAAGGTTCAAGAACGCCGCCGCTAAAGCTTACAATCGTCTCAATGCGTTCAAGTTCAATCTTTAACCTCAATCCGTTCAAATCCGAGGCACAGAGAGGCTAGATACTCAAGGAACCTATCAGCTGACTTGCAGGCGGTCAGCCACCTATGGGATGGGTCAATCACTAACTCTACCCATCTAAAACTCTATCCCAAAAAATCAACCCCAACCACACAAAAATGGGAGCCAGAACAGAAACTCCACTCAAAAGAGTGGAAGAACCTGTCCTGGCTCCCAAAATAGTTGCCAATAACCACATTCACACAACTACGCACAACTCGGGCTAGATGTCTGCCAGACGGCAAACACCACGAGTTATTCGCACCACCAATATATCACACCCACGCCACGCCTAAAGAATCGTCAAACCATCAGCAGACACCAACGTCGGCACATTCGGAGCATACACACCAGTAGCATGCCGCTTATGGACCTTCTGCACATACGACCCAAACCCACGCTGATAATCCTCACGTCTCAACAATGTCTTCTTCAACCCATCCACCGCAAAAAACAACGCCCCACGAATATTTGTCAAAGTCCCCCACGGCTCCAAACTCACACCACCCTCATAAAACAACGGATGCAAAAACGTACTCATCGCCTCATAAGCCAAAGCATCCCTCATCGACAACGAACCATGAACCTGCGGAAAAGGGCACACCTCCGAAGCCGCCGCCCACGACGAATACACCTCAGCCACCGAATGCGCCATAATCGGGTCAGCATCAAACCGCACACCATCCCCCAACCGCAAACACTGACCCTGATACAACGTCCCAAAATACTTCGCATTCAACGCATACGCCGCTTCACGAGCACTCTGAGGACGACCCAAATTCACCCACTCCCCATAACTCAAACCAGCATGCGTCACCAACCGACCATCCACCTCCACAGCCACAAAAAAACGAAACGCCGAATCACTACGCCTCTCATCCGACAACCACCCCTCACGCACAAAATTCACCCCAGACAACGTATCCCGCAAATACTTATCCGCCAAATCCTTCCCCATATTCAAATACAGCATCTCCGTTGAACCCATCAAACACACAAACGGAAACGACGAATACCGAGAACCAGCCCACAACCCATTAAACAACAACGCATTCTCCACTACCGGAGACACATAACGAAAATCATCCCCCACAGAACCACCCACCTCCAAAAACGGAGCCAACCTCAACATCCCACCTAAAAACACCGACCCCTCAACCTCACGCACCAACGGCAAAACACGCCGCTCAAAAACGCCAAACTGCCCCTGCAACCCAGGAACAAACAATAACCGAGAAAACGACGACGCATCCCACCCCAACTCCTCCTCAACCAAACCCCCACCAGCCACACCAAACACCGACCCGCCCGACGAAACACCCTCAACCCCATCCACCGAATCCTCAACCCCCGCCCCCGGCAACGGCAACCCCGGAACCGCAAACCGACGGCGACGACCAGACGGCAAAAAAAACCGCGACCAAGCCCACCCCGGAATGCGTTCCTCCACCACCAACGACCCCCAAGGAATCTCCACCATCTTCCCCGAAAACAACACCGTCATACACTCAATAACATCCGCCGAATAAAAACCCTCACCCCACGTCGCCACCACCACCTTGTACATACGCGGAGAAAAAACATGAACACCCAACTCAGCCGCACGCAAAAACACCGGATGGTCAGGAGAAAGAGGATACGCACCATTAGGAGGCGCCACATGGTACACCTCATCCAACACATCAGGCGACCGCATCGTGCGCTCCGCCTGTGCTCGCTCACTCCATGCACGTTTATCCCCCATTGAAGCACGTACGTGAGTGTATGCTCTCTTCAAGTCTTGGGGATTGTTCAAATCTCCAACTGTCGGGTGGGGCTTAGTCTTCTTCTCTGAAGAATCGGCACTTGCCTGCAAGTTGCTTTTCATGCTCTTACTCATAATCTAAGATTCCTTACCCGCTACCATTTCAGTGATTTGAGAAGCTACCCTCTGCAAGTCTTCCAACGAGCCGCTGTTAGACACTTGAATTTGGAAGTCTTCACTTTTCAAAGATGTCTCTGAGGCATGGGTGTCTTCTGCAAGGTCATGAGCTGGGCGCTCAACCCAAACCGTCAAACCGCCCAGCCGTTCAATTGCCCTCAACTCGTTAGGAAAACGAATCCCGGTGACAGCAACTTTTCCACCAGAACGAAGACTGCTCCGCACCTTACGCTCCATAATTTTCACCCAGGCATCCACATCAATCAAGTCGCGTACTACGTCAGTTCCCAGCCGCTGAAGCATCTGACGTACACCAGGGTTTCGCTTAGCGACTACCCAATCGCCCTTACAATGCTTCTGGAGGAATTTAGAGAAATTCATAGTTACGCCCGATACCTCGACAGGGGGGTCAAGGCGAAGCAACGCATCGTATAGTGGGTCGGACATAGCAATAATTACCCAATCTGAGCCCAGTAAATGCGCAAAAGCATCTTTCCCATGCCCTTTGCGACCACCCACGCCGATAAGACGCCCAGATGCCTGCACAGAGCCAATGAAGGGTGCCGGGGTATCTTCCGGTTGCTTCTCGCTAGAGTAAAGGGTCTTTGCCGCTGAAAGATACTGATTCGTCTCCCGGTAAAGAGCCAGCACATCCTGAACAGCCTCCCCCATATCCAGCGTAGATGAGGGGCGACTTAAAGCAAACGGAAGCCTGCCGTCACCATCCACCACAGCAGAACTCAGAGAGCCCATTTCTGCGACCCCATGCTCCCAGAAAAATTCTTCAATCCCAGGGATGACCTCAGCTACCGCTGTACGTACTTGTCCAGCGTCCCAAGCTACTAGCAGGAAATCTGCGCCTTTATACCCCTCGGTGGCAAAAGAATTTAGAACACTCACGATGTTCTGTCCCTCAGTAGACGTCACCCGTCCATCAATCAAAGAATGGACAACCGGGACGCCTAATGCATCCAAAGAACCACCTGACGCAGGTAGAAAACCAACTAGCCCACGCTCAAAATCAGCATGGGCAAACACCAACACAACCGGGTTAAGTGTATTCAAAATATTCTCCCAAAAATTACCAAAATACCCCACTATCCTACATGCTTCATGAGGCAAAAAGAAGGTGGCGGCAGAACCAAAAAGCTCTCCCGCCACCTCAAATTTGTTGCCTAAAGATTACTCTTCATCCTCAGCGGCATCGCGGCGAGGCTTCCACCAAAGCAACCAACCCAAGACGGCACCCAGGAGCGCAACGCAGGCGCCCAACCCAGCAATAGCCCAAATAGGGGCAGAGTTGGATTCCTCATGACCAGTCTTAGCCTGAATCGGCTTAGCAGGGGCGGAAGGGGTTGCCGTTG
>ERZ773027.8-NODE-8-length-184485-cov-11.894860_pt1 | contig 184485 bp, 202 predicted proteins | sample MGYA00511032_ERZ773027 | MGnify/ENA primary metagenome ERZ773027 (study PRJEB29015, sample SAMEA2738138) | human oral metagenome | biome: human oral; feature: human-associated habitat; material: saliva | place: China | collected 2190 ... | reverse complement strand
TAATTTTTATATATATTAGAATAATTAGATATATTATATAATACAGAGCTTATACCAACATTTGCGCCATTATCAATAAGAGTTTTTAAGTTTCGAATAACAGAATTATATTCTTCTAAGCTATTAAATCGCTTAGTGTTATCTTCATAATCAAATCCATCAAGAGATAATAATATCTCATCAATGTTATTAGCTATAAAAGATATATCCTCATCAGAATAATCTTTAAAGACACCATTGGTATAAAGTCTATAAGAAAACTTTTTGTCAGAATATTTATTACCAATAAGCTTTATAGTATCAAATATTAAATCTTTATGCAGCGTAGGTTCGCCACCATAAAACTCTACAACATTTTTATTAGTAGAGTAGGTACTAATAAAATCATCTATTTTATTTAAATCTAAAAACGGACTCATATTTTTAGACTGTACACAGCAGTATGTACAATCCAAATCACAATGGTTACTAAATACAATAGGTAATAACATTAAAAGTCCTAAAAGAAAAGCCCGCCATAAGGCAGGCTATTATATTATTTTGAACAAGCTTCGGCAAGTCGTTTTTTAAAAGTCTCAACTCCAGATTTATTTTCATCAAATAAAACAAATGGATGAGTAACTATTGGCTTAATTTCTTGATTCATATTTGCAACATAATCTCTAATAACAGCATAATAAACATCTGTTTCATAGTCAAATACAAATTGGTATTTTAAATCTATAAAATCAGATTCTTCTATCCCATTCCAAAGATCATATGTAGCGATAAGAGAATTAACAATAGCGTTAACTGTAGAAGAAATATTATTTACATCATCTTTCGTTCTACTTACTAATTTAGAAAAACTTCTTGGGACGTAGTACATCTCTACAAGTCCTAAACCAAAACGTAATAAGCTAATGCAATTTATAAATTCCTTAGAATTTTTATCTACAGTTTCACTTTGAGATATTTGCTCTATTGCCCAATTAAATAGATCTTTAATAGAGACATATATATCCATATCAAAATCTAGATCTTCTAAGTCATTGGCAAGAAAAAACAATCTTTCACAAAGTAACGTATCGTCTTTATCTCTTTGCCATTCATTTTTTAAAAAATCACCAAGACGTTCTTTATTAGGATCATTTACGACAAAATTGTCGAAATCATAAAAAGAAAATTTGCTAGCCATTAACAGCTCCCAATAGAGTCTGTATAACCATGAGTATGCTCAGATAAAGCTTCTAAAAATGTACGCATATCATTAATATCATTAATTCTAATATCATCATTAGTAGATACACGTTTAACAGATCCAGCACCATCAGTTCTCATAAGAGAACTACTCCCAGTAGTCCATTGAGGAATACTGAATCCAACAGGTTTACTTGTTTCAGGCATTTTATTCCCTTCTAAAAAGAATTTATTATTCTATGGGATATATCTATCCACTTATATAACTTATATGATAAGCCACTTAATTAAAAGTGGCTATACCTAAAAGTATTTATTTACAATTCTTTATTATTCCATTCTTTCAATGGATAACCAGGAATTTCTACAAGGGGATATTTAGCACGACCACGATTTAAATATCTAGAAAATAACAGACCATAAGGAATAGGATCAATAGCAGTCAGTCCTAGTGCAAAGGATAATAAACTTCCGGCAGCACTTCCTCGCCCAGGTCCAGTCATAATATCATTATTCTTAGCATATTCAATAATATCTTGAAGTACAAGGGGATAAGAACTAAAACCCATTTTTTCGTAGAGACTCAATTCTTCTTCGAGTCTATCTTTATAAAGCTTTTTCTTGTCATCTTCAAAATCTTTTGTATAAATATCATACCATGCATATGCACGATCTCTTAAAACTTTATCTGGATCATCAAATGGTTCTGGATATACCATTCTATCGCTATTAGGTAATTCTACATTACACATTTCGGCAATTTTATTAGTATTCTTAAATGCCTCTAAATCTTCAGGATTAGAATAGTATTCCTCAACAAGAACATGATAAGGTTTAACATAATACTGAGATGGCTGATAAAACATAGAATTATTATCCACATCAGAATCATCTTTTTCAGTATCTGTTAGATCAACATCTTTAACAGCCTTATTTAACTGTCCGCCAGTATTAAGCATAACAAGTTTCATATGAGAATCAGATTCCCAAGGATAAACATAATGACTATCACAAGTAATAATCATTGGTATATCATGCTTTTTAGACAGCGCTGTTAAATTCTTATTAGCTAAATCTTGCTCTTTTAATCCAGTATAAGTCTTTTCAAGATAAAAACGGTCTTTAAATATATCTTTTAATATTAAAACAATTTGTTCAGCTTCTTCTTCTTTACCATCAAGATAAAGCTGATTTATAGGCCCACCAAGACATGCACTAGTACATATAATCCCCTCATTATTTTCTCTTAATAAATCAAGATCAAATCTAGGTTTATAATACTTATATCTTGTCCATGCAATAGATGTGATTTTCATTAGGTTTTTATACCCAACGTTATTCATAGCAATAAGAAGGATATGGTAATTAGCTTTATATCCTTCTATTTTTTCTTTTCTTGAGCCGCTATGAAGAGTCATGTATCCTTCATTTGCAAATATAGGTTTAATACCATATTTTTTACAAATTTTTTCTTGGTCTTTATGCCCCATCATATTGCCGTGCTCAGAAAGACACAATCCTTTAAATCCAAGAGCTTTTGCTCTTTCACAGTAATCTTGTAATTTCCCATAACCATCTAGTGGGCTAAACACACTATGCGCATGAAGATTAGTATACATACCAAAATCTTCAGGCTTAATATCTCCATTAGGATTATCAGGAGTAGATACAAAACTCATATCAATCTCTTTAATTTACTTAAAAATATTTTCAAATTTTTTAATATCAATATCTTTATAATCTTTATTATAAATAAATTCGATATCTTCCGACACTATACACTTAATGCCTAAATCTTCTAGTGCCCAAAGAAACCATGCTTTTGCACGGATCTCATTATACATAGATTGCTCTTTAGGCTTCCACATAGCATACGGCAAAGGCCATATTTTCTTAATTAATCTAATAGATCTACTTTCATTAAAATTAGACTTATTATTTACAACCAACATATAACATCTATATACGTTAAATTTGTCAAAAGTAGACATTTCATTAATTTGTGATCTAAAAGATTCATCTTCTTCATAATGTCTTTTAAACTTATCCAATTCTTTTTTGGCTTCATTTAAAATTACTTTATCTTCTTTATAAACAAGTACATAGTAAATCGAAAGTAAAAGCAATAAAGGTAACATAAATATAAGCATTACAAATATTGCTATTAAATAAAGAATAGATCTTAATTTATCTATTAATATAATCCATCTAAATTAGGAGGGTAATAATTTGGCCCCTTGATAACTTTACCAAATTCATCTTTTACAGCTTTGCCATCAACTAATTTTGACATATTAGAGCCATGAACAATATTAAATGATTCTTCTAAATCAAAACCAAATGTATTTGCAGCACCAATATTTACATATTCAATATCCGTAATAGCATCTAAAACTTCTTTCATATTTACATCTTTAGGATTAAAATCCTGATGTTTAGATGCAAGTTCTAAAGCGGACATTGCGGCTTTTAAGCTTACAAAAACCATTTTAGTATAAGGAAGTTTTCTACTTTCACCATTAAATAGTGCTTCAATAAATTCTGTAACTTCCTCAAGAGTAAGTTTAGCTCTTAAATAAACAGCCTCTTTCGACGGAACTTTAGGAGTATAATTTACCTCTTGTTCACAAGCTTCCATAAATTCTCTTATTGAATCTTGAGCGTTTTTTATTTTTTCCATGTTATAGAAAACCCTTTTAATTTAGAATCTTGTTCTTTAACTTTTACATTAAAACCATTTAATTCTAACAATTTTATACAAATTCTGACATCATGTTCTGTATAATTCTCATTCATTTCGAAGGAATAACCATCATACAAATTAGACCCAGAAATATCAAAGCTATGATAACCATTAAATACTTGTCCTAATGTCCCAATAAAAAGAGAGACCGCATCCTTATGGGCGCGGTCATAAATAATATCAGAGAATTTACTCATCTAATACTTCACTTTCAGAAGCTTCTTTTACATCTTCATCGGACATTTGATCAAAAATTGAGTCTTTATTTTTATTAACAATATGTCTCAATTCTTCTAGATGCTCTGGGTGTTCTTTATAATAAACACAACATCCATTTTCGCCCTGACATTTGATATACTCATCTTTATCATTTTTAACAGGGATAGTAAACCATGCGCCAGCCCTAGTGATAATACCAGCTTTAACAGCTGTAGAAACTAATTCTTCAACAGCATTAAATCCTACACCAAAATAAAGATTACTTTCAGCAACACCAAATGGATTCCCAACTTTATTTTTAACAACAGAAAATTCTACTCTTTGACCAATATAATTATCATTTAACCCTTTTATTCGCATAGATGGAGTAGAGTTAATTTTAACACGTGTGCTTGAGTAAAATGGAATTGCTCTTCCCAATTTGTTATCGCAAAGTTTTTTATCTTTGCTTCTACATCATTACAATGTAGTTCAGCATATTTTTTTACCATATCTAAAAAAGACTTAGGTATAGCGGCCTCGTGGAAGCATTATATTCTATTTATTAGTTTCAGCTTCTATGCGTTGCCCCTGACTGGGCCGTTAGGGCCAGCCTTCGGTTCGAGTTGTCCTATCTAAGAGGGAGGATTTTCTCGCTTAATTCCGCTATCGTGATTCATAATATTTCTACTATGAACGGCAGAATAAATCATACTTAAGTAGTTGATTTATATAAATTACCAGGAGTTACCGATCCGCCCCAAAGGTCCATCTTATCCCTTATTTGATTAACAAATATAAGAGTTGTATTAGACCGTTTAAGAGGTTTCAGCAATTGAGGAATAGACTTAGACAAGAATCTAGCTTTTTCAGCCATAGTTTCTTGTGTAAAATCTCCACTCATTTCACGTTTAGTTTGTATAGCCGGAACACTATCCAAAATGATTAAACTAAATGCACCAGTTTTAATAGCATTATTTATAATATCAAATGCTTCTTCAGCAGAGTTAACTTGAGTAAATAAAATTCTCTCATCATTTTCCATATCAAGTCCAAGTAACTTCATATATCTAAAGTTTTGAGCTTGCTCTGCATCAATATACAATATAAATTTATCAGGATGCTTTTTAAGTGCATTAGCACAAGTCATAGTAACAATAGAAGATTTACCACTACCAGACTGTCCATGAATTTCATGAACTCTACCTTCTGCCCATCCACCATTACCAATAAGCGCATCCAATATTGCACTACCAGTAGGGATGCCTTCAAGATTCATATCATAATCAGTTATAAATACTTGATCGCCATCACCATACTTTTTATTCATACTTCTTTTTAATATTTCTATTGCCGCTCTATTATCTTTTGATATTTCAGTAGCAACACCAGAAGATACTTCTTTATCTTCTTTTACATCTTTTGCAACTCTTGCCATATTTAATTCCTATTATTATTGGTATTGGAATTGATATTTATTTTCTATAGCAATTATATATCCAAGACTATTTAGTCTTGAATCATAAAATTTTATTTTCTCTTTTTGAGATTCCCAAAAATTCAAAAAGATTTCTGCTATATTCATAGCAATATATTCTTTATTACATCTAAAGCTGGCTAATTGATTTATTGTGTCATTACCAGGAATTCTTTTACCAGCATTAGAATCTTGGAATTCTTGAATAACTTCATTTCTTTTTAAAGCGAGATTTCTTTCATAATGCATCTCACATGATTTAAAAGATGATTTGGCATAAGAATAATTATTTATTATTAATCTACATATTCTTAAGAATTCAATATTAGAGGTTTTCAGCTCATCAAGACCATCTGTTTCATTAATTGGTGGGAGCTCTAATAAACTTTCCCATTCTACTAAACTCTTGCCTCTAAATTTGGCATGAGCCATAAAATCAGATGTAACACTATCATAATCCGGATATCCTTCTAGTGCTGTATCTGCTATAGAATCAGTCATTTTTAAACCTTTCAGATAGCTTAATTAACACATGAGATTGCAATAACAACTGCAATCCTATATTTTCAGGATATTCATTACAATGCCTTTCAATACTCCAAGCATCATCAGGATTAAGATTAGATAAATCTGGATCTTTCTGAGTAAATTGTAAAGCAAATAATCTTACAATATTACCAATCATAATTAAAAACTCTTCATTAGTTGGATAATCTTTTTCCAACACTTCAGAATAAGCCTTAATAAGATTTTTAACTTTTACTTTGTTCATTATTATTCTTTTCAAATAAAAGTCCATAAGCAACGGCAATTGCTACAGCATCTGATTCATCATAATTATTAAAATCAATAGAATCAAAATCTTCAATATATTTAGATAAAGAATCTCTTACTTCTTCTTTTGTAGCTCTACCGCTTCCAGCAACAATCTTTTTAACAGATTGAGGTGCCAATACATCGAATGATTTTTTAAGATTATTGACTATTTGAAATCTATATAATCCACCAAGTTCGCCCAAGTCAGCTATCTTACCTGGAGATCCATAACTATAATTTTCAAGAACAAAAAAGGATATCTCTTTAGCAGCAGAAAAGTTCTCAGTATAAAATTTAAATACTTGATAATTTTCTAACTTTCTATCGAATCCTTTTGAATGTCTAGATGGACTAATAGTTTTCTTATCAATAAGCTTAAATTTGCTGTCGCCAAGATATTCGACGACAGCAATACCAGTCGATGATATAGATATATCTACACCAGCAAAATAGGCCATATTATTTATGACCCATAAAATAATTCTCTAGTGCAGCATCTAATACACTACGAGTATCACCAGCAGATGTAATATCTTTAATCATTTGTGCTTTAACAACATCGATAGCACCAAGAGCCTTGTAAACATCCATATTAGTATTATAAACAAGAGCTCCTTGAGAATTAAATCTAATATCAAAATACTCTACATTGCTTATTACTTCACTTTTATCTGGAGAATCTGACTCTGTGATGCTTTTTGGAGCATCTTTATATTCAGCAGATACAACATCCAACATACCTAAATTATTAGGTGGTGTAGTAGAAAGATCAGGAGAACTTTCCCCACTTGTAGCAATTACTTCACTGTCATTAACAGAAGTTAAATTTTCCATTATCAATCCTTAATCCAGAAATCAATTTTATCTGAACCATAAATTAAAGCCATTTTTACTATATTGCACATATCCTTATACGACAAATGTGCACCAGGAATTTTGTCATCAATAACATTTCCGGGGTAAATATTAAGAATTTTTCCTTCACTATTAGTAAGTGATATTCTGTTAGTCAACTTAAGAGATTTACCAAGTCCAGGATCAGAAAGTTTTATTTCTTCTAAAACTTTATTAAGAAGATCTTCTACATTTATTGATACTAATTCTTCTGAATTTGTTATTACCTGGTCTTGTTTTTTAGAACCTAACTCTTTTTCTAGCGGATCTTCAACTAATCCAAAAGCTCCATCATCATGAATCTTAGGTTCAGATTTTGCAACATTATCATTAGATTTTAAAAGTTCGAGATTCTTTTTAAAATCTTGGAGTAATTCCCAAAGTTGCATTTTATCATCGCTAACAGCAATGCTGGACGCATATTCTTTAATAGATCCAGTAAGGCCATATAATAAAACGCCTCTTTCTTTATCTACTATTGCGCCATTTAAAAGATCTTTAGCTTTATAAATCTTAGCGTCAATAAATTTACGAGCAATTACACCAAATAAACTATTAAAACATATAAATAAATTTTTATCAGATATGTCAATATCTGTCGATGACACATCTAAAACCTTTATAAAGCTTTCAGAAACATCAATAAAAGATAAAACCTTCTTAATATCTTCTATATCAGTATTAGAAACTTTATCAGCTACAATATAAACATTTTTCATTAATTGGCACCTATACTATTTTCAATAGTTTCAAATAGATTTATAAACTCTAAAGCAATTTTATCGCCATAAAAAATAGTTTTTAAATCAGAATAATATGATTTATCATTTATAGAATCAGAAAACACATCAAGCGGGAAAGAAATTATACTAGTATTTCTAAGATTAACTTTTGCAAATAATCTTCTATCGCCAAACTCATTATTATTTGCATAACTATAATTAAATAAAAAGTCTTTATATAATATATAATATATTAAAGTAAGTCTTAATTCAGGAATACTAACTCTTTCCAATATATTTCTATTAGGAATAAATGCTCCGCCAATACTTTCATATTTTCTAATTGATATAGATTTCATAAATAAATCTGCAGAATCTTTTTCATGATATATACGTATAATTGAATTAAGATATTCAGATTTTGAAACTTTTGAATTTTTAGATATGCTGTAAAACAATTCTCTGAAATCTTTTACTACAGATTTATCAAAATATTTATCAAAAACATTTATTAATCTATTGTCATTTAATTTAACATTCATACCATGATGGATAACGAAATCTTTGGTCCCATTATTATTAATACAATAAGATAAAAATCCTTTTGTTTTAGGGTCATAATTAAAATCCAAAGAATTAGAAATTAAATCAATCATTTCTTTACGTTTTGCAGATCCTATATGAACAGTAGATTCAGAGGTCTTTCCAGGAGCAGGCACTACCAATCCCAAAATAGAAGCGTCTTCATGTCTTCTAAAAATCTTAGTCTTACTATAATTAAGATAAAGCCCATATTGATTAACAAGCTCATCTACTTTCTTAGCAATAGAAAAATCTATTTTATTTTCAGCAGACGTGTTTGATGTATAAATAGTAATATCGTCAGCATATCTAATAAAATTATATTTAACATCCGTAGAAAGATCTTTTAGTAAACTTTTAAGTTTTATATCAAAATCTAATAAAAATATATTGCTTAATACAGGACTATAAGAAGCCCCAGTAGGCAATTTATTATTATGCATTAAAAAAGATAGTGTTCTATAAAAGAATTGAAGAAAATATTCTCTTTTATCTGGCATACTTGACTCTCTTAATGTAATAAATGAACCACTATCATTTACTTTATAAGACCTCGATACATTATTACTACCAGAAGTAAAGAATTTATATAACCTACCCATCATTTTAATATCTTTATATGGCTTAATTCTTCTAGAAAAAGTAAAAATACTTCTTATATTAAGCTTATTAAGATATATGCTATACTCATTAAATTTAAAAGATTTTGGACAACTTACTAAATCTTCAGGCTCCTTAAACGAATTTTTTACAGCAGAAACATCTAAAGGCTTATTAAATACATACTCTAAATATTCATATTTTTTACCAGAAATAGAATCAAATAAAATATTTACAACATCATTATCAAAAAATTTTTTCATATCAACATTGTTAAAAAATTTAGCAATGTCCATATTAATAACTTCAGAGCGTTTATTTTGTAAAGTTTGCATTATTGACGCAATAGAAATATTTCTTCTAAACCCTACAATATTGTGATATAATCCCAAATTTAAAATAGCTTTATCATATTCTTGTTCAAATATAAGAGTGTAAAGACGATGGAAATATTTTATATTATTTATATCTTCTGTAGACAAAAGAGTATTTATAGTGGTGATTTTTCTACCTTTTCTATTTGTATAGTTCCTAAACAAAATTGTATCAGCAAAATCAGAAAGAAATTCAGATACAATAGAGTAAGATTTTAATAATTCATCTCTTCCGCCAAAGTCGGGGAAATACATTTCCCGAAATTTATTTTTATTTACGCATTGGTTTAAAATACCAATAGATTTAGTAACACTATCTTTACTATTCTTGATATAACATTTTTGACCTAAGTCTTTGTTAATGGCAGATTCACCTTTGATAATTTGATCTAAAATTAGGGAACACTTATTAGCATATCCAGATGTAACAACAATAAGTGAATACCAAAATCTATTATCTGTAATATATCTATACATATTATTTTTCTTATAATAAAAATGCCTGCACTCAATTAAGAGTACAGGCTAATTGAAATTAAATATATTGTGCCACTTTTAATACACAGTATACTGTATAAAATAATGCGCCATAAGAGCAATTATAATAATCATATTTTGATGAATCATTTCCATAATATGAAGATGTAATATTATCAGAATATCCTGTTCTATATGCAACAGAAGGTAAACATATATTAAGAAGATGATTTCTTACTTCTTCAGAAATTTTTGTAGTAACAAAATTGCTAATAGTATTACCAAAATATAACTCTGAGTTAGGATCATTAGTCATAAGTCTAACAATAGTACTAAGAGAAGAAGGATCACTTTTATTAACAGCTTTTTCAAACAATTTAAATGTTTCTTTTATATCATCTTCGCTTAAAACTTCTTTAAGTTTAATAGCACTTTCGATACATGAAAGAATATGCTCATTATAGACTTTAAGCTCAGTAGTTACAAGAACTGGAGATATTGCACTAAAACGAATTTCCTGAGGCAACGGGCTAGTAAATCTATTTTTAGTAATATTATCAATCAACGTAACAAAATAAGAATGGCCTACAGTTGCAGCCATATCATTTGCTACCAAAAATTGATCTTGAAATTCTTCAGAAACATCAGCCTCTGCACAAGAGAAAACAACTACATCTTCATCAGAAGTAATAATGGCCTCATGATACTCTGCAAAAGAATCTTGAAGAATTAATGGTACATTTTTAGGATAATTAGAATATGTTTCATTAATACGAGACATATTATAATATGACGCAAAAAGTTGACCATGAGTTTGCTCATTACCAATGTCAATAACTACATATGGAGAATTAGATGCTCTAATATATTTATGCAATTCACGACGTTCAACGTCATTGTCTACAAGATTGAAAATAATATTTAGCGAATTTAGTTTAGAAAGTGTACTTCCTAAAACATCATTAAAAGAAATAAAAGCTTCAGGGTGCTCTTTTTTAGAAGGATCTATCGTAAGATACTTATCATAAAATACACATTGTGTACCTTCAACAAGTGTTGATCCATAACGCATAGCCATTACTTCGGCCTTATTTTTACCAATATCATTCTCAATGAAGTTCTGCCTTACAAGATTCTTGGTCTCGATAGTGTCGAAATCCACAAGATTTAAACAAAATTTATCTTTTGTGATAATATCTTTACGAATCATATCATTGATTGTCTTAGCAAGTTTAGGCATTAACCATGATCCAGTACCGCCACATCCAATAACGGTAATGGCACCTACCTTAATAATATTATCAGAACTTAAATTAAATTTTTCAAAATCTTTAACAGAAAAAAGATATTGTAAACCGCCTTTCAAAAAGGCCTTCTTACCAATCTCTTCAGCTTTTTTATTCAAAAAATCTGTACGTTGACGTTGTTCATCACTAATAATGTTATAAACGTTAGATGAATTATCTTTAACTTCTCTATAAATACTCATTCAAAATCCAATATAAAATATTAGAAAAAATGGGGCACAAGGCCCCAACTTAAAATTAAGGAATGTTTTTAAAAGGCTTTTTAGTTAATGTATTTTCATAAATACTATAACGAACTGCCTCTAAATCTTTTACAAAATCATCAATGTTTGAATCTACTGATGTTCCATTTTTAAGCATGTACGCATGAATACCATGCAGTATTCCATTAAATATTGTAACGCTTATATCTTCTTCTTTGCTATGACTTACGATTGTATCCAAAAATGACTGAACGAGGCAGCAATTCGCGTCGTATTCTCCGCATTTATTTTTAAGAATATCTACTATTACTGACTCAGCTTTATAAATCTCTTGGATTTCTTCAGTAGTAAATCCATCAGAATTACCACAATATTCCTCAAAGATACCATCATAGTCAAGAGGATCGGCATAATCCCATATATTAAGATGAGCAGGACGCTGAAAAACATTTGATCCGCTATTATGGCCGTATCCAGTATTTGTAGACATTACAGAATTATAAATAGAGGAATAATCTTCATCGTCAAAGTCATAATCATAAGGACCATAATGAATACCAGGTTTCCATCCTTCATTATTAAAGTGATGATTCCCACCTTTTTTAACGTTAGAATTGCTACCAGTTTTACCATAAGAATATCCAGTATGATAACTAGGATACTTAGGAGGAGTATGGACAATAGCAGTTACTTTAGAATATTCACTTTCTGGAATAGAAACAGTTCCAATAAGTGGATCTTCTAAATCAAAAATATCTGATAATTGAAGCGGAAATTCATATTTATCATAAACACAACGCTGCACTGTAGTGTTAGTATAAGTACCATCAGGATTAATTTTTAATCCGCCAAATACAAATGAATAAATACCATTATGCTTAGCTTCATCAGCCTTATCAGTTCCACTATAGAATGCACCCATAGTATGATGAGAATGGCTTGTTACAACAAGAATCTTATTAGGATCATCATAAAATGGTCCAGTTTTATCAAATGAAATACTGGCTGAAGCTACACGTTGTACAGGAACTTCAATAAAAAATTCTTTTAACTCTTTGTCCCACCAGATCTGAGCCATTACCTCATTTTTATTAGAAGCATAAATGGTTTTATAAAAATCACAAATAGCTTTATAAAATCGACCAGGAATTTTGGGGAAATCTGGATTAAGAGTAAAAGTAACTTTGCCCTCAGGCAAATGTAATAACTTATTACTAAAATCATCCTTACGGATAAAAAAGTCGCCAATAGGCGAAGAGAATACACGATATATACCATCTTGCATTACAGAGATGTCGCCACGATTCTTACCTACTTCACCAATAAGAACGTTTGGTTTATCAATACCAGTAATAAGAGACGATAAAGAAGCCAGACTCATAACTTGAGCTGGAGCAGCATTCGTAGCTACATTTGAAACAGTGGCAGCGTTATTGCCGCCACTAGTAGTAATATTAGATACTGTCATATTTTATACTCTACAGTTAAGAGAAATAAAAGCCTCTAAATTATCTGCAAGAACACCATTCAGATAATTAGAAACATTAAATTTAATATCGGGATTGAAACGCATTAATGTGCAAAGTCTCACAAACTTATTAAACCCTGATGCTTTTTCAAACATGTCTTCAGTCATGCCATTTTTTAATGCAGAAGATTTCAATTCTGTAAAATCTGCTCTGACATCACAGTCTCCGCCCAAATCGCAATTAAATTTACTTGCCCAATACAAATCAGGTATTGTTTCAATATTAAATAAATCCATACCTGTACATACAGATTCTACCATATTGAAATTATCTCCCCAACAAATACCAGGAGAAAATGTAGAACTATAATTATGCATTGGAAATTTAAAAATTTTTGTATTCTTGGTTAAACGCTTATCATCATAAGAGCCAATAATCGTTTTTACCAACCGGTTATTTCTAAATTTTAAAGCGTAAACAGTATTAGGAATGCGAATAGGAATAGTTTCTCTAGAATAAGCAGATACAAGATCAAGATTTCTTCCAGGCTTATTTAAAACAATAACAGTATGTGGACCATTTTTCCAATATTTAATAACAGAAGCAGGCATAAGAGGAGTTTCCTCTACGCTAGTTGAATCTGTGAAAGCGGTTATAAAATCTTTAAGTTGAACAATCTTAGTTGATTTTTTACCATCTTCATCGATAACAAGATTTACAAGCTCATTATCTACAATTTTAAAAGTTACATTATCTAACTTCATCTATAATTTCCTTTACTCTACTTTTAATAATAGAGGTAAGTTTATCTGGATTAAGATAATTTTTACGTTCAATTATAATATTGTCATAAAAATTAGATACTCTAGATACAGCAATTTGAACATCTTCATTTTTATTTACAATAAAAAATTTAGGTGCTTCATTCTCTGTAAATGCAAGCAATGAAGTATCGTAAAATTTATTATCCCATGAAAGATTTGCCGGAGATTCCCCACTAGAAGAAACAAATTGTCTATTTTTATATTGACCAAAATTTCCACGAGCAATATAGAAATTTTTACAAGAAATATTATTAACAAAATTGTTATAATATCTCAATGAACATTCTGCATAAAAATCTTTAGAAGTTTTATCTAGCATACCATAATTCAAAGCAGTTACTGCTAATGTAAAAAGCTTTTGAAGTAATGGGGACTCAGAATATTCTCTAGGAAAATCACTTTCATAATAGTCAAGTTTACTATTCCTAATAAGATTTTTATATCCAACACCCATTTTAGGAGAAGGATTTTGGAATCCATAATACGAATAATCGATCTTACGGCATTTCATATCTGATGTATTTAAAACAAGATCATGATTAAAACTTTCATGAATATGATACCCGAAATTAGGATCAGAATAGGGAATCTCTCCAGAATTTCTTATGGCATAATCAAGATTCATTTCATTTAAACTATCAAAATTATAACGCGGAATACTAGATCCATTAATTAATAATCCAGTCTCATTTTTGATATATCTAAAATTCTCTACATCAAAAAACAGCTTAAGCTTAGGAATATCCATATCTTTATAATTGTCAATTATAAAATTGTGTGCATAGATAAGCTCTAAAACTTTTTTGGCATCATTTTTATCAATTCCAACCTCGATATTAGACATATTAGAATACACATAAAGCATATGCTGAAACCACTCTAAAAATGAATCGCCACCAATAGCATTATACCAAATATCAAATCCATCTAATGTTATTTTACCTCGATGTGTATTTGACTTTTTAGCTTTTTTAATCGCATTAAATTCTTTAGAACCCATATTCTGAATCCCAAAGAACATAGGGTAATTCACAAATAGAAAAAATTTATATGCAGATTTAGCATAAGAATCTAAATCTTCAATAGTTCTAGGAAAAGTACTAATGCCAATGTTCCCGTCAACATTGATGGTAACATTATCAATATTAACACCTATACTTTTATTAAATGATACTAAATTTTTAGAACTAGAATTAACTTCTTCTTCAAAAGCAAGTTTAATTAAGTTGCCCAATTGGGATTTATATGTTCTAGTAAAATTATTAGGATCGCCAGAATATTTAAATGTTTTAGATACACCAAAATCTTCAAAAGAATATTTTAATGAATTTAAAGCACCTTTATAAATTATATGTTCATTCATTATTTAAACCCATTAAAAATAAGTGATAATCTGAACTTGAGGTAATAAACGAATATTTTTAATTGAAGTTCTCATAGGCTTTCTATTATGAATCAGTAAATCTTTTTTATATTTTTCAATTCGTTCTTCAATATCAGATTCAGCAAAAGCAATTACTTCCTCTCTAGAGAGAAAAGAACTACTACGAGCTTCTTCAAGTTTCTTCAAAATAGGAGATTCTTTAAACTCTTCAAAATCTTGAGCAGAATCAAAAATATATTTAACTCTATCTTCCATAGTTTCAAATATAATTTTCTCTTTTTTATCTTCTTCTTTTTCTTTCACTTTAGATTTATCATCAATAAGGGAAGATCTAAGAAGAGATAAAACTCTATTAGAAGACTCACTAACAGATTGTTCAGCCGGCATAATATCCTCCAGACCATCGTTTACATCACAAAGACTACAAATAACCAAATTTATAATACCTGATTCGAAATCACATCTGTATTCGAGGTTAATTTCAGCTGCACATTCATCAAAATATTCTACAAAATGTTCACATTCTTCTTCTGTAAATAATTCATTAGCAGGCTTATCTAACTCAGTTAAATAATCTGTTACTATTGATAATACTCGTTCTGAAATATATGGTACATCTTCTGTTTTAACAACTCTTAAAAAATAATTAGAATCAGCATATTCACTATCATCATATTCTACTAAAGAAGAAATATATAAAGTAGCTCTGCCAGCATGAATATTTGTACGAATATCAACAAAAGAGAAATTTCTATACAAATCTAATTTAAGCTTTTTAAAAAGAACTATAAAATCATTACCTGTTATTTTATCTCTAGAAATATTAGGATTTAAACGCTGCATTGAAAATATAATATCGTCAACTTTCCTATTAATAAGATTTTGATAATGATCAGGAATGTGAGATATTGAACGAATATCAAGTCTGCATAGTTCAGAACTAGGCAAATATCCATTATCAGAAAAACAAATTTCCCCTAAAGTATTAAGTTTCAGTTGTTTAAATGAAAGATAATCACGTTGAGGAGCCTCAACTGGCCTAATCTCCTCAACAGCAACATAAACCGATTCAGGAGCATCAATAGTTCTAATTCTACTTAAAATTCTTGAAGTAGCTGACTCATCATGAGGACTATTATCTATGTCCACTCTTCTACTTCCAGATATAAGACTACGCAAGTCGCTAACATTTAAAATATTAGACATAAATTATAAACCTCTATAAAATTTAAAAGGCACCCGTATACTATATCAAGTGTATACAAGTGCCTTAATTCTTTATGAGAACTGAATCTCTTATAAATCAAATTGTAAAGTTTTAAACTTTATTAAGCTTTGCTACCAGTTGACAAAGACACTACCAAGATTTCATCTTGAATTTGAGTAGTGTAGTTTGAAGCATTGTTCAGAACTGGATGTTCTTGAGCCAAAGCTGACAAAATTTCAGAAACAGGAGCTACTTGACCACCGAAAGTGGTAGTTTCGCCATTATAAGTAAAACCTTTTACGTATTGAGTAGACATATTTTTGCCTTAAATTTAAAAATAATTAAGAAATGATGCTGTGTACGGCCACAACATTACCAAATTCATCGTGAAGTTTAATACGATCGCCGACCAAACCTTCTTGACGAACAAATTCATTGAACTCTTCAATAGTACCAAATACAATCAAAGTATCCAAATCAGATTGAACTGCATCACGAACAGTCTCTGCATCTGCTACAACAAGTTGTTGTTTTTTAATAAAGCTAGAGACTTCTGATTTGTCCAAAACTTTAGGACCTGATACAGCTGCAGTAGGAGTACCAGAACCACGAACAGCGCTAACAATATCACTAGCGCTCATTACCTGAGCAGCGCCAGGCAAACGAGCAGGAACAGTGATAGTCAGTTCACCGCCCAGAAGGGCAATGTTTGACAAATCAACGCCGGTAATACGAACATTAATTTCATTCATTTGTTTTTACCAGTTTAAAATTGAAGGAATAGAATGTTTAATTAAAACATTCAAAGCGAATGTTTCATCAACACTCAAAGGGATAGATAGTGAAGATTTTTCTCCACCAACATTTTGTGCAACAGACAAGAAATAAGGAGAAGCTCCACCAGTTGAACGTTTAAGTCCAATTGTTTTTGTGTTGCCATTAAATTCATGGAATAAATCAACATCTAATCCACGTTCAATTGCATATCCTAATTTTTGCAAATCAGGCATACCCAATTTTACTCCAATTTTCTTGTTTTCCCATTCGTATGTTTTATTTTTAGCATTAGCATCTTTCACAGGTGCGGCCTCTAAAAATACAAATCCAGCATTAAGTTTTTTATTAGTGCCTTCTTCAACAACTTGAGGCTTTACTAAACGAAATCTTAAGGCAGCTTTGCCTTTAAAAATCGAATAGTGTTTTGCCTCTTTAGAAACATCATAATCAGCCATTACCACGGAGTTCCAGATGGAATAGTAGCTTTAGATCTAACTTCTGTAGCCACTACAGGTTCTCTACGTTCTTCTACGTGTTCACTATTTGAACTATCTTTAGGTTTTGATCCACCTATTAGTCCAGCTTCCTTAAGGATTGCTTCAGAGATACTATCACGTGCTTCTCTGTTAATAGGTCCAGCAGTTTCTTGCCACTTACCATCAGCTTTTTTATAGCCCGGATAAGAGACAAAATAGCCTTTAGATGAATCTCCCCATATTGTAAAGTTTAGCTGAACTGCGTCTGCTATAACTACAAATCCAGATCCAGAATGTTTATCTGTATCTCTCTTTGGCCACATTCTTACATTGATTTTCATTTTGCACCCTTTTTACGATAATTGATAAAATGTCTATAAACGCCAGCCTCTTTGAGCTCAGCATTAACATCTTTACCATACAGATGAGAAGCATCTGCAAAATATCTTACAGTATATCCATCTTTAGCAAAACGTTTCATAGTATTGCTCATTGAACCAAATAAATCAAGTCCAACAAAGGATAAATTATAAGTATTTTTATCAAATACAAAATCTAAATCTGAACCATTAACGACAACATCAGAACCATCAGTAATATCTTTCAGGTACAATCTATTATCTACATGGAACCAGTCATCATTAGCAATAATTAATTTAGCTATAGGATGATTTTCATCATTCCATAAATTATTAGTATCTCTATTATAATCAACCAATAATATACGGTCAGCTTTAATTAATCCTTTTGAAATACTATCTTTCAAAAAGGCTAATGTAGAGTCTGTGTTACGAATGTATCTAGGACCACTTTTATCTGTAGTTTGGTCATTCAGCATAGATACGATGAGCAAATCTTTTTTACCCATGTATAGTTTTCCTTATTATTATTATTGTTATAGAAAACTGTATCTAAAATACTACTTTACAACATAAAATTTCTCCAAATTTTATGTTATATTTTTCTAATGACAATTCTAATAAAGATTTAACCTCATCTTTATTTAAATCGTCTTCAGAACATGTACTATATTGAATCGAAATATAATCATGTTCAGGAAAAGTATGCCAAGCGAAATGACTTGTTGATAATACAAATACTCCCGTATTTGCAATCATGTCTTCACTAAACATATAATGAGCACTAGAAACTATGCTCATATTTGCGTAATCACAAAATGTTTCAAACGCATTTTTTAATTCCTCAAAATTATAAGTTGAAGAATTTTTCATATTAAAAATGTAGTGATTTAGCATACAGCATGAAAGCTGGCGTATAAAGACACGCCATTATTATCTAGTGGACTTCTATGTCCTAACAAAAATAATAATAATCCCTAAGGATATGAAAACTATTTACGCCAATGCGTTTTTCAGACTATTAGCAACGGTTGCTTTGACAACAGTTTTAGCAGGAATAGTCAATGCTTCACCAGTTTTAGGATTACGACCTTGACGTTCAGCACGTTCTTTAGCAGAGAATTTTACCAAACCAGGTACAACTGCTTCTTCACCAGATTTAAGTGCTGTAACAACTTTTTCATGGACAAACTCAAACACTTCATTAAGGTCACGTTCAGCAGCAGCTTTAGTGATACCTTTGTGTTCTGCCCAAGATTGAATCAATGATGATTTATTCATTATAAACTCCAATATTAATGTAGATTTAACTACAAATTTTTTGTTTTATTTTCTCTTCACATAAATTTCTTGAAAAATAATATAATCTTTTTCATTAAATTTAAATGTTTTATCTATAGAATAGTGCTTTGATATTTCATCAAAGCTTAAACCAAATGTGTCAAAATCTGATTTTAAATATTTTTTATCATGGAAAATAATTCTATTTATAATAATTTCGTCAACTATGCCATGTTCAGCACAGAACTTATAAATAGAAGATCCGCCGCTAATAAGAACATTACAATCCGTATTGATAACATTAGACAACAAAGGATATTGTTTAGCCCCTTTTCTATTATTAATCACTACAGGGATATTTAATCTTTTAGCATTGGGAGGCAAATTTTCCCATGTATTAGGGCCGCAAACAGATATATCAGATTCTTTCAAAACCTTCATATACATTTGCATATCCAATGGGCATTTCCAAGGAATAGAATTATTAAATCCTATACCATTGGTTTGCCCCTCGCAGGCATAAAACATTTTAATCATTTGCACCTTTAGAATAATACTCAGATATACTATTAATTAACCCATATGAAATAGGGTCTTTAAAATTCATAAGGAATTGACTACTGTCAAGTATATCAATATTTATTCGTCTATCAAACATAGATAGATTACGAATAATATTATAAGCAAATAGCATTTCTCCTTCTATCTGTTTATATACTTGGTGTAAATCAGCAGAATCGCTACCTAAAGGGATAAATAAAATTTTCTTATTAACAATACTTTTAGGCAAATAAGAAAACTCATACTCAACAATATGAAATCTTGGATTATGAATAATATAAGGATTATTATAAAATTCTATATCATCTTTATGAAAACATTTAATACTCGGCCCATAAACATAGTTTGGATTCATATCAATAATTTTTTCAAGATGAATATATCCATCGGAATCTTCAGTATATCTAAAAAGTCCAATAGATTTATCGTCAAAAATAATTTTTACAATCATAATAAATTAAAATGGAAGTTCATTATTATTAAATATAGCATCTAAAGCAATAGGTCTATTATTTCTATTACGAATCAAATTGCTATTGCTTCTGAAAAATCTAGCTTTATAAATAGAATAATTCTTACTAAAAGATGGATACTTAAGTAAAATATTTTTATAAATTAATTCATCTTCCTCATCCAAATCAAAATCATCAAGATTATCAACAATAGATGCAATAATAATCAATTTCCCATTTTCAACCCTACAAATTGGTTCTGAATTTCCGAAAGGAACAATAACAAAAAACATTTTATTATCTTTTACAATAGGATGAATATAAAAATAATCGACAAATTCATGCAAATTTGGATCTTTTAAAAATTTTTTACAATCTGCACCTTCTTTTAATTTGGCTTTATAACGTGCACATGGATTAGAATTATAAATATTTTTAAAATAATTTAAAGTAGCTTTTTCTTTTGAACTTAAAAATCTAAAATTAGGATCAATCAGATTATCAACATCTTTAATTACAGTATAGCAAGTGTGTAAATTGCCAGAAAATACTTTCATAAGATAATTCCTATTAAATGAAAAAGCTCCAGAGTCATAAAACTCCGGAGCTTTTTGAAAGTCATATATAATAACACACTTAGTATTTTATGATCCAATATCATGTGATAAGTAAAGTGAGTCGAAAATATATGATTGATAAACTTAATAGTAAAAGTCCTACAGAAATGTAGGCCCGTGGAAGGCCCGGGGGCGCCGACGCCGGCGTACCTCCTGGGGCTCACCCGCGGGAGATGCCTAAGCTAACCTTGCGTTAGTTTAGGCAAAGTAAAATTAATTACTAAAAACAATACCTAAATATTGGTGCTGCCAATAGGAATCGAACCTATATACCTGGATTACAAAGCCAGTATAATACCATTATATTATGGCAGCTTAACTTGGAGGTTATTAGTAGATTTGAACTACTCCTATATCCTTATGAGGGATATGTGCTAACCGACTACACCAAATAACCTAAAAGTCAGACGTACGTCTGTTTTTAATCAAGGGATATGAATTCCTTCGGAATTCATTCCTGATTAAAAATAATAAATATATTACTCCCTAAAGAGTATGAAAATCTGACAAAAACCAGAAAATTTTTTATAGAGACCTAGTGGCGTCCTGGGTAATTGTCGTGAGGGCCATGCGCCAAACGCTGTGCCCTGGTGCCTTGGTCGCTATAAAATTTTTATTACATAAAAAAATCCTCTAAAGGATTTAATTATTAAATGGATGCGAACCACAGAGTCGAACTGGACCTCAAGGTTATGAGCCTCGTGTGCTACCGTTACACTAATTCGCAATATATGGAGACGAATGAAGGAATTGCACCTTCCTCTACGGATTTGCAGTCCGTGGCACATCTGTCTATACCAACTCGTCTATGGCGGAAGTTATAGGAATCGAACCTATGTCACGCTCTCACATGGACTCTGTTTAGCAAACAGGCACATTACCACTCTGTCAAACTTCCGTTTGTATTATTTTACTTCTCGAATATCAAGAACGCGTTTGTTTTTAAAATCAAACAAAACTTCGAAATCAAATTTTCCATCTTTATTCGCACGATCTTGAAATTCAATTAATTTAGTTCTTAATTCTTCGGGAACGAAGAATCTTTTACCTAAACGAGTTGCAACATCTTTCAATCTTTTTTGACGATGAGTCATTTTAAAACCTTTAATGGAGCGGGTAGCGAAACTCGAATTCGCATCATTAGCTTGGAAGGCTAAGGCACAACCTTTATACCATACCCGCATCTCTATGAAATACCTTGCAATAAGATTTTATCTTATCTATTATATTGCTTTGAACATATCCATCACGAGACAATGTTCTGGCATATACTTTATTTCTTCTATTATCAGTTCCATAAATAGAGATCATAAGAGTATCACTATTAATATTATTAAAGAAATCTTCAACGAAGAAATCAATACACTTTTTTATTTTAATAAGACCACTTATTCCTATTGTGCCAGTAATGCTATTATTATACATAGAAGAATCTATAGCATTTCTTTTTCTACCAATATAGGCAGCAACAATATAAACAGGAATTTTATTATATATTCTATTGAACCGAAAACTAATATAAACAAAGTTGTTACCAACTTTATTCTTATAAAAGAATGATGGATAATCAGACTCTTCAATAATCTGATATATCCATCCTTTTTCTTCTATCATAATTGGGTCCTCGACAAAAAATGTTACGATTCGTTTTGCTTTTATTTCCAACAATAAAATGTAATCGTATACTGCATTCGAGGATATTTAACCTGGAGGAGGATAATGGAATCGAACCATCACCGTATCTCTACAGTGGGGCGGTTTTCAAGACCGCTTCTGCACCATGCAGCCTATCCTACATTTGTACAATTTGTTGTTTTACTTCGCCGGCTGAATATTATTTTCTTTAATATATTCATCCATTTTTTTATTAACAATTAGGCGAACTTTTGACATTTCTGGACTATTAGCAATAGTCTCTATTGTAGTGCCACCAAGATAAGCAGCAGACATGTAATAAACTTGTCGTTCATTAGGAATCAATGCACACAATATAAGAGATGTAATTCCAAAGCCTAAAAGTTTTTTAAATAATTTAATAGGATTGATATCTTTTAAGTTTTCAGTATTTTTTAAATCACATGATATAGGGATAGTCAAAAAAGCAAAAACTAAAAGAACTATACCGGTAGCACCAAAAAGAAGTTTCAAACCATTTGCAATTGATGCAAGATAAATTAAAAATACAATTCCTAAAGTCATAACTATCCCTATTCATTGGTTATTTAATAGCCCCAAGATTCATTTTGGCTATAATATTTATAACCTCTTATTTTAACGTCTTTTAAAATTTTTAACAACTTAAAATAAATTTTGTTATTTGTCATTTTTTATATCCTACAAATAATTTATTCAATCTGGTACCCGAGGTGGGATTCGAACCCACAAGGTCATTACGACCGGAAGATTTTAAGTCTTCTGCATTTGCCTGATTTCGCCACTCGGGCATATTGTCCTGCTATATACAGGACGTGCATTGTTTGGCTGGCATGGTAGGGATCGAACCTACGACCGGATGGTTAACAGCCATCTGCTCTGCCGCTGAGCTACATGCCAATAATTAAATTTAAAAGAAGGATAAAATCCTTCTCCGATCAAAAGGGCATATGCATAATGCAATCGATCCTATTGATCTAACAACTGGGGTGACAACTGGGAATTGAACCCAGATAGTCGGAATCACAATCCGAGGTTTTACCATTAAGCTATTGCCACAGATAATGATTCTTTTAACTTTAAAAATAATTATCTGTAGAAATTTTAAATATTCGCATCTAATTTATTTTGTTTTGGCATAGTGCGAAAGATTTGAACTCTCACTAACGGATTTGGAGTCCGTTGTGCTACCAATTACACTAGCACTATAAACTCAATTACAGCTAGTAGGATTTGAACCTACACGCCCCTTCAGAGCCTCAGCACATTAAGTACCGATGCATCTACCAATTTCGCCATAGCCGTAAAGGTATCGCTTTAAAGCGAATATACATAATAATATAATTTAATATAAGTAATATAGCATTTGTGGTAGCTAACACCAATTTGTTTTGTCGGCGATAAAGCCTCGACAAAAGAAACACATTTAATCAGGTAAATGTTGCCATGCAACAACATTTTCATTCTTAGAGAAGAACATCAAATTTTCATATCTTCCGCAATATTTAGAGAGAAACACTTTATATTTCTTGCCTCTAGCGACAGCACCATTAATTGGTTTTGTACTTAAAGGAGCCATTTCTCTATCGACAATCATTCTGCCGACATTAATACTGCCATCAGCATTTAGAATTAAGACATCTTCACAGCAGCCTTTTTCAGATGGACAATCAATAAATCTCCATTTTTCATTATCCGCCGCATCTTCTAAATACATCCAGTATTCAATATCTTCACTATTGTATTCTTTATAAATACTTATACCATCAATATCGCCAACAGGAATTCCTGTAAATACTTGTTTACAGTTTTTCAGAAACTCTTCTCTGGGCAATATTTTATCATTAAATTCTTTAGGCAAATAACGCTCATAATAAGCAAAACCAACCATACCATCTTTAGTTTTTACAAGAATACTCCTGCGACTACGGTCTGGTTTTCGTTCTTTTATAGGAATCCATTTACTATTCATTTTTATTTCCTATATATCTATATTTTGGTGAGGGCGGTTGGATTCGAACCAACTCCGTTTCATAGTGCCAGATTTACAGTCTGGTGCAATTCCGCCATCATTGCCGCACCCCCATGTTTTACTATATATAATAATAACTGGATCTCCCTTTAATTCCAACTTATATAGTTTTAAGGAAATTTCGCTGCTATTATAAATAATTAATAATAAAGACATACATATATGTTTTAATTGTTAGCTGTCACGGTATTTTGCTAACTTCCTGATAGCATTTTGGTGTATACACGTTTAAATGCTTACCGAACCATTCCATGTATTCAGGATAAACGTGTACTAACTAGAACAGATTTCTCTGGGATGAATAGTACACTAGTATAAAATTGGTATGAAGGGTGGGTCTCGAACCCACACTCCAGGTTCACTGGAACAGGATTTTAAATCCCGCATGTCTACCTCTTCCATCACCTTCGTATTTATTTTGGTACCCAAGGTGAGATTCGAACTCACACTTTATGGTTTCTAAGACCATTGCCTCTGCCTAATTGGGCTACTTGGGCATAAATTGGTGCGGACGGAGAGGTTCGAACTCTCATGTCTTTCGACACAAAGACTTAGCCTTACGCGGCTGCCTCATTTCGCCACGTCCGCATTATAATCCTTTTCAGGCATCACTCCACAGAAGGGTTCACTCTGTTTAGATATTAAACATCACTAGTTCGGTGTACTATTTCCCTCAGGCCGAAAATACACTCAAAGGCCAGTTAGTTTTTAAGGCCCAACTAACAACCTAGCATTCTTCATAGCAATGCCAGACATCCAATTTACGCTTATTGGAAAGGTAACCATTAACCGAAGGTTCGCGGGATATCAATATACACAGCAGTAAACCCTGCAGAAGCTTACCACTTTATATACTGTAAACAAATATATAAATAAGTTTAGGACAGAAAAGATTAAAAGGCTGGGTTAAAGTCTTTAAAATTAAAATTTACTGTCACCATTGCCTATTACAATTTAATACAAGTGGGGCTCGAACCCACGACCTCGGCGTTATCGGCCTTGCTCTAACCAACTGAGCTACTGTATAAAAATAATAGGGCTTAAACTTTAAAATATAAAATCATTAGGAGAATCATATTGCTCTAATAAGCCCCCATGCCTATTAATATTCTTAAGAGCTATATGTCTCCCAAACCAATGAATTAAGCCCACTTCCATATAATAGTATGTACATAAACTCTTAAATTTTCATACTAAATAGTAAATACTATGTCCGAACCAGTAATCAATACTTTTAACCAACTTCATAGGAGATAGAAATGTTGAGTATAAATATGAAAATAGGCTTAATTAATTAGTTTAATAATTTAGAAAGCCCCTACCCTTATTACTCCCAACACGTAGATGGGTAAAGATAGGGGAGTTGTTAGCTTAACTACAAAAATGCTTGTCACATCGAATAAAGAGCGGAATCGAACCGCTAACGTTCTGCCAGATTGCAAACATTCCACCATTGAATTACATTATTCGTTTTGTGACAAGGCTTAAAATGAGTTCGTCCAGCTTACAGTGTACTGGGTCAACTAAATTGACTGCTATGCTTTTAACCTTGTACCGTTAAATAGGATTATCGTAGTCAGCTATTTTCAAAATACAACCACACTCGCCAAAGTGCTAGATTGAAAATAACTCAAATATATTAAAATATTTAAAACCACATATATTAGATGGTTTATACTATAGAATTTGGCACGCCCAGCGGGACTCGAACCCACAACCAATGCCTTCGATGGCGTACAGTTTAGAAGACTGCTGTTCTTCCGATTGAACTATGGGCGCATTTAAAGGAGTAGAGATGGCAAACATCTCTGTATACAGAATCAGGGACTAATATCTAGTTTCTAACTTTAGTTTGACTTCCATATATTTTTAATTTTTGACAAAATACGTTTGATAAAACTATACGGCTTTGTAGCATTTACCTTGTGTACAATTTCACCGTCATATTGACCATTTTCTGCAAGGGCCCAAAATTTTCTTTTAGCCTCTTTTTCGCTATCCGCATAAATACTAATAGCCCAGGTCTTATTATCAAATCTATAAGAGAATGTATATTCTTTCATAATTTACTACTATCGTTTACTAGCTAATTGAACAATAGAAACGATAACAAAAAAGAATAATACAATACCATACAGTCCTAAAAGAATCAAGTATGGAGAAAATACAATCCACCATGAATATGTAGCAAATCCAAACACTTTAGCAGCAAAAAGGATTAGAAAGCATGCAGTCCAAACATATCCGCTAAGGCTAACATTATATTTTTGATTAATATTCATAATAAAATCCACTGTTATTTTGGTAAGGGGTGTAGGACTCGAACCTACATCTTTTCATTAGCCGTGAAATGTAAATCTTACTGCATTCCCGATAGGGACAAAATTGTAAAATTTCCAATAATGTTTTCCCGATTAAACTAACCCCTTAAATTTTGGGTGCAGAAGGAACCTAAATAACGAAAGGAACTAAAAAGAAAATTTTATTCAGGCTGAACTTCTGCAGTACTCTTTTTATCCAATAATTTAATATATATCAAATCATTAGAAGGATGTTTATTTTTTAGATAAGAAGCAATTCCTTCTTTAACTAATTGTTTCATTATTTTTCTAGCATTATCATGAGAATATTTATATCTATGGGCATAAAATATACCTTTAGACATTAAAATCTCTAATACTTCAGATTTTTTAACTTTCCATATTTTCATAATAACACCAGTTATTTATTCTTGCAATAGGTTAAGTATATAATACTTAACAATTTAAATTTGGAGCGGAGAGCAGGATTCGAACCTGCATCACTTCCTTGGAATGGAATGTAAACCTTATAGCATTCCTTGTGGACAAAAAACATAAAGTTACTTTTAAGCATTCTACCCTTAAACTATCTCCGCTAAATTTTATTTGGTCTAGACGGTAGGATTTGAACCTACGACCCCCTGCTTCCAAAGCAGGCACGCTGACCAGACTGCGCTACGCCTAGAAACCTTATATAGCAATGGGTACTAAAGCAGAAATACCCATTACTCTACAAAGTAGAAATTACCAATCAAAAAGGACATATCTATGAATTACGATTTTCATAGTAATACGATTATCTGCGTTTTCGTACAATTGATTGTTTTTATGCAGTCCACTATCAATATCAAAATAAAGATAGCAATCATATAGCCAAATACCGTTAAAGGAAGAAAACCATATTCAGCTATAGGAAAATATTTTAAAAGCTATTAAATTTCAATAGCTTTAATTTTGTCAACCCAGAACGTTTTGCTACCATTAGATTCAAAAAAGTCTGAAACAATTTTAAAAACTGTATCATTGAATCCGCTAATATTTAAAACATTTTCACTAGGTGAAGTTTGAGAACTTGAGGATGGAGAGATGTCAATATTTACTAAACGGGCGCGAGGATTAATTTGTCGAATATCGTCAAAAATCTTTTGAGTGCCAGTTCTAAAGCTATTCCCTCTAAATCCAAGCCATGATTGATTATCACTAATCATAATGATATTATCAGGCATACCATTATAACGACCTTTATCGTAAATATGCTTAAATGCAGAACTACAATCAGTGCCGCCATCTGCAAGACGTGACAAGTTATTAGCTAATTGCATTACTGTAGTGCCTGGATTAACAGTATAATCCATAGCACGAGTATTGAATAAAACAATCTCAGCATTTGGATTTCGGAATTTAATTGCAGCAGTAAATACTGCGGCAATATCAATATACCGTACAGAACTTTTATGGTTCAAACGCCAATCCATAGAACCAGAATAATCAATTGCAATAACTGTTTTACCATTAATCTTAGGAATGTTCTCAAGACTAATTTGTACAGCAGTATTCAATGCTTCTTTAATTCTAGCAGGAATATCACCAGAATTCAAATATGCACTAAATACAGAATAAGGCATAACTTTTGATCGAAGAATATCTTCTCGAGAAGTTAAACGCTCATAAGCTTTATTAACATACGAAAAATCATTAAAGACATTATGTCGATTAAAAGTAGCCAAATTCATACGAATTTGTTGCCAAGTTGAAATATCAAAAATTGCTTTCCATCCAGCATCGGTCAGTGGCATACTTGTATACATTTGGAATGGAACTTTTGGGAGCTCTTCAAATCCAGATGGATCTTTTTGCAATTTTAAATATTTTTGCAATTCTACCGGCAATTGTTTTTCATCAAAATCAAAGCCACATACCCAACGATAAAGTTGATTACGCGCACTATTGTTTGCTTTAGGGTGAACCATCATAATAATATCTTTAAGAGATGGCTCATTGCCAATAGAGGCATTAATAATTTGTTTATCAGTACAATTATTCAAATAATTTTGAATAGCTTTTTTAGCTACTGTACCAAAACTACGAGAACCAAATGTTCCAGAACGAATAATTTGAACAAAAGTACGTAACATTCGGCCATTTGTAATAACGCGCGGGAATGTACGTTTAAAATAACTTTTATCATTTTGCTTCATTAAATAGCCAAGCAAATAGGCAGGAGTATCTTTCATATACCCATATTCATGGGCATAAACAGCAAGACGCATAATAAAATCATTACTACATTTATTAGCAAGATCCTTAATGCGATTCAATTGAGTTTTAGCATCAATATAACAAGTATTATCAAACATACCTGTAACAACATATTGAGCTAATGCATGTTCATGACTCATAGAGTATGCAACGCCACCAGCTTCATTTGTAGTGTTAACACGAGTAGCTGGAATACTAGTAGTTCGACCAATAATTAATTTAGGACGCTGAGTTTTAAATAGTGGAGATGTCATAATAATTCCTTAGACAAAAATTCTAATAAAATTTACACAGCATTTGGCGCGTTAATAACGCCAAATACTTTATAAACTTTGGTCCTTGGGGTGGGATTCGAACCCACTGTCTATCGATTCAGGTTTGTGTATATTTCTATACTCCCTAGACTATATCATCGCCATATGATAAATCACTTAGGCGTTGGACGCTAATCTGGTCATTAAGAGGGCCTTTACCTCTCCAGTAGTCGTTGCACCTTCTAAGAGTTGGCTCTTAGCTTGGCTCAGGATTGCCATATCTAAAAGACTTAGGTTTCCCTGAATTCATCCAATTCATTTTGGAACTTTCGTTTCCAAACGCACGATCATTCATGAGTCGATTGCTTATACCGGGTTTAAGCTTCCCAAGGATATAATTTGACATTGATTTGTTTTATTTAAATGACTTTAAGTTATCTAAATCCAAATCAATATTGTACAAAATTTTGTTTTAATAAAAAAAATTTTCAATTATAAGCTTTAAAATTTCAAAGCAGGAGAAGAATAGAGATAGCAAAGGTATCAATAATTGCACGAATAAATATATAAATTGCTCAATACGATACTTGCGTCTCTCTATTCTTAAGCTTTAAACTGCCATTTTAGCTTTAAGTGCATCATGACTCTGATAGTCAATTAACTTCACATCATCAACAGTATAAGAAAAAATATCTTTATCAGGATTTAGCCACAATTTAGGAAGCGGCAATGGTTCACGTTCAATTTGTGTCTTTAAATTTTCAACAGCATTCTCATAGATATGTACATCGCCAAGAGAACCAATAAGCTCACCAACCTCAAGTCCTACTTCCTTAGCCAGCATATGGGTTAAAATAGCATAGGACATAATATTAAATGGAAGACCTAAGAATAGATCAACACTTGCCTGTGTCCACATGCAATTAAGTTTTCCATTTTGTACCTGGAATTGTACTTGTGTATGGCAAGCAGTCAATGCGGCATCGTTAATCTGTTCTGGGCTATAAGAGAGCATAATCAACTTACGACTATTAGGGTCTGATTTTAATTTAGAAATCAGCCACTCTAACTGGTCAAATCTTTCATACTCACGATTATCATATGGAATAACAAATGATCGCCATTGCATTCCGTAAACAGAACCAAGGTTCGCATTTTTAGATTCAGAAACACTTTCTTTTAACCATGATTCATAATTGTCAGACCAAATAGTACGTTTATCTTTCAGTTCTGAACGAGGTTTGCCGTATTGAATTTCGGCAAGTCTACGTTCATCAGAACTACCTTCAATAAACCATAGCAGTTCGGCTACACAAGCTTTAATAGCCATTTTCTTAGTGGTCAATACAGGTAGGCCTTTAGACAAATCAAATCGAATCTGACGTCCAAATACAGTATATGGTGTAGGAATTTCTGTACGATTAGGTTTTGGAGTTCCATTAGTTAAAACATCTTTTACCAAATCAATATATTGCTGCATATTTATTTACCTCAATCAAATCTAATAATTCTATTGCATTTTCCATAGTAAATGCAGCTCTATTTTTAACAACATTAAAAGATTTCAAATCATTTCCAAAAATTACAATATCAATTACGTATTCAGAAATTAATAGAAGATCTCTTTGCAAAAGTTTCGAAGTAGATTTAGTATAAACAACAGAATAATTATTAAAAGAGCCAATTTCTTTTAAATCATCAATAGAAAAGGTATTGGGATTATATTCTTTATCGCTAAATATAGGAAGTATTCTATCTTTTTGAAATATATAGAATCTTTTCGTATTCATTTCAAGTCCTAGGTTTATTTATATCATCAAAAAATCCTAAAATATGTGAACAAATAACCCATATTATTAAGATAAATATAGAGGCTTTCCAAAATGTACAAATAAATAAAATAACAGTTATTATAATGGCCCATATTATAGCACCTTCAGACAATAACTCTTTGATTTGTTCTTTCGTTATATATCTCTTAATTATAAAACAAAAAAGAACAACTGTAATTATAGCACCAAGATAATCATTCATTTATTTTATCCATAAACCATTTACGGCCTTTACTTGAAACAGATTTCATTATAGCTTTTAACTCATTATCAAGGCCGTTTTCAGTTATAACATCTTGCTCTTCTTTTAATACATCATTGGCAAGCCATCTTAAAAAATCGCCTATACTTGAAATATCTAATTCTTTATTCATTTCTTTTAGATATTCAATACCTTGATTAAGCCTATTTTCGGTAACAGAATAATCAACAAAATCTTTGATTTTATTAATCTTTTCTATATCAACATTTGCTATTACTTTTACTTTAGAAACAGAATGTTTCTCTCCTTTAGATTTAAAACTATATTGTTTAGTTTCGTCAGTAAATACTATGCCCTCGCCAGTGCCAGATACTCCAAAATATTTGCCGACTGGACATTCATTTTCAACATTTATTATTAAATCTTTTACTTCTTGCTGAGCTAAATGAACATTGTCTAAATCAAGTTGAACATTATAAACACCAAAAGTTTCTACAGGATAAAATCTTATGGATTCATTAACACTTAATTTTACATCTAATTGATCAACTGTGTCTTTATTCACTCCAACTACAGAAAACGGAGCAAAGAATCTATCTATTTGAGAAACAGCTACTTTATTTTGTATACCTTTGCCAGCTAATTCACCATAAATAATGATTGAATCATATTTTTCTGTATTGATTTTGTTTTTTATTTCATCAAATATTTTTAGAAATTCAGATTTATTATCTTCAATATATTTTGCAAAAATCATAATTGTCATCATATAGTGACAAAACCCTATTTCGACTTTGATAAAATAATGAATTATCTTTAAGATCTAATCCTACAGACGAATTAGTTCCATGTATTTTAACAGTTCCAATTAAATTAATTTTGCGCAATCCAAGATATTGCATGGTCTTAATAAAATTTCTAAACTGTCCTATACTACCAAATTTTATAACTTCTCTCATATAAAATCCTTTTATTATATAAAGGGCATCTGCGTGCCCTTATCTTTTACATATTTTTTACATACTTGTTATATTTAGATATTAAATTCATTAAAATCCAGCTATGAATATCATCAATATCATAAACATCAGAAGCTTTTTTAATAGAAGAAAAATCTTTTTTTAATGAATCAGAAATATCAGTATTTATATCTTCATAAACAATTTCTCCAGAATAAAAACTTCTGTCAAAAATATGATCACGACTAGATATATACATTCCAATATCATTAGGTTTTAAATCGGATAATACTAATAAATTAGATTTATCACGTAAAATTACACAGCATGAAAGATATTCATTTATAGCACCATAAGATATGATTATATCGCCTTTAGATATTTTAATTCTCCAATTAGATTTTTCATAAACAAACATTTTATATCCGAATAGCCCTACAATTGCAAAAAACATTACAGATAATACAAAAGCACAAAGAAAGGCCTCAATAATCCCAAAATAAATAAAAACTAATATAGATGCAATAACTGATAAAAATGAATATAAAAAATGTGGGAATTTACCTTTTCTATATTTTCTAAAAACTTCCCAACTATTTTTACGTTCTAATATAGCAATTTTATCTTTATTATCTTCGTATACTACAATTTCCATATACTTCCTTTAATAAAATAGCCACCCTGATTAACAGGATGGCTTATCAATGATACATCAAGACTCTTTTTTAAAAGATTTCTTATATTCCTCATATTCAGATTCAAATTTGCTATCATCAATTCCGGTTTCTTTTTGAAATTTAGAAATACCCTCAACATTAGAATCCAATTCTTCAATAAATTTGTCCATATTAAACTTAGACAAATTAAAATTGTTAGCAGACATTGATGTAACAATTTGAGATTTTTGTAATTCCAATGAGGAAATTTTAATAGTAACTTCCGAAATGCGTTTAAGAATTTGTTGTTTAAATAATTCATAATTTTTACACATAGATTTTGAATTATCTAAGCATTTCTTAATATTAAATGCAGTTAATAAATTTTCTTCATTTGAAGTATCAGATAAGGCAATAGCTTCTGCATCTTTAAGTTTACGTTCTTGATTTGTAACATCTTCTTTATATTTATTAATATTTTTATCTACTTTTGCAGATTCAATATAAAGACTTTGAAGATATTGTTTACCCTTTTCAATTTGCTTTTCAATTTCAGCTTTTGCCAAATTTGGATTTGTCATAAATGGCTTTTTAAACATATAACCAAAAATAACTTTAATAATAGTAAAAATCTTACCCATAATAAATTCCTTTAAAATTCAATAAATGGTTCGCCAACACAAATAACATTTTCGATTTTGAGATCATGCCATAATCTAACTACTTGAGGACGATCATCAAAAACTGCTTTAACATTGTATGATGGTTCAACATAGTCAAAAAATAAATCTTTTTTGACAAAATAATCTTTACGATTATCTTTAGTTTTTCGCATATGCAATTCAAAATCAATAGTTTTTGAAACGTTATTTTTAATCCAATCAATAGTAGCATCACGACAGATAGAATCGCGCCCAGATAAAAATACAATTTTGCATTTATGTTTTTCTGCATATGCAAGGATAAGATCAATTACAAATTGACGAGGTTTATCATTTCCTACTTTATCCCATTCAAATGCAGTACGATCATGCATTTGGGCAACAGTTCCGTCAATATCGACAACAATACAATCCGGCTTAGTTTCATCTGGAACATAAAATTCAAATCCAGAATATTCTAAATAATTTTTATATTGTTTTCTAATGACTGACTGGCCAACTCCATTTGCTCTTAAATTATCACGTTTAACTGCTTCTTCAAAAGAACAATCAAAATTAATTAATTCAAAATCGTATCCAATTTTTGTAGAAAAATCTTTCCAATAATCTCTTACACGACTAGAAAGATTAGTATCTACAATAACAATATTTTTCTTAAGGATAATAGCTTGCTCTGCAATTGATTTTTGAATATTTGAAACAGCTTGTTCGTTCTCTTTATTAAACTTATAGTCGGCCCAAGTTTGGCCAGGCTTAATAAAATTAAATCGAATATCATCTCTAGTGATATAAACTGCATTAGGAATCGGGTTTGTTTTAGCCCAACTACTTTTACCAGAGGCAGAAATTCCAACAGTCAAATATACTTTAAGTTTGCTTTTCATTATTTAGTTCCTTATCCAATTTTAATACTTCAGGGAGTATTCTTGATGGGATATATTTTTTGGCCTCTTTAATACCTTTATCTCTTAAAACAAGATAAGATAATTTAACTAATAAATCTTTTCCACTATATAAATCAGAATACTCTTTTACAAGAACAGGATTAATTTCTGTTTTGATATATTTAATAAATGCATCAATAGCATTAGGTTCTGGATAGTTATAAGCATTACGGATAATAAAATCTGAAAAATCTTTATTATTCATTTTAGAGGCATTATTTAGCACAATATATTTTTGTGCTAACTGTTCAGCTTTAAATGGGGCAATATATAAAGTTTTGCACCATTTTTTAATACGTTTAATTTCATAATCCATTTTTTGAACACTTTTAAACATATTATAAGCATAACGTTTGTAAGGCTCTAATTTGTTAAAATTGAATTTGCTTTTATCTGGATAATGAAGCATCTTCTCAACAAATTTATCAACACCTCTGTTTTCATCGCGTTTACGTTTACCTGAATTGCGAGGATTATAGAGCAAATCTGCCTTATTAAAATACTTCGACGAAGTAAGCCAGTTAAGCATTTCCTCTTCAGTTTTAAACCCGTTTCTAAAGATAACCTCATTAAATCCTAAAAACGCTAAAGCATCTTCAAATCTTAATTTGATTGGGTATTCAATCATATTATCAGTTTTACGAAGAAACAATCCATTGCTTGCAAATTTCATTTCGTAAGGAATAATTTGTCCAATAAGAGCAGACATGACACCAAAATCGTACCAATATCTAAAATCCCAATTCTTAATAAAATTAATATCAACCTGAACGTCAATATTAAATTCATCAGAATGAATTACAATTTGATTGGTGCTTTTAAAAGTATCTTTAATTTCAAAAAATTTAGATTTAGACATTAAATTGACGATATCGTCAAACGACATAGAATCTTCTTTGATGTAAATATCAATATCGCCAAAAGAAGTTTTATTTTCAATATGTCTAGGAATGTATACGTCACGATTATTAATAGAGTCAAGAATAGATAAACACAAAACACTATATTCGTTCACCATTCTACGAGAAGATAATTTACCGCCCATAATAATTTCCCTTAACGTTTCAAAAATTTAGATACAAAATTTTTCCTGCGAGAATATAAAAACTCATTAAATATTTCCAAAAAAGTTTTATCCTTATTCTTATATTTTTCAATAAGAATAGCTCTTTCAGAATAATTCCCTATTGTTAATACAAAATCTTTTATAGTAGGAGCAGTTTTATATTTCTCCCAAATAAAATCTAGTGAATTAAATAAATCATTTCTTGCATTAATATACTTATCTAAAATAATTTCATCATCAGGAAATAAAGATAAATATTCAGATTCTTCAAAATTAATAACAAGTTCAAGAGCATTATTATGGCTTAATCCATTTCCACGTAATTGATGAGCTGCAACATATGCAGGACTCTTAATTTTAAAAATAGGTACATTCAATGAATTATAAACAGCATAACCTTCTTTTAAATCAGGAAGCTCTTCAGCTGCTTTAGCACAAGCAGAATAACTATCAAATGTAAATTTCTTAGGAAGCTTAATTGAATATTTATCAAATTTATTATCTTTTTTAAATCTTGAAATTACTTCATTTATATCAATGTAATTCCCAGTTACATTATCACGAACTGCTAACAACCAAATTTGAGTACCTTCATATGACGTAACAACTCTATTTTCACGAGAAGTAAGTTCAAATATAAGAGTTGATCCTTCAAAACCTTCAAATATAGAATTAAACTCTTCCTGAGTATTTACATTGAAGGCTTTATATACAAGGTCTTTAAACATTACATTAAAGCCATTTACATCTGTATTGCCATAAACAGTCTTTTTAGTTCCGGCATGCCAATTACCATTATAATGAAAAATCTTTATAAGACTTCCATCAATCTTTTCATAAATATGACATTCTGACCAATTTATATTAGGACATACATCATCTTCACCATAGTTAAAAAATCTATCAAATGGCCTTGCAATAACTTTTAAATTGTTATCAAGAACAACTCCTCGAGACTCGATAACAACAGGATTACGTTTAAAAGGAAAACTTTCAATTTGACTGTATTGATATACAGTCAAATCTCCATATTTATAAAAATGTATTCCTAATTCATGGAGTTTTTCTTCGCCATTCTTTTCAATAAATTTAATCAATTCCATAATCACATCCTAAACAGAATACATTCTCATATTGTTAAGACAAATACATGTAAGTTTTCTTTCGTCACTAAATACACATCCTGTATCAATATAGATGGTGTTTCCTAATTGAATAGGTTCATCAACAACAGTATGTCCGACTATAACATAGTCTATACCATTTATAATAGATTCATCTTTTTTATAGAATCTTTTCCTTGTCCACATGAAGTTTGTTCTAATTGAGTGATTACTATTAATACCAATTTTAAATAGATCCCAATCATTTAATGATTCAGCGTGAACAATGCCAAATTTACCATGAAGAGTTTCAACTTCTATTACATTAGGAAGATTATCTATTAATCTATAATATTTAATCATTTCTGGAGCTTTTAAATCCTTAATAAAAGAGCCATCTCCAGATAAATAGTCTTCAAAATCTACTATCGCTTTATTAGCATCTTCAAATAATGCATCGCAATAACATATAAATCTATAATCATGATTTCCAATAACAGAATAAAACCAAGGCTCATAAAGTAATTCTAAAACATCTTTTGATTTAGGGCCTCTATCAACAAGATCGCCAACTGCAAACATTCTATCTTTTGCAAAATCAAATTTTATCTCTTTTAAAAGATCCATTAATTGATCATAACAGCCATGAATATCGCCAACAACGAAATCACGACCAGCTAAATTTATACTGTAGGACTTAATATATTTCATGACTATCCTCATTATAAATACATATCTTTTTTAAGCTTTTCTTCAAAAAGCTTTTCAATCTTTTTATTAAATCCAGGATTAATTTTTAAAATCTCTGGAATAATATTTAAATTAACTCTATTCCTAGGAATATCTAAATTAGAATTACATTCTTCCTCATTCCAACTTAAATTAAATTTCTTTGCATACTTATAAATATGTTTTTTCTTTACAAGTAAAAATGGGCGGATAATATTATTTCTTTTTACAGGAATAAATTTCTCTTGCCCCTTAATCCAGAATAATAAATATCCTGATACTACATCATCTAAATTATGTCCAGTAACAATGGGAATATCAAAAGACTCTAACCAAGTATATCTAGCGCTACGCCATTTATGCTCGGCCTCTTTTATATATACAACTTCAGAATTTGTAATAAGTTCAATATTATATTTTAAAGAAAAAGCCCTAGCAAATGCTAAGGCTTTTTTATCTTCATCATTTCCATGATTAAAAAAATACAATTTGAACTTTTTATTTTGGGACATAAGATAGTGAGCAAATACAACACTATCCACGCCACCACTAAAGGCCAAACCAAATTCTGTATTGTTATCTGGAATAAGACCTTTAATTAATCGCATAATTATTCCAAAATAATACGTTTTAAAGATTCAATAAACTCATCAGAATCAAGTTCGCCAAGAGAAATCATAAGATTATAATTACGAACCTTTTTAATCAAATCTTCGATATTATCAATATCAGGTTTGATGATTTCGTTAAACATGCGGCCGGCAAGTTTATTACGTTCAGCTAAAAGACTTGAAAGATGCTCAAAATCTTTATTTTGATGACCATAACTATGAATAAGATTACGATTGAGAATATCTGCAATAGCATACTTTTTAGTAGGGTCATTAATCAAACGATTAAACTCTTTATTGATCTTAGCATCAATAGCACCTAAAGCTCTTTTATATTCTGTAGATTCAGTCAGAGTTTTGTATTTAGGATTTTCATAAGTACGAAGAATTTTACTGCGTTTTTCTTCTAAACGACGAATAAGATCATTTTGGTCACGAACAGAAAGCTTTTTAATAGCCATTTTATTTTCCTAAAGTAAAAGTAGGGCCAATAAGGGCCCTGAATTAAATTTCAGATAAAGCACGTTTACGAACAGTGCCAATATCTACATGAGATACAATTCCATTTTCAAATACGACTTCTAATTCATCATCACTATAATCACCCTTAGAAGACATATTATCAATACATCTGTCATTGATAACTTTAACTCGACCACAGAAAGATTTCTTACCAGGATCTGTTTTTGGATCTTTCTGAATAGGATATTCAATACCATTTTGAGTAACAGATGTTGCCTTAACTGCAAATCCTAATGAATCGCGTGTATTCCCTTGATAAGAATAGCTACCAACTCCCATCACTATATTAGATGATGCGAAACCTTTTGCCTCAAGTCTAGTAAAGATTTCTTCTGCTCGTTGAAGCGTAATAGAATCGCCATAGATTGCGCCAATATGAGAATCGAGGACTTTATACCCATTCTCATTAATAGTGCCTCCAAACGTCTCCCAAAGTACCTCAATGAGTCCTTTCTCTTCAGGAGTAGTGCCGCCATTCTTAACAGTACCACAAATGATATCTACAGGATTACCACTATCTGGGCGAATAACAACACGTCCATCACGTTTCATAATTTCATCTTTAAGAGAAGGAATTACGACACTTACATTATGCCAAAAATCATACGTATCAGAAACAATAGAAACAAATCCTGATGGATATGTTTCAGTAATCAGTTTACGATAAGTTTCAGTTTCATCACGACCCTTGCCTTCTGCTTGCTGCTTAGCAACATTAGCACACATTACAGAGTGCTCAGTTGCTGGAATTGAAGTTGGATTCCAATCTTTTGCGGTTTTGCCAGAATAATATTTGTCAGTATATGTAATAGCAGGAATATTATCTGTACCATCAAAATAAATAAGGTGTCCAAGACCAGAAATTTGTGCACTTTCCAGAGAGCTCATACCGCGCATAGAAAAATCATGAAACTGGAATGATACATGTCCATTATTGTCGCACGTCTTAGCTGCATATTTTTCACCGATAACACGATATTGACGCGCAATAGAAGCAGAAGTAATCGGACTCCACAAAGAGCAAGACAAAAGTGTTTCAAGATAATTAGTTAACCACGCAAACTCTTTATGGGTGTTTTCAATTGTTAAAATAGGAACACCAATAGGTGTAGACATACCTTCAGGAATTGCTTTTACACGAATTGGCAAATAAGCCAATTTATGCAATTTACGAATATGGTCGCCATTATCGTCAACACCAAGAGTACGTTTAATAAAGTCAGAATACTCTTTTACAACTTCATCTTCTGGGCGTTCAAAAAAGAATTTATTAAAATAATCAACAAAATATTTTTTAAGAAAGCCAGTAATATTAATAGATACAACACGATCAACTGCTGGTAAATATTTATTACTGCGCGGCACTAATGTAGAATACAGAAATTCTGTATCTTTTGGGTATTGATTATGATGTGATGTTTTATAGAAATCACAAATAAGAGAAGGAATAATAGATTCCATTTTATTTCCTATTAAATAAGCTTAAAATCTTCATGAATAACGATACGAGGATTTTTACAATCATCATTAAGAATACTATTGCTTGTATAAACCTTACCATTAAACGGACTTCCTTCAGAAAGAAGCTGTCCATTAAAAATATTATCTTCGCAATGTGCTACAACTAAATCAATATTTAAATCTTGCAATTCTAAAAGTTTACGAATATTTTCTGAAGCTCTTAAAAAGGTTCCACCTTTAGAACATAAATCATCAACAATAACAACATTTTTAAACTTAGTCGTATCAGATTTAATTAAATCAGTAGAGTCAGCTACAACAGACGCTGCAATTTGGCCGCTTTCAAAATCACGATCTTTCAGTAATGAAATAGACTTAAATTTTGAAAGATATTCTTTATATTTTTTAGCTGCATTACCATCAGGATATACAATCAATGTGGTGTCTTTATCGTATTTTTCATTAATAAATTTAATTTGCGGCTTGTAATTATATACATAACAATCAAACAATGCTAAAGATACATCAGAATGAGCATCTAAACATTTTATATACTGAGGTTTAACAATGCTATTTACTACATTAGCAAAGGATTTTAATGTAAAAGCAGAAGATGATTTTTTAACACGATCCATACGTGAATATGGAATATATGGCATAATTAAATCAATTTTAGCCTGTTTATTCCAACGATAAATAGTATCAGCAGCACAAATTAAAGAAAAAATATCTTTATCGTCTTCATATTTAAAAAATAAGCGAACATGCTCTACATCGCTTACAGCGAATTCGTATCCACGTTCACCATTAGGAAATTGTGTAATTGAAGCATTAAAAGAATTTATTTTAATCATTTTAAAATTCCAAAAAAAAGAAAGCACACCTTACAGTGTGCTTTCGTGTACATAAATTTGTTTTTAAAAAGTATAGCTAGAACGATAACGCTTAACAGGTTTAGCAATAATAGAGAATTTCTTACCAATCATTGTGTCCTCTACATCTTTGAAGATTGTATTAAATAAACCTTGCTGACCTTCTTTATCTAATCCACGAGTAATAGTATGTGCAATAAGATAATTAAAATCAAAGACACCTTGATGAGAAAGATTAATATCCTTAATGTACAAGTTTTTATTTACATAATTGAATTTCATATTTGAAATATCAAAATATAAACTACGATCATTGTTGAAAACTTTCCCATCTTTACTCATAGAAACACTATATCGGCCAAGCCAAATATTCTTTTTACGAGAAGAGCTAGAAAATGCAACTTCTTGAAGATCATCAACATCATATTCTGTAGTCTCATCAAAATATGACAATGTAAGTTTCACATCATATTTCTCAGCAATAGATGCAACCAATTTTCCAGCGTCATCATCGTCAATAAGCAAAGTACAGTCGAGATCAGAAAGGCTATTTGACATCATTTTAGAATTGTATCCATCCATAAGTTGTTTGACACTATATTCAGGATACAAATTAGCTTCTGAAGCTAATTCACAAATAACATCAAATGATGGATCATCAAAACGCGCAATGGCATTAAAAATTTCATCTACACGATCTTTATTGTCAAGACGATCATAAAGAACTTCTTTTACAACATCTTCTGGAAGGTAGCCATATTCATATGCATAACGAATGCGACTAGGGCGATTAAAGAAGAAATCATTAACCATAGATTTATCGTTGGCAGTAAACAAAAACAAATTACTTTTTGTAGTTGCGCCATCAATAATAGTCAGCATATAAGATTGATCTTCTTTTTTATTGAACATTTTTTCAAATTCATCAATAAAAAGAATACAACGCTGATTAATATTATCAATATAATCACCAAGAAAATGAATATGATCTGAATTGACAATAATTACAGGATAAAATTCTGCAAGATTAACACAAACTTGTTTAGCAAGAAGAGATTTACCAGAACCAGAATTACCATAAAGGAGAACACCAAGATTTTTATCAGTATTCTCAAAAGAATTTAAAATACGGTTCAAACGTGAATTTGATTCGCCATAAATTTTAGAAGGGATCAGAAGTGGATCAGCCTCTTTTAAAAATACACCAGTTTGATCACTGTACGCAGTAGTGTAAAAACCCGGAGGAAGATCCTTTTTAAAAATATTAGGATCCATTTCTTGGCTAAACATTACACGTTTATTAGCAATTTGGTAAACCTTTTGCATAATTTATTTCCTTTAAAGCAGTTTTTAACGTTTCAATACCACAATTAATAACACAAGAATTACTTTTATCATAAAGAATAAAAGAATAGTCATAGGGATTATCATTTTGAACCTTATAATCAAAAGATTCTTGATCAAAGATATAGGTTTTCCATTTAGAATTAGACAATACATGAACATAAATAGACCCATTAAATGTGGTCATTTTTAAATATCTATCATCTAAACAAATACCAATGGTATATTGCCCATTCCAGATTATATACCTATTACCTGTAAAGTAAAATATACCTTTATTAGACTCAAGCTTAATTATTGCATCTAATACAAATTTTTCATATTTGTTTGTTTCATCATACTTTAATAACACAAATTCGGCTGGATTTTTGCCGTTTTCAATAGATAATACAACTTCATTATTGCTAATTTTAGCAACATAAACAATAAAATTGTACATAGGTGAAAATTCACAAATATGAACATTAGGAAAGAATAAATCTAGACAAAGTTCACTGGGATTAGCTTTATTGAATAAACCCATATTCTTATTAAGAGTATTGCATAAAATAAAATATTTTAATGCAAATTCTTTAATAGCAATTCCAGTAGAGTAACAATGAAGATATTTATCAGTCATAAAATTGGAAATAAGCAATGTTTGAGAAAGCTCCATTCCAATCTCTTTATGAACATAATCTAAAACGGGAGAGCTCAAAATACTTGAATAAATAAAATCCTTTTTATATCCAAGAAATGGCAAATAAAATCCTAAGAAATCCTTCTTTTCATCTTTCCAAACATCTAAAAATAATGAACCATTAGAAATAGAGAACTCATATTTATAATCCTTTCTTTCAATTTGGTATTCAAAATCTTCTAAAATCTTATTACGTAAAAATACTAAACTTTTTAAAAGCTCAGTATGATCACAATGTTCAAAGGATTTAATATCAAAGTTATCTTTAGAAGGATCAAATTCTTTATTAGGTTTTAAATATATACATTTCATAATTAATCCTTTAAAACTTATTTACATATAAGAATATGGTTCTTTATATTCTATTAAAGCATTTTTATAATGCTTTTTGTATAATTAATTAATCTATTTGATAAATAACTTAAATACAATCCATGACATGTAACTTGTTCATGAAGAAATTCCTTATCAGTAGGCTTTACAGATTGTAAAAAGATATCATTTGCGCGAGAGAATGCTATATCATAGCATTTTTCAAGCTTGTCTTTATGACTCAAATTAAAATATTTAACATCCAATTCATCAATAACTGCGCGACCGAATATTAAAGCACCATCTAAATGAAGTACGCATAAAACCGTATTTTTATCATCCAATACAACTTTTTCTTTATATTTAATCCATTTGTTAGTCATAGCTAATCCTTTTTAATTGATTTTTTATATTCATCAAATTTGTCATAAATATTAAAGAAGTATTCTTTATGTACTACTTTAAAATATTTTAATGTATCATAATACAAATCTTCTAATTCTGCATTATACAATCTATCTATAAGACTTTCTAAAGTTCTATATATTGGTATATCTTTATATTCTTGAGAGGTATTCAATACAGCTCTTCCAACAGTTTCAGAAACCATTTTATCAAATTTATTCATCACAACTTGACTAAATTCATCTTGAGATAGAGGTTCAACTGTATTAATATTAAATTTAAAAACTTGATGAGCAATATCACAAAACTTATAAGCACGATTTCTTAATTGCTCTATTTCAAAAATATCCTTTTTATATAGATCAATACGCTCATCAAGAACCTTTTTAAATTCAGAATCCTCAGATGCAATTTTATATATTACATCTTTATAAGTCTTTTCATCAATAATCATTTTAATACTCTTTTATAAAAATAAAGAACAACGAGTATATAACTAAAAGATTCGCAATAATAAGATATTCCATTTGTGTTCCTTAAAAAATATTATTAATTACATTGTTTACTTTTAACAGAATCATAATCATATTTTATGTTTGGAGAACTACGAATAATTGCACCTTGCGGGATATTTTGATAATTTCTCATTGGAACATCTTTTTCGTATATACATCCATTAGGATATTTAAATCCCATTTTATAACTATACTTACCATTGTTATCTCGCTGTACACGCTTATATAAAACTTTGGCATCATATTTATCATCAATATATAATTTAGTATCTAAACATCCATTTTTTAAATAAGTAGAATACACATAATAACTAGGAGTATATTTTATATATGATCCTTTATTAAAAGAATTATAAGTATCTTGATCAACTTTTATATCACCAACACAATTATCATTAAACACTACCGTGAAATAATAATTTGTCTCATACCTATGTCTACTTATTCTAACATCTGCATTGTATTTATATTTAATGTAAACATCTTGTGTTAAAGACTTTAATTTATTTTCCATTTGATCATGGAAATGAATTGAGACACAAATACAGATAATAAAGAATGCTAAAGAATATATAGCATTCTTCCATAAAGGAACTTTATTACCTAAATAATATATAACAAAACTTGTTAAAAGGCCGGATATACAAAATCCGCCAAAAATAAAAAAGTCCGGATTAATAATCATAATTAAACATCCCAAAAATTTGCCGCAAGAAAGAATATAATAGAAGCAATAAATAATAAGAAAAGAATAGTAGCCATATTATTAATATCCATAATATTATCCTAATATACAATGTTTATTTTTGATTTGTTTAAATTCATCCTTATTTTTATAAAACAAGTACATAAAATCGCCAACATTTTTATTTTGATATTCATAATAAGAAAAATCTTTATCAAGAATACACCCATTAGGATATCTTACGGTAAAAACATACCTATAAGATGATTTTAAATGCTCCTCATGTTTATAAAGTATTTTAACTTTTTGAGAAGTATATTTAAATTCAAACTCTTCATCATTAGACATAGGCCATTCAAAATATAGAATAATAGAACAAACAATTGTAGAGAAAATGCATAAAAAAATAAAAAATGGATCTTTTATTGAATTCTTATCAATACGGTAAACCGCAATTGCCAAAGATATTATTGCTAAAAATAAACACAATATAAAATAAAACATTTATGTCTCCTTATAAAAAGTTAATCCACAAAATCTGGATTATAAATACTAATTTCCCTATTGAATTGTGCAATAGATTTATTCATTAAACTTAAGTTATTCAATGAATACAAATCATCAGACTCTTCAATTTCTAATATATTATCTTTAAAATAAAGATTAAAATATTTTAAATCTAAATTTTTCTGTTTAGATAACAATCTAAGTTCTTTAATAAAGAATAATGAATCAGTAAAAACAATCCATTGGTATTGCTTTTCTGCAAATGCTACAATACGCTCTGCCTGGTCTTTTAAATTCGTGGGATGCATTCTATTTTTAGAATCAGTCCATATGTACGTAATATGCCAATCGTCAAATCTTTTAAGAGTATCGGCAACATTATCTAAATCATACATATAATCACTAGTGACTATATTAATACCAAGAGATAGCTTTCTGAATTTATTATCACGAGGAAATCTTATTTCACCAATTTTATTATCAGTAACACTTGCATAATCACAATCAAGATAGTGCATACCATAATCCTTTATTTATTTTTAAACACAAATTCTTTTGTGGCCAAAATACTTTTTTCATATATATCATAATGAAATGGAATATACATTGTTGAATACGTATCAAAAACAGTGCCATCAATACCAATAAATTTAGTTTTATATTTCACACCGATACAATTACTATCTATGGAAATAACTGTATACTCTACGCCATTTTTATCAACAATAATGTCATCAAGTCTTACATTATCTTTTGTTAGATAATTTTCATTATCATCAATTAACAAATCTTTCAATGTAACTTCAATTTTTTTAATATTTTCGGCACTACCAAAAACAAAATCTCGTTCAATTCCATTAAAGGAAAGGTTAATCCTTTTTAATTCATTTGCACAAGTATCAGAACAAAAATTGCGTTTTAAGAATTCACCAACAGTGCTGTCAGAAGACAGGATTCTTGAATAATCTTTTAAAACCCATGAATAATGACCAACTTTAGCGATTATATCACCACGAAGGCCAAAACAGACATCTTTCACAAATTTAATGCATTTTAATTTTACCGGCATAAAATTGTCATCTTCATCAATTTGCACGACTTCATATTTGTTACCAAATTTATCTTTTAAAATTTGGCCAACTTTAACACCAACAAGTTTCATTTTGATTTATCCTTTAATTTGAGTGATTTAACTGTAATACATTTTTCATTGCATCCGTCTTTTCTTGCTACTTTTCAAGATTTATAAATATAGAACCTTGTATTCTCGCGTTGAAATTTTATGTCATCACCATATGTTTGAATAAGGATATCTTTCAAAAATTTTATACATTTTAATTGAACAGGCATCAATTTTTCATTTTCATCAATGTCAATAACCTCATATTCGTTATTATATTCATCAACAACTTTCATTCCAATTTGAATATCTTTTAATTTCATTTTTAATCCTTAAGCGACGGATGTCTAATATAGGTATCAGTTTCAATTTTATCTTTAAGTTTCAAAATATGTTCAACTAAAGGAAAATCTCTATGATGATTAGAAATATCTAAAACAATTTTTTTAGAATTCTCTTTAGTTGGCAATTCATTCCAAGGGCAACTTATCAGCTCTATATTGAAAACATCATAATGTTTAAATAACCCATCTTGACTTACAAATCCAGAATCAACAAAACCACGGACACTGTATCTGGTACCATTATAACGAACGCTTGCAAGGATATAATCAAATTTTTGAATAAGCCTAGATTTATTCATGTCAAGATTAATTTCAAGGTTAGGAGAGTTAATATCATGACCTACACAACCCAATGAATGAAATCTTAACATTTTAGTACAAAAATCTTCACAATAAAAAGTTGTAACCTTACTTTTATTACATAAATAAACGTGAGACATCATATATAAAAGAAACCTTAATGGGTCATTTATGTCCCACTTGAAACTAGTATACTTAGGAAACAAATCATAATCTACAAGTTCATTCATTATAGATTCAACAATACCTCCAATAGTTTTAGTATTCCTAGAAAAAATAGTTATATAAGGAATATTAAAATAGGTATCAATTCCGTAACCTGCATTCCAAAATGAAGAATCATTATTGCAAATCTCTTTGGAAATTTCAACGGGAGAAGACTCTAGTGTTATTTCCTTTTTATATCCTAATTCTATTAAAAAAGATTTAAGCTTATTAAAAATATACTCTTTTTTATCTTTTATTTTAGATAATTTTATACGTTCCTTAATAAGAAGAATTTGGTTCTCTTCTGTTACCGTATACCTTCTATCAATAAGATTTATAAATTTTTCATAATCTTCAATACTTTTAAACTTTATATTCGCTTCAGGATTTTCAAAACATTTAACATCGGTTATATTATTTTTAAATTCTTCTACAATAATGCCATCTTTAATTTCCATTTTCCAGCCTTTTAATCAAAATTACATTTCAATTTCTTGTCATCAATTTGAAAACAGATGCCAATATCACCTTTTTCATTTACAGCTTTAAATTCTTTAATGTAATGTTCAGGTTTAGACTTATCATCAGCTCCAAATATAATCATAAGTGAAGCTATAAAAATACAAAGAAATACACCGGCATGAGTGTCCATAATTATATCCTTTTTAAAAATTAAAACCCCTGATATTTAAATCAGGGGTTACTATCAATATATATTAATCTTTGTTTAGTGTTTTTAATAGCATCTTCAATGCTGATTAATCCATCAGCTAGATTTCGCATACACTGAATTGTTTCAGGATCTATTTCTAATCCTTCAATACGCCATGATCCAACTATTGATTCTGTAATTGGATATTGTAAAGTTTCAGATTCCATTTTAAAATAAATGTCTTTTTAAATCACAAATTAATTCTTCAAGATCACAATGTTTTAAGTCCGGATATTTTTTGAATACATAGTCTTTAATCGCTTTGTATTTTTCTTTGCCAATTACATTGAGTATTCTTTGAATTGCATTAGAGGCTTCTTGACATTTATATTTATCTCTATAAATAAAATTATGACCAATTATTTTAGAAATGTGGTCAATTAATTTAGAATAAGCAACAAGAATATAATCTTCGTCTTCTTCATCTTTATTAAGCTTAAAATTTAAAGACGTCATTATAGAATTAGCGATAATTACCAGTTTGCTAACTTCAAGAATACTATGAGTGCTAACGATAGATATCAATTCTTTTCAAAATTCTTATCAGCTTTAACTTTTTGTTTAATATCTTTAATTAATTTATCATTCATTTTTAATCTTCTTTATAAGTTTTTACAACAAAACCATTTTTTCTTAATATCTCAGCGGCTTTAGATGTAGTTTTAATATCTAAACTATTAAAATCTTGATCAAAATCAGATGCAAGATCTATAAGTTCAATCCAAGTATATTCTTTGTTGTCTACAAAATACTTATTCATTTATGATACCTCACTTTAGGGTAACTTTCAAAAATTTTAAGCATTAATCTTTCAAAATCTTTTGCTGGACTATAAGATTTTCTAGGATATGCTTCTCGTAATATAGAGTTACATACATACCAGGGCCATTCAATATGTGCAATGCTCCAAGTATAATCTCTTAAATATACTGGATAATAAAAACCATCTTTTAAAATTTTAACTTTCAAAATTGGAACTTTATAAATCTCGCCAATATCAAAAGGATTACCATCCATAGGAATGCAAAGAAGAATATATCCATCTTTTATTCTTATCTTTATAACAAATTCTTTATTAACCCAATTTTTATCATACCAATCAGGATTATCATTAATATAATAAAGAGGGCGAATAGAATCAGTGGAATTTTTACCAGTAAGAAATTCCTTAGAAGATAAAGAATTCTTATTTATAAACTCTTTAAGATTTTCAATAAGCTCTTTTCTTTTAATGTAATATTCTTCAATAATTTCAGAATAAATTTCTTTTAATTCAAGATCACGCTTTTCTTGTCTTTGTTTTTCAACATCTTCAATATAATTCCTGATAAGATTAATATGGTCAACATATTTACAATCAGAATCTTTATATTTTAAAATAGAAGACAATTCATTCAAAGAATTTAAGGCATCAGTTTCAGTAGGAGACTCTATATTCATATTAATTCCTGTATATTAAGAATTTTTAAGCTTATGCTCAGCTAAACGAATAATACCATTTATATCGATAATTGAAATTTCATTTAATTCAAGATGATTTCTAATTATACAATATTTTTCAAATCCAATATTATCAAGAGTTTTACTTAAAGACTTAATTAAACAGGCTTCAAATGTAATAGGAGTTTTAATAAAACTATCTGCAATTTTAATCTTTATAGCGTCATTAAAATCTTTTGCAAATTTCTTATAAAAATCATTAGTAGCAGATATTGGTTGAGAAGGTAAATCTAAAGATTTTCTAATACAATTCATAATATTTGCTGCAGTAAAAAATTCCATAGGTTCATGTAATTTGAAAACTTCATTAATTTTGTCTTTAAGGTTAGACTCAGGATTATCTTTAATATACTCCGCAACAATTTCTAATATTTTAGTTTCATTAAAAGCCATAATAAATTAATCCTTTATTTTATAAATTCGTTTTGAATAACTTTAATTATCCATTTTAAACGCTCTGTTAAAAGCTTTATTCTAGAGTATCTATTTGAATATCTTCCTCTATTTGACCGCATATTATTTGTCCTTTTATTTTAAAATTAACTTAAATAATATTCTCTTACTTCCATTAATGCTTTACCAAGCAAATTACTACCGCGCCAATTGTTACGGTCAAGGATTTCATCACTCATCCAATCCAATTTGACACCCCAAATTGCATCATATGGAGAACCCTCAACCAATTCGAGGTCTTCAGTATCAATAAGAATTTGCTTTAAAATAGGGTTTGCAAATTTAGCTTTTAAAATATTAACCATAATTTTATAACGATTCTTATCCCAAGCTTCAGAATCAAAATTTTGTATAGTTCTACCTAATTTTTTAACCTCAGTTGGTGATTTAGCGGCTAAAATAAGAGGAATCTTACTTTCATCAAACATCATAGCCTTTTCAAGCATAAATGCTTGTTCGCTATTTTTAAGATAATAACCCTTATATGTAAATTCAATAGGATAAAAATTACTAAATGGCGCATCCATACCAAAAAATATAACCATATCATCTGTATAGCGCATATTATTTTCAAAATGCATATATTACCTATATTCAAATTTTTATTTTACAATCCGCTTTTTAAAAGCTTCTTTATAATTAAATAGCTTCATTTTAATTGCCTTTCTTAATATTCAAAAATTATTCTTCATAACCAAAATATTTGATAAAATTGTCCATCTTTGAGGCAATATTTGCTGCACCTACAGGATTTTGACTATGAACAGTATAAATAAAATCTTTAGGAAATTTTAATTCATTATCAAGCATATAATATTCAAGATAATGTAAGAAAGCAATAGACGTATCTTCCCCACCCAGATCATGATCAAATGCAATTTCTTGTGGCAATCCATACATTTTTACGGCTTTAATTGCTTGGCCACTAGTGCGTGCTATAAACCAATCTGGCGAAATAGGAAATCTTTCATCATCAATAAAAAGTCGATAATTCATATATATTCTCCAAATAAATAAAACAATTAATATTAAAAATCTATAAAATAAATCTTTTACATTAATAGTCTTAAAAATTAAAAAGCCCCGACCATAAGTCGAGGCTCTAACTCGTATTATTGACGAACTTTGAATTCTGTAGGAACAGAAACAACTTCGCGTACAATTACTTCTTTTACAACTTCACGTTCTTTATCTTTGGCACAAACATCAACTTCAGTAGAAATTTTGTCTTCAGCAACGTTTCGGAAATACATTTTTTCAACCACACCTTTTTTGAAGTCAAAATGAACTTGACAAACATTATGTTTACCATCAACCTCAAAGTTTGTATTATATTCCCATTTGTTTGCTCGGAAACCACTTGTCCATTGAGGGAATTCACCCAACTTTTCACGAACAGCTGCTTTAGTCATACCAATATGCAATCCACGATATGCTGGCAAATGTTCTTCATCATGTCGACCTGAAGTACCAAACAGGCTATCATGATTGTACATTTGAGAAGCACCTTTTGCATCTTTCAATGCATGGAATTTGGGCTCGCTAGCATATACATTGGCAGAAATGGCAATTGCTGCTGCAATCAAAAACAATTTTTTCATATTTTAAAACCTTTCATCAACTTTCGTAATATTTCAAAACTTTAACATCTTTACAAAAACCATATCTTGAAAAATACAATTGTTACAATTCTTTTTTCTTTTTAACGGCTTTGTCATATCCATAACATATATAAATTGTTTTAATGTCAAAGCCATTTTTACATACAACTACTATGTACAGATTAGAAGAAGTAACCAATTGAAGCGCCTACACCAATTTTTTCTTGAGTGTTGTAGTTAACATGAGCTTTGAAGCCCCATTTGCCCATATCAGACAAAGCACTCACACCAATTGCAACCGCTGCTTCATCGCCATAATAACCAACACCCGCTGAAACTGCTGATTGTCCAGCATGATGTACTTGCATCAAAGCTGCTGCGGCATTTGCTGTTGCACCAATAGCATTTTGACGTTTTTCAACTTTATCAAATTTACGTTCCAAAGCGGCAATGCTTCGAGTATTCTTCTCAACAGCACCACTCAAACGTTCAATGTTTTGAGTGTTTGTACCAACTTGATTCAATGTAGATTTAACTTGAGGTGTCAATCCGACATTGTAAATTGTATTCAAACCATTGGCTGTTTTGGTGACTGCAATACCATCACCACCTGTTACAACAGATTGCTTAGAATCAACAGTATAAATGCTTTGACCATTTGCACCTTTTGTTTCTGTCACAAAAGTATTTTGACCAGCTTTTACTTCAGTTTTAGCCTTTGCAATTTCAACATCTTGCTGTTGATTTTTGGCTTTCAGACTAACAATTTCAGAGTCTTGTTGTTCGTTTTTCACCTTCAAACCAACAATATCTGCTTTGTTAACATTGACTTGATTCAATGTTGCTTTGGTTTCATTTGACAAATCAACTACATAATCTTGAACAGAATTTGTCAATTTACCTTTATTAACAGTTACAGCATTTGAACCTGCTGAAACTGAAGCAGAATCATCTTTTGCAGACAATGTGTAAATGCTTTGGCCATTTGAACCTTTTGTTTCATTAATGGTAACATTTTGACCAGCTTTCACTTCGGTTTTAGCTGCTTTTGCTGTTGCTGACAGTTGAGCTACATTTACAACATCAGTGTCTTTTGTACCTGCTGAAACATTGGTAATTTGACGTGTGATGCCATTTTCGACATCACCAACAGAAACAGAGGCATAAGTAGAGGTCCAAGGCAAATCTTTGATATTTTTAATTGGTGCATTTAATGGATTCGCACCAGAAACGCCTTTATCAACAGTTGCTTTTGAATATGAACCAATAGCAGTTGAGCCTTCAACAGCTGCTTCTGAGTAAGAGCCAATCGCTTGAGCTTCTTTTGCTGATGCATTTGCCAAAGTACCTAATGCAAAAGCACTTTCATTAGAAGTTTTAGCATAAGAACCAACAGCAACAGAATAATCAGAATTTTCTGAAGTGTTAGCACCACGACCAAATGCAATGGATTGAATACCATGTGCCTGAGAATTTACTTGCAACGCGGTTGCATATTTTGCAGTTGCTACTGAACCATTACCGATTGCAACAGATGCTTCACCATCACCTTTTACGCCTGAGCCAATAGCAACAGAACCACTACCTGCTGCTGTTGCTTTTGAACCAATTGCAACAACTCGCGATGCTTCAGTTGAAGAGCGTTCACCAATCACGATTGACGTATCAGCATCTTTGCCGGCCTTTGCTTGTGTACCAAAAACAACAGAAGAACTGCCATGTGATTCTGTGCCTGAACCAATAGCCATAGCATTCAGACCGTTTACAACAACGTCCTGACCAATTGCAACAGTACCTTGGTTATTTGCCTGTACACTGTTATCATGATTAAATGTATTCACACAAATGTTACCTTCAACACCACATTTTTGCATGGCAATGGTATCGGCATCACCTGAATAATTAGTGTGCGGATTTGTATCGGCAAAAGTACTAGTAGCTGCCAAGATAGACATCAAAATAAAAGATTTTTTCATATTAATCCCTTTTATAAAAATAAAGAACAAGAAATAACATTTAATTAAATGTTTACTATATAAAAACAAAGCTGGTATTTACGATACCAGCCTATTTAAATTCTTAATAAAAAATCACGCTTTAAGCAATCTTTCATTAATTAAATCTTTAACTGTTTGAGGAAGCTTAGGTAAAGGATACCAAGCTATATCAAACCCATCAACCCAATGTCCAAGTCTTCCAACGCCATATTTTGAAACACAATATATTTTTGTATTCAATGGTGGAGGAAACTCTTTTGGATCATAACATAAAACTTCATCAGTTGCTTGATATCTCATGGCCGGAATGTCATCCTAGAAATTTCACCATGATCTTTGGAATAAATTACAAGATTTGCACCTCTTTGAGATGTTAATCCCATACCACTAGCATAATCATCATTTGGCGCTAGTGTTTGATGACGCTCAACTATTATTCCGCCAACTTCTTCGATATGTTGATGATGATGATGTCCAATATGACAATACCGATAAATAGTATTGCCCCATTCAACTGCAAATAAATTAGGAATCTTAATTGCAATATCATTTAATTTTTTAATTCTATGACCATGATGATAAGCAAGTAATGTATTACCCCATTCATATGCAATCCAAGGAGTAGAGTTTACAACAACTTCTACATTCTCTTCTTCGGAATACATAAATGCAAAACAATTTTGAAGCCATAAAGAACTTACAGGATCATGATTACCTTGAGAAATTATCAAAGTAACATTTTCAGCTTTTTCTAATGCTTTCATTACAGCATGGTGAACCAATTTAATAGCTAATCTAATTAGCTTGCCAGGACGCGCATCTGCACTAAGCACATGACCATGAGCTGGTGTTACAGGTTTTTCACTATCATAATGTAAAAAATCGCCAAGAATATTAATAACAGCTCTTTCAGTATAAGGAGCAGCATTAACCATTCTGTCAAATACTTCAACTAATTTTGCAGTAGCAATATCAGTATTCCAAGGCTTACCTTCATGAGTTTCAAACATATCAGCAAACATACCAAGATGATAATCAGTAATGGTATATTGTGCTAATAATTTATTTTCAACAATAGGGCGTGGTGCTACTGGTATTTCTATTGGTTTAGCAAAATTATAAAATTCTTCCATTGCAGCTTTAATTGTATCTGCAATAATAGATTCTTTAGAATCTGTTTTAATCCATTGCAATTTAACATTGCCATTTGCATCATATAAAGTAGATGAAGATTTAGCATTTAAAAATTCTGCCTTAGACATATCTTTTTCAAATAACTTACCTTCAATCATTTTTACTCTATCATTAATAGAAACAGTTTCAGATACAGCTTCAATATTATTTCTATGAGAGATAGCTCTATCTATATTTGCCTCTTCTTTAGCTTTTCTAATAGCAGCTAAATGAGAAGAAACGGTTCCATTTGATATATTTAATGCTTTTGCAGCAGGCAATTGTCCGCCATATTGATCAATAGCGTCCAATATAAATTTTTGTCTATCCGTATAAGCGTACGGTCTTAACTCTTGAGTATTTATTGCCATCTTATTATTATTCTTATTAAAATATTAATTACAAACATAAAAAGCACTAAGGTACAAATACCTTAGTGCTTATACTACATTGTTTTGTTTTCCAAAAACAATTTAATTTTTCTTTCAAGCATATACCAATTGCTTCTTCTACGTTGGCATTGGTGCTTATTTATTCTTCGGCGCATACTAACTCCATAAAATTAACATCTTATTGATTCAGCAGCATTACTAGCTAAAGTATCAACAATTTCGTTTTCAACATGTCCAGAATGTCCTTTTACCCATTCCCATGACACATTAAATTTTTGAACTAAAGCATCGAGTTGTTGCCACAAGTCAACATTTTTGACAGGCTTTTTATTAGAACTTTTCCATCCATTTTTTTTCCAATTATGTATCCACTCTTCCATTCCATTTTTAACATATTGGGAATCTGTAGAAATGATTACATTACAAAATCGGTTAAGCTTAGATAAGCCATTAATAACCGCCATAAGTTCCATACGATTATTTGTAGTGTCTTTTTCAGAACCAGAATCTTGAATAGAATTTTCACCACATTTCAAAAGATATCCCCATCCTCCAGGACCAGGATTACCTTTGCATGCTCCATCTGTGTATAAATATACAGTACAAGACATTTTAAATCTCCTTTATTGGATAAAACATGATAGATACATAAGAAACATATCTTGAAATGTCATTTCATTCAACATGTTAATTATACTAGAAATATATTCATATTCATATTCGTAATATTTAACTTTTCTTTCAATAGGTATATTATCGTTAAGTAAATTTTCACCTCTAATAAAAAGTTCAAAAAATTTTTTATTAGAATAATATAATTTAGGATAATTATATGATTTAATTGAAATAATAGTTTCATTATGCTTAAGTTTAATATCTAGTTTACCACGAATCGAATCAAGCTGTTCTTTTATCTCTATTTTAACAATATCATTATCGTAAGAACATTCTATATTAAAAACTTTTTTATTCGTATTAATAGTTAAGCAAAAATTTAAAAGATTTGAAAATTTATGAGACATATCCTCGCAATCTAAAAGTAAACACTCTTCAATGTTTACAATACAGTTTGATGGATATGAAAATATCATTCTATCGTCTTTGTATATAACAAAATATTTATTCTTTTTAAGTCTTACTTGATAACTCATTTATAAATCCTTTTACATACTGTTAAGAAAATAAATTCAGGAAAAGGATATTTATTCATTAATTCAATAACTCTAAAAGTTTCAAGAGCTAATAATATGGTTCTAGGTGATGAAAATTCACACGTAGACTTATATTTACTACCAACATCATTCGATCCTTTTAAAAATATAAAACCAGGTCTTATATCAAAATACATTCTAGAAGCAACCACAATCTTTTCGCCAGGATTAGAATAAGAAGGAAGTGCCATATAAAACTTATTTAAAAGAGGATCCTGTTCAATAATTTCAACTTCAATAATATTTTCTAGAGTAAATGAATTCTTTTTTGAATGACTATATTTTGAAATCAAAGTCTTCTTATTATTATCCCAAGATAAAATAGCCTTAATTAAATTTTGATATTCATATCGTTCAGCATAATAACAAAAGCTAGATTTAAAATTACTAGAACTTTTTATATCATATTCTGTTAAAACATAATCATTTGGATATATATAAATAATATCAAGACCTCTAGTTATAAAAAAGAATTTATCTTGCTTATAATACATTTCATAATTCATAATTAATCCGATCTAGATATTAAAATATTTATCACTTAATGAATCTAAAAATATTTGTTGAATACTGTTATTATTTAAATCCTCAATTATTTTAAAGATAATACCTGCATTAATATAATTTGTAGATTTTGATATACTAGTATGATCTTTAGATTCATCACTACCACGAAGATATATTGAAGTAGCAATAATATCTGGACATGATACACTTTGAATAGAAAATTTAAAACGTTTATTTCCAGTATTAATAGGAATCCAAAAGTTGCCTCTTATTAAAGGATTTTGACTTAAAATTCTAAAATATACAGTATCGTCATTTATTGAATGATAAGATTTTATAATAGGTTCCTTATCAGTAATATTTAAAAGACTTTTACAAACATATTGTATATCCCATCCAAATGTCAAGCTAGCGCACCATCTATTACGCTGATCCATCTCCTTAAGTGGAAAATTTTCAGGATATTTATAGATTATTCGACCATTATTTGTAATTAAAAAATATTTATTCTTTTCAAAAAATATATCAAACATAGATTACCGTCTATAAAAATTAAATTGCAATTCGTTGAATATTACTTCGCTAAGAGGCGTGTTGTTAAGATAATCGATTGTCATAGCAAGTCTGTCATAGTCTTCATTTTTAATATAAACATTTTTATGAGATTTGCTATTTAAATCAGTTCCTAACACAAAAAATGTATCTTCACTAGGTCTGATTTCAGGACAATTAACCGAACGTATCTCAAAACAATCCTTTTTCAATTTCATTATAAATGTTGAACTTTGACCACTAGCTTTGATAAAATTTTTATCTTGATAATTAATAAAAACAGAAATCTTTTTATGATATAAATTCTCTTCATCAATATTAATTTTTATATCAAACATTGGAGAATTAAGATCTGAAAATAATAACATATTATAAATATATGAAAACTCATAATCACATAATTTATATCTTTTAGTATTCTCATTTTTCTCTTTTTTGAATTCAGAATAAACAATTTTACCATTTACTTTAAATTCAAATCCGCAATCTTTATAAATAATTATTTCTTTTTGCATTATAATACCTTTGAAATAAAAGAAGGGTCAGTAAATATCTGACCCTTTTAATTAATCTTTAAAATGAATTTTGCAACACAGTTTATCATATTTACTTTTAATAGGGCTCATTTTACTTACTAACCCTTTATAAAACTCTGATTTACCAATTTCATTTTTACCTTTTTCAAGGAAATAAAAGAATATAAATACTACGGTAATTAAAAAGAGTACCAAAATAACCATTGATGAAAGAACTGAAAAGAATTTCAGGAAGTATAAAAATCCAGAAACATCAATTAATTTGTAATAAGAGAACAAAAATGTTCCAAGAGTCCCTGCAATAAAAACAAGAATTCCTAATATACCTAAAAATAATTGACGTACAAATATACAAAAGTTTTCATCAGGATTTGTATATAAATTTACAAATCGATAAATTAAATTTTTACGACTAAGTTCCATACCAAACCTTTCTAAATAAAAATTTACACGCCTAAATTTACAGGCATATATTTTAAAAATGGCAATCTAGATTCTTGAAAGTTTTTTAAACATTCTGAACAAATAAATTTTTTGCCTTGACGATGGAAAGGTAAATCATATAAAGTTTTAACCTTATTACATCTACAACATGTACCCTTTTCTGAATTAAATTCAGTATCTGTTATAATCTGTAAAGGCTTTTCGCCTGTAGCAACAAGACCTAAATTATTAAAAACTTTAGACATATGTTCCCTTAATAAAAATAAAAAGAGAGACACTTTCGCGCCTCTCTTTCTTATGCCTTAAAAACCAATTGCGTCAAATGTGTCCATTACTTCTGACATACTATTTTTTGCATTTTCGCCTAAAGATATTAAACCTTGACTTTGACCATAAATGGTAAAAATTGGGGAAAGCATACCACCAAAGAATGTATAATCCACAATATGTTTAAACCACATTTGGATATCTGCATCACCTAAGTCAACTAAGGCACCTTTATTGTGCATACGTAAAAACTTATTACACATTTCAAGGGCATTGGTGTTAACAGCCCAATTTACAATACGACAAATAGAAACGGCAACTTCTCTTGAATAACCTAAGTCATTCTCGATACTTTCAATTACCTTTTTAACACTCTTGTCGTCTTTTGTCATGTTTTTAAGATAGAAAACAGCATGAGAGCTAGCACCACCAGAAACATGTTTAATCGCATTAATTACACGATTTTCAAGAACCATTGTGTAAATATGGTCATAGGTCGACAAGTCTTCCTCTTTAATGCGAAGTTGAACCTTGCGTTTACGTTCCCACGGTACATAAGATTTAGGATCATTATTACATGCCAGCCCATAATACAATTGAACTAACATATAAAATACCCATGCATCATTAGTACCTGGACCAACTGCATTCTTAGCCATAGCTGATGAACACAGAAACTCCATATAGGCATTATCACCAGGATGTTTAGGATAAATTGGAACATAATACAATTCGTACTTTTTACTCCAATCAACATCTTCAATAGATGAATATTCGGAAAGAAGAAAATCTTCATCCCATTTCTTTTGATCTTCAGTAAAATATTCCAATTCAAATTGAGCCATCATTTCTTGTTGCTCAATTCCCGGTATTGTGCCAATTTGCAATAAGTCGCCATCGTTATCACTATGGCTACGTTTTACAATTTCAGTAGAAACTAAAGCACAATACAAATTACCTTGTACATCCAGATAATCATTGACTGTCATTCCATAATTTTCTTGAAGATAGTCATTGAACTCGTCAATTCCCCAAAGTTGGGAAATGATCATCTGTGAACGCCATAAAAATGGATTACGCAAAGTAAATGCATTTAATGGGCGGAACTGGTCAAGCATTGCCTCTTTAGGAGTTTTATCATTTGGCTTGCCATAAATATATTCACGAATACTCTCAAGAATATTACGATCAAGAATTACGACTTTACCTTCAGGAACATATTTATCATGAACCTGTTTAAGATTTACACCTTTAAGGCTTGGCTGAATAAGGGATTTAACATAAGTTTGACCACCTAATTCAGTGCGATACAGCATTGATTTAATTGCATTTAAATAGCCACTCCATGCAGAAGGGCGCTTTTGATTACGTTCATTACGATGCGGAGCAATAGTAAAATACTGACTAGGGCCAGTAATTGCAGCACGAATGATTTTAGACAATTCAATAAGCATAGTCGGATATACGTATTGACCATCATTTTGTTTACCGCAAAATTTATTTAAAATCTCTGCAGAAGGCACACGAATACTTGTGCCAGAACGCACTTTGCTTAAGTCGATATAGAACCCTTTATTGAATTCAGGATCCAATAATTTACTGCTAGTAGGAATAATAGCAGAACGACTTAAAACTAAGTCTTGTTCATTAAACATTGATTTTAATTCAACCAATGTATAAGATGGATAATTGTCAGCATATTCAAATACACGACCTTCATCTGATAAGATTTTTGCCAATTCTTCAACAATAGCCTTATCAGTTTTGTCAATACAATTGTCTAAAATATACTGACCCAATGGAGAGTCTTTTGTTTGACAAATATATTTCAAACAATTAAATGACATGCCTTGACTTTTAATCTTAGCAAAATGGCTACCTAGTTCAGTATAAGAATACTGAACTAATCCGTATTTAACGTTTTCGATTACGATAATTTCATCATCGTAACCGTCAATACGCTTAACACGTTTTTCATATGTAGCAGTTGGCAATGAATCAACAGCAGCATTGATTTCCTCTTCGTTTAAACTATCAAGATAATCTTTGCCATTATTATAATAGCCATATTTAAATGCAAAAGCAGCTTGAGCAAGACGAATAGTATTCATTTTGCCTTTAAGACTATTAATGCCAGCTACAATATCCACATCGAGGACTTTATCTTCTTTGCCATCTTCGTGAATTTTAATTTTGCCACAACTACGCATAGTCTTAGTAACGCCTTTCAAGCCTGTTTGACTTGTAATACGTGCATTACCTGCTTTATAATAGGCAACATAATCAATACGAGCAGACCCATTATATCCTGATTCTTCAATAGATGTAATCTGAATATGATCTACCATATCAATATAAATTGACTCACCACCACGTGAGCCAATTTTAATATATCCACCTTTGCTGTAAATAGTTTCACCAACTTTTACATCAATTTCGTCAAATTCAGTCTCAATATGACGAGGTGTGAATACAATTTCTTTGCCTACTTTTGGCGATACTTCAATTTCACCGCCAACTAAACGATACGATTCAAGCTCGATATCATTATAAACCATAACTGCATCAACCAAAGTATTATCTTTGGTTACTAATTGACCATCCTTTTCAATTACATCTTGTAAAAAGATAGCTTTAGATGGATTACTTACACCAAATGCATTACCATTAAGATGAGTCTTAAATCGTGCAGGTAAAGCTTGTCTAACTTTAAACAAGCTTGAATAACCTACAAAACCACCATTTTCGTCTTTGAATACTTGGAATCCAGGAGCTTGAAACTCTTTACCATTTTTAGAAATGATAATTTTATTTGATTCTGCAAGCATAGATTCACTTCCAGGAAGTACATTAAAGTACATCGCAGAAGCTTTAATGGCGCGATCAGATGGATTAAACAAAATTGGCAAAGCATCACCCATCACTTTGTCGTGATGCAAATATGTCAGAACTTTACTGTACTCGTTATAAGGAGAAATAATAACAAGTTCAGAAGATTCTTTCAACGCAGCATTATATGCATTACTTGTTACATACAGTACATGGTTTTTAACATAATTGATATCTTTACGAATCAATTCAGTAAAGAACTGATCATATTTAAATAAAGATTCAAGGCGTTCATAGAGCATCATAAACATGAGTTCATGATGACTCATCAATTCAATATCAGAATTTTTATCAATATGCTTAGTTGCAAACAGAAATTCAGGCCAATTTAATTTAGGATCATAAAATGATTTAGGAATCTCAATTGTAGTTGGTTCTGAAAATTCGTTTACAATTTCCATTGCAATACGATCTTGCAACAATTTCCAATTAAGTCTTGGATCTTGTGGCAAATTCTTAGAATAAATATCGAAAACTTCCGCAACAGTTGCATTACCATCAATAATTGGAATATCTTTCAAACGAATATACATCTTTTGTCCTTTCTGAGAACATTGTTACAAAAACAAAAAAGCCTAACACATAAGTGCTAGGCTACTAATATTATCCATATAGGAAATGTCTTCCACGTTTTCCTTTAAATTTTACTTTATTGGATGGACGTGATCCATTAGAATTAAAATAAAGACTCCCACTAGTAGAATCTTTCCAATCACCTAAGCGATATTTGGCGTATTCAGATTCAACTTGTTCTGAAATCTTTTTATATAACCCTTGGTCTTTTTTACCTCCGGCCATTTTAGCCGTAGAGTATTGACCCTTTTTAATAAAATTAGCACAAACTCCATCAGGGAATTCGTTACTTTTCATTCTATTAAACATTACATCAGTAACGACTTTTATACCATGAGCACCTTCACCACGCGCCTCATAATAAGCCATTTCTGATAAACATTTAATTTCTTTAGCAAAACTTATAGACGGTATTGCTAATACCAATGCCAATATTTTCTTTCTCAAACTTAAATCCTCCATTTATTATTAAAAAAGAATTTGTTCTTCCTATTAAAAATAGGCATCATACGATAATACCATATGGAGGCAGAACATCATACCCCTAGGAGTCTAGTTGGAGAGATGGCACTAATAAAACTTTTTCAGAAAACATGCAATTAATATAATTAGCACATTTTCCACAACACGTAGTTGCACCTGTGTCAATAATTAAATCATCAACACTTTTATTCTTATCAATATAATCATTATTGATAGTGCTGGTGCTAACATTATTACAAACACATACAACCATTATTATACCTCGATAAAGAATTTATATAAAATGCCATATCAATAGCATCTTGTATAAATAAATTAAATGGAGAATGCGCCGGCGATCACATAAAGTGCGCCGACGCTATTCAGAGACAAACATAGGACTTGAACCTATATCATGGGTTTATATAACCCTATATGTTACCAATTACAATAGTTTGCCTAAAGTCAGGGGTACCCTGAGGTTGAGCTATAAGTGAATCGGCGGGTTAGGAGGGCCTATCACATTCAATGAACACATCTAGGGTATAGCTCTTTATCCTAGAAGGGCCGATATAGTACTTCGGCAGGGTTCACGCGACCCGACCGCCTTTACGGCGATCTAGACATCTCTTTCTACTATACAATAAGTATCAGTAGTTTAACGACATAATATCCAAATGTCTTAAACGATATTATTGGTCGTATGGCTCAGGGCAGGAGACAGACCCATTATTGCCATAAATGCTATTTTGGGTCAACCCATAGCTGGATTTCTAGGACTACACGGGTTTTACAACTACATTGAACTTATCCTAGCTCATCCAAATATAGTTGATTTAATAGCACGTCTTAAGACCTACTACATAAATTTGTTTTCATCAGGCCGTCTTTCCGTTGCTGATGAACCAAATAGCAATTAATACAAATTGCTATGCTGTCAAGAAAGGACAATGGTATGCACCATTAATAAGGTTAAGCACCTTAAAGCTGCGGGGAGAAATAATAAAATTATAAAGGAGTAAACACATTCAGAAACCTTAAATTCTATGGAAGTCGCCACAAAATTCGATTCTTAAGGTATTTAAAACTTATGCAAAAAGTCGGTATATACCGATATATGGATAAATTATTTCCATTAAAAATATGCTTGTTTAAATTTCGCTAGTTGGTAACTAGGTATGCCTAAACATATTTACTCTTTTATAATTGCTGGTTACGATTCCAGCTCTACCCAATCGTAGACGATTACGAAACTTACTGAAGCACTAGCCGCAGTGTTAGAATTCTCAGACAGTTTCTGTTACCAGGTACTGTCCAAACCCTGTACATTTATGCTCAACTACCTAATTAGGCAGCGGCGCGTACCATGTAAACATTGTCGTTTGCATTTATTTTAAATTTTGCTTTTACGAAGCAACTCGTGCCGAGTAATTATCCCTATTCATCGCTTGTCGAATTCCAATACAGCCCCATCAGAAGACATCTCATAAGACATTTTAACTCAATCACGATAACGTAATTAGGTTAAAAATAAACTGTATGGAATCGCTAACTCTTTTCAGAGTGTAAATATCTTCGAAATGTCTTTTGGTGGAGCTGGCGGGAGTCGAACCCGCGTCCAAACAATCTTAATGAATAACACCTTTACGGCAATTAATGAGCAAAAACTCATTAAGAAGTGTATACAGTTATACTTTGGCGCAGTTAAAAAAAATCGTTTGATATATCCGATGCATGATTACATGCTTATTGAGCTATTAAGAGTATACACTTCTTAATGAGTTTTTACACAAAAATATTCATTTATATTTCAATGTGTTACAAGATTTTGTTTTTGTATGCATCATTTATACCAAATGTAAACCCGATATAAATAGATGCATACAAATTTTGATTACTTTTTACACCAATTGATGCAATTTAAAGCATCAATTTTCGTAATGAACACGTTGGTTTTTGTCTGGATACCATGCACCGCCTTTTGGATATACAACCCAAAATTCACGTGCAGAATCGCGCACTGCAAACCGTTTTGTTCCGATTTGAACAACCGAAACAATCTTACGTGTCAAAATTTCGTCACCAACGCCTTTACCTGTGCATTTTTCATACGCACCGGTAGGACCAAATTGGTCCATAACAGGCTTGATATCAATGATCAAATCATCACCAACTTTAGGCACTTTAATGCCATTGAATTTAGGTTTGGAATTAGATTTGTGGTCAAAGGCACGTCGAACGTGTGCTTTGGCCTTTTTAGTTTGAGTCATTTTAAATAAATAAACTTTCAAAAAAAATAAAAAGGAATATGTACATTTTTTAAAGAAATGTACAAAACTTATCTACCGGAAATCTAAAATGGAAACTACTCATACCAACGATGTGGCGTTAGTCCATTTTGTTGTTTTTTTGCACTTGCGATCTGTTTTAGTGTACGATATCATTATCAGCTTTATCAAGACTGATAAGATTACCATCTGCATCAATAGCAAAAGATTTAATTTCTACACGATCGCCAAAAAGACCTTTTAATTGAGACATACATTCCTGAACTTCTTGAGGAACAGTCGCAACCGAAATATTGCCTTTATTTTCATTTTTGGATTCGACACTATTAGCTTTTTCAGCTTCATTAAGTGCCTGTTTAAACAAATCAGATTCATTTTGTTGTACCGGAATCTCTGTAATGATTTCGGCAATACAAAGGTCTTTAAGGGACGGAGTATTGCCAATGCCTTTTGATGAAACACGATCAGTGGATTCACCATACATATTCCATGCTACAGGAATCTTACCATGAGTTTTTGAATAAACAAAGCCAATTGCCATAGCAACTTTGCCATCTGAAAGAATAGATCCAATGACACCTTTGTTACCAGTATGAGTAACAATTTCCAAAGGCATATATTTATTCATGCCTACGCTTAATTGAATTTTTTGTGCTTCCATTTTAAAGCCCTTTCTAAATTAAATTGAAATTAGACTTAATAAAGTCTATGGCGCGACCGCCATTTAAAGAATACAAAACTTTTCTAAGCTGTATGTCATTTGGACATAGCTTATCAATTTTAAACTCGATATAGAATGCACTACCTAAGGTGAAGTATTCTAATTGATGTTTTTTAATCTTCTCCATAAAAGCTTTAAATTCTTTATAGCTTATATTTCCAAGCATAGGATTGTAACTTCTTGGGAAAGACCATATTTTAAATGCCATTTTAGTCTCCAATAATATAGCATTTTATTCAGAAACAACGGAAATAATAAACTCTGGCGTATAGCCAATATACTTATTACAGTTTCCAACATTCATTACAGTATCAAATTTATGGACCCGTTGACATGTTGTCAAAACATTAGTTTCCGGGTCTTCTACGGTCAAAGATTTTATATAGGCATCTATTGATTCTTTATGATGCTTAATATATAAATCACGATCTTTAGAAGATTCAAACAAGAGCCATTCAATATCTTCACTAATAGGATCAAAATTTACAAGAGTGAAAATACGAACAGCATATACCGGAGCATTTTCATTATACTCTGATAACTTTTTAAAAATAAATTTCATAATAAAAATTCCAAAAAAAATTAACCAATAAAAAATCGACACAAAAGTGCCGATTTTAAAATTACTTAGACACAATTTCAAGATTCTTTAATGTGCCTTTATTAACAATTTTAAGAGTACCAACAATATTGAAGATATATTCACTGTCAGCAGTTTTACCAACTACATAACATTTAAATTTATGGCTATCCCATTGAACAGGAAGTTTTTCTTTAAAAGCCTTTTCAAGTATATTAGTATTAACTGCAGACCAGAGAAATTCTTCTTCAACAATATCTTTAATTTCAAAAGCATCATGTTGAAGATTTTTACCATCCTCTGTCCAATATATCATAGACCATCTATTAGATTCTTTATTGAATCTGTATCCATGAATAACATGATCTTTTTCACAAATATATGGGAAATTTTTTAAATTACAGGTAACTACAGCATAATCACCATTTTTAAGTAAAACTGTTTGTCCTACTTTTATATTTGATAAATCAAATTGTTCTTTCATTTTACATCTTTCTAGAAAAGATTAATAAAAATTTAATCAAATAATAATCGACACATAAAGTGCCGACTATTATTAAAACAATTATTCAGATGCCTTTTTATCAGGCAATTGTTCCAATGCTGTAATTGCACGATTATTTTTGACACCAACGGCTTTAGACATCTCAATAGAATGATTGATATGCTGAAATTGCATATCCTCAAAATGAGATTTGTCAATCAAGCGGCATAAAGCTTTTGCTTCTTTGCCGGGAACCATATCATTAACGCATTCTTTATAGACCATTTTATCATGATCAAGATATGATTCAATCCAATAATTTGAATTGATATACATACGATTTACAGAATCATCCTTATAAGGATTACATGCTGTCAAAACTAAAGATGCGGCGATTACAATAGCAATTTTTTTCATTTAAGTCTCCATTATTTGCAAGGTTCATTAAAATTAAGTACAGTATATTCTCTTCCGAATTGCTGTACAAAAAGAATTTGTTTACCATCAATACAAACATTTGTGACTGTAAATTTATAGCCATCAATAGAGAATTGTGTCTTTGTCCCTACCAAATGTTTGGTGACATTTTCAATTTTTACAGGATTATCAATTTTAGGTTTTTTACTTTGCGAATTAGAAGCAAGATAAAACAACAAAATTAAAAATCCAATTACTGTTACTACGATACCTGTAACAGGACCGATAATATCACACATAAACTTTTTAAATTTAGACATAGTACACCTCCAATAAAAATAGTTTTAATCAAAAAATATTCGACACTATTGTGCCGAACATTTTGAAATCAAAACATTGATTCAGGATAAATAGAAAAGTTAAATGATTTAAACTTTTCAAATTCATTATGGATGCGACAAAGAATCCAATAAAAGTGTCTTAAACGGCCTTTAGCATTCTTTGAAATATTTTCACTAAGAATAAGGGCTTTTAAATCACATTTTGGAATAGGATTATTATCGTCAATACCAAAATATTCAATCATTTTCAAAGATTGGAAATACATACGAATGTTAAAATAATATTTCCCAAATCTATCTGTGATATGCATATAATTTGGATTAGGATTAATTAAATCTGCCGGACTATAATAAACTTTACCAGAGATTTCTTTTTGCTGAGTAAATATAGCATTACCTGTCTTGATATCAGATAAAAATTCTTCATAATTTTGAATATTCAAACGATAAAAATAATTAAATTTTTCAACATTCATTTTATTTACCTTTTTTAAAATGGGGCCTTAGATGTTTCTTCATAACAAGACGAGCTTCGTTATCTTTCTTTAAAGAAGTCCATCTAGTATTCCAATCAACACCTGCTTTACGAATTACTTTAATAATACCCTTATGTGTTAAAGCACTATAATGGGAGGTAATATTTAAACGATCCAAATCTTTTTCTTGAATCACTCTTAATGGATCAACATAATATACTTTTCTGTTATATTTAAATTTGACCATAATATGGTTCCAATTATAAATATTTATACGGGATATTACATTCTCATCATTAAGTTTTAACTTATGTGTTCTAATACCAGAAAAAAGATAATCATCTTTAGAGAAGGTAAATACAATTTTTATATTTGATACACCTTCAATATTTAAAAGAGATTTATAAATTGTAAAAGCAGATTTACCGCATCCTCCACAATTTATCTTAGGAAATTTATTCCTCATTTCTTGATTCATAGTTTTAATAACTTTTATTAAATCCATGACAATCTCCAGTATATTTTAATCAAAAAGAAATCGACACTAAGGTCGATTTCCAAAAACTTTAAGATCAAAATATAAATGATATATCATTAATGAGGAATTATCATTTAGAAATTTTTGACAAGCTGCCATCCATAACAGCTTTAACAATGCCAAAAGCAACATATCCAAAGATTGCCAATACTGCTAATGTTACGAAAAATTCAAGTACGCCCGGGGCATACAAAATAACAAAAACGGAAATGCCAAGAATAGCACAAACTTTAGTAAGAGAGATATTACCATCTTTCTTATAAAGCAAACGAGCAAGTGCAATAGTTGCTGCACCAATAAAATACTTTTTCATATTTACACCTTAAAAGATGGAAACCAACAATAAATAAAGAATATATAAAGTCATGATAAACCTTTATGCAAACTTACCAATATTTTTATTAGTAAATTTATTCAGCCAATTGGAAATCTTGAATTTGGGTTCATATTCAACCCATTTATAGGTACCATCTTCTTGCTTTTCGTAACGAGCATAACCGTAAACCCGCGCGAGAATGAAAAGAGTAACACCAAAAATCAAACCAGTAGCTGCACCAATTACAAAACCAGACATAGTACCAGAAAAACCACAAGCCATACCAATCAGCAATGAAAATGCTAAATCAACATAAGCCTCATATCCTAATACACGTTTCAACAACTTCGGCGATGCTTTAGCCAAAATAGAAATAATGGCAACACTAGTCACTAGTGAACCAAATACAATAAGCCCAATCATGACTTATCCTTTCTTTTGTAATGACAAACCTTTAAGGACAGTAAAAGATAACCATCCTAAAAACATAATAACAAACAGTCCAGACATATAGACTGAAATAGCAGTTTCAATTCCCATATTTAATCCTTTCTTAAAGTAGATATGGACAAAACTTAATCAATAAAAAGTCGACACTATTGTGCCGACCTTATATATTACTATTCTACAATACGCAAATCTTTCATATCTGCGCCACTTGTAGTAGTTACCCATCCATCAGAAGACAAAGTGAACACACCATTAGTATATCCTGCAACCTTAACTGGATTAGCAAATGGACAATCTTTCCAAGTTACCTTTTTATCGTTATTAAACGCCTCTTTAAGAATCTTTGAATTATCAAAAATATCCAATTCAGATTCTTCAAGAATACCGACAATATTTAAATTATCAGAATTTAAATAGCTTTTGCCATTGTAATCCCAATATCCATTAATACATGTAGATTCACCATCAAAAATCAAACCAATCAATGGTTTTGCAGGTTTAGGATTAATACGAGAATCTTCATTTGCATCTGCTTTTATTACAACATACATACCATTAGCAGTTTTGCATAATTTACCTTTTAGTGCTTCTTTATAGCTAAATGGCTTCATTTTAAATCCCTTTCTATAAAATAAAAATAAATCAATAAAATATCGACACTAAAGTCGATATTTCAAATAAAGCACTACAGAAATACACATATACCCGCGCCACTTATTTCTCTATTGATCAATTGTACATAAAATAAAATATACAATAAAAATAGAACAAACATAAAACAATAAAGCAACAATTAAATCTACACTAATCATAATAAAAAACACCTATATAAGAATAAATAAATAAAAATACAATACAGGAATATATAAATACATATACACCTATATAAGAAGAATATACAACAAAGGCTATTCACATAGCCTTAATACAATATAGTATTTAATCAATACAGAGATAATAATCACCTATTAAAAGATATCTACATCTATATATAATATATTCTTATATAAAAGAATACTGGTATAGAATTTCTATTACAGAAATACATAATTACAGATTACACCTAGTGATCCTGTTAAGCATTCATTTAGATACTTGTAAAACAGTATTTACTGAATACAAATACAAACACTTTAAGATATCTGTACCTGGTACAGCGATCAAAAATATATGTACAATGGGCTATTCCATAGCCTTAGGTGTCAAAATAATTACATCCCTATATAGATACCAGTACATATTTTCAAATTCGCTTATTGCATTCTTATACTATATATACTATACTTATATATATTGTTAGAGAGTAGTCTTACTGGAGAGACTATAAACTCCTTAAGTGCATGGAAAGGCATACATATATTAGAATTTATCCCTTTTTTATTCTTTATTTCCTGTATCGCATCAGTGCTTGTAGTATTCTTTTTAAAGGGTTCTTTGTCAATGTATATTTATTTATACACTACAGAGATATTATACTTATTAGCGGCGTTTATATCTAATAGGTGTACTATATAAGAAATGCTTGGTTCCTGAATTGGGCTGTGAAGCTGTAAGGTTACGTCCCCAGCGACATCACGTGGTGTGATGGGTATTAGCATATATAATATACTTGATGTAATCCCTGATAATATACTATTTCTTATTGTATTTATTAGTATATATACTTAGTGAACAACTTAGTTTTTTAATGCATCCTTTAAGTAGGAGCGCCCGCCGTATACTTATTTATAGTATTCGGTAATTTTGTCGTATCTGTACAACCTGTATTGCTAATATTACAACACATGTCCCGCCGGCCATGTGCTATTTTTATATCTGTCTTATATATACTGTATTGTACACACTTATATACAACCCTAAATACTTTATAGTATTTAGCTAAACATATTATTGTATTTAATACGCTTATATATGTAAATAAAATGCAACCAGTACCTCTTGTATTAAAAATAATTGGGCTGAATACTTTTGTATTCAGGGTGTTTTACTTCTTGTTGTAATCATTTATTAGTAAAGGGGCTCGCTTACGCTCGCCCCGTAGCTGTTTATTATACTATGACAGTAATTAGCTTACCTGTTAATACAGTTGCTATATGTCCTAATACAATAGAGATTAGTATTAGTATTGTGATAAAGATTCGACTATTTTGTCGTTTCTTAAACCACTTAATCTTATTAGCGGCGGCGGATAGATTAATTACTATCAGCGCCGTATATACTACTAATCCAATGATGTATAACAATCCAATAGGATTACTTACAATTGAGCTGTATAGCAGGTAATCCCAAACGCTTCCAAATACAAACATATCAACACCTCTACACAAAAAGAAACTTAAATAACAAAGTCATTGCTATTTCTAGTACATACAATATCCCTATTGTTGATAGTATAACAATAATGGCCATAAGAAATGATATAAAATCATACTCTTTCATGATTGTTAACTCAAATTAGTCACGCCAACTAATTTCTCTAAACGCTCTACTCGCTTTTTAAGCTCTTCAAGTTCGTTATCCAAATTTTTATTGCTGGCCTTTAATTTTAACGTTTGAATAAGAATATCCGGGGTAACATCATATCCTGGATATACATCACTTGAACCAACCCAGAGTACTTTACCGATCCTGTCAAATTTAAAAACAGGATCTGTATGACTTTCTTTTACAAACTTGGTGCATTTCAATTTTGCAATACACTGTGGTATATCAGTGTCGATAACTTCGTATTCGTTTCCGAATTTATCTACAACGATCTGGCCAACATTGATATCTTTAATATCCATTTTTATTACCTCCAACAAGAATTTAATCATAAAAAGATCCCACTCCTAAAAGTGGGACCTTTTTCTTTTACTACAAATTAAGCAGCAGTTTCTGCTTGTGGACCTTTGTCTACAGTACCATCAGCGCCGGAGAGCAATTCATCAACACTTTGCTCTTGATCTTTTGCTTCAGTTTCAGCAGGTTTAGCACCGCGAGCTAAACGTCGTGCACGTGCAGCTTGTACACCTGTTTGCTCTTTAGGTTTTTCAGAACCTACTGTTTCAATGCTGTTGATATCGATCTCTTCGACAACTTCAACAGTTTCTACAGGTGCAGCCAACATGTCGAAGTCTTCAGATACGACAGGAGCGGCAACACCACTACCAGCGCGGTCGAAGATGTATTCGGAAATCACAACATTAGGTACAGTAACCCAGGGTTGTCCTTGACCCATAATGCGGCTTTCCATAGTTACACGGTTGCCGGATTGGTAAACAATAGCAGGATTGCTAGCGATACCACGTTCAAACGCTTCAGGGCGAGAGTTAGTGTTACCGCGATTGTTATCGTACAAAGTAGTACGGATAGCAATCTTATTACCTTGTAGGTTAGTTACCTCTACAATACGGCGAGTATATTGGGTCTCGCTGTTTTGGGTAACTTGGATACCACAACTAAAGTCAGAATGCAGAGGATCAACATCAGCCATATTGACTGTTGCTTTACCTTGCATAAACAGACCTGCAATTACACGGCTTGCAGGGAACAAGGTGTTTTCCCACAAGTCTTTAGCAGTGCTGCCAACACGACCGTAACCAGCACCCAATTCTGGCAATGCGATCGGTAAAAGGGTGTCGCGGTTAGCATAAATCGCTACACCTTTGAACAGTTTTTCTTCTTTAACCAGCTTTTGAACTTGCGCCAGGTATTCTTTGTACAGTTCTTCCATACGTTGATTGATGGCATTAACATTCATTGCCTTTTCAATAGTACGGATTTCACCGGTATTGTGAACATATTGGCTGTTCATTGTAGACAGGTTTTCTTTTTGGGACTGCAAACCCAAAATCGCAAGAGCATTACGATTGATGACATCATACTCTGCTTGTTTTACTGCGTCGGATGGGCATACAAAAGTGTATGTCCATTGGCCTTGAACTGACATCGCATTGAATACATCGGAACGCAAAGCAGTTTCCATAGCCCAGTGGTTATGGTCACCGACCGGAGTGTTAACAAAATCTACAGCACCTTTTTGGGCTACAACCCAATGATCGTCTGCATTTGCCATAATCCAACCGGTGGCACGTGCATTGCGAGTGTTGCTGTATGGTGCTGGAACCATAACGTTTTGAGTACGGTATACGCTGAATACCGGACCATTATCAGTATCGCGGCGGTTAATGCTGTAAATCACGCGACGATTTTCAGGGCGTGGCATGTAAACAGTGCCGGATACTTCATGGAAGTCTTCAGGGTTGTTACGTACAACAGAGATGATGCGAGCTGGGTTGATTTCAAAGTTTTCTTGGTTCATTTTAAGATCCTTTTTTAAAAGTAGAATTAAAGTGGGCGAATACCCGTTGGTGAGGACACCATTATCCTCAATAAAAAATCGACACTTCCTGTGAAGAAGTGCCGATCTTTATTTTTACTTGCAACTTTTGATGTACAAGTCTGCCAGGTTACTACTGCGAGGAACAAACACGACTTGCGGGTTATTTATACTAGTAACATTATTTAAACTGTCACTAGCAACAATATCCCCATCGCTATTTTGCAAAGCGAATTCAATTGCCGCTTTTTCAGCAATATTGTTGTCTTTCGCCTTAATGCGCTTACAAGACCTTTTGCTATTGTTAGCAGAGATGTACCCGATTATGAATACATCCCCACTAACTCTAGATGCGTCAGCGTATATCATGCTGCAGAATCTTCTTCAGCAGTCATAGCCATCATGCCTTTGCGGATGATACCTTTAGCGCCACTTGCACCAAAATCTTTGGTTGTTGCGGCGTCCAACAGATCAATAATGCAAGACAATGCCAGCGCAGATACTTTGATAATGGAACCAATTACTTTCTTGATACCATTATAAACATAAAACACCGCACCTTTGGCAAAGTCCCATAATAGACCGCCTACTTTAGTCAGACCAACCATAATAGAGCCAGTCCAACCTTTCTTAACTGCATCAGGGGTTTTATCAATAGTCCCCTTAACAGATTCGACGATTGCTTCAGCCTCTTCATGAGTGCTGACATTCATCTTCAATTCAGAAAGAATGTCTTTAGCAGCTTCATTTACTGCAGGCATATTGCATTGTGCAATGCTGATACCTGTGATATCGCTCAATCCAAAATGGGCGATAGCACGGATATATTTGCGCACTTCAACATACAGGCGCACTTTGTTTTCTTCGGTGTTATTTGTATCCAATTCGATATTGGCACGAATAACTGCCGAATGCAGCAAATGGATACTGGATTCGTCCAATTTCTCGATTTCTTTCATTTCTGCGTCGAGGACTTCTTGAGATTTGTAGTTTTTAGCATTTACGGTGTTCATGATGGTTTCCTTGTAATTGGTGAAAATTGAATCGGCAACATTGCCAAGCTTTGTTTCGGTTTTAGATTCATCCATAACATCGTATGGATCCTTATCGATTATACCTTTCTGAATATAATCGTGTGCAACTGTTTTATACTCAATGAAGCCGGCAATAACCTTTTCTTCATTGAGTTTTTTAACTGACTGATCAATAGCAGCGGCATAACCTTTCGCGGCATTCTTAATACCGTTTGCAATATTATGCAACTGCTTTCTCGCAGCTTTTGCTTTGTCGGCCATATCATTTCCTTTCTATCAGATGGCTTTCAACAAAAAATCGACACTAAACGTTAATTCGTCTAGTGCCGATGATCAGATTAGTCTTCTTTGGTCAACTTGTCAGTATGAACCAGGAATTCTTTCTGTTTCGTTACTGCAATTTTCAGCAGTGGCAAACATGTTACCATTGCTGTGAATCCAACATCAATCCATGCGTGGACAACTTCGCCGAATTTATCGAAGAAGCCAACAGTCCAACCTTCGCTGACATTAATAACGACAGCACCTGATTTCTTTTCGTCAACAGATACTGTGTCATTGCCAACGAATTCTTTGACTTTTACTTTCGCAAATTTCGGATCCTTGCCGAGAATGATGCACATCTTTTCGGCTGTTTTCTTTGCTACACCAGAAATCTTTGCAGTGAAGCCATTGATTGCAGATACTTCTTTAGCGGTGAAAACGATTTTCATTTTGTTGTCCTTTCTTAAGACGTGGTTAAAAAATATAATCAAAAAGAAGTCGGCACTTAACCTATAGTGGTGTGGCGACTTTCACTACGAAGAGCGGACGGAGAAAATAATCCCTGTCGACACTAATCCTATGATAAAACTTAATATACAACTTCCTTCAAAAAAGAATCGACACTAAAGCGCCGACTCTACAGTAACTTAATGGACAATGCTACAAACTTTCCGGATATCAGTTATAGTATCGACACCAGTACCTTCAGACTGATACAGTAGTTCCCCATCTTTATCGAGTACTTGAACATACCCGAATCCGCAGATAACGGAGTTGCCATTATCTGAGTTCATTATACTTTTTAATTCAGGATTATTAATAGCTTCCTGAATTTTGTTTTTAAGCAGGACATCAAAGTCCTTTTTATCTACGAAAAACATATTTGTTCCTTTCTCCGTATAAAAGGTTTTACTCAAAAAAGAATCGACACTTTATGTGCCGACTCTTAATTTATTTCCCTTCAGATTCCAGTTCTTCGATAACCTCGTTATGGATATCGATGTTAATCACATGCTCGCAGCTTGCAACTAAACGACGGAAGCTTTGTTCAGGAGTAATATCAGGGTGATTAGCCCAATCATCCTCTCTGTCACGTTCTTCACGGTAGTCAAGTACGTCATGGAAGAGGTCTGCACTACTGAATCCTTTGAGGTAGTCTTTGTACTCCTCAATATTTTTGTGCCCATCTTCTTTCAGTTCGGCGATGAAGTTTTCCTTAGCTTCTGCCATAGCAGCGTCTTCAAACGTCTTACGTTCATCAGCATTGTGCCAAACTTGAAACAGGTTTTTGGTTGGTGTGAATTCCATTTTGAGGCCTCCTATAGCCGTGAAAGTTAAAAAATAATCGAAAAAGAATCGACACCGAAGCTATAAAGCTAAGGTGCCGATAAAGTCCCTTACATGAAGATATGAAATCTTCAAAAAAGAATCGACACTAAAAAATCTAGGCCGACTCTTGTATTGGTTTACTTAAACAGAAGCCCAATAATAAGACCTCCAAGAATTCCTGCAATCATAGAGATTACAGCCCAATCGGGAACGGAGTTTCTCATAAATCCTCCAGGAAAACAAGTTATCAAAAAGAAATCGACACATATATTAATGTGCCGACCTCTATTGTATTACCGACCAGAAAAGGTATGTTCGGTAATCGGTGTCCACGGAGTATCATGAGATACACCTTTAGGCCTCCATTCAGCACCATTAGTACTGATTCTGGCGTCGTATTCTTTGGTCCCAAATGCACGTTGGAACCGTAACAATAGTTCCTTGTTTTGTACAAAGGACAGAACCTTTTCACGACTCTCATTGATAAGAGGACGTTGCTCCATAACGCCCTGATTTCGTTTAAGAGCCAGTTCCAACTCTTCAACCTTAGAAGTCAGAGCCTGTACCTCTGCTTCTTTCTTGGTCAGCATTGCAATTAAGTCTTTCTTCAGAACATTGTTGTAATTCATAATAGTCTCCAAGGGTTGTAAACAATCATAAAAGTGTCGACACTCACCCTTGCGAGTGCCGGCACCTTTTAAATCGATGGTGTGCATATCGGTGATCTCAATAGAGGCCGTAATACATCCTCACAAAGCGATCGACACTACTTGTCCGCTACAGAAATTTGTACCGGAGTTGTAGTGTCTTTCTCGGGTTTGTGTGTACGGAGTATTAGAATCCCATGTCTTCCAATACTTCAGCTTGCTCAGCAACAGTTGCAGACTCGGCACGTTCAGCTGCCACGTTGATAGCTTGGATAACCTTCAACGATTTAGAAGCTTTCTCAGCAGCCTCAAAGAAGTAGCCGATAGCACCATAAATGGATGCTTTAGGGGCAGTAGAATGCTTCACACCACGAGACTCTACAACTTTGAAGAAGTCATCAAATGTACGACCGATGCTCATAGTTGCATCAACATAGTCTTTAATCTCAGCTTCTATACCTTCGATGCTAGAGTAAACAACTGAGTTAAGGTTGTGCATGTATGAGCCAAAACCCATACGTGACAGTGCCAAACCAGTGGCGCGTACACCATAGTGGTTGTAGTAGTTGTACTCACCATCAGAGTACACTTTGCCAAGTTTGACCATATTGCTATGTTCAATGATGCGTGGTGCCTTTTCGACAATAATTGTAGCAATACGACGTGCTACTTCTTTATTACCGATAGTAGACTCAATGGCCTCTTCCCAGGCATCAGCCAGAGAGATGCTGTCATCATGGGCATTACGCTCAGATGCTGAGAATAAGTACATCATATCGATCAGGCTATAACCACGGTTCTCATGCTTCATTTGAGAGATCGCACCATTTTGTACAGCAACACCCATAGAAGCAATAGCAATACGTGCCTCTTCTTTAGTGAGGCCGTCTTTTAAAGCAGTCATAGCCTCAAATAAAGGAATGCTTTGTACCAGAGCATTGGTATACTTACCAGTGTCTTGTTTTGCCTTAACAAGTTTCTCAACACCAGCTTGGAACTCTTCTACTGGGTAGCATTTAATAGTACTATCAGTAATAATGTCCAAATCTTTCAACAAGGATTCTTCTTCATCAGCCACATATGCAGCCTGATACGCACCGATAAGATTATCTTTGCCCAGAGTGTGTTCTGCGGTCCAGGTATCATAACCATCCAAACCTTTCGCGAAGAAAACGGTGGCACGGTCTCCGTCGAAATCGTCTTGATTAGACAGTGCCAACATTGGAGGAATACGCAACACAGATTCTTCCAGGATGCCGAAGATTCCGTATTCTTCTGTACTAGTCCAGAATGGGGTACCAGATTTGGCTGACACCAGCTTAAATGACTGCAGCATCAGTTCTGGGTATTTAATATAACCCAGCTGACCGTCTTCCTGGGTACCTTTACGTACAGTCTTATTGGTGGTGTACACATTTACCAGATCTTTGGTTTGTGGTACAAGAACCATATTAGCATTACCAGTCATACGCATTTTAGTAATGCGGGAGCCCAAGAATAATTGTTCCAAAGTTAAAACGTGTTTGGCGTATGTCAATACGGCCCCTTTAACATTTTGGAACTTAATCATTTGATAGATTGACATCAAAGTACCAACAAGTTTACCGCCTATTAAACCATCAGACAAATCTTCTTCATTAGGAAGAATGATTTGGCCCTTCAGTTTATTCCAGCCTGGGAACACAAAATCGTATCCTGCAAATTCAATGGTGAAACCAGTATTGGTCAGACCTACCCAACCAATAGATTGATCCCCATTAAGCAAACGATCGATAGTATTGGAGATCATTTGTTTGTCCTTACCGTATGATTTGAAGTTCTCAGCCTTCAATGTACCATTGCCCGCATAAGCGATAGAGTTATCAAACAGCTCTTTCAGAATAAACTTGATTTCACCCTCTTCGTAAATACGAGGAGAGAGGTCTTTGGTAAAGATGCTGCTTTCTACCAGATAAGAGTTGTCGATATTGGCCTCCAAGAAAGATTTCAGAGCTTCTTCGCCAAATTGATCCTTAATAGAGTCAAGGGTCAGAAGAGAAATACGGCCCACTTTCTTCATCTTAGTGATCAGACCTTCTCGCTTCATGCTAAGCAGTTCTTCGCCAACTTTAAAGTCTGGGTTGGTTTTGATTTGCTCTACAAAATACTTCATTACTGAGGTAGCATGAAGAGCTTCAATCTCTTCATCTGATAAGGAATCCTCATCAATCTGTTCTACGCCCAGAAGTTCAAACTCTGCTTCATCAATGGAAGCTTTGGATTTGATCTCTTCTTGTTGAGACAGGAACTTCTCAGTATACTCCCAGCCCTCCAATGCGTAGAATGAAGTTGCGTGAAGCTCTTCGTCGATAATAATAACCTTATAGGTCAATTTACCGATACGAACCTCTTTGACAAAAGAAGCCAACTTATTATTCACTTGTGTACGGAACTCGGCATAGTTGTACAAACTAATGACAAAATCCTTCAAAGTTTTGCCATTATTAGCAAGATTATAACCCAAGCCTACAGACTTAGATTTTAATTTACCGGTGATATATTGAACACCCAGTTCTTTGGCAGCAACCTCGAATTCATCGCCAATGAATGCAGCAACACCTTTTGCATGGTTCTCAGAGATGATACGCATAGCACCATATTTCAGGTACTCCTCTTTGGAAGCGTGAATTGCGCCGCCGACAATACTAGTATAAACGCTATCATCAAAACGGTTGTAGCCTTGAGGCATATCAACGCCTACAACTACGGCTACCTTTTTAGAGCCAATAGACACAGATTTATGATCTGATGGGTTCAGACCAAATCGTGCAATAGATTTGGTGGCATCATTTATGCTGTATGTCATATCATTATCAAATACAGCTGCCATAGAGTCCACAGCACCTTGGCTAAACGCCCCAATAGATGCCAACTTACTATTGATGTCTGGAGATAAATTCATGCTATCCAGCTCAGTAGCTTCAATCTCCCAACCATTAAGGCGGAATTGCACCAATTGATTACGCGGCATAACATGGGCTACAGGTGCATAACGTAAACCTGGTCTTTGACGCATTGCGTCCAAGATATCCTCTATTTTAGTTTTACTATCGGAAGACAGTTTAACTACAAACATAAAGAATGCCTCAGCTGAGGTGATGATTTCTTTGCGGAACACGGTTTCTTTTCTTTTTTCTACGACAACCACTTCTTTATTCACCATAAAGAACTTGTTAATAAAGCTCTCATAACCTGAGCAAAGAACGCGATTGATCGCATAATTGCGACCCTCAGCAAGTTTAAGTGTAGCCAACAATTGAAGGGCTGCCGGACTGTTCTTACCTTTAATAAAAGACATGAATGCCTTTCCTTTCTTGGTTACAGATTTAATACGAATTGCTACTTCTACACCGTGAATATTGATTTTAACATCACGGTGTTCCGTAGTGCTTACAGTCCCAATTGCCGCAACCATTTGATCTGCCACCTCTTTAATAGCACCTTGACGATCAGTAGGCAATGAACGGAAGAAGTTGATTGTATTAATAGTGTTAGCCATGATTATGTCCTTTCTTAGACAAATATTAAAATAAAGGTTTATAGTAAGGCTGTACTAATAAACCTATGAAGGAAGCTGTTTCGTACTTTTGTACTCATCAGTATGGATACACATCCATATACAGGAGCAGTTTATAGTCATGCTCAGGACTAATATTATTTGAGATAATGATCTAGCAAGTTTCTGCCGCTACCGAACTTTCCAGCACGCAACATTTCTTTACCGATTACAAGAGTGGCACCTATACTATTAGCTATCTCCCTTATTTGATGCTCCTCTTCATCGTCTTTGAAATGCGTACACCAAATTGCCAGTATATTCTTACATGTAGAAAATGTCTCCACATATTGACGCTTCCCGATAAGCGCCTCCGACATTGTATACAACAACTCCTCACTAACTGACGCATTCTTGTCAGATGAATTACGCTCATCTGGGTCAGATGCTACGTCACAGAAGAATGCCCTATGGGCCACACCATTGAATATTATGCCAATACGGCCTATGGCTCTATCAGAGCCGCAAATAACGATACCCTCGTTATTGATAATGTGATTCAAGTTTTCTGCAGCACTATTTCTTGTATAGGCGACTAGGCCATGATATTGAATAGACAGTTCTACATCTTCAACCTTGTCCATTTCCATGACCCTACGGTCATAATAATCATAAACATACTCAAATTCTATTTCTTCTATATCCCATAATATGGGATTATACTCCGATACATACTTCTTGTACCTTTCGGTATGGCGCTCCATAGACAGCCACACTTGTTTATTACCCCTAAGATCTGTGAGTTGTGAGAGATTAGGGTTCACAACATATTTTATGTAACTGTACATATCAGTCCCGCTCATCATCTCCAGGATGGTACTACCAACAGCACCCTCATAATCGTCATTTAATTCAATGTTTCGCAAATTAAGTTTCATTTTTATATCCTTTTTGAAGAAAGTTGATAAAAGACCAATCTCATCAGTAGTGGTAGGTCAATTCCACTAGACACCCCATATACTACAGGGGTGTTTCGAATAAGCCCTATATTTCTATAAGGCTATATCTTAATTTAGAATGGTAGTTCATCTACCACTTCTATTACTCTTGGCACTAGGTAATAGGTCTTACCTAGCAATGCGTCATTAATGATATCATTTAATTCTTCTAGTGATTTAGAATTATCTAAATACCATTTAATGCACTGCACAAGACGAATATTGTAAAGCATTGACTTAAACCAGCGCTCACAATAATAGTCAAGTTGAATTCTAATGTGAGATGAATCATCGAACTTCAACATTTCTACTCCAAATTTATGCTCTTCATCTTCCATAATTCCAAGGAACAATTGAGCAGCATTAAGAGTATTAATTACTTCATTGTGATTAGTGAATTTGATTTGCATGATATAAACTCCTTTAAAACAAAATTATTTAGATGGGTTATAATTAGTGACAGCAGAACATTCTACTTTAGTCATTGTTGATGTAACAATGCAATGATTATAGTCACTACGCTTTAAAGCGTTATTGACAGAATTGAAAGTAAATACAACAACAGCAACCAACAGAATCCAACGGAATTTGATAGGTGATTTCATTTTAAGACTCCTTAAAAAGTAAATAAAAAACAAAATAAAACAAAGAATAAAGGATTAATAAAGGCAATTATTTACAATTGCCATCGACAGCACACTCAATTTGTGCATGACGATTACTTAAGATATTTTCAGCTTTAGCAGCTTGCATCAATGAATTGACACCACAAAATAAAACAGAAAAGAAAACTACAAGAATAATGATAAATTTAGTCATGATAGACTCCTTTTAAAAAATAAATTAACTTAATGCATGTGGATGATGTAATAACATAGGATATAGTCCAGGGGGCAAATCCCGGACCATACCCCACTCCACAAGAGACCATAAAATACACACCTGGTGCTCAGTCTAACAGTATTAACTTTTTAAACGATCTAATGTGCTCAGACAGTAAATGTGTTTATATTTTTACGCCTATGGTGCCCAGTCGCTAAATATGAATCTTTAAATGTACAATATATCCTCATTAATATTTCACACATTACACCCAGTAGAAGTACATCACTCTCAGTCTTCTCCTCTCCCTATCTCACCCCAGGGGGCAAAATAATACACTCTCACATCCAATCAAAAATAAATTCACCCAAAAAATATATATATATCAAAAATATTTCACCCATTAGGCATAATTGCCGACAAAGACATTACTTACATACTTTATGCACTTTCGGTCTACCCAAAATAAAATTTATGTAGTATTATATCTGAAACACTCTAAAAGTGTTTCTAGATCTAGAAAAATTTTAATTTAATCTTACAAGGAGCGTACTTTATGGCTATCGCCAATAAACGTTTCAGTATGTATGCTAGAGTACAAAACTTCCTTGGTAAATCCGAAATTGCTCCACAATGGACAGGCGGGGTCGGTGTTGGTGCCGCTGCTGGTGCAGCCTATGGTTTAGGAAATGGCATTTTATCCGACAACACTACAGCATTTGGAGGTACGGTTGGTGGTGGCACCTTCGGTGCGATTGCCGGCGCGGGCATTGCTTACGCTGCTCACAAATCTACAGGATTCCGAAATCTTGCTAGTGATTTGGCTGCCAGTGCAACTGGCGCTAAAAAAGCTGTTTCGGATGCTATGTCTGGATTTGATGCTGGATCAGGGATGAATGGTGGACATAAACATATGGACAAAGCTTTTGCTAGTGCATTCGCTGGCGCTGAGGCTGGAGATGCTAAAGCATTTGAAGGTTTGTTCATGAAAGACTTCCAAGCAAGAAATTCTGCTAACAGTTGGAGTCCAAGTCCTAAAGGGGACTTTGACAGATCAGCTGAATTTGAGAGTTTCTTAAAACGTAACGGAGTCGTTTGATTATGGGCCTGTTTAATAAAATTGCAGGTGCATTTGCAAAAAATGGAACTAGTCCTGCATCAGCTGCTGATGAAACTATGAGCATTCTTACACGGAAGGTCTTAAATACCCCTGCTTCGCAAACAGAACAACTATTTAAGAACTCTGGTTTTATCACACAGGCAGAACAGCGTTCAAGATTCCTTGGGTCTATCACTACAGGTGCTGCTACAGTTGGTGGTATGAATGCTGCTATTGCTATGGCTACTGGTGGAGATCTGACTGATAAAACTCTTGATGGATTGAAAGCAGGTGCTGCACTTGGTGCTGCATTTGGTGGATTCAGGGGTTTTAGAAGAGCTACTGCTGGAAGAGTTATTTCTGATATGGACTCGTTCAAACGTGCACATATTATGAGTCGTAGTTCTGGAAAAGATGTCGTTTCCAAGCTACCTAGAATGACCTTCTCACAATCTTTAATACAGAATTCTGAGAAAGCACGTGCTGCTTCGCAATCAGCACTGGATAGCTTTTCTATGTATCGGAAGACTGCTCCTGAGAGCGTGGGAGGATACGGATGGAAAAGAGCAACTATGAACATGGGCAAATAATGATCATAGCATGTGACCTCAAACACACTCTTTTCTTGATAAAATCCCTTGTATGAATTTTTTAACACAATGCTAAGATAGGGGATTTAAATGTCTGAAGCAAAAGAAAGTAACAACAACGGCTATGTTGTTTTTGGGGTGACAATTCCTAAAACAATTGGTATTGCTACCTTTTGGTCGATGATGTGCTTTGTTGTATATAGTACATGGAGCCTAGCTTCAATCAACAATAATATACAAAATTCTGCAAATCAGGTTGCACAGTTATCACAGGATCTCCAAAAGATCCGAAATGATATGTATACCAGATCTGAAGCTGCTATGCAAAATGAATCTTATAAAAGAGAAATGGACGAAACGAGAAAAATTCTTGACAGACATGAATCTGATATCAAATATTTAATGAAGGAAAGATAAAATGTCTATCAAAGAATATGCTATGAACTTCCTATCAAGAAAGTTCGTCTTCTCGCTAACTGTCATAATGTTAGTAAGTAGTATTCTATTTGCTAATAAAATAGACAGCACTGTCTATAAAGATATTGTTATCACAATTTCTATGGCATATTTAGGATCTAATGTTGCATCTAAATTTGTAAATGAGAAGTATAAAGCTGCGGTTGATGACACATCAAAAGAGACAGCTGATGAAGATGCTCCTGTTGTTGAAAGGGAAACTTCACAAGACGAACCAATATATTTTCCACATAAGAGTTGATTAGCAACTAATAACTTAGGGAGTTTTTAAATGGATTGCAGAAAAATATGGTGCAATCACATATTCCTAACACTAACTTCTCTTATAGTATTGATTGTAAATATATCTACAAATTATTATATTGATGCAAAATACAATGATCTTAATGAGAATATTACTAGATTAGGGTATAGGATTAGCGGAGCTGAAGATATGATAAAAGATGTGATTGCTATGTCATATAGCAATAGAGTAGATATAGCTACTATAAGAAAGTATGAAGAGGAAAATGTGAAAAGCAAGTTTAATGCCATTCGAAATGATTTAAACTCTATTAAAACGCAGTTGAGAGAAATAAAAAATCTTGATAAATTTGATAGAAAATTAGAATCAGTGAGAAAGTCCGTAGATAAAATAGAAGACACTATGGATAATAAAAAATGATATTAGAAAGATTAAAACAAAACCACGCAATAGCGCGAGAATATGGCGTACATGGACGTATTAAGCTTAATCTTTCTGGTAAAGATATTTACATTTATACACTAGAGTCTCCTTGGGATTATAACAATGATTCTCCAAATGGTATTACAGGTTTATCATGCATAAAAGAAGGTTCATATACCATATCCATTGAAAAATCCCCTGTTAATGGAAAAAGATATCCATTCATATTCAATGAGCCACTGGGTGTGTGCCTAAAGACTAAAGTTAAATCTACAGATAGAACTGGACATTGTTTTTTGCCAGTTGCCGCAGACGGAATAGATAAAATATATGGGAGATTTATCCTTGTAGGCGCGAGCACAAAGTTTGATTCCAGAGGGTTCTATGAACCAATTGATGGATTTGAAGCAATAAGCTATCTTTTAAAGTATATAGAAGAGTCTGGTGATAATACATTAAAAATAACATGGATTAAGCCATAAAAAAGCCCTAGCACAGAAGCTAGGGCTTTCTCTATTATAGAGGGTTTGAAACAAATGATCCCCTGTAAACATCTATCAATTCTCTATATACAGCAGGAAGGTTATTATCTGCTTTTACTTCTGTAGAGTCGTCTATTATTCTAATCTTAAATTTATCTTTATTAAATTTATTAGAAAAGCTTCCAAAATCTGGACCCAAGACATTTGCAAGAAGTTTTATAAGTAATGCTTCACTATCAAAATCTGTTTGGTCGCTGTCTTGTTCTATTCTTATCTCATCCATTACAGATTGTGGAATGCAAAGCTCAATAATCATATCTTGATGTGGGACAAATTTTATAGATCTGTTATAGTTTATCGCAGAAACTGTCATTCTTGCTATAAGTTCACGTATAGGTAACACAACACCATCTAGTGATTGCTCAAGAACTATATTATAGTTCATTTTTACTTTAACGTTATTATAATCAGTTTTTGCTACAGAAACATTGCTTTCAGGATGTTTACCTGATCTATAAACCATCAATGCAGAATTAAGAATATATTTATTTTCAAGTTCTTCAATTCCTGCCATTGATTTTCTTTCTTCTTCTGAAACCATATACACTACAGGGTATATTTCTAGTTTATATACTTTTTCGTTATAGTCTTTCTTTTGCATATTTACAAAAGCATTTGATAAATATCCTGTGCAGTAATCGTTTGAGCCCCAGATATCAAGAATGTTTCCGTATTTTCTATGTGTTGTTACCATTGTGCGGCCTGTACGGCACAATGCACAGGTGTTTTGTAGATTATAAAATGTCAATCTTTCTGGTTGGTGAAAGAAAATTCTGTCTTCATATGTATTGCCAAAACGCATAATTTAAATCCTTAAGTAAAAAAATAATAATCTTCTTTGTGGCGACTAAGATTTGAATTATACAGATGTTTTTATAAAAAGTCAAAACTTTTTTACTTATATAATCAATGACTTATTTTTATAATGTGTAAAAATATTTTTACATTATTTTTTACACTCCCTTAACACACAGGCGCATAAATTGAGAGTATAATTCGCCATGTTAACTCGCTGAGGTTAGTATCTAGTCGGGATAAACTACGGCATCGGAACTAAAAGAGAGTTAACCTTATACCAAGTAGCTCATAGAATAATCGGTAGAGGCCGGTAGCGAAAGTATAATGATCTCCCAAGATGTGGGCAAGCCTAGCTAGGGAGGTATCGAAAACTGTTTGTTGAAGTGGCGTAATTCTCCCTGTGTAAGCTCCCTTACTAAAAGTGATACATAAAGAATTATGAAAGTTGGGCAGTATAAAAATAATGACCTGTTGCAAATAGCGGATTATCCTCGAAATCGAGCCGTATGGTCAGACAGACAACTTTAGGGTTATATAGATAGTGCAATGAGATATAACCTAGTAACTTAAAGTTACTCGACTACAAATATAATGAACCAGAACTTAACAGAGTGTTGCGAAATAACGACACTTGGAGTAATCAATATCCTGTTAGTTAAGACACGACAAAGTGTAACAGCTTACTTCTGATGATCACTTGGATCACTGCTTGATAATCGCAAAGGAAGTTACGAAAGTGGAACTGGGAATAACATGGCAGATACAGCTATATCTTTTTAGATGAAAGCCTTGCTTTGCTAGGCCTAATTGTATCTATTAAAAATGAGTACAACTGATTTTAAACAATTCTTCAACAGATGTTTAAAACATTTTTAAATTTTAAAACACAGCGTTCCTCAAGAACGCAGTGTTATTGTACACTACAGGGAATATAGGATCATATTAAAAATATAAATAAATATATTGTTTAAAATATATACATATTGTATACTATATTAAAAAGATTATAAGCTTAAATGAAATGTCTTATTAAATAACGAGACTTACTTCTATCATTTACAGCTTTTCATATATTATTAGTTATTTAAAACATTTCTAAAAGATTATAAGATATTTAACAATAGGAAAAATATGAGTAATGAATTCAATTACGGTAAAGGAATTCCTAAATCGGAATTAGATACTGTATTCAATTTGTCAGAACAACTGACAAATTCTGATAAAAGTAAAACAGTTGTAGAATCTGTTTTAGAAGATAAAATGAAATCCGTATCCTCTGGTAGTGATACTAATAAAACAATTCCAATTTTATTGTCTTCACAAGCAATTTCTATTAGTGGAGATAAACTAACCAAAACAAATTATTTAAAAGCATTCGATATTGATGAGGATCAATACAAACATATAGCATTGACAGAAGATGAAGCAAAGAATCTTAATAAAAGTATTGCTAAGATGACTTCTGGTGGTGTAACAGCTGCTGCACCAATGATATGTAGAGGTTCTAAATGTCCTTTCTCTGAAACCTGTGTAACAGGTGATACATTAGTATCTATGAGATATGGAACAGCTAAGAAAATAAAAGATATAGTAGACAAAGATAAAATATACAGCTTTGATACAAAAACACAAGAAATCCGTAGTGATTTTGTTATAGGATCAGTTATTCCAACAGGTAGACGAGAAGTCTACACTGTTATTACTGAACATGGACATTCTTTAAAGGTTACAACAAACCATTTATTTTATGCATATAACGGAGATGTATATTCATATATCTCTATTGATGATGGGTTAGAAGTTGGACATAAGGTTTTAGTTACTGATTTATTTTATAATGAAGAACTAGAAGCGGATATAGAAAATGTGAATCAATATGGAGATCTTTTAGAATCAGAAATAGTGGCTATAGAGTATTCTGGTATAGAAGATGTGTACGACATAACAGTAAATCTGAATTCTAATTTCTTTGCAAATGGTATCTTAGTTCATAATTGTGAACTTAATAAGATTAATAAAGCTCCTATAGGTTCACAATGTATATATGAGCAAACATATTTAAGACAATCTATTGAGGGGTACCTAGAAGAGTTTAATGCAGATCCAAGCAGAATAACCGAAATGCATCTTATATCCGAATTATCAGAATTAGACCTATACGAAAGAAGAGCTACATTAATGTTAGCTCTACAAGACCAAAATATGTCTCAAGAAGATTTTTACGGGTTTGATGCCAATGGTGGGCAAATAATAAAAGAAGATGTATCTAAATATTTCAATATAAAAGAGCGTATCAAAAAGAATCGCTTAAAAATATTAGAAACATTAATGGCCACAAGAAAAGACGCTGCAAAAGTTGCAGTAGATACACTTCAAAGTGGAGTATCATCAGAAATGGCATCATTAGCATCCAAAGTTGATATGATATTAAAAAATGTCGGAAACTCAAGCGGTGGTCATTATGTAGATCCAGCAATTCAGGAATTCTTAAATGCCAAGAAAAAAGAGTAATAAGAATAACAAGAATAATGGTATATATTTCAATAAAAATGATATGTATAAGAGCGGTATGTTTAAGTCTGTCAAAAATAGACAGTATATGAAATACCGCTCAGCATATGAATATGCATTTTTTGAAAAACTTGAATCTGACCCAAATGTTATAAAATATTTGGCTGAAGCTATACATATACCATATGTGGACATAGACTTAAAAAAGAGAACATATATTCCTGATGTACTAGTTCTTTATAAAGATGGCAGAATGGAGCTTTGCGAGGTTAAACCAACTATAATGCTTAAAGATCCAAATGTGCAACTAAAAGCAAGGGCAGCAATAAGGAAAATAAAATCTACTGGCAAAAATATGTCCTTCAGATTTGTGACTGAAAATGACCTATTTAAGAGTAATAAAGAATATTTAGCTATACTGGATAAAATAAAATGAATAAAGATTTATGGCAATATGTTACATCTTTCGATATAGAAACTACATCATTAACTCCTAATGGCAATATAACTTTAGATTATAATGGTGTAACCAGGAATATAAGCAAAGGTAGAATATGGTCTATAGGTGCATACGGAAGAAATAAGGATAAAACTATTGCCAAAGAATTCCATTATGATCCAGATAGTATTATAGATAAAAAAGCAGAATGGAATGCCTTAAAAAATAAAGAGTTCTACTCTACGAATAAGGTCGTAAGAGACTATTTTGAATCTGGTACTAAAAATTTTAGAAGTAATGATATTTACAGGCATATAGATAGTGATATATTTGGCGATGGTGGAAATAAGAGGGGCATGATATTAATACAAAACTCTCAATTTGAAAGAAGATGGATGTCCTCACTACCATATTCAGAAATGTTATCTATACATCGTAATATGATAGAATCTCAAATGTACAATGGTGAAAGAGTAAATCAGTTGTACAGACCGGCGGAAGTAAGTAAGCATCTACAAGATGCCAAGAATGCCAAAACACTAGCCGCTAGTGATAAAGCATACGATAGAATGATTGAAGCTTATAAAGAGATAGATAAGAGAATCTCATCTTTACCAGCAGGTCAAGATAAATTTTATGTAGCAGACCTTATGGATTTTACTGCAGCAACATTAACAAAGGCAGCTGCTCAAGGTAAAGTCCCTGAATCGTATTCTAAAATGGGCCACAATGTTGACTTCTTGGCAAAGTTAATGCTTGGAGAAGAAGAGATACATGGAGCAATGTCAGATGCTAGACAGCAGTATGCAATATTCAAAAAGATGAATATGATAAGAGAAGAGCTTGTATCTGGGAGTTTGTCTGACGAGACAAAAGATATATTTACAAGGATGAGAGAAGCTGAACCATACCTAAGAGAAGTTATGGGTATGAAAGTTTTAAAATCTAACATTCAGAAATATAAAGAGACTGGCAAATTTGATACAAGACGTAGAGCTGGAGATACAACTATAACAATAGTTGACAATATCAGTGGTGAAGAGAAGAATATATCTGTTCCTAAATATGTATATACTGGATCAAAAGAAGATTCTATAAAACGTATAATGGAAGAGGTAGACAAATATGGTAACACATCTGCAAAGAGGCATCTTGATGACGCATGGGCTAGATCTAGTGGTAATATAGATGATTTTATAGATATAATAAAAAATATAGACTCTCCGTCAATAAATAATATAGAGAATTTGGCAGATAATGCTGTAGAGAGCATATTATTAGGTGGAACTGTAGATAGCGATACAAAAAAGCTCATAGAAGAATTATCAAAAATAGACCATAAAAAAGAGTTTATACGAAAAGCAGAAAACATATATGATACTAAAATAAAAAATATACCAATAATTGGCGAGCTATTACCAAATAACTTCAAAAAAGGGTATGGCGTATTAGGTCTAGGAGCTGCTGCGTTAGGATTATATGTGTCAATGGATTCGTTTGATGATGATTTAAAGGTTAGGGCAATAAGAGAAGATCAACAAAGGCTAAGACAAAGACAGTATGCAGACCCAACTATAAGACAATTCCAGTCACTAGATTATGCATCAATGCCAGCTGGTGTAGGAAAAGCTAACTGGGAGGAGCGGAATAAACACTATGAGTATTGATAACGAAACACTAAAACAACGTAAATCTAAGGCGTTCCAAAGAAAAGTTGATCAAATAGATTTACAGTGGGACCAAACTGGCAGAGGTTCATCCTTTAAAAAGAATATAGATTATGCTAAAACTATATTCAAGGTTGATAATAATGGTGCTCTTAATACAGGTCTTAGATTTGACAAAAGGAAGATAACAGGCGGATTTGAAGATTTGGCATCAAAATATGACAGTATGAAAAAGTCTGGCATATCGAATATAGAAGATGTCATGAAGATAAGGTCACAATCTGCAGCAAGGGAACAAACATTCTCGCAGAGATGGCTTGGTTATGGACATAAAGATTTTCAAACACTTACAACCCCAAAATCAGGGGGAGGTATTGGTAATTTATATATGATGCCATCTTATGAAGCATTTGCCACAGCCGGTGTTGGAACTCACTTAAATAGGGCAGCAGCATTCGCATCTGGTATCGGGTTAAAAGATGACCTTATGAACTCAATAGGTGTTGCAACTGCACATCAAAAGAAAATTATGGCATCAAAAAGTCTTGGCAAGCTTGACAAGTTATTTGCAGGTGTTGCGCCAATGATGGGTGCAGTGTTTTCAGGTGCAGAAGCATTACCATATTTGACAGGAGAGAAAGAGTCCACCATTACGGATAATGCTATAGTTAGCGTTGCAGGAATGGCCTTGTCTTTAGCTGCAGGAACATATGGGTTTAGGGTTGGCAAAGAACTTACACATGCTGCAACATCGCTTATTCCTAAATTCTCAAAACAGGGTCAAACATTAGGTAAGTTAAGTAAGGCCCGTGGAGGCCTTAAAATGGCAACTGGCGTAACAGGCGGTCTAGCTGCAGGTTTCGGCGCTACATTGGCTGTAGATATGGCTGTAGACATGTTTAAAACAGTTTCTGACCAGAATAACTCTATCAATAGAGTTAAGAACGCACTGTATAGGAACGATATGGTTGGCAATACATCTGTAAATACTAATCAGCTGTTAACTAGTAGACAAAAGGCTATGTCAGCATTAAGTAAATCATCATTGAATGATAAAGCATATATAATGGGCAATGAAGCAGCAATATTAAAAGGAATATATTAATGGGTGTTATACCAATAGTTGATGAAAGTAAAATAAAATCTACTGTAGAAATAGATATTCCAGATGATAAAGTTGCAGGCAGTATACTTGGACTATATGAAACATACTGGAAAGATTATCTAAAGAAAAAGAACTATAATACAGACCCTAATGAAATGTGCAGAATCTGCCAGATGAATCAGATTAAAAAGTTTGGTGAGATAACAATAGAATGCAGTGGTCCAAAAACAGTTGTAGGCAAAATGCCAGATGAGATTAAGGCTAATTTCTCAGACGAAGAACTTGATAAGATAGAGCAAACTAAAAATCCATATGCATGGGCAGATGCAAATATAGATATAGATCAGCCAGACCCTGATAAAAGACTTTTTGCAAGAAGATGGCATCAAGAAATGATGGTAGTATGCTCTGCAAAAAAGAAAACTATTAGATGTGGACGACGTGCCGGTAAAACATTTGGTTTAGCAATAGACATCGTAGACAGACTAATAAAAAATGAAAACTACCAAATCCTCGTAGTGACCCCATTTGAATCTCAAGCAAAAGAAATAACAGATACAGTAAGAAAACTATTAAGAAAAATAAATCCAGAAATAGGATCATGGAATTCTTTGGTTACACAGTCTGTAGCATCACCTTATCAAAAGATAACACTAAAAAATGGTTCTACATTAAAAGCATTTACAGCAGGTAATGATGGTGGATCAATTCGTGGTCAAGGTGCAAACTGGCTTATAATTGACGAGGCAGACTTTTTAACTAAGGCTGCATTTGACTCTGTAATAGCAATTCTGATGGATAAAAAAGATACAGAATTTACATGTACATCTACACCTATGGGTGAGAATATATTATTCAAATTATCGAATTCTAAAGAGTATAAAGAATTCCACTTCCCATCATTTGTAATCCCTCATTACAGTGATGAGATGGATAAAGACCTTAGGTCTTCTACCTCTGTAATGGGCTATATACAAGAGATCCAAGCAGAGTATGGTGTAGCAGATAATGCAGTTTTCCAAACTGAATTTATCACAAGAGCAGAAGAGACAAAACTATCAGCACCAATAGTTGATGTACTAATGAATAGACAAGATTATATATTAATACTTGGATGTGACTGGAACGCAGACAAAGTTGGTACAAGAATATGTATTGTTGCATATTCTAAAAAAGAGGATAAGGTTTTTGTATGCTCTATGGACAATGTAAGAAAAGAGGGATGGACTCAAGTTGCAGCGGTTGAAAAAATAAAAGAGCTTAATAGACAGTATATTCCTGACTTCATATTCGTTGATGAGGGTTTCGGTGAAGCAAACGTGCAACAATTAAAACTTGTTGCGCTAGACTCATATGGAAAACTTCCAAAAGATCATCCAGATTTAAGACTGGCAAATGTACAACCAGTAAACTTTTCGTCTACACTAGACCTAGTGGATGTTGTTACAGGAGAGATACGTAAAAAATACTATAAAAACTTTATGGTAGAAACAGTAAAAAGGATGCTTGAAAAAGGCCTTATATCATTAAATAATAAGTTAGCAGAACCTATAGTAGAGCAAATGAAGGGCTATGTTGTAAAATCTAGGAATGCTTCTGGAAGAGAGATATATGAAGCTAAGAACCCAGAAGTTGGTGATCATGACCTAGATGCCTTTATGATAGCGGTATGCGGCCTTCACATGAAATATGAATCAATCCTTGACACTAGAAGATATTCAGAGTATACAATTTTGCCTTTTGAAAAACAGACGTCTAAGGGTTATAATAGTCAAACTACTATAGAAAAAAGAAAAACAACTGATGAATTATCCAGAGATGCTAAAAAACTTTATGGAAGAGCCGGTTTAGTTAGACCAAGTTCTGGAAGAGCTGGAAAGCTTATTACTAGAAGTAGTGCATACGGTAAATTCAAGGATTATAGATCAAATATGAGTAAAACATATAGATAGGAATAAAATTAGATATGAATGCTAACAATATAACAGTTACAAATGAGACAGTACAATCGGATGTTGGCATATGCTATTTTGATCCAATTGATGAAACTATAAAAGAGATTGGTTCTAGCTATATTTTAAGTAGCAATTCATATGGCCCAATAGTACATAAGCTGATGGTTGCAGTTTCATCTAAATCGTTGTCAAAAGTTAGCATTAAGCTTGTAGAGTCTGAAGACTTAAGTAGTAAACTAGATATAAAATTGTTACCTGGTGCAGTGACTCCTTCATATTATGAGTTTGATAATGTTCCAAGTTACAACAGTATAAATATAAATGGTCCGCTACAGCCATATTCCCTGATACCATTCTTTATACATATAAAGGCAAAATCAGATATAGCGGCTATAAGCAACCTTCCTCTTGAGGTTTCATATGAACTCTAATCAAGTAGAACTATCAGATGTAATGAAAGTGATAGAGGACTTAGTTAATGCTAAGTCCTCATTATTTGAAAAATTAAAAGATCTAAGAGTTGCTGTATCACAAGAAAAGAATCCAGAAATAATAACAGCAATAGTCTCACTATTCGGTAGTGATAAAGTAGTAGACGGTAAAGCATACATAACCTTTGAAATGGTTACTCAATGTATGAGAGTTGTTTATAAGGCTGGGGCAGCAAAAGCCTCTGAATTAATAAAATGACAGACGCTACATTATTTACAGATTTAACCCAAAATAATATAACTGCGCAGCATAGAGCAGAACTATATCAGAGAATATACCCATTTATGGCTGAAGATTTTGTAAACCATCAAGATTTTACAACATTTATGGAAAACCTTACAAAATGGATGTCATCAATAGAGGAAAAGCTGACTAAGCAAGGTGCTGCATTAGCTAAGCATACTCACGGTATCACACCACATACACATACAATACCTCAGCATACACATATGATACCGCCTCATTTCCATCCTCATGCGTATGGACCTACAGGCCCTGTGCCATTAGTTACACTTGTTGAAACACCACGATCAACACTTCCAAATAATATGCTTCAAACTCAAGTTCCTGAGGAGCCATCTGGAGTAAACTGGTCTACAGGAACAATACCGAATCCATATTCAAATACATCTGGGGCTACAACAAATCTTGTTAACTCCATAGTTGTAGGATCCGGTACAATAGGCGATTCAACACCAAGAGCAAGAAGATCTATAGTAAACCCACAAGCGGCAACACCAGTAATTCCGCCATATTTAACACCTAATGTAGTATAAGGACTTTTATGGAATTAGAAAGAAAAGTGTCCTCTACGGACAACACTGCATATGCTACTGCTTATGCACAACAAATTGTTGACCATTTTGCAAAAGCTTTGCAAGAAAACGGATGCTTAATTCAGGTTCCAGCATCTTTATATATAGAATTAGATAATCTTCATAATCAAATAACAGATTATATAGATAGTGCTATAAATTCAGCGTCATTAATAGATGATGGATCTAGTAGCGCAAAACAAGATCAAAATAGTGTCACTAATACTGAAGATAGTAATACAACTGAAAATGGTATAACTAATGCAGCAGTTGCATCTGCTATAAGAAAAGTAAGTAATGACTGTTTTAACTGTTCAATTCCAAAACCCAAGTTTGACTTCTCTGGCATATTTGATAGATTAATAGCAGATATACAATCTGCGCTAAGTCAATTTGAACATATGTTTAAATATAAAAAATCAAATGTATGTCAATACTCATACTTCTTTTCATATTTATGCATACCAGACCTTTTAAAACTTTTATCTCTTATATTGGCAGCAATAGTAAAATTAATGTCAAATATTAATTTGCCTAGAATAACTATTGCAGCTTTCATAAATGGAATTTTATCTGCTATAATAGAGGCTTTGGTAAAGAATATATCTATACTTGCCAGATTCGCACTTACTCCTGTATTGTGTATATTAGATGCAATTGATTCCATAATCGGTCAACTGCCAACACCAGAAAATATAAGACAATCTTCATCAGAAGATCTTAAAAAACTTGGCGTTAGTGAAGAATTCCTAAATGGAACATACGATACAAATCTTAAAAAACAGACTGCAAGCCTAAGAGATGCTTATTCATCAAGAGTAAATAATCTTTCAAATTCTGCAACATCGTCTATTCAATCTTATGCAGAAGAAACATTTGCCCCACTTAAAAATACAATAAATAAGAGTGTAGAGTCTTTAAATAATAGCATAGCTGAATTAGCAGCATTATTAAATCATTATTCATGTGAGCCATCTAGATCTGGAATATCTATATCAAATTACTTATCAAATATTTCAGAATTAATGGCACTGGCAAATCTGTTAAGATATATAATAAGATTTAAAGCAGGAAAGAGTGCGTATGAAAAACTGTGTAATACTCCAGTCGATGGAAGTAACGCACTAAATGACAATGATGTAAGTGATATAGCTGGAAACCTATCTGTTGAAAATATAGGATCTATAATAGCAGAGACTATTGAAAGTGATGTTGAAATAATAACAGATGACAAAGGTAATCCAACTGCATTTATAGTTGATAAAGACAATAAGAATAAGGATTCTAATCCAAATAATTTATCATTTTATTCATGCAATCTTGAGGACTTTACAAATTCTGTAAAAATACCTAATATAATAAAAGAGATAGTTGACCACGGTATTCCAACTGATAATATACCTGGACTTCCTAATGGTGGATGGACAATAACAATAACTCCTGAAGATAAATTTACTACTCCACCAGATGATAAAATGATAGTGCCTATACGTGATGATAATGGATGGGATCTTCCAGATCATATTAGAAATATCGTATCATTAATAAACAAATACGACGGCACAGTAAAAAACCCAAAAACAGAAGCAGATATAATCTTTGTAAATGATGATTATATTAATAAACTTATAAATAAGAAGACTCCTAGTCTTCCTACAAATAACGTTACAAATCCTGATGGTACAACAACTGCTATAACTACAAACGGTACAGAAGATATAACTCCAGTAAAAGAAAGAGAATCTGTTCGTAATATCATTGCAACATTGTCCCCAGGTAATAATCTCGGCATCAATATGTTAGATTGTGCTAGTGATGAAGAGTTGAACAATATATTGAAAAACCTTGGCGGAGATATTTAATGGACGCATTAGACGCTCACATCATAATGGAGACTAATTATCTACCTATTGGTGATAGAAAAATATTTTCCAACGCTGTAAAAACTGCCAATAAGATTCCTAAAAGAAGATTAGATACACCAGGATATTCATATTTTGGATCTAGAAGATATTATAGGAATGACGAATCTGGTTATAAAGGTCATGAGTATGACCTGTTTGAATATTCCAGAATAATAGATACAGAAGCAATTGTTGCTAGGGCTTTTGAAAGAAAAAGAGCCCTAATATTTAAAAATGGATATTTCTTCAAATCAAATAATGATGCTAATATAAAATATATTAAGCAAAGATTAAGAGAGATAGAATATGTATCCGGCGTTACATTTAAGTCTTTTGTTGAGGAATTGACAAATAACCTTATTATGTTTCATAATGCATACGTTGTACTTGTAAGAGATAAAGACAAGTCAAACGGAAAAACTGTATTTATAGATGGCAATGAAGTTGAACCTATAGCTGGATGGTTCAATCTTCCAACTGAATCAATGCAGCGGAAGATAAAACCAAATGGTGAAATATCTGTATACAGGCAATATATAGATTCTAATAATTTTAGAGTCTTTAAGCCAGAGAAGATTGCTCACCTAACCTATAATAAACGTACAGGGTTTACTATGGGTACACCGCCATTAGAGTCTGTAAAAGACGATATAATGGCATTAAGAAGAATCGAAGAATCAGTAGAAACATTAATATATAAGTCCCTGTTCCCACTTATCCACGTCAAAGTTGGTACAGAATCAAAGCCGGCAACTATATTAAGCAATGGTGAAGATGAAGTGGCTTCTATGACTAGTGTTATGTCTGATTTGGATGATTATGGTGGTGTAACTACAAACGAAAGAGTTGAGATAAAAGCTATAGGTGCAGAATCTTTAGCTCTTCGTGTTGAGTCATACCTAGAATATTTCAAAGATAGAGTAATGCTTGGTCTAGGTGTTTCAGATCTTGATATGGGTATAGGTGATTCATCTGGTAAAGCTACAGGTCAAATCGTATCTCAGACACTAAAAGAAGCAGTAATAAATATGCAGCACGTAATTGCTGACTTTATTACACATAGATTCTTTAAGCCTCTTCTAGTAGAGTCTGGCATGTACTCTGCAGAGTATGAAATATCTGATGAAGATCTAGTTTCATTTGAATTTAATAATGTAGACCAGGATTCTCAAATAAAATCAGAATCTCATATATTGAATATGTTCAATAGCGGCCTACTTACATTTAATGAGGCTAGAAAAGAGAACGGATATAGAGAATTATCTGAAGAGCAAATAAAGGATATAGGTAAAGAGAAGGAATATATACTTCCTCCAACAGAGGTTGACTTAAATAAAGCCTCTGCTGAATCTACTAGAATATCTGCACATGCAGCATCAGGTGCATCAAAAGAATCTAATAGTTCTGGAAATTCTACAAAAAGTGATGGAAGTAAATCTGAAACAAGATCAAAAGTTTCTCCTACAAACCAATATTCTGACTCGTTAGAGTTATGTTCTCCAATAGATTTGCTAGACAGTATCGCAAAATCTAAAAGCGATATTAATATAACCTCTCAAACGATATCAAATTATTTAAAATGCAGCATTGACAAAACGAACATATTTTCAGATAATATAATAGATGATATAAGTTCTCTTGCAGCATTAGAAATATCAGAGTTAAGAGATAACGAAAATACAATAAAGGATATTGACAATATCCTATTTGACACGTATATTACATTAGGGGACTTAGTTTGAATCATTTTTCAGAAAAGTCAGGAATCCCAATTATAGTTGATATAGATAGAGATCTTGAAATAAAAATTCAAGACTCTATTAAATCTGGAAGTTTAAAAAGTGTTACCGTTAAAATGGAGGCAACACATTCCGGAAAAGTAAATGGGAACTACTGGTATTACTCTCCATATGGGATGAGTAATGGAGCTAAAAGTTTTATTCGCCCATACGCCAAAAGGGTTACAAGAGATCATTTAGATGATTCTGAAACACTTGGCCGCGTAATAGAGGCAAATTATATTTCCTATAGTGATGCTCCAGAAAAATTACTTAATCCTGTAAATAAAAACTCTATTAGAGAGATAAAAGATTTTATAAAAAGCCCTAATTACAGAAAAAGTGATTATAAAGGGTTGGGTCATGTTGAGCTTATAGCAAAGATTACAGATCCAGACGCCATTAATAAGATATTAGACAACAAATATGTTTCTGTATCTGTTGGCGGTAATGCTAAATCTGCTATATGTTCTGTTTGTGGCGAAAATGTTAAAAACGGCCACAGGCATATGAGGGGAGCACAATATAATGGCGAACCATGCTTCTATATTGGAGGAGACATGGTTTTTGAACATGTCTCATATGTAGATGTCCCTGCAGATAAAAAAGCAGTATCAACATTAATACGAGATGCTGAAGAGCATAGATCGTATTTATCAATATTAGATTTTGAAACATCAACACAAGGCAATACAACAATGGTAAAACTGGACGATCTTGATAAGTCAAATACAATCCTTGTAGACCACGCTAAGGAATTAGGTATTAAAGACTTTGTATGTCCTACAGACATCAAAGATAAATCAAATTATGTATTTATCGAGGAACAATCATTTCCTATTTCTGATGCATTAAGCGCATCATTGGTTAAAGATTTCTTCGTTACAAAAATTGAAGATTCAGAAGATAAACAGAGTATCTTGCAACTTGTAGATGAAAAACTAGCTGAGCTTGGTGTATCAGATTACGCATCTGTAATTGAGGGCGCCAAAGCAACTAAAGATCCAGAAAATGTAGTTAAAGACAGTCTAGACACTGGTGCATTAGCTGATTTAGTTGTAGCTAAAATTCAGGATTCATTAGGAATTAAAGCTAGTTCATATCAAAGTGCAAGAACTAAAGCATTAGCAAAAGAAAATCAAATACTTTCAAATAAAGTTGCTGAATTAGAATCACAACTTCGTGATTCATTAGTTTCTCAAATTTCAGCTCTTGATAAAATTGAAGACTCTGATAAAATAGAGAGATTGAAAGAAAGATCAATTGATTCTCTTATGGACAAATTACAAGACATCAAAGATTCTCAGTCAAAAGAAGTAAAAGAGGATAAAGAAGATAAAGATGTCAAAAATGAAGAGGGTACTGAAGTAAAAGACTCTCAAGATAAAAATACTCTTCCTAAAGATGGAATCACAATCACAGACTCCGTTGATGGTGAAGGGCAGACAGATACTGGTAAAGAAGGCGAACCTCAGAATGAAATTAAAGACTCAGAAAGCCTAGTCTTTAAAGATAAAAAAGAACTTGAAGAAGCGTACAGAAAAGTTCTGAAAGAGAAAGGCCTAACAAAAGCTTTACAATTTAAACGCAGTGCAAAAATTGCTGCATAATAGCTACTAATAGCGGAGTTTTAAAATATGTTTTCACCATATTCTATTAATAAAAAACAAAATACAAAACACTATAATAAAGGTGACTGGCAGACCCCAGCGGTGATGTTCTCTGAGGGTATGCACCCTGCAGGCCAGTTTATGCCTGCCCCATACTTGCCATTTGTTCGTGGTAAGGGCGAAGAAGTATACACCCATGTAGTTGTATCAACTGGTAAAGTTGTTGCATTTGATAGCAATGGTTATTTGGTTCCAGCTGGCATCCTAGATTCTGATGCTGCTTACACCGTAGTAGATGTACAAGAAGGCGTTGTTGGTCCTGATGGTAATCCTGTAGTAGCTGGCGAAAAAGTTGCTGACAAAATGAGAGCTGCCGGTATTACAGTTTCTGCCCCAGTAGGCGTTGCATTCTTCGACTACCTGCGTAACCCAGGCGGCGATGGTATTAACCCACTGGACCTGAACTTCCAAAACTTAAATTATCAAAACCGTGTAACATTCACTACTGACTATGTAATTGAATTGCCTATTGTTGAGAGCGATGAAATTTATGCTAAAGCTCCTATGGCTGGCATTGCTGCATTTATTGCTGCTAAAGGTCCTAATGCTGGTACTGGTACAGTTGCTGATTTCACCACAATTAAACCTGGTGATTTTGTAACATTTGATAAAAATTCTAACTTGATCGTTACTACAGATAAGACAGGCGACAAAGTTATTGGTCAAGTATTGCAAGTTGTTAAACCTCGTGCAAATAGCATGTTGAAATATGTTCGCACATCATCAAATGGTGGCGGTGAATTGAATAAGATGCCTGGTAGTGCGACTGATGGTGTTGGTCACAAATTATCATATTCTGGTGGCTATGGCTTAGTTCGTGTTAACCTTATAAATAGATAATATAGTAAAATAAATTAGGAAAATACATAATATGTCTACAACAGAAGAAAAACTGAATATCAGAGACGAACTACAGACCTTACACTCTCTGTTTAAAAACAACGGTCGAGATATCACTGGTGAAGTGATGTCAATTAAAGATACATTGGCAACTCCGAACATCGCTACAATTATGAAGCGTGTTATTGAAGAAGTTGTTCTTGAAGGTATCGAACCAAATCTTATTGGTCAATCATTGCTGCAACGTATCGAATTCAATGGCCCATATGTTACTGAAGTTAAATTCCGTACACTAGGCGCAATTGATGTTGGTGATATCTCTATGGCGGAAGGCCAAGAATATCCAGAATTCAGCACCACTAACGGTGGTGGACAAGTAAGTGCCATTATCGGTAAATACGGTTTGGCTGTCCGCATCACTGAAGAAATGCTGAATAACAACCAATGGGACGTTGTTGGTTATACCCTGCGCGAACTTGGTAAAGCTATGGCTCGTGCACGTGAAGAAAACATCTTCAATGTAATTAATAACGCAGGTGTTGTTGTATTTGACAACTTGCACCCTAACCAATCTCTGTTAGGCCGTACAACTGGTCGTGACCTGTCTGGTGCTGGTAACGGTTCATTTACAGCTGACGATATGTATGATATGTATGCATCGACTCTGGAACGCGGATTTACTCCTGACGTAATTCTGTGTCACCCATTGGCTTGGGCAACATTTGCTAAAGATCCAGTTCTGCGTGAATATGCTCTGCAAGGCGGTGGTCTGAATGATTGGTTCAACACAATGCCTAATGCTAACGTAGGTCAAGGTAAATTTATTCCTGAAGTTTGGCGCAATGCTAACCGCATGTCTGGTGATACTGCTTTCAATCCTACCGCAAATGAACGCGTTGGTACACAAGAAAGCACATTCAACTTCCCATCATACTTCCCTGGTACTGCTGGTCTGCGCATTATCGCATCTCCACATGTACGTTTTGATCCAGTAGCCAAAACTACTGATATCATCATGATTGATACTAAAGAACTTGGTGCTCTGTGTGTTATCGAGAATCCTACTATGGATGAATGGGATGACCCAGCACGAGACATCAAAAAAGTTAAAATCCGTGAACGCTATGGTATTGCAATCTTTAACGAAGGACAAGCCATTTCTGTTGCTCGTAATGTAAGCATCGAGCCTAATGAAATTGTTCTGCCTCCACAAGCAATTGTTAATAATATCCCACGTATTCAACGTAAAGACTAATATAAACCCATAAGTGTTTATTGGCTAATTGGGAGGTAGGGTCTACTCCCTACCTCCCTTTTTTATTGGATTAAAAATATATGCAAATAAAAATTAAATTAGTTGGCTCATCATTCTTATTTGGTGAAAAGTTCTCTATGATAAGAGGACAAGAAAAAGTTCTTGATTCTGATAAATTAAATATTGCAGATCTTGAAATTATCTCACATTACATTCGTTCCGGAACATTGGAATCAACTGCCAATGCAGATGATATTATGAACATTGCTCTTGAGTTGAGAGAACAAGTTTCAAATGGCGACACAGATAAAGTATTTCATCTTCAAAATGAAGCATCTGTAGAAGTTGTTGATGCAGAGATTGTTGATGAAAATGGTAATGTTACAACAACTGCCGAAATTCTGGAAAGAAAACAATTGAAATCAGATATGGAAACATTTGTTGCAGATAAAGTTGTTAATGCCAATGGAGCTCAAGCTCTTGTAGCACTTAAAAATTCTCCATATCAAACTAAAGAAGATTTAGAGTACGCATTAAATGCAGAAGTTGAATCTAAAAATCGTAAAACAGTTGTAGCGTTAATTGAAGAGCAGTTAGCCGCTCTTAACGCCAAACAAGAAGAGCAGATTCAAGAAGAAGAACAAGAAGAAGTAGTATCAGAAGAGTAACATAATTATGTCAGATAATATATTAAAAGTATTAAATTCAGGAGATGAATTAAAATTTATGCCATTAAAGGGCGCTATAAAACTTAAATTATCTGGCAGTTACTTTCCATATGCGCTTAATGAACATATATCTCTTAAAAGAATTCATAATAAAGAAGGAATAAATCATTATTCTAAATCGTATAGCGATATGTTCAGAATAGATGAATTCAGAAAAGAGGAAGTAGATGTAGAGTATAAGGATGGCGTAATAACAATTATTCCTAAAGAGATGTTTCAGGACAATTCCAAATACGCCCTTTACATTGATTCCGGTTTAATGAGTATATCAAATGTTCATCAAATAAATGGCAATGATACTGATCTTATATCAAGCACCCTTAACGATAAAAATGTTTTAATAAAAGTTTCGTCAGGGTTCCTCAACGAAAATAATAAAATATTTGTAGCTAGTGTATCTATTGAGGGGCAGCTTGTAGAAAACTCTAAGCTAATAACAGTTCCTAGTAATATTAATATTAGGGGAGTAGATATTTCATTTAAAGATGGATTTATCCCTCATATAGGCGATGAGATATCAATAACTGTTACAGCATCACAAATACTTGATAAAGATTTCAAATTAGAATTTGGAACTGGCACAGCAAGCCCATTAGAGGATAAAACTCCTAAATCTACATCTGGCAGGATAGGCGAGTCAGATCTGAAAGAGTTTTACAATGGCTTAAGTGGATCAAATACCGCTAAAACGACTGATGGTGTAACTACAAGTTCTGTATCATACAGACTTGAAGTAAGACAGCCGTCAAAAGCTATGATTGTATTTGATAAAGAAATAGATAAAGACACTACAGATATAAATTCATTTGATGTAGAATTTATGGAGGCATTTGATAATTACCATTTATCCATGATGGGATTATATGAATTGCCGAAGTATATATTAGAATTCTCTATAATTAGGGGCGGAAAAGTATTACAAATAGAGCTAATACAAAATGTAGACCCTAGTGCACCAAATGTAATACGTAGGTGGAAAGAATGACAGAGTTAGTAGACTATAAAAAGCTTGCAGGAGAGAATTATCTTGTAAGAGATCCAGAATTTAAAACTGGGCCAACATTTATATATAATACTATTGGAACATTTGCTATCCCATCTGTACATTCTACATTTGACGGATTTGAAGGTCCACCAAGAGCAATCAAAAAAGAGCTTATAAGAGAAAAAGTCCAAAAGGACAATGGTAAAACTAAATATGAGACTGTGGAAAGAACAACACTCTTATATAGAGAGCCATTTCATACTTTTAAATATTTTGAAGCTTTGGGATCTACATATGGTATGCATGAGATAATAAATGACAGAGAAGCATTTGATGGGTCATTTGCATCTATTATAGATAGATGGAAAACTGAGCCTGCATACATTGAAAAAATGAATGCACTAAGATCATCTAATGGATATTCATATAATTCTTCTACTATAAATGGTTGTGCCATAACTATACATGCGAATATACAATCTGATGGCGAAGTGTCATATTCATTTAAAGATCAGATAAAGAAAGACCAATATGACAATGACTATATAGACATACATATTGGGGAATTCCATCTTATGCCTAATACACCAAGAAATATTTATAGGTGCAATTTGGCATATGATATACAGTTTATAGAAAAAGGTTCTGATAATTTTAATTCAAATATGGATAAAACAGCACCTATGCTAACAGGAATTCCAAAACCTAAAGCTACAGAAGATTCTCCAGTAGAATTTTATTTCGGAACAACAAGGTTAGTAGATGAATCAAGTCGCCCTAAAGAGTTCTACGAAAAAGATTTAAATATAAGACATCCACAATATCTTGAGGCAGGCGCACAAATAAGATGGAAATCTATGAGTGAGCAATGTCAATCATGGGTAAGGATATATGATGGATTAGATCTAAAGCGTGTAATGTCAAAGAATGTATACAAACCTGGCGCGTATGTATGCAACTCAAAAGTCAAAGTAAATCTTACAAAGCTAACAAAGCTTATCAAACAAAATAATCCTGTACCATTATCTACATTTAAAGTTATAATATATCCACCATCATATAATGTACTTGCATATGATGTAATAGACAGAGTTTCTCATCCTCATTTCTCTATGTTTATATACGAAATGGACTATATAGACTTTGATGTACAAAGAAATTTCAAATCTAGTGGTGGATTTCAGTATTCAATAGAAATATATCATAACGATAAAGAAACTCTTTTGTTTAGAGACTCTACGTCAGATGAGGTAGAAAGATATATAGCTCCGCAATATGCTAATATATTAAAATATGGACTATGGTATCATCATACTAATGGTAATGATTTAAAAACAATAGGAAGAGAATTCCCTGAATTCTCGCATACATTCTTAGAATATAAAGGTATAAAAACAGAGGATTATGGAAAAATACGATACTATCCTAATGAGTCATTAATTAAATTTATTGAGAGCAATGGCGGCGTATATATTTCTATAACCACATATGATGGAACTAAGAGAGAATAAATGGCAAATATTGAATTAAGACTTTCTACTGGTAGTGCTACCAATAAATCAGTTTCAAATATTAGAGACTCTATTGGCGGGAAAATGGCCGAATCTGGTACAATATCTCATATAATAACAGAGAACTCATTCAAATTAAATGACGTATGGGATGATATAAGTCAGGCTGATAATGCATCTAATACATCTGATTATAGATGTTTATATATTTACAATAATCCAACTGGACCAAATAAGGGCCCATTTTTGGGCACAAAAATATACGTTGGTGGTGTAACATATGCTAAATTTACATTAGCCAAAGTAGATGCAAAAAATACAGATGCTAATATAGCAGCATCAGAAACAACACCTCCAGATGGTATAACATTTGAAAAATATACAAAAGAAAATCCATTAAGACTTGATACACTTGATGCAGGTGACAGATACGCAATATGGATTAAGCGAACAGCAGAGAATGTATCTGGAGCAGGGGAAATTAGAGAAGCATTTGAGCTTAATATTGTAGGTTCAGACTAATATAAAGGATAAGAGATGGCAGAGATAGAATATGGAAGTTCAGGCAGTACTAGAGAATCAGTAATGGATTATTTTGATATCTACCTGCCATCTAGTCTTCTAGATCAGTTTGAAGACAGGGTTGATAACTCTTGGGCCCCTGTAAACGGATTAACACCGTGGGAATCGCCTTCCGGAAGAGATGCATTAAATAAATCTATATTGGCTATGGCATCCGGATTATTTGATAACGTTCCTACACCTAGATACCCAGATGAATGTGGATTCAAAAAATTTAAATTTGATAGAATTTATAAAAGTTATGATACTGAACAGTCTATATCAGATGGTGTAGATATAAATATATCTGGACAATCTTATTTTTCAAATGAATTAACAAACAGATTATTTAGACATAAATTTATGTCGCCACTTATAAAGGCGTCTAACCCTAGTGAATTAGAGTACTATAATTCAGAGATTAACATTGGTGTGACATCAACAGTATTATCTTTATTGATAAATAATTATATAGTTAATAGTGGATATACTTTTATCGGCAATAAGAATTTTGTAAAAGCAGAAGAAAAAAGCAGAAAAGTTATTGATGGCGGAACATCTAATAGAACAGTAATGATACCAATAATGATATCTAGAAATTTGAACTATGGTGAAAATGCCCCAAATGGAATACAGATAGATGTAAATGCCTATAATACTATAGAATTGGATCAGGATTTTTCTGAAGACCTAAACAAGCAGAAAATTTTTAATGGTGTAACATTTTTAGGGTATAAGAAGAAAATTACTGGTGTTTCAGTTGGCGGTGCACATTCATACAATAATGATAGCAACATTATAAACGCTATAAGATACACAGTAGGTCAAAAATCATTTGCTGTTGCATCAACTGTTCATTGCGAAGGAAATAAGTATTCTGAACTAACATTGATTCCAAGCATTGAGAGAAATGCTAATTTGGTTTTATCAGGATTAAGGTATGATAAGTTGCCAAAAATAAAAAGTCCAACCGAGTTTTTCATATACATCAATAGAATATATGAGGATGGAGGCAGCTACTATATAGATATATTTGTTCCAGATAAAACTATTAAAGTTTGGAATCAAGGGATAAATAATTATGAAGATAAAAATGTAAAGGATATTAAAATATCTAATATATCTAAAGCTTCAGCAATGATAAGTGTTAATGTATGGAACTATATAGATCCATTTTCGGGAGTTTCAGACGAAAAAAATTCTAATCCTAAAACGCCGATGTTCGAGGGTGTAGATAGTAGATCTTTACCTGGATTACTGAATAATAATAAAAATTTACACAATCTATTTATAAATAGTATAACAGGAATGTCAACATATGGAGTGTCAAATCCAGTAGTTGTCGGATCAGCATTTTCAGATACATCTAATACATTTTGCGGATCATCAATCGTAAAAGATAAATTCTCAAAAGGCGCCTATATGGTTATTATAGTAGGTATACAATACAATCCATATCTTGAAGACGACTTTATAGGAAGCAAAGTTAAAAGTTCATTTATGTCATATATAAATGAGTTTACCCCATCATCGTCTAGGTATGACGGAAGTCTTAGTCAAATTGCCGATATGTTTGGTGTAAGTATAAACTTTAGGCCAATAGGAGGCAAAACAGATGTATTTGAAGCTTGATGATAACCCAAAAAGTTCATTAAGATATCCTTCACTCTCATTAAACCTAAAGGTTGTATTTGATAATTACAGAGTTAGAACTTTTAAAAGTTTATATAATAATAAAACAAACACTATTAAAGAGAAAACATTTAAAACTCAATACAGGGTTAAATTTGGCGATACGACATATAAGTTTGTAGATATATATTATATAAATAAAAAACATGTATTCAGAACAAAATCATTCCTGTCAGAATATATATCGTATTCATTATCTGAAAAAAGGATAAGATATAAATCTGGATATCGTTTTAGTGTTGCGAGTAAAAGAGAGCATACGCTTACATTTAGAAGTATATTTAAAGTTAAATTTGGACATGTTAAACGTACAATAAAACTTAAATCTAGATATAAAAATGATAATGTAAATGGTAGAGTTTATAGATTTAAATATTATGACTACTACAGTTACCAGAAAACTAAAAAATCTGAATTTAAATATATAGGAAGTTATATATCAACACATGTAAAAGATGCTCAATATAGGTTTACTTCTGAATATAGAAATGATGACTCATTCCTATTAAATATAAGCGAGGGATATACAGTAGATACATCAGGCGGTAAAATAATAATAGATCCAGAAATCTTGAAACTTAATATCGCAAAAGATAAGATACGCGTATTCTTAAATATGCCTCCATTATTTATAAACTACTGTTTTACTATGAACTCTCAATTTGCACCTATAGCAGTAGAAGATTCAAAATATGTTATAAATATATCAAACATATTATCAAGAGCATCTGTAGATATATCAGATTTACTACCATATATCTCTTTATCTATATATAGACACAATACAGAAAAAGTAGATACAAGAGTTATAAGGGCCGGCAATATATTTGTATCTGAAAATGTATACGATCATAATGTATTCTCAAATCTATTATATAAACGAATAGATATAAGAGACGAATCAATACATGAAGGTAAATCCTCTATTGTTCCATCAGACTCTCAATTATGGAATATTAAAATCAGAAATAATGGAGAATGCTGTCTTAATAGAGTTATCAAAATTAAATCTGGTAAAGTATCTTGCTATATTCCTAATATTACTATTAGACATAATGTTAATAAGATGTATGAAGATACAACTCAAGAGTCTGAATTTGTAGCTAATGGATTTAGACGTATTCCTTCGACATATGTAAGTAATATGAAAATTTCTGAAATTATAGAAAAAGCTAAAAAATCCAAACTTGACGAATGGACAAGACCAGAACGTGAATTTTAGAGTGATATAAGATGATTAAAGCACCAAATGGCGATATTTTAATTGATAAGAATATAACAGGAATTGAAAACCTGTTAGAACTTATAGTTGATGCAACAGGACTCCAAAAGGGAGATATAAGAATAGATGAATCTACTATTAGGGAAGTTTCTGAAAAAGACAGAAATACCGCTGTTGATGTTGAGATTACTAAAGGCGGCCACACAAATAGAGTGGTCGCCTATTATAATAGGGTATCGCTAGCAGAAATAGGTAATGTCGAAGAAGAAAAAAATAACGCTGCCGTTTTAAATTATATAGATGGAGAGAACGGCGACTTTAGTACAGCATTTAATGACAAGGCTATTAAAACTAAACTAAAGCAAACAGTGGCCGATAGAGTTAATATCCCTAGTGATGAAATAGTAGTTGAATCAATCGATTACAGCAAAAAGCACGAAGGTTACACATCCGTAACATTTAAAATGAACGGAGATGATGCTAAAACTGTAAAGGATAATTTTACTGTTAAATCATGGTATGTTCCGCCAATATATACAATTGATGATGAAGATTTCGATAGGAAGCTTGGTACTCCAAATGATTTTTCAGACAGGGTATTTATAGAAGTAAAAAATGATAGAGATCTTTTATTGGATACGAGTAGACATGTGGCAAATGGACGTAGAAAAGCTAATAATCCATTATTTTTCCCTAAAGGCAATATAACAGATTTTGAATCGACAAATTACAGTTATGGGAATACTGATGATGAGCTTGTTGGGTACTTAGTTGATGCGTATCACACTAGAGAAATACAGGATTCTGGTAATAATAAGTATGAAATAACTGAAGTCAAACAACTTGAAAATGGGTTCTCTAAAGTATGGGTTGAAAATAAAAACAAAGACATAATAGACCGTAATGGATTTTACAAAATAAGACAATTTGATCTTAATCGCCATGCACAATGGGTAATATTTAAAAATGAATTATCAGATACGGTAAAATATGTTCACGGAGTTATACAGGGATCCTGGAAGTATAAAGAGTTTTATAGTGATGATAATAAAAGGTATACTATATTTTATTCAACTAAGGAAGGATATTTGATATATCCAATAGAAGACTTATTAAATAGCTTAGGCCTTAAATATGAAAGTCAATTAAGATATCTTAATCCCGATCCTGATGAAAGAGTAACACCGCCTAGTGACTTTAAAATCCCAGAACTCACAGATGATAAAAGAAAAGAGTTAGATAGATATTTTAAAATTAATAAAAAATATAAATCATTAGATATACAACTTTATGGCGAAGATAGTATTGGATTATTTAATCTTAAATATGGTCAAGTATTTAAATTTGAGAAAAAAGAAGTAGATAATAATTCTTATAATGAATCTGGGAGTCCTGCATATAAAATACGTGGAACTGCAAAAATACTACAGCGAGAATATAACTATAATAGAAATGACATCATAAATGATGAGAATAAAACGTATTATTCACACTCAAATTATGGAAGGATATATAAATATAACGGAGACGCTGTATATTTTGCAAAAATGACAGCAGGAACATCACATTCTGACGAAGAAATAAGAGAAGAAAAAGAACTCATAAAAAGAGAGATATTTAATAGGTACGGTTTGCCTTACAACAAGATAACTATAGATTGGGATAAAACTTTATCATCAAATTTTGATAAAATATATTACAATGTAAAACAGGCTGTATCATGTAAAGAAACTTACGAAAAATTAATACCTGTTTACAAACGTATAACTCCTGAATTTACAGGACACCCAGCAATAAGTGCTGACATAAGATATATAAATAGACAAGAATTAAAATATACAGTAAGTAATAAGTACCCTTTTGAAAGAGAAGTTCGTAAACTTCCAGAAGATAAAAACTCTGTAGAAGAATATTATTATTTCTCAGGCGGTTAGACATGGAAATACTTTTAAGTAGAAATACTGATACTAAAAACAATCTAAAAAAACAGATTGCAGATATGAAAGCAGTTCCAGAATCATATATAAAAATATTAGGCATAGAAGAAGACAAAAATGGTGAATATGGGTCAATTAATGTCAAATATTCATATGCTGGCGAGGAACATACTGTATCTGTATTAAGATCAATTTTAAACACAATTTTTATGTATAGTCCTTCAAGAGGAAGAACATATGAATCGGAATACAGTATATTTTCTGATATGGATCTAAATAGCTGGACAAAAGATAAACATCTTAAACTTGTATGTGACCAGCTAGATATACCAAGTAGTGAGGTACACCTAAAAGATATATCCATAAGTTTTAATTATTATAATGATATAGTAGTTGGTGCAATTATAGCCGCAAATGAAAATTCTCATTATACGTGCGGCGAATTATATACTAGAACAGTATACTATACTCAGAATTATATTAATGCGTATACAGAGAATATAAAAGAATTATTACCAAAAACATTTAGGCATGATTATGTTGAGGAGTATATAAGACTGTATAATGATTACCCTGGAGACATCCCATCTGAGAAATTATTAGAGTTAGAAAATAAAAAAATACAAGAAGCTGGTAGAGAATCATTTTTTGTAAAAACTCCAGGATATACATATGGTTCAATGGGAACATATTATGAGAATGATTTAGCTATACATACTGGAGCTATATTAGAAAAATATTTATTGGGGGCACCTAGCGGGAGGAATATTTATAGCACAAGCATAGCATATTCATGGGGAGACCATAAATGGGGTGTAGAACACTGTCTTATTGCTGGATTAAGAATAGATGGTGGAAATGATAATATATTTGGAATGTTTTCTACAAGAAAATTTAATATCACAAGAGATTTGGTTCAAGTTATGCCAAAAAGAGGGTATATCAGGAATAGTACAACAAACAAATCTATATATCTTTCAAACAGTAATAACTCTAATTATTATATAGAATCTATAAAGCATATTGAGGGATCAAAGTTTAAGCTTAGATCAGACCCACATTCTGATACTGTTATATACTATTCTGGAATAAAGTTAAAAGATTCATATATCGATAATGAACTTGAGGAAGTTAGAAATTCAATTATAATGGGAATAGAAGACCAACTATATAATGTATATAATCTTCCAAGATCAATTGTTAGACTTGTATTCACGAGTCAGATTAAACTTAAATATAATGATAGTGTATCATTAAATGTAAGTCATAATGATACAATGATGAAATCTGGAATATTTACTATTAAAATAGTATATGAGAAATAAAAATGAATAATAGAATGCTTATAAGCTCTATATCAATAGGATTTAAAGACGAGACAAAAACAACGCTTACAGGGGTTGTTTTTGATTTTGATCTTAATCCATTTTATGCATCAATAAGAGATATAGAAATATCTTTCCCAACCGAAATATCATTTTCGGAGGATTTTGTAGTCCGTTTAAATGAAATGATATTCAGAAAGTCTGTCTGGATAAGTAATTACATAAAAAGAAAAAATCTCAAATTGACATATGAAGAGATATATGCGATATGTAGAGACTATGTTATATGTGCTATAGTTTCTGATGTTGCAAATCTTTTATATGGAACATCATCTAAGAATGAATCAGTTAAAAAGATTCTTGGCGATTTTACTGTAGAAAGAACTAAATCGTCTAATTCTGGTAATAATAACTCTAAGATAGCCGATGAGGCTAAGGAATGTGCCGAGTCTATATTAGCATTAATAGACGATATGTCCAGAGTTAAAGCTATGGGATTTGTAAAAGGCGAAAATAATTGCGGAAATAAATCTAGTAATAGATTATGGCATAGCCCTAAATTCCTTAGCAAAATGCCTATAGGGGCAAATAAGATATTAGAGTCTGATGGAAAACTATATAAGACTGGATACGGATATGGCAACGAATCAGAGCCCCTTTATACAAGAAATTGATCTAAGACATGAATTCCAGATGCTGTTTTCTGGAGGAGAGTTCGTAAAAAAGGGTGAGACTTATATATACAGGAAAGTAAGAATCAAAGATGGCTCAAAAGAGAAATGTTCATGCTGGAATAATATATCAAATGAGGGCAGATCTGACTGTCCTCATTGTGATGGTATAGGGTATCTATGGGATGATGTATTGCTTAAGGGCCATATGTGGATGCCTAGAAATACACTAATGCCGGGAGAAAATTCTTATAAATCTTACGGCGGTAAGGCCGGCAGACTCAACAACTCTGAATGGCTATTGGCAACATCTTACTCTTTAGATTTTTCTGATAGAGATATAATATACCGCCCAGAAGTAGATGATAGTGGAAAAGTGATACTTCCAATAAAACCAAAAAAGACATATTATATAACATCTGTATATAGATATGGTTTCGATTTTGATAGGGAAGATTTTACAGTCTTAGGGTTATCAGAAGTATGACAATACAAGTAAACAATGAAAATGATTACGCACTAGATCGTCTCCATAGAATGTCTATTGATAATAGCTTTGTTGTTACAAACCCAGACGAAGTTTTAAAGAATTATAGGAAATTGACGATTGACAAATTCATAGTATTCCTGTATTCTTTACTAAGTAATAAAGAGATGATTTTAGAAAACCCTGAAAAGGGTATTGGGCCAAAAGATAGAAATAAATTCTCATTTACAGAGATTTATCCAGATTACGGCGATGTAACTAACACTCATAACAATGTTACTTTTGAAATATGGAGCAGAGCTCCGGCAACATTAAAAGCTACAGCAGTATCAACAAATTCCACTAAATGGAATAAACCAAGGACATTATTTGAAAAGAAAATGTCAGATGGAGATACATATGAGTTTAAAGAATTTATATATGAAAATATATTAAAATTTACAGTTTGGTCAGAAAAAGCAGATGATGCTAGAAGATTAGCAACATCATTAGAAAACTTTTTTGCCGATAATTATCACGTATTAAGGATGCATGTAGGCGGACTATATTATGAGGGCAGAAGCCCAACAATATTATCCTCAGACTTTGGTTCAAAAAGATTATTCGGAATACCCTTGGTTTATAAAGTAATAACTGAGGAACCTGGATATACACGACGTGGAAATATAGTATCTATCGATACTTCATTACAAATAGTTGACTCTTTATTAAACGAAGAGCTCGAAGAACTACAAAAAAGAATAAATAAAAATTAATGGAGCATAATATTTATGGCTACATATGAAAATCTACCAGGCGTAAATCTGGAGCTTTTAGACGGTAATTTAAGAGTAGACGCTACATCAGATGCCAATCGTGTCTTAATTATCGGTCGTGCTGAAACAGGTACATCTGGAAGAATATATAATGTTGGTGATACCAACAAGGCTGCTAATACATTTGGCCCAGAATCTCCTCTGATCAGAAAGATGTCTGAAGCTCGCTTAGGTGGTGCAACAGAAGTATCTCTATATCGTATTGGTGGATCTCCAGCATCATTAAATGGTCTATGGGGTGAAGGTTCTCAACTTGCAACAGTAGAAGAATCTGTTGTAGCTGGTGACAGCTTCCGTATTTATTGCGGTCCTCGTCCTAGCAACGATGGTAAATCATGCTTGATCGTATTCAAGGGTAAAAATATTGTTTACTCTAACGTTCCTGGTTCTGAAATTGACCTTAACCAAGTAACAGTTACAGGGTTTGATGAAACAACAGGTGTTGTAATCGGTACTCCTACTGAACCTGTTCTGATGTCAAACATTATCCCAGTAACCAAAAAAGGTGAATCAAATCACATTAGCAATGGCGTTAATACAGAATTTAGACTTATTGGTACAACAAAAACTGATAATGTTACAAATGTTGTTGTTAAAGTTAATGAAGAAGAGAAAACATCTGGTACAGATTACACTCTAACCAAAGACACTTTAAATAACTATTGGAAAATAAAATTCAATTCTGCACAAGATGCACGTGCAAAAATTAATGCAACATACGACTATATCGCTACTGGTAATGAAGCCGGTGCAGCTGTATTCAGCGGCGACGGCGCTAAAACTAAATTTGTTTTAGCAGGTACTCATCCTAGCAGCAATGTTACCATTGACCGTGTTGTAGTTGCTGGTGTAGATAAAACATCTGAAGCCACAGTTGAAGACAGCGACGATAATCTAAGCAAGGCGCTTGTACTGCAAACTGCTCCAGGCGATCAAGAAGCAATTGCTGTTGACTACACTATCGCTAAAACAGGATCTTCAGTTCCTGGTACATTTAAAGAGGGTAAAGACAGCCTGAACTGTACATGGAAAGAATACTACGAGATTCTTTACGCTGGTCTTAAAGATCTTGAAACAGTAAATGCAATGTCTGTTGTTACAGACTACGCTATCGTTGATGCACCAAATATTGCATCTGGTTCTACTGCTAAAGACAGACTGGAATATGTATATGTTTCAGAAGAAGATGGCGAATACAAATTCGAATGGTCTACATCTAAAGTTGTATATCGTAAAGGCAGTGGTACCACATTGAACTCCTCTGAGGCAGATATTAACGGTAACGGACAACCTATCGTTTACAGACGTTATCATGAGGCTGATTTTGCACACTTGCTGGCAGAATTCGCATACAATATCTCTGAAAATGAACAATTTACACTTGTAACAATTGGTACATCAGTTCCTCAAACTACATCTACATTTGCAGTTAACAAATGGGTTGGATCTGCTCCTACCCATGATGCCGCTGGTAATATCATCACTAACGGTACTGGTCTGCTTGGTGTTCGCCATATGGTAGAACGTGCTGACCAAGCTCAAGGTTACTACAAAACTTCATCTGGCTTCGTTGACGGTGTTGTTCAAGTAGATAGTAATGGCGCCAACATTGACATTGGTAAATACTTATCAGTTGTTCCACAATTAGTTATTACTCCAGCTAGCTCATCTACTGGTACATCAACCAGAATCACAAATGCTGCAGCTATCTATGCTGGTCTGTTAACAACAATTGTAGCTGGTAACTCTACTACAAATGCTCCTCTGCCAAGATTGAGCCTGCCATTTGAGATGAAGAAAACCAAATTGAACCAACTGTCTAGCGCCGGTTATGTAACATTCCAAACTAAGAATAACACTGTTCGCGTAGTGTCTGGTGAATTGGCTACTAACATAAATTCAGACTATGATTATGTTTCTACATCAATCATCATCAACTCTGTTATTACTGGTATTCGTAACGTATGTATTCCTTACATTGGTAAGGGTCTAACAGAGGCAACTAAAGTTGCTCTTGATACAGCTATCGAATCTGTACTCGACCAAGCAGTTGCTGCCGATGCAGTAGTTAAATATGCTCACGTTGTTAACCAACCTACTGTTATCAACGGAAAAGGTACTTTAAACGTAGCGTTAACAATCGTTCCAGCCTTCGAGCTTCGTGAAGTTAACGTAGCAGTTAAATTAGCTTTAGATCTTTAATAAAGAATAGGAGAGGGTAATCCTCTCCTTAACAATCAGGATAAAATTATGTCAGAATTTAAGGAATACCACAGCTTTGGTGGTGTAGATATCACACCTGTATTCGGTAGCAAAGTATTCGGCGAAATGTCAATGGTTTCTTACCGTGTAGATAGAGAGAAAGCCCCTGTATTCACAATGGGTTCTCCTGATGCCAAAGCAATTGCACGTGGTAAACGTTATGTTTCTGGAGCTTGTGTCTTCACTGTATTCGACCGTGACTCTCTGCTTGAAGCGATGGATGAACAAGATAATACAACTGTTTATCTAAGCAAACATGAGTCTGCAAACTACCAACGTGGCGGTATTTATAGTCAAATTAATGGTGGTAAATATCAGGATGGTTATGCATCTACTGCTGCTTCTGCTGCAACTAGATCAGGCGGTACAGTTGCTGCTGACTACAACTTCACTGCAAACAGTCTTACTTCTAATACAAACATCAATAACGCATTGCGTACCAAAACAAAAGCTAACCTTGCCGACCAGGTATTGGCATTTGATATTAGCCTTGTTGCTACAAATGAATATGGTCATACATCTAAGATGGTAATCTACGGTGTAGAGCTTATGAGTGAAGCTGGTGGTGTGTCTGTTGATGACCTCGTTCTAGAAAAACAAATGTCATTTATTGCTAAACGTGTTTCTAACTGGATGGCAATTGACAGTTATAATAGCAAATAATAATTACTAATCCTTTCGGAGCCACATATGTCATACGACAATATACGAAAGGGAGAGTATCATTCAGTGGGTGGCGATGCCACCCACATTATTTTTAACTTTCCTGGATACGGCGCACTGTATATGGGAAGTTTGATATCTCTCTCATATCAGACATACAGGGATAAAGTACCTGTCTACAATCTAGGAAATACTAATATTGATGGGTTTGCTATTGGGAAGAGATATGTAGCTGGCTCTATTATAAAAGCAATGTTCCTAAATGATGACCTTAGGGCATTCTTAAATGAAGTATCAAAAGATATAGGTCTAAATAAAGATATAGATTCTATATATCAATTAAAATATGAAAATTCTAAAACATATCATCATCTTATGATGGATGATATATTGCCATTCGATATAATAATAGTATTAAGCTCTGAGTACGGAAATTTTTCAGTATCAGAAGTAATATATGGCGCAACACTTATAAATTCTGGTCAAGTACATTCTATACAAGACCTTATTGTTGAGAACACAATATCATTTGTAGCTCGTGATGCTAGACAGACTCTTGAAAGTTTGAATTCTACAAAGTACAATATAACTACAGGTGGTGCAGGAACAAAGGCATCTGAACTCTCAGATACATCTAATACAAAATACAAATCAGATAAATCAAATAGTAATCCAGATCAAGAATGGTTTAAAGATGCTTTAGAGAAATATAAGTATCAGGCAAATCTTGATGGACAACTTACTGCAGATGAGCAGAAAGTTATATCAACATTATCCCAATTGGCAGGATTAGGAGAGGATCCTAATTATAATTGGGAATCTTTACCGGCTGAATATAAAATATATAAAAATGATCCATATACAAATGGTGGCACTAAAAAATACGTATATCCAAAATCTCAAGATATAGATTCATCATCTCTTACTGCACTAGATAAGGGCGATAAATTTATAGTTGATGATGGTGACACATTAGTGTGGACAGGAGGTGTAAAAACATCTACAGGAAGTGACTATAGTGGTAAATTTACTATACGTCTCTTAGGAATAGATACTCCGGAAACAGAACATAAAGACCTGAAGCCTCAAGAGTATGGATATAAAGCATCCGATTTTATGAAGGAGTATGTCAATTCTGGTAAATGGGATCAGGATGTAAGAGATGGTGTAGTTAAAATTGCTGGCACGGATGTTTATGGCCGTACCCTAGTGTATAATTATAATTATGTACTAGCAGCTGTATCTGCTGGCACTGCACATTATATGGACGGTGGTGTAAAACAAATAGGCGAATCAGAGGATAAGAGAGCCAAGCTTAATGAGGCCGCATTGGAAGCTAAAAGAGAAAAACGTGGATTATGGGGAACTGGCAATACAGTAATAATGCCGTCTGTTTGGCGTAAAAATAATAAGAAATAGGATAGTGAATGAGTACAATAACCGCATTAGTTGATAGAGATGATGGAACTGTAGATACAGTTTATGCATCTGAAAATAGAGATGGAAGTGTATCATTGACTACCGTAAACTCTGGGACTGGTGAAACAAGAAGTGGATCCAGTCTAAAAGGAACTGCTAGGGCAGCTAATACTTCTAATAATTCAAATAAGAATTCTAAAACAGGTACATTGTATCATGCAGACGTAGACGAGATAGAAGTTAAAGGCAAGAGGCAGCCAAAAGGCCATAGCTTCGTAAACGGCCTGTATAATAAATACTATTCATCAAGTGACTGTATGATCTATATAGAAGATATATGGCTTGATAAAGTTTCTGGCATAGGTATAAACGAGTCACTGTCTAGTGTCCCTATATATACAATAGGAAATTCTAGGTATAGTTTCTTATCAAGAGGAAACAATATAGTAACTGGTTTCATATCTATAAATAAATGTACTAAAGATTATTTGCCAAGAATTCTGGAAAATATAAATAAAAATTCTGAGTTTAGAAAATTAACTCCATATGAGCAAATGCAGCTTACATCTGAAGAGTTGAGAGTATACAAAGAAAAAGAAGCTGCAATGGAATCTGGTAAGGTGTCTAATAAATCTGTATTAGACTGGGCAGACTTAGATACATTTAATATAACTATATCATACAATAACGGAGACCCAACTATGGCTGGTGTAAAACAATATGTTGATATACAGGAAATAAGAATAATAGGGTTCGAAACTAGTATAGATATAGGAAGTGATGGACAACTAATAGATGGCTACAGATTTATAGCTAAAGAAGTAAGAGGATAATATGTCATTAACAGTAGACGAAGTAAAGGGTCTAAGTACATTACCGGAAGATGATCTTACAGTTGAAGAAGCAATAGAGATATCACAGAAGCTGGAAGAGGAAAAAGATAAAGAAGCCCAAGAAGAGTCAGAGATGTCTCTTATAGTTAAAACATTAGCTATGCTTGAGGATGCCCCAACAGAGGCAGATATTGAGAATTGGAAATCTCAATATGGAACAATACATATATCAACCATACTTAATGGATCAGATTTATATTTGTGGCGCACCTTGCGTAGACAAGAATATAAACAATTGATGAAAAGTGGATTCTTAAACGAAGTCCTTCGCGGAGAAGAAGCTATAGTTAAAAAATGTTTACTATATCCTAAACCAGACGAAAAGTTTATGGCAACATCAAGCGCAGGTGTAGTATCATCACTAAAAGAACAGATAATGTACAAATCTTCATTTGTGCCAGAGTCTATAGCTTTAAGCCAAATAAAGGTTATATAATATGAATGCAATAGGTGTCAAATCAGGAAGCTTAATAATTCCATTTAACGATACTGATATAGAATTAGGTGGATATATCTATAGAAATCTTATAGTTATTGCAAGAATGCTTAACTCCGTAGAGATACAAAGAATACTTATGATGGATCTTGAGAGGGGTTATGTAAGAGAAGAGCTATACGAGGATATATTTAGAGAATGCTATATATCAATTCCTGGAATAGTCGGAGATATAAATTTTGATGAGGCACCTGCTGGGTTTATAACAACTGTCGCTAGTGTAATACTATCTAAATCATTAGAGTATTCTACTGACCCACAAAAGGCATTTGAAAGAGATAGAGAATCTGTGTCTTTATTAGATCAAATGGCTGCAATAGTTTCCAGATATATGAACACTCCGTACTTAGAAGTTGTAGAGCTTCCAGTAAATAAGTTATTTGAATTGTATGCAATATGTCATGCGACATATCCAGAGCATGTAAAAGAAATAGTCATAGAAGAACCACAAAACAATATTCCTCCGGTGTAATCATGTCAGCACAGAATTTAGCAGTAAATATATTTGGTCGCAAAGTATTTGACGAGGGTATACAACCAGGGGATGTAAAATCCCCATATAATATGTATACTTCAGACGATGTAAATACGTATGAAGATATACAGGCTACAAAAGAAATTATAGGCTCTATAACAAAGTATGGATTATCAGCAGGTGCATTATTTACAGTAAAAGAGCTACTAAAAAGACAAAGCGCACAAAATAAGCTTAGAAACTATATAACTCTAAGTTATCTATCTGAATCAATTAACGGAACAGCAGATGATGCTGTACGAGCATACGGCGGGAGAGTCACCTTAACGAACTTAGCAATGAATACTGCTAGGGCGTTTGAGGAGCTCTCCCCTTTTTCTATTTTAAAGACATTCCAAACATCTCATATTATGCAGCCGTTTGCAACAAAAACTGGCGAGCATTTCTTCACACCAGAATTATTAAAGTACCAGAAAAAATATTTTGAAGAGCTTGCACATAAGTATGGCAATAGAGGTATAACATCCGCCGACATATCTACAGGTATGTTATACAAAGATGGTAAATTATTTTCATCTAGTGGTGAAGAGATAATAAGCAATGCAAGACTTGTTACATCTGAATGGACAGGACATACAGGTGGCCATGATGAAGGGTCAATGTATAACAAAATTTTAAGAAGACATATCTTGCGTCATCAAGATATGAGTACACAGTCAAGAAAAGAAATATTTGATTTGTCTAAAAATATACTTGATACAGAGGCACCATTTACTGTTATAGCAGATACAAAAGACACAAATATTAATAAAGGCTGGATAAAATCTGTAATAGGTCAAGGTGTAGCACAAGGCTTTAACATGGTTAATGAACCATTAGGATTCGTCGAAGAACTTGGTGGCACATTATTCAATGAAAACAATGGCGTATTTAGATTTATAAATAAATATGGGAAAATAAATCCGCATGCAAATGCGGATATGAAAATAGCTGACTTGGCAGTTGGTTACGTTAGGCATGGCGCCGTTAAACTTGGGATACTTGGTGCGGCATATTATACACTAGATAATATGGCCAAAGTAATTGGAACAAGTGGTAGTGGTTATGATCAGGGTATAATAGAGGGTGTATCTACAACAGCTGTAAATGCAAAAATAGCATATGCTGAAATGGTGTCAGATAGATTTGAAGAGTATACTGCACAACAAGAATATGTTGCACCAGGATCAACATCATTATTAAGATTAGCTGGATTCCCATTAGCAGGAGCTATGCTTGCAGGTACAGTAGCGTATAGTAAGCGTGTAGTTCCATCTGTATTATCAGATGAGGGATATAAAGCTGGACAAAGAATGGCTAATGCACAGGGCGATGTGATAAGTTCTGGAGTTTCACAACTTGTAAGTAATACATCTATAGAGTCTTCATTGGGTAGAATAGGAAATACAAAAAAATGGGCAATGAGAGGCGCTTTAGCTGGACTTGCGTTAGCATTACCGTTTTTACCTGGAGCATTAGCTGGTGAATCATCTGATTCAATAAAAGACAGATATCTGTATGGTGAAGATGTAGAACAAAGATCAAATGCATTATGGTTTTCAGGATCAACAGATATAGAAGGTGGAGGTATAAAATACTTCACTAAAAACTGGTATCAAAGACTGATGGCCGGGAATAAAGATAAAATATTATATGGAGATGGGGATACAAAAGAGGAGCTTAATCCTTTTCTAAATCCAATAGATTATCTACAAAATCCGTATAGACTTGAAGAAATGCATCAGGATGATATGCCTTATCCAATATGGGGTATGGATGTATCTGTTGGCGGATGGGCCGGTAAAATATTTGAACGGACAATAGGTCAAATAATAAAACCGGACAGAATAAATCCAAATATGGCGCAGTTGATGGAAAATCCTAATTCGATAGATCAGGATTACTACGCTAGTGATGAAAATTCATATGCATTCGCTTATAACTTCGGGGATATAACAAGAAAGCCTAGTTTTGAAGTTCCTGTAAATTACTCAAATGTAGAACAGTCATTAATAAACGATGACATGATAACAAAAAGGAAGAATTTAACATATTCTCCATATGCAGAATCAGCACAATATATATATAATTCTGCATCAGACTATATAGGTCTTAAAGGATGGGCTATATCGGGAGCTCTAAGTGAATTTGCTGTTGGAGACTTTTCTCAAAAGGATCAATTAGCAAGATCAGGCGAATCAACAAATGTAGCAAGAGAGTTTGTAGAGCAAAACCTTGGGGGATTATTCGGTGCAGCAGATATACTTCGCCGTATAGTTCCAATGTCATCTAGTGTATTGTATGATAGAGCTAATCCATTACATAATAGCGTTGCTCCATCTTGGCTTCCAAGTGGAGAATATTATACAAACTTTTCAAAGGGTAATTATTATGGACATGTTGATCTAGGCTACGATAGAATGCCTGGATTAGGATATGAATATTATAACCCAGAAGTAAAAGGTTTAAATCTAGAAGATTATCCTGATATACATAAATTTAAGGTATTATCAGATGTTGCATATGGTTCAAGTGAATTCTATAACGCAAAAGAGCTAATGGAGTCTAAATATAACTCTGGAGAGATGACAGAATCTGAAAGAGTAATATATGAGACTACATGGGATCAATTACAAAGACGTGCACAAAAGAAAACATTTGCAGAGTATAAAACGGACGAAGATTATGACAATGTATCGGTTGGTGGAGAACTTCTTGGCAAATTATGGGAAACAGTAACACATAATGCAGAACTTCCAACAGAAAGACTTACATTCTTTAGACCTGCTGGTAAACTACTACACCAAAGAACGGCAATAGAGGACTATGAAAAAACTCAACTTATTGCATCTGATACAGCATTATGGAATGAGCCATTCAAGCATTTTATAAGACCATTTATGGAGGAAAGTTATAAAACTTTCGATAAATCATATATTCCAGAGCATACTCAAGAAAAAAGAAACATAGATAATTACTTTGATGCATTAGAATACTATAAACAAATGAAGGTTTATAGAGAAAATGCTAAAGGTAATTTATTTATGGCAAATCAGGCCAAAGCTAAAGCATATAAAACAACATATGGTGCATTAGCATCAGGACTAGATTCTGAATCAGATGTAAGTTCTGCATACATGGGTTTATCTAGCGAAGAGAAACAATACTTTACTTCATTCGTTAATGCAAAAGATTCCGATAGAGAAAGAATAGCATCTATTGTTGATGGTAATAATATATCAGAAATATACAAGATGTTATGGAGTAGGAGGGATGTTATAGAGTCTGGAGGAGATATATCAGAATATCTTCAAGATGAAGAGCAGCAACTTATACAAAGCAATCGTCAGGTATACAATGCTTATGAAAGAAGTGGAGATGCCGATATAGGTATATCATTTAGGGAATATCTACAAGAAAAAAGAGCAGAGAAACTAATAGTAGATGCAACAGGTATGCCTGATGAAGAATTTGCAGGATGGGATCCAAGATTAAATGTTAAAGATATAAAACTTAGAACATTGAATATTGGTGGAGAGAATGCAATAGAATTTGGATATTATCAGGATGACCAAGATGATCTAAAAAGACAATCGGCAATATTAGCAGAAGATCAAGTAACTACTCAATTAAAATCTATAAGAAGAACAAAAGCTCAGCAAAGATTTGACACTTCAAATATGATAAAAGATGAATTATATCGTAATGGTATAAGAGCAGTAAATGTAAATATAAGCAATAGTGGTCATGGTGATTTTGATATGACCGTATATAATAGGCAATAAATATGGACCCAATTAAACAACCTAAATTACTACTAGGTGGCGCAATAATAGGCGCTATGTCACAAGACCCAGAAGACCATCCAATAGCATCTGCGTTGGGTATGGGAATAGGAGCTTATGTAGGTAATTCACTGCAAATATCTAAAAGGGTATCTAGAGCTAGAAAAGAAATAGCAGACGATATATCATTTAACAGGGCTGACCTTTCTGGATATAGAGGATTGTCCAGAAGGGCAGCTAATAGGTTTGTAGATAAATTTGCTAGAAATGCAAAAGAAATGCATATGAATCTAAGTGCCCAAGCATATGCATTTCTAAATATAGGTAGATTTGGTAGTAACACAAGTAGTAGAGAGGCGCAGGTTGCTCTGTCTGAAATGCATAAACTTACACAACAAGGTATGCAATCATACAAAGAGGCCGTAAAAAGAAACTTCTCAATGATATATGGACAGGATATAACATCTGTTATTGGCAATGATTTATTCGATAATATATTTGAGTCATGGTTAAACAATAAAAACCTTGAACAGATAAAACAAACATTGCCTGCCCATATAAAAGATAAAAATGTATTATCTGCACTACTTAGCTCTTCAATGCCTAATGCAATAACTGGCGTATTAGATGCAGAAACTGGACTTCTTATCCCTACATCTAGTCTACAAAAACTAAATCTTTCTAGTGTACTAGAAACAAACTTTAATAGAGGTAAATCTCTTGATCTAAGTATAAGTGCAACATCAGAACAAAAGACTGGTGCAATAAAAGAATATCTTGTAAAAGAACTTAATTATCCTGAAATAGAGGCATTTAGAGTAGCCTCAAATATAGGTAATAATACTGAAAACAGCAAGATAAGCTTTGAAGATAATAAGATAAGTATAACAAAAGATGGTGTTACTGGCTCATTACATATGGAAGAGTACAGTAAAGATGGATCTAAATTTGTATCTAAAGGCGGGAATATATATTCTGCTGAATCGTATAATCAATTCCAGCTTCTTGGCGATAGTACAAAAGTAAGAGGTAATGTATATACAAATACAGGTGGGCCATTTTCATCATCATCTCCAGAAGTAAAATCACAAGCATTTACTCCTGTAGAGTCAATGTTATTTGAACACTTAAATACAAATAAATCTCTTGAAGAAGTATCTAAGAAATTTTCTGACAGAATAGAATATATAGGCCCCAAAACAGATTTAGTAAAACTATCTGATATGCCTATAAAAAATAAACTCACTAATATAAGTGAACAATTTTACCGTAATGATATAACAAGAGAGATACAGGGTATAAGATCAATTAATGCAGAAGAGTATAAAAATATTGTTGAAAATATAGAAATAGATAGGATGAGAAATGGTCTTAATCCTGGATTCAATAATATAAGACACTCTGACCAAGCAAAAGTGTTTATGGGTGATAATAATAAATCTGTATATACTGGCATAGTGTCATCTCCTGATCGTGATGCTACATATGCATCACGAGGAAATATATCTGTATCTGGTGATAATAGCGAGCTAAATAGAGCTATTAAGGAATTATCAAATAGTGGTGTAGATGCATCATCATTTAATGGTGTTAAAAGTATAGGATTTAACGCTGTTGGATATGATTACAACTATAGTTTAGGAAGCTGGGTAACTGGTACTGCTATAGGCGACGGCCAATCAATAATACAAGAGTCAGATTATACCGTTAGAAAAGCAACGACTATACCACTTGGCAACAAAGATTTTGTAGCATCTAGTGATGCAGCAGAAAAGATACAGTCACTTATAAACGGTACAAATGAAGGACCAGTTACATTCAAAGGTGGAGAACTTTTAGGTTTTTCAAATGGCGAAGAGGTAAGGGCACCTAGGCATTTTGAAACAGTAGAATTATCACAAGTAGTAAACTCTGCAGGAAAATATAAACTAATTGGTGCCGGCACATCATCTCTATCAAACAATGATGACAACATTGTAAAACTATTCGGAGATCTTAAATCTAATGCAATCGTATTGGATAAGCATTCTTATAGAAAAGCCATGTACGGATATGCAATGTCAGAACTTGGACTTGTATCGGCAGATACTTCAAATGGACTGAAGTTTTCTATAAATAAGTTTAGCGAAATAGGCAAGAATAATTTTCACGCTTTAGTAACTGGACTTATGGCTGCAGATGAAGAGTTTGGAAATGCCGGAGAAGGAACTAAAAAATTCTTCGATAGACTTCTAAGCCTTGTAGACACATCTGATAATAGCAATGCTAGAAGAATACGAGAATATCTTGAAAAGAATTCTAGTATAAATTTTGGCGCACAATGGATGGTTAGAGGATCTGATACAAAAATAGGTTCACAGATATCTGAAGCAGATAGGGCTATTAGGAAATATAAATTTAGCAATGATAAAGATACTCTAAAGAATATAGTAAACAGAATAGTTGATTCTACAGAATTAGATTCTGAAGGCAGAATAAGTCCAGCAGGAAGAGAGTTTGCCAGAATCAAAAAAGAAATAGACGTTTCTGGTAAGATTAGTGATGCTAACCAATCTAAACTTATAGGTGCTATATTCGCAAACAATGCGATGTCAGATGGCAAATCGTCTCAAACAGCAATGTCTACAATGATAGACATGATAAGTAAAATTGGCTCACAAGCTAACTCTACTGTAAAATTAAATCTTACAGGTGTTGATATAGATGTAGATCCTAATAATATAGAAAAAGGTATAGCTAAATACATCAAAGAATCATCATCAAGAATGATTGACTATTCAAATGGCAGAATAAGTCCAGATGATATGTTTAAATCACTACAAGATGATTTTTCATCATTATATGGAACTATAAGAAAAAATAATAGGACTGCATTAGGTATGAGTTCATTTGGTGTCTTACAAGAGGGTACAAGGGAACTTACAGGTTCTAATACCGCAAAAGCGACTATGGACTGGATGGCATCAGATCAACTTAGAGCAGCTGGACTATCTATGGAGTCATTAGAGTTACTTGGCGAAGCAAATGAAGATGCTAGATATGAGCTAAGGTCTAGAAAACTACAAACAATGGTCGAAGGACAAAGTATAGATTCCATATTTGGAGACGATCCTAAAGCTATAAGAGATTTATTCGAATCTAGAAATAGAGAAGAATTTGCTGCTAAACACCTGAAAGATCTTGTAAACAATGATGGGGTTGCATCTGTTAAATTAGTAGTTCCAGATGGAATGTCATCTAAAAAGATAGGATTAAAATCTTTATCTATAAATCTTTTGAACAGTGATAATAGCGGTATAAAAGATATAAATGGATCAGACGTTATGGCTGATATAGATAAGCTAAAACGTAATACCCTAGTGTCAATGATGGAATATCAAAGAGCTATCAGAGATGGCGAAAATCAAAGGTATATAGATATAGCAAAAGAATCATATCTAAAGGATCTTGAAGAACTTAAAGCAAAATTAAAATCTACTAATACTACAGTAGCAAAGGCTGCTACAAGAAGAACTGCCAGAAATGGTGTTACTGCAACTGCAATTTCTTTAACAGGCGCTGCAGAAATTATAAGGGCAGAAGAGGAGAAAGCTGGACGTAATGCAGTATTCTTAAATGAAGAGACTGCTAGAGCACTAGGATTTAAACTAAACAGAAAATCTAAATCTCCGTATGAAATAAAAAATAGTTTAGGTTTAGTAATACGTACACCTGCATCAAGTTCATTAAGTGCACAGGCTGTAACATTTTTTGTTGATCCAGCTATAAAGCAAAATGGTACAGTTATATCTATGGGCGAAAACCAGTTAGCATCAGCATCTGGGGACCTTGATGATGACAAAATACATGTATTTAGAGCAGACGATATAAATAACCCTAAATTAAATAAAGAATTAAGAAACTTGATGAGATTACAAAATGATATATTTGTAAATGAAAAAGAGTTCTTAAAAACATTTAATACAAAAATGGCGGAGATGGAACAATATGGAGTTGTAAATCCTTTAAAGTCTGGAGCAAAAACTGTTGCAGAAGATCAATTCCAGGAAAATATACTTAAACAGGTTAAATCTCAGCAACGTAAATTTAGTGCTGCTGAAATAACCGAGTTTCAACAGTTGCTATCTCAATCAATAGAAAGTAAAAGAAGAGCTGACTTATCTGAAGCTGTAAAAGCATTAGGAGTTGATGATCCTGCTAGGAAAATTATAGAAGATTCTATTAATAAAAGAGCATTTATGGCTCAGGCTGTAGCAGGAGCAATGCAAGAGAACGTACTTAAAACTACTCGTTCTGGATCAAATGCGAATTCATTATTAGAAACTATAGCATCTATGAGGGAATCTGCAGGTAGTAGTAGATTTGCATCATATAGCCAAATAGGTGAATGGGTAAAAGGTGTAACTCCTGAAATATTTAACGGTGCAGAACACTTTGTTGATATTGGTAATTTTATAGGAGATGCAGTATCTACATATGGCGCCGATATAACTCTAAATAATCCAAATATGGTTGGTTCTAAATATACTGGTAAACAGGCTGATAAAATAGAGGCAGCAATACCTAGAGTACCAAAAACAGTAGCAAGAGAAGCAGATATTAGCCAAGAAGTATTGTCAAAATCTGCAACTAATGCTACTATTGATACTGCTACTGATATAGGAAATCAAATTATTTCAACTATAAAAGCTAACAAGAAATCAATACTCTTAGGTGGATTAGGGTTAGGAATAGTAGGATTAACAGTTGGGGCAGAGTCACCAAGTACAACCTCTCCAATGTATAATTCTCCTACTGCAAGAACAAATCCTACATTGCCAGTAATAGAAAACAATTCTGCATACATAACAGATGGCGCACAGGCACAATCTGTATCGGTTGCCGGATATCAAATAGATAATAGAAGTAACGACAGATTGAAGCAGTCATTAAGAAGTATGCTTCAAGGTGATTCTGTGTCAAGAAGTACAATTAGGTTCCAGAATCAAAATTATTAGGAATAAGAAATGTCAAGATTTACCTTTTCAATAAATGGAATATTGGATATAGAACCAGTTTCTGTTGATAAAGTCAATAAATTTTATACAACACAAAATGAGTTCTTAAGGGACACATCTGTACTGACATCTAAATCTCGATTTGCGGAATCGCTACATTTAGCGACTTTCGCATTCGATTTGTCTAAAAGTGATAGTGTCGAAGAAATGTGTGACCTAATATCTATATGTAGGTCATTCCCATATATGTTCATAAGGTGTGAAGCTATGGGAACATCAGACTTAAGTATGCTAGGCTTAAGTATTGGTGATGGATACTTCATGTACGCACTGCATGAATATGAAATTGAATTAGGTGCATCAGACAATATGCAAGGGATGGCTTTTGTATCTTTAAGATTACAAACTATCAACTGGAAACCTCTAGCAAAAACAATAAAATTCATATCTATAAATCAGCAATCTGAGTCAGAAAACAATTCTAAATCAATCTCCCATAAATCTAAAAAATCCGGAAAATATAAAACAGAGTACGAGTTAAATCCTGGTGACTCTAACTTAATGAAAAAGTTAGTAGACTTTTACAGAAGGGATGTTGACAACTACAAAACACAAATAATAAATCAAGGTTACAATAGAGACTTTGATCTTTATCTTGGATACCCTATTGTATTTACAGATGCAGTTAAGCTGCATCGTGAATTACATGACTTGTGTTGGGGAGAAGCAAGAACTTTTAGAATCCTTAAAAAAGTTGATTTGTCCGGAACAGATGCAAAAGATGGTCAACAAACAAATGCAAATATATCTGAAGTAAAATCTGATGAAGAAGTTAGATTTGATGAAACAGGTAGAATAAATGTAGGATGGAAAAGAGAATTAATAGGCGGAACTAATTCTACAAAAAATAAAGATAATGTAGCAATACAATCTATAAATATAAGAAGACGTAATAGATTTGCTAACCAAACAATACAGGATTTTAGTTACCCATATTGCCAATATCTTGGACATTCTCCTACAGAAATAAATATATCAACAGTAACAAATCATGAAGAAGGAATGGATGCGGCATCTGCTGCAATGGCAATTGACCGTGTAGATGAATTTACAAAAAATATTAGAGTTACATATCCTGCATTAAAAGGTTTAGATGTAATAGCTATTGAAAATCCAATAGTTAATGCTATGGGTGTAAAATATGTAATAATAGATTCATCTCAATCATCTACAACTGGAAACATGAATAATATCATTACAAATAACTATTCATTTGTAGAGTCTGATTCTACAGACTTCTTGGAGAATAGTAAATTTGTAAAAGCTTCAAGTAAGGAAGCTTATAACGATATATTAGCACAAGCAGAGACAATAAAGGATCTGCTAGCAATGGCTAATATAGAATCTAAAAAGGGAGCTAACACATCATCATTAAAAGATGTGCTTGACAAGATAAACAAGCCTATAATAAAGGCTATTGATGAATATAAAACTTATATAGATTCGGCAGTTAAAAAGGCTGAGGATCCAACAGCTGATATAGGTTTATTCCTTGAACCTATGCTTAGAAGTAAAAAGTATAAAAACATGACAGACACAGAAAAGTCTACAATGTTTATCAAGGAATACCTGAAAGCAATAAAAAGCCATTCAGCAACACAGTCTGAGGAAAGGGTTTTAAGAGAGCGTCTTAGAAGCTTTGAACAGGCAGTTACAAGAGCATATAAGGATGCTCTTGGTAGTTCATTTAATAAATACACTATTGATGCATTATCTAAAGACCTGGAAAAGGAAAAAGAATACTATAAAACTCATAAAAGTAGCACATCTTTTTCTGGTGAAGCAATTCCGGATATGAAATATAAAGAAATATTTCATGATATGCCAAAAACAGAAGAGTATTCATCATATAGTGATTTGCCATCATTACCATTCGTGTATGACCAACAAATATTTGATGGCGAAAAGATAATGGCTAAATGGGAACAATCTTCTCCGCTTATAGATGAGATACTTGAAGATACAAATGCTATGGTGAATGGACCTGGAAGTAGCACTGACAGAACAAATAACTTCACAAAGGTTAACGCTGTTGCATCATCTGGAACTATAAATCCAGATGGAACTGTATCTGCCGGTAGTGTAGATAGCGTAAATGGACAACTAGATGCTAAAACACTTAAAGGTGCACAATTAGGTGTACATGGTGCATCTGGAATATGGCTAAAAGATTTATCGTCAATAATGAAATATGTTCGTATATCATCTCCTTTTGGTATGAGACGCGGAGGATTTCATCATGGCATAGATTTAGCTGGTCCAACAGGAACCCCTATATATGCAGCAGCAGCAGGTAAAGTTACTGTAGCTTCTAATAGAGGAAGAGGTGGTAACTCTGTATATATTCAACATGCTGGGGGTATAACAACATGGTACATGCACTTAAGTGCTTTTGCTGTTAAACCTGGACAACCTGTAATAGCTGGTCAACTAATAGGATTTTGTGGAAGCACTGGACATTCAACTGGCCCACATTTACATTATCAAGTAAATATAAATGGCAAGCCTGTAGATCCTGCCGCATTCCATAATTCAATAAATGGGGTAGCACGTCAAAGCAATCAGCAAAGTGTCACTCCTCCAGATTCAATCAAGAAGAAGAGTTGGTTAGAAAACCTTGGTGCATCAATTGCCGGAACCAATGGACAATCTGCAATAGGATTAGGTATAACTCCTGCAGGATCAGATAAACAAAAAGCAAAAGATGGCTTAGCATTACCAAAAGAATCAGCAGCTATGCAATCTGCAGTTGCCAATGGATACCAGCCATTTACAGACTATAATTCTTATAATCTGGGTAGAAGCGGAGATCTTAAAGGTGTAGCAGCAGCATCCAGTGCTGGGTTTACAAGTCAAAAAGGTACATCACTTATAAATAGTACATTGCTTAGAGACTATGCAGGATCAATAGCAGCAATAGAGTCAAGGGGAAGATTAAATCCTACTGGGAATGAATCATATTTAGGTATGTATCAAATAGGTCTAGATGGACTTATGGATATAGGATGGATAAGAAAAACAGCTCCAAGACATAAATCATCGTTATACAATGATGCATATTGGACAATCCCAGGAGGATATAAAGCCTTTATATCTAGCAGAGAATTACAGGACCAAGCATTTGTATTATATACTCAGAAGAACATAGATTACTTGTCTGCTAAACCGGGATGGAATAAATTAACATTCCAGGATAAGGTATTAGCATTAGCTATGTCACATAATGGTGGACATAGCGCAGGATGGAAAGCGTTACAGGGCAAAGATAGTTATGATGGAAATCGTACATCTAGACAGCAATATGGTAGAGTCGCAATGTCTCTTTCAGCAGCTGTTGCAAAAGGTACTGCAGGTGTCGGCATGTTTAGTAGAGACGCTGCAGGGTATACATCAAATTATTATGACAATGTAGCTGTACAGCGTAATAATGAGTCAGTAGAATTTAATACCGATCCTACGCCTTGGGATCCTGAACTTCAAGGTAAAGCAAGAATTTCTAACATGGTAAAAGATTACACATGGGGACTTGAGAAACTTATTCCAACATATAAGGTTTATCTTGTTCATGGTAATAATGAAAATACATTATTTAAACTTATAAATACCAGTGTAGAAGCAGTATATTATGAAATATCTACTGTAAGAAATATCCGTGTAGAAATGGCGAACCAAGATAATCCTGTTGCTGTTGCATACTTTGAGGTCCTAAACTCTTTAAATACATCAACAGATCCAACTACTGGTTATAATACTGCAGATAAACTTGGTAATACTAAACTTGATATAACATCATTAGGAAGTGATTTTGCCAATGTAGTTGCTATGGATCAAATAAGACTTAAAGCAGGTAATAAAGTTCAAATAAGAATGGGTTATGGCAACAAAATAGATGACCTACCTGTAATCTTTAATGGTCTTATTACAGAGACAGATGGCGGAGACGTTGTAAGAGTTGTAGCAGAAGGATACGGAAGAGAACTTCAAAATGAGTTAATATTTGCGGGAGATGTATTGCCATTTACTACCTTTGCTAGTGATACTTCTGGTAGATATATTTCTGCAGCAATTGCAAGAATAGTTAAGAATGCTAGACTTCAACATTTTGGTGCAAACCCAAAAATTCTTGGAGAGGATGTAGATACAAACTCTACAGGAACTGCAGCTCAAGGAGTATCTGGACAAAGTGGATTCTCATTATCTAACTCACTATGGAATTCCGAATCAGGTGAATTCTTCTTCTACGATTTTAAAGGTCCAACTGATCATTTAGAAAACTTCTGGCTGATGAACGTTGATATGGTTGATAGATTCTTCGTTACAGAATGGAACGATTTATTCCCGTTCTCTCTTAACGATTATTTTGTTAATTTCCCTGTTTTAAATAAAACAGTATGGGATGTCATAACAACAGGAAGAAGATTATTCCCCTCATCAGTATCTCTTGTTAAAAACATAGGTGCTAGATGCACATTATTTACAGGAATAAAAGAACAGCTAATGGTAGGTTATGAAACTACACATTCTGTTGCATCAGAAGTATTTAGTAATATAAATGGCGGACTACTAGATAAAGAAGAACAACATACTCAAGAAGTTGAAGAGGTAGCAAATGCTACAAATATAAAGGGTAGTTTGGGCATTCCTGTAAACACAACCAATGGTATAAAGAAAAGGCAAAAAGAAACAACAGCTAAATTTGAGGTACTAAGAGATAATCCTGGACAAGTTGCAGATGCTGTAAGCTCTGTTATGGATTCAAGAACTATAGACCCAACTGCATGGGTTCCTGCTACAAACTTCCATATGTTCAGTAGTGCTACTAATATAATTAGTAATCAACTTAGATTAAATCAAGATATTATTACGCAGGCAAATGTCGAGTATGGTTCAGATCCAGGAGATTTTGGAACTGGTAAAAACAAAATGTTCGATATGAAAAGTAATGGTGGATTAATGCCAGCATTCGTTAAATCATCTTATCTAAGTGATAGCACATTAAATACAGAAGGTATGGCTATAAAAACTGGACAAGGATATCTTCTTGAAGAGTTAGAAAAAATGTATACTGGAAGTGTAATAATATCTGGAAATCCAGATGTTGCTCCAGGAGATTATGCTTATATATCTGACTCATTAAGACAGATGAGTGGTGTAATGAAGTGTAGGGAAGTTCAACATATCTTGACTGAAGACGACGGATATATTACAATAATTACACCAGGAATGTTTGTTGAACCTGCGACACATTTATATTCTTCACTGTATATCAAGCTAGGAATGTTCTATTCTATGTTAGCTCAAGGTCAGAGAGAATATGCTCTTGTATCTGTAAACTCATCACCAACTGGTGAGATGTATAGCAAGTTATCAATAGCTCCTACTAATATAGGCTTTTGGAGTGTTGGATGGGCTACAGCAGGATCATTAGCATCAGTAGCTGCATCTGGAATGTTGCTTAAAACAGCCGCAACTCGTATATCTGCTGCATTATGGGGTCCGATAACAGGTCATATAGCATCTGGATGGGCACGATTTAGTAAGGTAAACTTCATAGTAAGAGGTTTATCATCTATGAAGGGTGCATTAGGTGGAGTATGGGCAAGAATTGTAACAGCAGGAAGAACTATAAGTACAGCAATAAATGCTGTGAGAACTGTTGGAATTGTATCTAGTATAGGTTCAGGTGGACTTATAATGGCAGCTGGTATAACAATAATTGTAGCAGCAGTAGTTATAGCTGTATGGGGTATTCTTAAAAATGTTTGGGAAGCAAACAAGGAAAGAATAACAATGAGACATAGAGCGTTAATGAAAATGCCATTAACTGTATATGGTCAAGAATATACAGCTGGTCTATTAGGATGGAATGATGAATTAAGTCCTATAGAACTTCAAGTCAGAAACCTTAAAACCACATGGGAGAATTTAGCTAAAGTGTGGGGAGCTACAAAAGATACAAGTGCATCAACAAAAGCCAGAATATTATATTCAATAGCGACTGACTAATATGAGTAATACATTAGCTTCAATGGCATACTCAGAGATCGGAGAGATACAATCAGTATCTCTCCAAGGATCTCAAATATTTGTTGTTGTAAGATTAGTTGGAGAGACTCTATCAGACATGATGGGTAATCCTGTGCAGTGCGGACAATACCTTGTTGGTATACCTAAGGGCGCACCAGAGCATACTGCTACAATGGCTGAACTTTTAATACCAATAAATATGACGTATGCTACACAAATATCAGACCCTAAATTTCTTATAGGGGCGAGAGTTCAAGTATTCTTCACAAAAGAAGGATTTCCTACTGGCTGTATATTAATGGCAAATTCAGATTCAAGAATTATATCTAGAAGAGCCATGTTTGATTACAGACTTTCAAACAAAGACAAGATATTCGATTCAAAATTAAAAGACAAATTAAAGAATCGCGGTATCCTTGAAAACTTTACAAAACTATCAAATGAAGTATATGACACAACATTCCATAAAGGATTCGTAGGTACATACGGCGAATCTCAAAATATGTTTATAGCAACAGCATCAGATATGGAAGATATAGTAAACTTTGAAGAAAAAGTTGATCCAAATGTTGTAAGAACTGATAGTTATAAAACAATAAGAACAAAAGAATGTTATATGCCAACAACTGTTTTTACAGGTAAAACATAATGTTAATAAGACCATCTCCAGACAGTACAACACTAATAGATATAAGAGAAGATGTTACATCTATGTCATCTGGTAGTATGTCTATATCTACACACAAAGATTATGGAGTTTTTGTAAACGGACCAATGTCTGTATCATCACCACCAACATCAGTAGTGTTTGGGGGATTCTATAAATTCAATCCTGTTGCAGTGTCGGGTATTCCATCAACAATGATTACACCTGTGCCAACATTTGAGATAACAGTTCCTACTAAAAATGTAGGCATACAGTCAGCAATAAATAGTGTAGTCTTAAGTACAGTTACAGGATTATTCTAATGTTAATAGAAGAAATAAATAAAGATATTATAACCGATGACTATGGTGACGTTATAATGCATAACGGAGACATATATACATCATCTAATCAAAATCTTATTGCGCTGACAAATGCCAGACACAGATTAATGTCTGGATCATCAGATATGTACCTGTACAATATTTATGGTGCAAATCTTCACAAATTTATAGGAAGACCGGTAACTGATTCTTTAGCTAGAGAAATTGTTAATAGTATTAAAAATTCTTTTACAGAAGATAAATTCTTTTCTGGTGATAACTTCCAAATAAACTATGTACTTGATGGACAAAAAATATTATTTAAGATTGCAGTAGGAACAGATTATCAATTTACAAGAAATAAACAATCAGAGGTGAATATAGTATTTTCACCTGTAACCGGAGTTTCTTATGTATGATCAATTAACTAATAAAGAGTTAATGACTCAAGAAATATCTGCGCGAATTAGTGAGAATACCGGTATTAACAATACCTCTAAATCCACTGTAGTAAGACATATTACAGACGCAATAACAGATACAGCAGTAAATCTTGTTGCATATTCTAATGCGGCAATAAATTCTACACATACACAATATGCTTCTGGTGATCTATTGACAAAGAATGCATACGAATTTGGTGTAGTAAGGAATATATATTCTGATGTATACATTTCTAAAGATGATGCAATAGTTAATTTAGTAATGAGTGATGGATCAAAATTCCCTAAATATATGGACGGGAAAATAATAATAGAAGCTGGTAAAGTCTTCTTATTTGGTAGTGGTACATCAATAGAGGTTACTGAAAATGTATATGCATCTCATAATGAAACATCTATACCTATTCCAGCAAGAATAACTACATCCGATTCAACCGATATAAAGACCGGAACAAAAATAGATATATCAGATGATTCTAATCCAGTAACTATTGGCACATCTATATCTATAGACAGTAGTGTTTATACAAATCTTTCTGAAGAGTCAGATGATAGTCTTAGAAGAAGAACAGTTTATTCTAAGATGCGAGTACACGGATCATCAGATTATTCTATAAGAGGAATATTGTCAGGTATACCTACTGTTAGGTCTAGCAAAATAGTAAGAAAGCCTAATGATAGTAAAACATATATCTATATAACAACAGATAATTATCTTAAAAGTTTTATAGATGAGAATTATTCATTTATAAAATCTAAGATAGTGTCTGAGATGGATTACTTATCATCATCTGAACAGTCGTTTGATGTGTTGATGCCAGAGGTATTATTATTAGATGTATATTTTAAATATAAGAATACAACATCAAGTATGGCAATGTCAGCCATTAATGAATCTTTTAATTCTATATACACTCCTCTAATAACAGGTAATATAAATTTTGAAGATCTAGTTAAAGAAGTTAATACATACGGACTAGATATAACAATAGAGCATATTATAATACGGTCAGATATATATGGCACAATTGCAGATATATCATCTGGAGATTTTGCTGTACCAGATACAGCAATATGTGCATTAAGTCAGGCTACATCTATAGGTTTAGAAGAATCGGAATAATATGATCAAGCAAAATAACTCAATAAATATATTGACTAAATACTTTGCTCAATGGTCTGCACCATTCAATAATAATTTCTCTAATATATCAAAGTTACTATTACCATATTCTGATATAGTAAATTCAAATATAGACAAGGTTGTAAACCTTGTCTTACAAAGATATAGAAATAATGATTTAGAGTGCTATAATAATATTTATAGACTTCCATCATTTGGCAAATATAAGTCAATAAAAGCTGAAACACACAGAATAAAACATTTAGACGGCAGAGTTGAATTAATCGGTAAAAGAGACATAGATTATGCCGGATCGTTCACATCAAATTTCTTTACACAATTCCCAATAACAGGATTCGAGTTAACAGAAATACCATTATCATTAAATAAAAATTATTTTAATGAAGAGTTATTTCCTGGTACAAAAATATTTGATAAAAAGTTGTCAACAGACTGCACATTGTATATATCTCCGGTAGGACAAAATCAATCAGTATTTAATGTTGTAATAATGGGATCTGACTCTAAAGGTGAGACCATAATAGAGACGCTAAAGATTAATAAAGAATCCTCTTCAGAAACATTCTATAAGTACAGCTATATATATAAAATAGAAACACCAAATAGCATCACAATATCGGACAGACTAGATTTATCAAAATACCATTCTATTGATTCCGATGTAATACCACCAAAAAGAATAACAAATAAGTATGGAGATTTTATATCTCCTTATTTAGAATACGATGATTCATCAATAATAATATATGATCAAACCGGTATAGTTAGAAGTGAAGAAATAAGGTTTGACACAGAGTCAAATCTTAAATCAATATATTTAACTAATTCTTCTGATATAATTTCACTAGATGAGGCTGGATGGATTAATACATATAAACCATATCCTATGTATGACCTTATAAATGCTAATGGTAGTTTAAACAATAATCCATTTATATTTGTAGAAGAAGAAGAGAGTAAAATTGGATATAATGTAAGATGCAGAATCTTTGCTCACGATATAGCAAAAAGATATAGAAGCGATAAGATTAAAATAACATTATATAATGGCGACGATGTATTTTATCTAAATAAATTTGGGCAATTATCAAATGATGAAAATACATGGGTAAGCTCTGTATCGTCTGCAGATATAATAAATTTATCCGTTCAATGCACAAACACTATGCCATATATCTTCTCGGTTACAACACTGGATAATAAAGTGTTTTACGCTGCATCATATCAGGACGCATCCAATAATATGATGTTGATGGGCGGTATAACAAACATGTTTGTATTCAATAGAGAATTATGCTTTGAAATTGATAATAAGTTTTATACGGCTAAGCCAATAAGACATATATGGATGCAATATGATGATAATGAGATAGTTTTAGATTCAGATTATAAGAGTATAGAGTTGACATGATTAAACTTAGGGAATATAACATAAACCCATTTAAAAGAAGCGAAAGATATACTTCTTATAGTGATAATATAGGAGAAAAGTATCCAGCACTGTTAATAGAGAACTTTGCAGGATACATCTCTGTATATGATGGGGAGATAATTGTAGATGGAGAAAGTTTTCAATTATCTAATAAGAAAATAGGCGATGTATATAAACACTTGAAAGAAAAAGGCATTAGTGTAAAAGTTTATAAGGGTATGGAACATATACCAGCTATAATGCTGATAAATTCATCAAATATAGATATAGTAACATCAACTATAGACAGGTCTCCTTTTGACATATATTTAAATAAATCAAAAAATCTTATCTCGATGATTCCATACTCTTATAAAGATGACGTTAAGATAGAACCAATTGATAATCATACAATTATAAATGGGAAAATAATAACAGACTCATCAAGGAATGGTGATGATATAAGTTTTAGGCATCATGCTAAAAACTTTATTTTAAATATGTCAGATATAAATATAATAAGAGATATAGATTCTATATACAGTATCCCTCAAGTAAAGCAGTCTGTTATAGACTGGAACAGAATGGTAAAAGGTGAATCAAATGCCAACTATACAATATAATATTACTATAAAGGGTACAAACTCTCATATAGTACAGCCGGAGATGGATATAGGGTTCTCTGAAATACCTTATACAAGATATCTAAAGCTGGCAGAAGATTTATCACAATCTTATCATCATACCAAATTTGGATGGGATAAACGCATAGATGAAAATGTAATTTATAGAGGATATTGGGTATCTGATAAAACTGTAATATCTAATACAAAAGGTATTTCATTTTTCCCAAAAATAAATAACGGAGAGATAGTATTCGAGTTTGGCAACATTATTTATGATTATAGCGTATTTATAAATTCTAGAGACAAAGATGAATCCGGAATATATAAATTATATAAAAGGGGTGCCAGCGGCCCATATACTTATATTGATAATAGTGACATCCCTATGGATGGGGTTTATAGTTATATAACAAATTCATATGCTGTCCCTGATAATAATTTTAAAATGACAATAAAGATAGAGAAGCCAATATCTCCTAAACTTATAGAATCAGGACTTGGTATATATACCCAGGATGAATTAGAATCTGCCACTACAAGTATGTCATCACTATATAAAGATGATATAACATTAGATAATATATTATCATACTCTGAAAAACCTTTTACTAAAAAGGTAAAAGGTAAAACTGTATTATATTTAAAATTCTTCCCTATATATCCTAGTGTATCAGTATTTGATGATTCACTATCTCAGGTTACTATAGAGTCCGTTGACAATAAAAATGGTATAATATATATAGACGGTGAACATGACAATCTAAATGTAATATATGGAATACTACCAGAGCTAAAAATAGAAACTGGCGTTGGGATAGATATATATAAATCGATATCTCCGACAGATGAAATAAATTTATTGTCTTTATCTGAATATGATAATCAAGGGTTTATAATACCTAGTACAATAGATGATATAACCTTTGATGATAATGGTACATCTTATTCTGAAATGTCATTATCAATACCAGAAGAATATATTGGTTATTCAATATCGTCAGATAGTGAAGTAAACATAAATGGGATATCAGCAAATAATCCGAAATTTTATACATCAAACAATGAGCAGGTTTTGTATGCCTCATTGCCAAATGACATAGGTTTACTTATCAATAAAATTGAACCTAAGGATGGCAAGTATGAATTTCCTGGATATAAACCTGGTGGCCTATCTAGTATATATGGAATGTTTAAAAATAAACACAATGAAGATATAAGACTAGCCCATATATGCTTTACAAAAAAGGTTGAATCAGAACAATCAGCTACTGGTAGTGTAACATTACAAATACAGGAAGATAAGGTTCATAAAATTGTACATTTACCATCATGTGCATCTGAGTCGAGTATAAGTATAAAAACAGAAGACAATAAAGATGTAGAGTTTAAATTTTATGCTCCTGATTTGGTAGAGATTCCAAAATACAGAGATATACAAACAGGAATAACTGTAACGTATAATTCTGTAATTCCAAATTCAAAAACTATATACATAAGAGACAAAAAGATAAACGAAGATTCATTATCTAGCGTTGTTTCAGAATATGGAGATGATCTTTTAGGTTTATACGCTCTTTATTCTAGAGAGGTTAACCTAGATGTGTATGGTGTGAATTATAATAAAAATGAAATCCCATTAGGGACAGTAAAAACAAATATTTTATTTAGCGACAATACTATAAAAGGTATGTCTGCAGTAATAAAAAATAGCTAGGAAAAATAATGGCAAATTTACATTTAGATAGTGGCGCCCTTACACCTCAGCATGCTATTGAGGCTATAAACGAGGTATCACTTAATGTCGAAAACCTTAAGAATATAATAGGGGATGTAAATGGGTATGGCACTGGTATAGATAATTCTTATAAGACATCTGTATCAGAATCTATAGGTGATTTCTCAAAGGTATCTCCTAATATTCCAGTAGGTGTTGTATTCTCCGACTATACAGACTCATTTAGCTCTGTGGGCATAAATGACTTCTATCTGACTCTTATTCCTATAGGTGATCTAACCATAAGAACTTCCGATAATAAAACATATATAAAAGTGGAAGTAAATGATTTAAAGGAAGATAATCAATACTCTGTAATAGGTAGAAAATTATTATTCTTAAAAAATCCTATTGGAACATTTACCGTAAGTTACAAAGGTACATATCCTGGTTCTGAATATGGCGCAGGGTTTACACCAAACTGTATACCATCTCCATCTCTTCTTGCTGAAAATAAGATAACTAAACCTTCTGTTGTTAAAGTTTCAGACAGAGTATATGAGGTTACAGTATCTTCGTCAAATACATATGATAAGACTACATATCAGAAGAATGTAGATTTTGTATTAAAAGATAAATTTACAAAATTTATCTCTTCAACTGGTGCAATATTGGCTCCTAAAGAAGAAGTTTCAGTATGGAAACTGTTCAATGGTGAATATCAAAAGATAGACGATGCTAATATATATTTAATGTCTCCAAGTAAATATAGGTTTGAAACATCAATACCTATTAACACTTCAGACACTTTTGTATTGTCCGTTAATAACTGGACGGTGTCAGACTCTCTTGCACTTCTATTTAAGTTTGCATTTAATCATTCTCACAATGGAGAAGAGCTAGGTTCTCAAATTTTACATAGTTCATTATCAGGACTAAGAGCCAGCAGGTATAATCAAGCGGATAGAAGATATGGTATATCTAATATACAAGGTGATGACCACCCTCAATATTTTAATAGGGAAGGTTATATACAAAATAATGATGGAAACTTTAATAATGCCATCATAGGTGATGTACTTATAGGGTCATCAGATCCTCATAACTTATATAACAATACTGTAGGGAATTCAAGAAAAATATATTTCGGAAGCGTATCTGATGCGGTATCATTACTGTATGATTTTGCTTTTAAAGGTTTAAAATTATACGGATCTGAAAATGGTCTAAAAATAGAGACGCATGCGAATCCTAATAATCCTGATAATTCATATGCAGTAGCATTAGAACTTGATGGGAATAAGATATATTCAACCGGTGATAAAAACTCGCTACCAAATACCCTTAATATAGAGTCAAAGAATGGTGTAACTAAATTTGTAAACACAGAGGGTGGACTTAGCAAAATAATTGCTAAAACACTGAATATAAATGACATAGTTGCATCTGGTAATATAAGTATTACTGACCCTAGCTCTACATTAACAATTGGCGGAGTTAAATTTGCAAACTCAGATGGTAATGTAAATGTATCATCAGAATCTGGAAATAAGATAACATTTGGTTCAGATGTTGACCTTTCAAATATTAATGTTGAAAACATGACCCCTAAAACAATTAATATCAAAGGCGAAGGAAAGATATTATTTGGTACACAGGACGGCGCAACATTAACAGAAAAAGACAACTCAATAGTCGTAACATCTAAACTCCCGGTAGTGTTTGATGGTAGTGGTAAAAATACAGGCATTCAAAATAAGAATGCTACATATAATCCATATATGAATATATATACCTCTGCTAAGAATGGCGGATCATCAACACCAACAGACCATGACACATATATAGAAGCTGGTAAAGGTGATATTTATTTCCTTAAAGATAGTACAGTCCCTCAAGTTGAAAATGGTATATCATACGGATTCGGAGATTCAACACCAGCAGGGTCTACAAGACTTGATAATTTAACATCATGGCCAAAATCAAATATACATGCATCAGTTGGTAATTTTAAATCTACCACAGTGGCTGTATCATCTCTTAGAGAAAGAAGAGGTGTCAACTTCGGTGATGTTGGATCTATATATGTTACTGGTAGTGATACAGAATGTCCTCCAGGATGGATGGTTGTAGAATCTAAGAATGGTGTAGTATTTGTTGATGCAAGAAGTGGGGCAATAGACTGTCAGTCTATGACCTATAGCACTATTACAACTGGCGATATAAAGGCATTCGGCAGCATAACTATAGATGAGAATCTTGGTGTAACAGGAAATACATCTGTTGCCGGCGATGTAAGCTCAGAGAATATAAATGTAGTAGGTAAAGGTACATTTGGCACACTTGATATTAAAGGCACATCAAGATTTACTGGAGACGTATCATTTACAGAGAACGTAGGAATAAACTCCAACTTAAATGTAAACGGAACAATAAGCAGCAGTAACAGTATAAAGGGGAATGAATTATTCATTAAATCTAGATCTATACTGTCTGGCCCTGTTGATTTATCCGATTCACTTAAAGTTGGCGGAGTATCTTCTTTTGAAGGCGTTATAACAGCAGCCAGTGATATACGTGTATCTGGATCAATTAACTCTGCAAATGCAACTATAGAGAGAATATCTGCTTCATCACTTAAAACTACAGAAGCAATAGATGCCAGAGGTGGTATAGCTTCATCTGGATTGATATCATCTACAGGTAATATAGAGACAACAAAAGATATTGTTGCAAATATTGGTAGATTCTCTTCAAAATTAAGCACCCTAGATTTTGATGCGCAAGGTTCTGTATCTATAAGTAAAACACTTACTGTTGAAGAAAAAGCAATATTTAATGGTCAGGCTGTAATAGGTTCAAAAGAGGCAGATAAACTTACTGTAAATGGTAATGCTATATTCAATAATGGCAAGACATCATTTGTAGGTGCAGTAGACGTTAATGATGATGCTACATTTAAATCTGACCTTAATGTAATTGGTACATTAGATTTGCAATCTAACGCAAATATACGAGGAAGCATAGATGTATCAGGCCCTGTAGTAGCATCTGCTAGTTTATCAGCAAAAACTATATCAACAGAAGAGCAAATATATGTTGGATCTGATTTGAACGTTATTGGTATAACTAAGATCGGCGGATCAATAGAAGTAAACGATGGCGCAATAATCAGGGGTGGCATATCTCTAGGTGAAGATGGTAAAATATTAACTGTGAGCAGTAACGCTCAATTTAATAATAATAAAACAATTTTCTCTGGAGAAGTTGATATAACAGATGTTTTAAACATATCTGGTGAAACTCATATCAACTCATCTATCACAATAGATGGTGCTCTTACAGCAGCTGGTAATACAACTGTTCAAGGTGTATTGACAGCAAACGTTGTCAGAACTGATGCACAGGCTGAATTTAGAGGCGGTATATCAGTTGGTAGACAAGCTAAATTAGAGGCTCTTGTTGTCGATGGTAAATCAATATTTAATAATGACGTAAACTATTATGGTACTATTGCTTACAACGGCGACATAACAACACTATCAACATCAGTAGCTACACTTGGTACAGTTAACGTAACTAAGTTTATCAATCAGTCTGATAACTCGGGAACAAACCAATTTGCAGCATCAAGTATATTCAATAACGATATAACAATTGCGGGCAACGCAACAATAAAAGGCTCTATAATATCCGGTACACCAACATCTGGTGTAACAATAGAAGGAAACTCTGTAACACTTAATGGTCCAACATCACTTATAACATCTAAAACAGCATTAATAGATAAAATAAGTGGCGGAGCTACTAAAGTTATAGGATCTATTTCCTCAAGAAACTCTACCGCAGCAACAAAAGCTGTAAGCCTGTCTAATAAACGCTATACAATAATGGATAATCTCTACGTAGAAGATTCTCAAGTTAACGCTAGTGATATATTCTGTTTAGGAACATTATATGTAGGTGATATGCAGGTAATAGAGGTTCCTGGATCTAATAATAGATTTGATGAGAATTCTGCAGTGATGAACATACGTGCTGCTAGAGCTAGGTATGCCCCATAATAAATGACATGAATACTATCACATATAACATAAAAATAGGAGGGGTCGAAAAGGCCCCTCATTTAGTGCAATCTGATAATACTTTAAATACTATTTATGCAGTAGATACAAGAAGTTTAAATAAATCATTGTTCAATATAAGAAACACTTCTAAAGATAATGAAAATAGATTTATAAAGTTTGTATCTAAAACAATAAAGGGTATGACTGTAAGGTCTAATTCAGAAAATATATTAATAACAGATATATATGACAATGGTACACCATTGTATAGAAAAACACCTATAAGATTTAAAGAATATGACTACATATTAATTAACGGTGTTAAGCCGGTATCCGATTCTAATTTTTTATACACAAATGATGATAGTGTTCATGTTTCTTATTACAAGAACAACTTATTAATATTGGAGTATGTAGATACAACATACCCTGTGTATATAAATTCCTCATACAAAAATTACGAATCAATATATTCTATAGATGGTAAAGTGTTTAAATCTGTATTTGATAAAGACCATTACACTATAACATGGAATAATACAGAAACATCGTACAAGGTATTAGATACTCCAATTTTTAATGTATCAGAATATTCTATTTATAATACTGACATGTTAAGTTTATTTATAAATAGCTTCATTATGAAAAGAAAAGGCATTAATTATTCTACTATTAGGCACGGCCTCAATTTGGTAAAAGTAGAAAATGAAATAGCAAAGTATTCAAATAATGAGATTTTATTAAAAAATTCTGGTGTATCAAAAACTAATATAAAGATATCTTTTATTAAAGACGGGGTGTCTGTAAAAGATATTCTAGGAAATTCTTTAGAGAATTATGAAATAGAACCCAAATATGGGTCAATTAAACTACACAGATTTAAAGAAGAGATATCTGCAATATCTTATGATAAGGTTATAGTAGATTATCATTATTATGACTTTATATCTAATAATATAAAAATACCTAGATATATAGTAGACTCTTCTGAGTATATATCTGTTGGGTTAACTAAGGATGGATTAAAATATTACGCTTATGATTCTTTTGGTTTTATTATATTTTCTAACCACAAAATAAATAACTTGCCGTATGCAATAAATTTAGTTGATAAATCTCCTTTAAAATGGGAAATATCTGGACAGCCTGAAAATAGTGGTAACATGTACACTGGAGAAAAGGTAACAGAAGATTTTATAGAGATATCAAAAATAAGTATTAAAGATATGTCAAAGCTTAAATATGTTCTAAATAAAAGACCATCACTACCAATATCTGGAGGGCATGGGCTTAGAGAAATATATATTCCAAATCTTGCATATTGCAGAATAGTTATAGGAAAAGAAAAGGAATCGTATTTTAACTCTGGAGTCTCTGAGTTAAATGTAGGTATGTCAACCCAGGGAACATTATCATTGTATATGAGTACAGATACAAAAGTTGTATTTCAGTTAGACTACTCTAAAGATAAATATAGCGATGATGTTGAATATGTTGATGAAGATATGCAAAAGGATTTGGATTTTAAAAATCCGCCATTTATAAACAAAGACCCATTAAAGTACGATGTAATATATATAGATGGTAAAACATATTCCAAGCTTAATAGTACAAAGAAACACTATGATGACAAGGTTTATTTTATAGTAAACAAAGAGGACATAAAGCCAGGCTATAGGTTTAGTGTAGTATACGGCGATTCAATCCCTACAATGGTGCATAAGATATGAGAAAGTTTATTGAAAATCAGCAATTTAACTATGTTAATGACATATTAAATCTATCGCTTCTTAACGGCAATATAAATAGACTTGGCATTGATTTTATAAATAGAAGCCTGCTGAGAGTATCTTTGCAAGCAAATCCGTCTGTTGAATTTCTTAAAGAGTCATTAGACAGAATAGATAAACAGATTGAAGACTGGTACTCTGGATATGTTAAGAAAATAGACTTAGTAGAATCTAATAATATGTTTATACAGCTATTAAATCTGTCAACAGAAGATAGTGGATATTACTCTTTGTTTGAGATAGACACATCGAATTCCGACTCTGTTATATATTCCTTATCAGATAAGGGTTATGTACTTAGCAGTTATGACGAGAAAGAACTATTATAATGGAAATAAAGAAAACATTTTCTTCCGAGTCATTATTTTTTAATAAGATAATACTTAAACCAAAAATATCAGATATTTTTGTAAAATCAATATCATCTATAAATAGTTCCGGAACAGTAACACCTATAATGACCAATCCTTTTTATATAGATGATATAGTAAATATAAATAGTTTGCATAAAGACTCAATAGCAATTGAGATAGTCTTCGAGCATAATAATTTTACATCTAATACCGAAATATCAGATTATATAGATGTAGATATATCTAGGATAAGAAGTAATTACACTGGCGTATTAAAAACCAAACCTGTCGAAATATTATGTAAAAATTATATAGCTCCTATAATAAAAATAGATAATAGCAATGGTGTTATAGTTTCTGCAGATGTAAGTGTAAGAGGCATATCTTCTGATGGAAGAACATTATTTAATGAATCACTTAATATAGGTATAGGTGATTCAAAAGAATATATATATAAAAAAGACGGCAATATAGAATTTGATAAGATAAGATTCTTTAAAGATGGCATAGTTAGTAAATATTCTAAATCGACAAACATAGACACGTTTGATGAAGAGACAATTTATATTTGCCACCCTAAATATATAGATAGTTCAGAGAAAAAGAGTATATCTGAGAATATAGAAATAAATAGCAACAATAATATCTTTATATTAAATAAGGATACATATAGGGTTGAATGTTCTATAACTGCTACAATACTTGATACATTGTCGTCTTATCCTATAATAAAATATATAGGGGTAGTATCTAGATGAATAATTTTTTTAATACATCAGAAAAGTATGTTGGAAATACTCCAAACTGGCAGTCTAATCTTATTGCAAAAGTTCAAGAAGATGGCAATAACCTAATATCAGATATAAATAAGCTCAACAATAAGATAACTAGCAATGTTGGTGAATTTGCAAAATATGTAGCCGCATTAAGAGATAAGATGGCCGAAGCTGTAGATATGTCATTATCTATGGCATCTATATCTGGCAATAGTAATACACAATACGATATTTCGCCTAGTGTTATATATTCATCAGAAAACGTTGTTGTAAAAAATAACTCTGTGTATATCAAACCAAAAGTTGCAAATAAATATACAATAGAGAATATAGAAGTTGATACATCTGGAACATATGGCAATTCTTCAGATTATGAAAATCAAAGGTTTTATAATAAAGATACTATAGTGTCAGATACGCAATTTGAAGTAGAAAGATTTAACCTACCTGTGTCTGCTACCTATACAATAAGATTATCTAAATTGTCTCCAGTTAATTTAATATCTTTTAAAGATGTTAATTTTGGTGTAGACATACCAGAAATAGTATCAGTAGATGTATCTTCAGATGGAAAATCTTTTAAACGTATACCGTTCACAGTATTAAATGACTCTTTAAGAAGTATACAAATAGACGAATCATTTGTTAGAGTTTTAAGAGTTACAATTGTTCAGGATAATGGATATATCTCTGATGGTAAAAGAAATAGATTTGCTATAGGCATATCAAATCTTTCAATTGGTATTACTACAGTTGAAGAACATGGAGAGATAATATTTGGCCCATTTAATTCTGGATATGAAATTTTAAAAGCATCAATAGCTGCTAAAATAAATAATGATGGGTACTCTTTTAATAATTCACAATTCTCTATTAGCACAGATCTAACAACATGGTATGACATAAGCACTCCGCACTCTATAAGTGAAAAACCTAAACATTTAGATTTTAATACTATATCGGATGGGTCTATATCAACAGAAAACCCTGTAAGGGTTTTATATTTAAGAATAATATTCTCTGGCAAAAAATATAGCAATTCATATTCTGATAATAGAGTACAGAAACATACACAAAGTATAACAAAAATAAATCCTGTAATAGTATCTCCATTTGATCTAGGAGAAAAATATATCTTAGGTAAACTTTTAAATAGTTATTATGGCGGAAGTATTACAACAACTTCTTACTCTGATATAACCGGAACTACAGACTATATATCATCTATAAAAAGAAATAACGAATATGTATATAGATCTTTTGATAGTATGGGATATATGGGAGAAACTAAAGTAAGGTATACCCCTAAAAGATGTAGAGTCGAAAAGGATAATAAATATAAAATAATATCTAGTGAGACTATAGAGCCCGAATCAGTAAAAGTATATTCATATTCAAATCCTATAAGAAGAGATATAAGAGTTGCAAATTCAGAAAATGTTGTACTAGCGTTTAATGAGTATGCCGGAGTGTATAGACTTACAGACGGGAATATATACAGAGATCTAGATTTAACATCTGGATTCTTTGAGTCATGCTTCCAATGGACTTTTAAGCCATATGAAAAAGACTTATATTTATATGGCCCATCAGGTGTAATAGTTCACACATTTAAGGCTGGTGAACCTGTAAATCTTTTAGATTATTTTACATTTGCTGCTCCGTTCTCATCTGAGAAATCACCAGTAAATATGAAATTTAATAAGAAGTATCCAGAAGCTAAATTAGAAGATTCTGAATTTACTATAATAGATGGAAAAATATTTGCACATAATAGCTCTGCTATTATAAACTCAGACTATGTAGTAAAGAATAAATTAGACATAACAACAGATTTTTCTATAAACAGTATAGATATATACACTGATGATGTAAGATTGTCTAAAACTTCTGAATCATTAAATTCTTATGATGGATTAAAAGTTGCAAAACTGTTAAAGACTCAAATAATTAAAGGGTCTTTAGAATTCTCATATAAGAATGCTTCAGTATTTACATTCCTTAAAGAAGTAGATTTTATAAACGGGATTGATGAATTTAATACTGGTAACAGTATTGAAATACAATTACCTAAGGGCGCTAATAAGTTTTCATTAGGAAGGCTAATAGACCACTTTTCAGATTTAAATTTTGTAGGATATACAGACATATTTAAGACACAAGTTTACTCTGAAGCAGAATTAATATATGCCGGAGATTATTTATTAACAGATGAAAATAATCAAACATATATAACATTAGCCGATAATGCAAAAACACATGATTTAATAGATACATCTGTAATATTAGATACAAATATATCATCTGCTGGCACTGGATATTACTCTATTGATTACAATAATGGAATAATATATTCCCAATCTATAATTAGTGGCGATATAAGAGTTTCATATTTGTACTCAAATGTATTCATAGAGGGCCAAAGTATGGAAACAATAGATAAAGAAAAATACGGAATATCTGGCAGAACTGTTACTGTAAAAGAACCATCAGACTCTGACACTTATGCTGTACTATCTTTATTAGAAGATTCTATAACGGTCAATATAAATAAATCTCCAGTTGTATCAAATATAACATTAAATACAGTGATAGGATAATATAGTGGATTTAAATAAAATATCTAGGCTTTTTGATTCATATTCGCCAATAAATGAGTCTACTATAAATAATGAAAGTTCAGATATAACACCGTTATCATTAAATAACGGTGTTTATACTGATAAAAATCTTAGGGACACTTTTTGGAATTGGCATAAGATACTATTTCATAATCAGGATAAAGTATATGAGATGACAGAAAAGGCCAATAAAGTGTACGAAAAAATGCTAAACTACACAACAGATATTGGAAATAAAATTAATAAACTTTCAACATCTGCTAAGGGTGCAGCATTAGCTGATAGGTCCAACTCTAAATATACCAAGATTGTATACTATACTCCGACAAATAAATCATATAATCCTGAAGATACAACAGCATCAGTATCAAATGGTAAAATATTCGGTGTAAACAATTCAGATAAGTTTGATAGCGACAAAGATATATCTAATTCAAAGATAACTTTAGAGCATATAAGATGTACAATGTCGGATATAACAGGTGTAAATGATTGCCTAATAAGAAGTCATGATAATACACCTATTATGAAAACAGACGAAATAATAAATATTATGAAGCCGTTTAATGTCACTGGTACATCATCATTATCTGGAAGCAAAACAATTGAATTTGTAGTTGATAGAGCAGAGTATAATTCATTTAATAATATACAGATAAAAACAGAAAAACCATATGTTTATACTGTTTACACTAGTGCAGATGGGGTCTATTATAATCCCCTAAATAGTGATAAAATATTGACAAATGAACTAGATTTATCATTTAATTTATCTAATGATAGATATATAAAAATATCTGTACATTTTTCTAGACATACATTACTAAATAATGGATTGTATAATTATATATGGGATGTAAATCATATATTTATAGCCATGAAGAAATACAAAAGCGAAACAGTATTTCAAAGCAATGATATAGATATAAATACAGCCGGTGAATATATAGCAATAGACACATGCGATAATTATGAAAATAAAAACGTAAGTATAAATTATATGATCTCTATTGATGGTGGAATATTTAAAACAATAAAACCATTAAGGGCTATATCTAGAAGCGATTACACAATAAGATCACTAATCCCAATAAATGACTTTATAGATAACAATGTCGGCATTATGACAAAATTTACAGAGTCAGAAGGAAAACATATCTATACAAATTTAATAGATAAAGGTATGTTCGAGAGCAATATTATCAAATTCTATAATGGGTCTAACCCATTTGTTGATAATGGAGACAGTATATCTATAACCGGCATAATAACTAAAGATAAAAAAGTGAACTTTAATGATACTGTATTCATAAATGGAGTACCATTTAGTGGAGAAACATTATTAAGGTGCGGGTTAGTAACAATAGATGTGCCAAAAAATAAATTTAATATACTTTTTGATTACACTAATGTAGAAATAGTTTCATATTCAAACGGCACATTTATTATTAAAAAAGACAATATAGAATCAACTGTATATGACAGAGACTACGAATCTAATATGTTTGTATTAATTGTTAATACATTTGACTATATACTTGGAAACGAAATAACAGATGACATAGAAATGGACACCAAAGAAGATGGTGTTCAATTAAAAACATCTGATAGCGTTTCAAAATTATATGTATTGGCGAGAAGTAGATATTCTTCTGTTAAATCTGTTAAGATAAGAGCAGATATGAAATCATTAGATTCATATACTAAGCCTGAAATAACAAGAATAATATTTAAAGTCGTCTAACATAAGAAGATTAAAATATAATCAGGAAACAAAACATGCAAGTTACATTAACTTCTAAAGATACCAGCTTTACTTTTGTAAATGGCATCTCTGTTACACGTAATGGGACTAGTGTTGATTTAGATAAGGCCAGTCTAGATACAGTATCTGCTATATTAGCAGCTATTGATGATGGTCGTATTACATCAGATACTCCTAGATCAACCGTTCTATCTAAACGTGGCTCATTAATTGCAGCCAGAGATGGAACAGCAGTTTTAGATGCAGCAAGTATAGACCAAGACATGCTTAAACAAGCTGTTAGCGGAGCTGTAACATCAGCATTAACAGATGAGGCAGTTAAAAATCAAATAGTTTCAGGCGTCAAAACGGCAGCAGAAGAAGCTAGCACTAAGGCTCTACAAGCTACACAAACTGCATCTGCTGCAAGTACAGCTGCTCAGCAAGCTGCACAGCAAGCAACTCTGGCCATAACTAAAGCAAGTGAGGCTTCAGGTGCTGTTACTACAATAACAAACAAAGCAACAGAAGCAGAAGATAAAGCGCGTAGAGCATTAGAAACTGCTCAACAAGCAGCTACTACAGCAACTAAAGCTGCCGAAGCGGCAGGGAGGGTAACAGAAGCTGCAACTAAAGCAAATGAAGCTAGTAGTAAAGCAGCTCAAGCAGAATCTAAAGCTGCTGAAGCTGTAAGTAAAATAACACAAGCTGAACAAAAAGCTTCTGAAGCTTCGTCTAAAGTTGATGCTGCCGCAAGAAAAATTGAACAAGCAGAATCAAAAGCTTCTCAAGCTGAACAAAAAGTTGCTGAAGCTACTAGATCGGCTACAGAAGCAAAAGAAGCAGTTAGAGTTATCGAAGATAAAGTTGGATCTTTGCCTACTTTAGAGACAAGTGCTAAAGATAGCGCAGTTGTAGCTATAAATGAAGTTAAAAGTTTGGCAAATGCAGCATCTACTAAAGCTACTGGCTTGGAAGAAGCTCTCAAGACTCTGAAGACTAAAGTTGAAACACTTGAAAAATCTGGTGTTAAACCTGCTACTCCAGTTACTCCGCCAAATCCAGTAACTCCACCTCCAACACCACAGCCTAATCCTGCTAATCCGGTAACACCAGCAGATCCATCAGATCCACGATCTGGACCAAATAAATATATTATCAGAAAAGATAATGGACAAAAACTTTACGTATATGGACCTCGTCGTAACCTAGTTGATCTTACCGACTATGTATTAGCAAATGGTGATGACCAAATAGATGATGATGGATTCCCTAAACTTGGCGAAACAGTGTACACCGAAGAAGAAGGAGCTTAATAATGGCAACAGATGAACAATTAGCTACTATAGTTAACAAGTCTGTACTTAAAATAGGTAAGGACCAATTTAAGCTTAAAAAAGAACTGCCTGTAACAATTCGAGAATCCTTCTATGATGAAGAGACATCAAAAGGATTAGCTGAAAAGCGTAAACAAACATTATTAAATGAAGCGGCCCTTAAGTGGCCTCTTCATGATGAAGACAAGGTTTTCTACCTAGAAGACTGGTTTGAAGGCGAAGAGAGAGAAAGAATTATTTCTGGCTTCTACGAGAAAAATAGAAGTAGAGATGCCGAAACTAACCACTCTATAATTCTTCAACAAGCTTTTGACGCTATTCCTGATGGTTCTATAATTAAAACTAGAAAAACATCTAGATTCTTAATTGATAAAAATGAGAACTACATGGTAGACGAGTTCTCATTTAAAGTTCTTGAAAATGGCGTATATAAGAAAATTTCAAGAGTAGAACAATCTGATGGCCCAGATACACGTAGCCAATTACAAAAACAATTGGCCGAAGCTGGTGAACTGAGACATGAAGATTTGGGTCTAGAGCTTAGACCAATGCAACCATGTGTATATATTCATCACAAACGTAGACTGTATATTGACTTTAACGGAACAATGTTCATAGTTAAAAAACTTGGTCAATCTGCATTCTATCTTGGTTCACATGATGGATATAACTCAGGCAACCACTTTATTAAAGACTTTGGTATATTTACTACCAGATGGTTCCAAGAGCGCGGATATAAAGGTGGTAAAAAGGGGTTCATGCCTCCTATAGATGGATGGTCAGAAGAACACCCTAATCATGGTAACGGTTATTCAACAAAAGGATATTGGAAGTTTGGATTCAATACTTCTAACTATACTATTGATTTGTCTAGATTTGACAACAACTCTGCAATAACAGAAAATATCCAAGAAACTCCTGCTCTTACCAAACTTATCACTAGAGATATTCTTAACCGCGTTTATGAAAACGGTAATGATGCCGGCCTACAATCTGACCCAGTTACTAAACTGAGTGGACAAGAGTTAAATGCTCGTTCTAGAGTTAGTCCTGGTGGATATGTAAACACTAAAACAGGTAAACATGAATTCCCTCAAGAAGATGGCACTACAGCTGAAAGATGGGGAACATGGGGCGGAATGCAATATGGCTCAAACGGTAACGCAATTACAATTTTCGGTGACGAAGATACTGTAATTATGGACTTCTTGGCTGAAGGTTTCCACGGCGGTGCTATTGTATACGGACGTTTAGGACGTATTGATGGTGTATCAGTTGAACGTGGAGATATTAAAACAGCAGAAGCCAATGGTCTTGTTGCAAGACGACAATATCTTCTTGGCGGTAATGGACGATACAATTATACTGGTATCGTTGGTTTAAACCGTGTAGACCGTATTGTAATATCAGGATTAGAATGTGATGGTATAGTAGGACATCCAGATTGGCACGTACAACACTCTCGTTCTGGTACTAGTACAAATATTGACCCTGGCTATGGTTTATGGGTATCTAGATCACTCCCAATGACAGATATCCGTGCTGAACATAATAACTTCGGTGTATGTGCTCGTAAAGTAATGGATGCACACTGTGGATCTAAAATTTATTACAGATGGAATAAGGGTACAGCAGGCTACTACGGCGTATCAGTAGTTGTTGGTGAATCATTAGCTACAGGCGATGATGGTGTAACAGAGGAACTGTTAACACACACATACTCAGACTCTGTAATGGATATTTCCTACAATACATTTACAGTTGGTGTAATGGGTCTTCACTTCAGTAATGGCGACCTTGGCCCTAATGAAAGACGTAGGCTAAATAAATGGTGGTTGCGCGGAAACTTTATTGTACATGGTAATAACATATACGCTCCTTCTGGACTATATTATAACTATGGACACTATGGATTCTCTATTAAAGATAACGTGTTTACATACGCGTTACCATTCGGTGAAGTGTACTCTAACAGATGTGTAAGAGGAATCAAAGTAACAAAACCTGGCACCGGATATAAAATCCATGACCGTATTGTTATAGACGACAGCTACGAGTCAACTGGATCATACGATGCACGTGGATGTTTCGGTTGGGTTACAGAGGTTGACGCTAACGGCGGCATTAAAGCTGTTGGACTGAATAGAGGTCATGACTACTACAAAGCTCCTAGAGTGTCACATGTAATAACAGAGAACGGTACCGGTGCAGAGTTTGAAACAAACACAATTAATGGCTCTGCTGCAGTTACTATGGGTGCATGGAGACATCGTGGCCCAGCATTCGGTGATAAGATAGTAGACAACAGAATAAGAAATAGTCGCGACGGTAACTTTGAATATGCATTTAACTTATATTCTCTTGTTAATGCAACAATTACAGGCAATATAGTAGAAAGCTCTCCTTATTTCACTGTAGACCCTGTAATGAAAGAGACATTAACAATGCCTTATGCATCTAAACGTGCGTTTAGATCCGGTATTGAAACTAAACCATATTACATGGATACATCAGATGGTGGTACTGGTGTTATAGCATCCAAATGGGATAACAACTGGATGGTTAATGACGCCACAGGTAAATACTCTTATATTAAAGAGCCTCCTACCAATAAAGATACTTATGGTGTTGATGGTAATATGTTCAGAGGCAATAATTATAAGGCTATAACTGTTCCTGTAAGAGAAGATAAGAATCCAGATAAAGAACCTATAATGCCTGCATTCGATGCTAGTGAAGAAAGAATTATATTCAACTTCAAAGGTGATAAGAGAGATGACTACGCATGGGATACAAATAAAAAATATCCCGTAGTTCCATTTGTAACTATTACTAATCAGGTAAATAGATACGCTAATCCAGAATGGTATTATATAGATCCATATCGTGATCGCGGTAGACTAGTTACTCTTGTAGGTAGAATAAATGGCACACCTGTAACTGGTGGTCAAATAGGTTTATTGCAAATAGACTTTGGCGATAACGCTGACAATAAAAAATCTACAATCTCTGCAGAAATGAGAGTAAGTAGCAAAGGTGTTAATAGTTATGGCCGTGTAGTGTTATTTGGTAATAACAACGAATCTATTGAAGGACTTATACCTACAATTGACGGTAAACGTGCTGATTACTTCTATATCATACAAAGAGGAAATCAAAATACCATTTATATAAATGGATCTAAAGCGGTTACAACTACAGACGCTAATATAACAGCTGGTACAGCAGATTTCGATGGTGCCACCAAAGTTATGTTAGATCAATGGTTTAGAATATCTACACATATTACAGCTAAAGGTAAATCACTTGCAGTTGGCAGTAGATATGCTAATGGAGCCGGTAATTTAGCATCAGACATGGTTGCTAGAGGCAACTTCATAGTAGATAAATTTATCGAAAGATCTGAAGAAGAGATGGCTACTCTATCAGTTAAATCTGGAGTAGAAGATCCGGAAGATCTTCCTGATAAAAGAGAAATAGTATTCTCTATGGATAATGCGAATGCCGGGGACAATAAAGTTCTTGGAGATAGAGCAAGTGATAATGCAGTTATAGAATTAGCTAGTACAGAATCGTTAGATTTATCTGAAGCAAGATATGCTCCGGACGGATTTAAATTAGTAGGTGCTATTTAATAACTTAATAAGAGGGGTTAATAGCCCCTCTATAAAGGTAAATTATGTTAAAATTCGTTAGAACAGGCAGAAAAGAAACTTCTTATTCAGCTGGTCTACATCCAGTAATAAAAGCAGGACTTAGAGCTGGAAAAGGAGAACATACTGTATTTGTTCCATTTAGATTAGAATCTATCAATACACAACATAATATAGGCGTATTGGTATCTGGTAATGGATACTCTCATGGTATAGTTGTTACTGACCCAACAAAAGAAGGTAAAAAGTTTAAAATAACAAGTAATGTAGATAGATATAATATCTATATTAATGGGGAAAAATATGATGGTAGAGAACTTGACTTCGGGCAAATTTATACGCTATCATTCTCTGCAGAATTAGGTACACTAGTACATCTTGGAGCATCTAAACTTGTATCGGCAGATTTCTATCAGGGTATAAAAATATTTTCAGAACAAAGAGTAGGTGATTTAGAGATAGAACATGAACATATATCTTGGTCAGAAAAATATGGCGAGGAAAAAACTAAAACATTAGCAGCTATTGAAGCAGCTAAACTAAATACAGTTAAACCTAGTCCAATAATGCCAAGCCCAGTTACTCCAGTTACACCTGAAGATCCTAAACAAGACGATCGAGCCATTAGAGACAATAATATACTCTCACTTGAAGAAGATAAAAAAGAAAAGCTGGGAATATATACATTTAATTATAACGGTGCATACGGCGGATTAGATTCAATAGGATCAGATGGTGCAGGAGTACTTACAATTTCCATAGTTCCATCTAATCCTCCTGTAGTAAATTATTCATTATTTAATTCAACTGATGATGAGGGTAATAGTAGCACCTCTGGACAAACATCGCCAGCAACTTCAGAAACTGAAACGCCACCTGCTGTAGAAAATAAACCTGAAGGATCTGGAGAACAAAACACTCCAGCAACAGAGCAGCCTAATTCTGGCACAGGTACTAATACACCATCTAGTGAAAATGCACAGCCTGGTAGCAGCTCTGGAACATAAGTAAATCCACCAGTAGGGAATACATCAGGAATAGGTAGTGAAACTGCAAAAGAGGAAACTGTAGCAGAAAAAGAAGCTAAAGGTATATATACTTTAAATCTTAAAAATGCAACAGAAGAGTCAGTTAAATCTGACGGAGAGGGTTTAACAATTAGAGCAGTATACTCATCTACTCCAGTAAATGGATACAAACTTCTAGTTAAAGAAGAACAACAATAATATAAGGAATAAAAATGTACTTTTTGCAATCAAAAACTAATCAAGCTGGTTATGGACACTATCCTAGAATTGACGGACTAGATATCCAAGCTGGAGAACAAATTACAGCAGTAATACCGGTAAGATTCCATGACGCTCCTGTAGAAAGAACAATATTACTTGGCTCCATAATTGATTCACCTAGTGGCGAAGAAACTAGCGGAATAGGATATTTAACTATATACAAACGTGAAGTAGATGGAGTTAAAAAATTCTCTATTGCTGCTACTAGCTGGACAGCACAATGGGACGAATGGACAAATAAAAATAGCCCTCGTACAGTAGCAACTCCTGGAAACCCAAATGAATTAACATACGGAACAGAGTTTAACGCTGGAGAGTGGCACGTACTTGTAGTTCAAGGACTAACTAAAACCAAAGGCTTACTATTAGGATCTGGACATAAGTCACGTTACGGTATAGAAGCTGACTTTGGTGAAGGTATGATGATCATCAAAGGTACAGTTAAAGATGAAGTAATTGACAAATATGTTAAATACATTAAGGAAAACACACTTCCACAAAAATAAAAGATAAATTTAAACTAATGATATAAGACAGGCAAGGTGGTTTTATATCTATTTGAGGAGTTTAAGTTGTCTTTTATAAGGGGCGCCTACTTAAAATAGGCTGCCCCATTAATAAGGAATAATACAATGGCTTTATTAAATAAATATGGATATATCCTGATAGGAATAGTATTAGTTATACTAGTGTCTCTATTTGCAATAAAATCATATGGGGATCTAAAATTTAATGATGGATATATAGCTGCACAAAAGGCATATGATGATTCAAATAATAAATTAAATGCAGCAATGAATGACATAAGATATGAAATCAGTAAAAACAATTCTTTGCAAAAAGAAGAATTTAAAAAAACTGTTGAAAAACAGAATTATCAACTGATTGAAATCTTAAAGGGTGATTTTTATGATCAAATTTGTGTTAAACAAGAAGTAGTAGAATCACTTAACAATCGGGGCAAAAAATGAAAAACGTATTATTACTTTCACTACTATCTGTATGCCTATTAGGATGCAAATCATTATACAACCCTAACCTAACAAACAAAACAAAAATAGAAATACCAGAAGAAATCAGACACGGTGAATGTGAAAAAGATAGAGCATTACTAACAGGTAATACTTCTAGAGACTTAGTAAACTACGCTGCTTCACTTATTGACCATCTTGAACAGTGTAAGATAGAAAAAGCTTCACTGATTAACCAAATTGACAAAATAAACGGTGAGTTAAAATGAACACAAAAACAGCAACATTAACGTCGCTTGGAAATACATTATATACATTATCTGAATCATATGTTGCTGGCTCATTACAAATCAATAGGTCTGGACACAGGATAGACGAATTAGATCCTAGTGCTGGATTATTCCTGATAGAGCCACCTATAAATCAAGATGAAGAATTTACTATTACCTATAAAACAGGTGATGGAGCAAATACAAATGTAACTAAAACTACATTTGTTGAAAATTTATCAAATTCAACTTTAACAAAGATAATTAAAATTTTGGGCGAAATAATATACGCACAAAATAGATTATCAAAAGAATTAGGTAAAAGGATTACATATACAGAAATACATGATACTCTAGGCGATTTACAAAGCAGGGTAAAATTGTTAGAAGAAAAAGCATCGTTATACGAAAGATTAAAATGAGTCTAACTAAAAACAAATTAATACAACATGCATTGGGCTTAGAGATAGATGGAATAGTTGGTCCAAAAACAATGGCAGCAATTAAAGAACTTCAATCTAAAAATGGATTAATAGTTGATGGTGTTGCCGGGAATAAAACAATGCTTTATGTATATGCAATAATTGCAGAGAAAGAGCATAAAGAATTAAATAGACAAACATTTTTTAATGCACTAAAAGAGCAAAAACTATTTTCTTCATTTACTCAATCTCAAGTAGATGGTATCAATACTATACTAGATGTTATAAGTAAAAATACTATAACTGAACAAGCATATATGTTAGCCACTATTTATCATGAATGTGCTAGAACAATGCAGCCTATTGGTGAATACGGTAAAGGTAAAAACTACGTATACGGTAAATGGCATACACACAATGGTAAGAATGCATGCTATACAAACGGGTCAAGAACCAAAGTATATTATCAGTCAGACCTAGACCACTTTTACTATGGCCGAGGATATGTTCAATTAACATGGCTGGATAATTATGAAAAAGCTAAAAAATATATTGGTCAAGACTTTGTAAATAAACCAGAGCTAGCATTAGATCCTACAAATGCTGCTAAAATTATGTTATGGGGAATGACATACGGATGGTTTACTGGTAAAAAATTATCAGACTACATAAGTATGTTTGATGCCAATTATTCAGAAGCCAGAAGGATTATAAATGGCACAGATAAACAATTAGCTATTGCAAGTTATGCAGACAAATTTGAAACAGCTTTGAGAAAAGCTAAATAAAAAAAAAGAAAGCCTATAGCGATTAAGCTATAGGCTCTTTATTTATGAAATACATTCAATAATTTTATTATAGATATCTTCTGAACTATAATTTTCATACGCATCAAGACATTCATCTAAAGACAAGGTTCTGCTATTTAACTTATAAACAAGAAAAGAATATTTTTCATATGTCTTAATAAAATCGTTTAACAAGGATTCACCCCAAACGCGCATATTTGATTCTATCTTTCTAGAAGCCATTAATAGACTAAGATCTTTTACTGTAGTGATACCAACAGAGTCAATAACATCTTCAATATCTTTTGAATTAAATAATATCTTTATTAAAAATTTAAAAAACTCAAATTCATTATTTTCAATTAACAAACCGCTATTATACAGTCTTTCTATATTCTCAGATTGACCAGTGTCAATATCTGATAAAACATCTTTGGATATCAATACAAAAAATTTATTAATCCCGTCCTCTATATCCGAACGTACATAATGCATAAAAGACACCTATAAACTAAAATTATTTATTATTCTTAAATAGCATTGACATGCCTGGGAGCCATGATATAAATCCGGCCATTTTTATAAAAGTAATTTTCTGAATATCCATATTAAATCCTATAAATCATTAGTATCTCTAAACCCTAAAAATATTGGAAACCTTGGAGCATCTTTAACTCCAACTTCAAAACACTTAAATTTAGCAAGCTTACCAATATAAGATTCTTTATTATTCCATATTTCTAAACGCTCTTCATGAGTGAACCCAGAACCAATATTGAATTCAATATCATTGAATTTACATATTAAAGATCCAAGTCTACCATTTGGAACTAATCCATCTTTAGAAGAAGATCTTTCAGTATGGCCAAGTTCATTCTTTTTAGCTTCGTTAAGATTCTTATATTCTTCAACAAATCCTATTATAGTAGCTTCATAATCACTAAATCTTTTGAGTTTAAGGATTATTCCTTCTTTTAATGTAGATCGCCCTAATTTATATTTGCCATTAGAATCTCTAATCATTATACCTTCATAACCAGCATTAAGACAATACTCTTCATATTCAAGTATATCATTATTGTTATTACAAATCTTGTATTCAAGATTTTCAAAAAGAGGGTCATCAAAAGCTGGTATAGATTTTAATCTATCTATATAAGGTTTATCAAGATTATTTATATCTAAAATGTCAAATACGTTTATTACAAATTTATGAGAATCATCTTCTTCTTTGTCAAATGAATTAACATAAGATGTAGTTATCCTATAGACATTTGGATCAGTTTTATCAACTACAGTTATTTCGCCATCAAAATTAATATTTTTATATTTAGAATTTGAAAATTTATTTATAAGAGCTTTATTCCGTATAGGTTTCATAGATCGACTATATAGGGTACCATCTAAAGCTAAAACTCTTACACCATCTATTTTGGGGCTACAAATAACAGGATAATTTAAATTATCTAAATGCTTTTCTTCTACAGGAGATGCGAGCATAGGCCTAATAATCAAATTTATTTACCTTTAAGAGAATTAATAACTTCCATTACAACTCTAGAATCAAATTGGCCATCATAATTAGCTTTCATATGCGCCATGATTTGTCCTATTGATTTCTTATCGTTTAAATCTAAACCAGATGCCTCAGAAAAACTTATTACAACATTAGATATCTCATCATTAGACATTTGTTTAGGAAGAAGAGAAGATACAAATTCTATTTCATACTCGGTCTTATTTATAAAGGCTAAAGCCTTATCAGATTCAGATTCTTCTGTATTATTAATTCTATCAGAAAAATCAATAAGAGTTTTAGTTAAACTTTTATAGAATGATTGTAAAGCATCCAAAACAACTTTAGATTCAAAATCTTTATCTGTATTATTATGAAGTTTACCATCATTTTCTATTTTAGAAATAATAAGTGCAAGAATGTTTTCTTCTACTTTATTCTTCTTTTTAAATGATTCTACCTTAAGTAATTTAAGTTGTTCTAAACTATATTCTTTCATATAAAACCCTTAAAACAAAAAAGAGGACTATAAAGTCCTCTTATTCTTTAATGCAATAGAGATAAGTTCAATACCATCTCTATTAAGCCTTATATCACTATCTTCTATACATATCTTTTTATCATCTTTTAAAATTATATCTATTATATCAATATAAGTATTATATTCACTTTTGGCATTTTTAGACCGCATAAATTCCAGTACTTCTTTTTGAAAGCAATATGGAATAGATGAGCCGAAAAAGGTAGAAAACTTTATTCCGTAAGATATATCATATTTATCAAGTGATATACGGATAAATTTATAAAAAGTCCTACTCATTACTTCAGACCAATTATCATTTATCAAATTTCTTATGTATTCGTTTTTATAATATCCTGATCTAGAAAGCATATGATTTAGAACAGGATCTTTTTTATCGCTTTGTAAAAGCGAGAGGCATAAATCTTTATTATTATATATTTTAAATAAATATTCAGTGCCTCTCAAATAGTTGCCATCTTTAATCAGATGATCCAATTTTAATCCAGAGTATAGGGTAGCTATTCCATAATCTCTGGACAATTTAGAACCAGTAAACTTGGCCAGTTTTTTAATATTTTGATATCTTAGTTTACTAGTTAAATACTTTCCTTTAGCCATTTTGTAATCTATAGGAAGGATATTGCTTATTAAATCTTTTTTCTTTTTGAGTTATAAAATCAAGAAGAAAGTTTATTATTCTTTTAGCGACAATAAGCATTGCTTGAAACGTTAAGATACCTAAAAATTTTGAAACAGAAACCATAAAAATAAAACGAAATACTTCAATTTTAATACTATTCTATTTTACTCTCATCAATGTGAAGTATGTAGCCATCGTGAGAGTCCGGACTAAGAATTGGTTCTATAGTAAATGTTGCGCCGCAACTATGAGAAATTCCATGAATAAAATTTAATTCATGGATATCATTCCATACTAATGATAATGACCACTCTAATGGTGTACCACAAAGGTGACATGACGTCATTAAAGCTGATTCTATTGAATCAAATTCCATACCGTCTTCAGCTTCTATACAATTACTTAATAGCATATTTAATCCTGAAGGTCTTTTAAATAAGGTTTATAAATAACCTTAAGAAAACCTGCAAATCGTTTATCAAAAGTATTTTTAATAATAAATGTTTTATCATTATCTTCCGGAACGAAAGATTCTGAAATATGAGATGATAATTCAATATCTTTAAAATTTTTATCAGTTATAATATTTATTATTATACCACCATTATTTACAATGGCGTCATACTCATTTTTAAATCTAACATCTGGAACAATAATTATATCGGATTTAGATTTATTAACCTTCATCATGAAGATATCAACCCATAAGGAATCAGAAACAGAGTTTCTTCCCCATTCTGTTCCAAGAGTTTGCATAAGCTTTCTTAAGGAAACTCCTAATTCTGGAATAACATCTTCTTTTGTCCCAGATTTATAAATATAGTCAACATCCACTATTGCTTTAAGCATATCCCTTACGGCATCACCAAAGGATATAATTTCAGCATTTGGATATTCAGATTTAATTATATCTGCGGCATAGTTTTTACCACTATGGGCTTTGCCACAAAAGCCGATTATTTTCTTCATATTTTGTTTCCATTAACTGCAACTATATTTACAAAACCCCATGTATCATCTACATCGATTGTTATATCTATAGTCCCTACAGAAGAGGCAATAGCTTCTTGCTGCTCATCATTAAAGTTTAAAGAAAAGTGAGAGAGTTTTTCTCTCCCACTTTCATTGAGCGAATATTTCAGATCAATTAACATATTTATTTTTATAAAGTAAGATAATCTAAAGCCTTATTAATGCCAAGCATAATGAAATCTCTGGCAGTCTCAGGCTGAGGTTCAATAGGAGCGGGCTCAACATAAGTATCTTCTGGTGGAATACGTCCATATTTTTCCATAAACCTTTCATTTCTCCAGACTCTATTATTGACTTCGGCAAGACTTTGCCCAATAGAGGCATTAACAATATCTTTTATGCTTATAATCATAAGCTACAACTCTCACAATGTTCTTCTTCTTGAGAAGCGACAGGTTCAACTACCTCTGCCTTTGTTTGAGAATCGCCATTATACAAGGATACATCCATTGTATCTTGGTTATTATTATAATAAAGTGTCTTTAGACCATAAGCATAGGCAAGGTATAGTTCATTAATAATAGATGTAACTGGAACCTTGTCATTTGAAAAATTCTTTCTATTAGTATAAGTATTAGCAGATATGGCTTGGTCGGTATATTTTTGCAAAACAGCAACTGTTTTTATATAACCTTCATTATTTTTCCAATCCCATACTATATCATACTTATCTTTTAATCTTATTAATTCAGGAACTGTAAATTTAGCAACAGTCTCTTTGCCGCCCTTACTTTGAATTAAAGCTCTAACGGGTTCAATACCGTTTGTTGTACCTGATCCAGAAATTTTAGCAGAAGTTTCAGCAGGGAACAATGCGATCATAGATGCATTTCTTACACCATATTTTTTAACTTCATCTCTTATTTCATCCCAATCATAATATTCTTTATGAGGGATTATATCTTCTAGCGCGGGTTTACGAATATCTAAAGGCAATATACCTTCTGCCCATTTTGTATCCATCCATCCTTCACATGGGCCACGTTTTTTAGCTAATTCAATAGAGGCTTTAATAACTGCATGAGAATATGTTTGCATCCAATAATCAGTTAATTCATAATTATTATTATAGCTTAGATTATTTTTAGCAAGCCAATATGCGAACCCAGTTATACCAAGACCAATAGGCCTAAATAAATTATTATGTCGCTTAGCAGCACCAAATGGATGCTCTTGATAACTTAATATATTATCAATGGCATTCATCATTACATCTGCAATATCATAAAAATCATCAGGACTATTAACTGCGCCCCAATTAATACCACCAAGATTACATAATGCTATAAGACCATCAATATCGTATTTTTCTGTAGTGCTATCATATTTAAATTCTAAATCAGCAGTAGGTAATGCAATTTCCATGCATAAATTACTAGAGAATATAGGATACTTATCTTCATTATAAGTAGATTTCTCATTAAGAGTGTCAGCAAATCCTATATAAACTCTTCCAGTGCCAATACGCTCAGCAACAAGAAGTTCAATATATCTAGATGACGGAACAGCAATTTTATTTATTTTAGGATCAGCTACACAACGATTATATTCTTTAGCAAATTCAGATAGCTTAGAAGAATAAAAAAATTTCCAAAGTTTAGGAACTTCTGGCGGATCAAATAAATAAATATCTTCATTATTACGAATTTTATGAAGAATAAATCCATTAATCCAGATAGCATGATCACTATGCTTCATAGAATCAGCATCAGGCCTGGCACTATTTTTATAACTTACAGTGTCAAGAAAATCTTTATGTAACCCATGCCAATGAAAAGTTATGCTACCTTTACGAACACCACCTTGAGAACAAGACAGAGCAGCACGCTCTATTGATTGAGCATGATACAATGCTCCAGTATTAATAGCGGCACCATTTCTTATTGGAGATAACTTACCTCTAAGATCGCCGGTATGAATACCTAATCCAGCTCCAAGAGTGGCATATCTACGTGCAGCCATATCGACCGCAGAGATCGAATCAATTGAATCCCCTGTCTTGATAACAACACAGCTACTAAATGCTCTTGTAGGCGTTCTAAGCCTAGCTAAATGAGGCGTAGGAATATTCCACACACCTTCGGATAAGTATTTATATGCCTTTGCGACATATTGAAGTCTTTCCTCTTTAGAGTATAATTTATTCTCATTAAGGAAATACATCATTGCAACACACATATATGATATTTGAGGAGTTTCAAAATAAGTACCTGTTGCACGATTCTGAACAAGATATTTCTTTTCCCATTCAAGTGCACCAGAGATACTAAAATTGAAATCTCTATCATGATCAATAAGTGTATCTAAATACTCAATTTCTTCTTCAGTATAATTAGCTAAAATGTCTTCAGTATACATACCAAGATATGTATTTTCTTTTATTATAGAAAGAAGACTATCAGGTGTAAAATCACCATAGGCTTTTTTACGAAGATCAGACATTAAAATTCTTCCCGCAACTATAGCATAGTCAGGATTATTTTCAGAAATTAGAGACTCGGCTGAGTCTCTTAATGCCTTATTAATATTATCAGTAGTAATACCATCATAAATAAGAAGATCAGAATTCATTGCAATATCAGACATTGATGCATCTAACCCATCGCAAACAAATTCTAAAAATTTATTTATCTTTTCGGGATTATATTCTACTTTTAAACCATTACGTTTTACTACAATCATAGTGTTTTATTTGCAATTTTTTCTTGGATCATTTTATTATCACCAAGATACACTAATTCTTTCTCTTCAGTATATTTAAATATCTGTGGAACAGTTTTAGGACGAGGAAGACCTAAACTATCAAATATACTTAATAATTCATCTTTAAGTTCAGGATGTTCGTCAACATATAAGACTTCAACAACTTCTTCAAAATCATCAAAATAAGATTTTAAAGAATGTAAAGCTTCTTTGCAATGAGGACAATTATTTTTTGAATAAATTTTAATTTTCATTAAATAACCCTTTAATCTCTTTGGTGGATACACCAGGAGTATCATGTTCTATATCATCAGGCAAACCAAGATTAATCATAGTTAATCCTTCACGATAATCACCAGATCCATAATCAACAATACCTTTTTCATATGTAGTAATTTCTACTTCTTGGGGAGCCGGTTGATCGCCCATATCATTGCCAAGCCACTTATTAATCCATACAATAGGGTTTTCATGTACAGATTCAAATCCAGCAACTTCTTCTAGAGTGCCAATTTCAAAATACTCTAATCTTGTAGTAGCAAGATAGCAAAGATATTTAAACAATATCTTTTCATTCAATCCGAATATTTCACCTTCTTTAAATAGGTATTTTGCCCATTCTGCTTCTTCAAGAATAACAGTACGCCACATTTCTTTAATAGCTTTTATTACTTCAGGATCTTTAGCGATAAGAGCAATATCAGGATCGTCATTCTTTACTATTTTTATAAGATTATTAGTTATAGCAACATGCACTTTCTCATCGCGGGCAATAAGAGTTATAATTCGAGCAAGACCTGGAAGTACACCATTTTTACCAAATGCAAAACTACAGGCAAATGAGATATGGAATCTTAATGCCTCTAATGAATTTGCAGCATGTAGTGCTAAATAAATAGCTTTACAAGCTTCATATCTGGAAACTTTATTTTCATAAAATAATTGAACTTTCTCTATAGCATCATCATAATACTTAGCAATAGAATCAGAACATGTAACAATCTCTTTAATATCCAATACTGTATCTAAAACCTCTTTAGGTTGAGAGAAACTTGATTGGATAATATGAGTATATGATTTACTATGTAAAGTTTCATATGCACTCCACCATTTAACACATGCCTCTAGTGTAGGATCACTAGTAGCTATGCCAAATACTAAATCAGGAGCACGCCCCATAATACTATCTAGCATTATTTGACGTTTAATATTAGATATAACTATATGTTCTTGGGCCTTAGTTAGACTACTAAAGTTAGATCTATCTTTTGACATGTCAATCTCTTCAGGACGCCAAAAGAATCCAAGTTGTTGATCTAACAATTTAAGAATAACAGGATATTTAGGATCATCAAAACGCTGAATAGATAAACCACTTTGTTTATTTAAAAATAGTGTATCAGATACAGCATCTCTATTAAAAACTTTTGAAGACATTATTAAACCTTTTTGTTATTGTTATTATTCTTTAGGCATATGCCTAGTAAAACGGGTCGTATAGCTCAATAATAAATACTAAGATAATAGACACAGCTCAGCCCGGAGCTGCAGCTGATGCATGCAGATCTGGCTGAGTGTCTGTACAATCCCAAAGCGATTGTACAGAAAACATAAAATATAAATCCCTAAAGATTTAAGCAGGCTACTTATTTCGCCTGCTATTTTTATATTCGAGATAACGTTTATGTCTTATCTCTTTGGCTTTTTTGTTTATAAGATTATCACGATTATCATCTAATACAAAATAATCATACTCTACTCCAGGATCTGGTATAGAATCTATCAAAGACTTTAATTCTTCTTTAGTTTTAGGACAGTCCCATTGATTTATCCTTAATAACTTTATACCCATTTCAGCAGCTATGGAATCTTTTTTAGAATCTTTTAATTGCTGTAACAAAAAACCATTTTCATCTCTATGGAAATGCTTTACAAATTTTGTATGGTGGGCCCCATCTAATTCTACCACTACACCTATTTGTTTTACAAAGCAGTCAAACCTCATGCCATTCGGTAAGGTTGCTTCATAAATCACGTCATAGTTTGGATACAATTCTTTTAAGAATCTGTATATTATACGTTGTTCTTCTGATCCTCTATTATCAGAACTCACGATTTAAGCTTTCCGGTAAAATTATAATTCATACCATCAATTGCAATACCAAGTCCATTATCAAAAAAGAATTTATGATAAGCATCAAATGCATCATCATTTTCTATTTTTGCAAAATTATGAGGAGCAAATTTCCAAATAGCATCTTTATCAATTATCCTATTGATATAATATTTACCAGTAGAAATGTCAACAATACATGCTACTTCGTCGTTATCGTCTTCTAGAACAGACACTACAAGTTGAGTATCGCCAGTTCCTTCAACTATCCATCCTTGACTTAAAGGGGCCATATGAACTATTTTCATCGTTTATCTCCATATCCAAGTAAGAAAAACATAGTCATAACTATAATTATAGATACAGATACGCAACCAATAAATACTAATGGGCCAAGAAAAACTACTGCCCAAGAAATATTTATTATTCCGATCATTTTAAATATGCTTAAAGCAAGCATCATTCCTGATATATATCCAAGTAAAAATGGCCGTATATCATCTCTTACTCTATATATTTTCATTTTATATCCTATATATAGGGATCATATCTTTAACAGAACACATATTATTATATTTACAAGTTCTACAAAAGATAAGATTACTGGTAAATGTTGGGTCTGCTCTACAGAAATTAATAGCAGACTGAACATTAACCTTATTGATAGGAATTCTTTGCAATGAGATAGTATTACCTTCAGAAAAAGGAATTACTATTTCATATACATTTAGTAGATTTAATCCAAGATCATTGAAATGATTTATTATATGCAATACCCTGGGGTTAGATATAGTTCGGGCATTATTTCTTGCACCAAATACCTGGGGAGTTAGTATAAAAACTTCTATCCCGTCTTCACTAACAGTAATTAAGTCTACATATTGTTGATAACATAATCTAGGATTTCTACCATATGATAAATATATTTTCTCTTTAGAGATAAAACCAGCAGAATTTTTTATTTTATCTTTTAATGTTTTAATACAAGAAACAAAGCTAATATAAAGAGTCGATAAATATTTTATTTGAGAATCGTTTATATTAAATATCTTTAATTCCTCTGTATTATCTATATATGATGCAAGTTCAGATATATTTACATTTGGGTCTTTTAAAAAAATATTAAAAGCTTCGAATATTTTAATACCGCAAAATTCTTTAAATCTTAAATTATTGTTATTAATACCTTCAAAATCTACTATAAATTCTGGATAATGTAAGGCAACATCATCATAATTAGACATTACCTTACAAAACATTGATACTGACAAATGATTAAATGAATTAAAATTAGGAACAGTTTTTGGTAAATCAAACCCTTTAAATTCTACTTTGCCAGCAACTAAATCCTCTTCTAATTCATTATTAAACATTACATTCCTTCTTCATAAGCAGTATTTTCAGCTACAATAGTTTTATACTCAGTCTCCGTTATTTCAACAAAGAATGCCTTTTCTGGCCATGACTTAGTATATATGTTACCTTTAAATGCAGCTATTTTATTTTTACCTACGGCCCATTCTACAATAGGACGTTTATATCGTTTAGGATCGTCAGGGTCAATATGATAAGCAGTAGCCTTTTCTCTTAAACCATGAAGCTCATTCCAGCCGTGCATAATTAAATTACTATCATATACAAGACTATTTGACTCAGCAATATTATTATTATCTGGTTTTTGATCAAGAGGCATCTTTGTATATTCTACAGTACTAACAATAGTAGAATTATATTTAACTGCCAATGCTTTTACTTCATGAGATAAGGTTTTATACTTTTCTCTACCTTCAGAACCATTATTAAGTTGAACCAAATGGAAATTATCTAAAAAGAAATACAATCTTCTATTAGGATATTTATCACGATATGTTCTAAGAAGCGTCTCAATAAAATCTAAACTTCTACCGTCTATTGAATCATAAAGTACAAATCTGTCTTCTCTAGCATAAGATAAATATTTCTTATAAAATATTTCTCTTTCATCTTTAATAGAGGCGTAAAGAACAGGATTGTCTTTATATAAATCTGGTTTAGCAAATTTATTAATATCCAATAGCTTAAATAGATACATATCATTATTTTCCCATGCCCTTAGGCATGAATCAAAACAACAAATACGAGGAAGGAGCTCTTTAGCACTATCATCAATAGATAAGAATACAACCATAGAATCTGGATTGTTTTCTACTATTCTCCATGCTAAATTAACTTCCCATGAAGTTTTACCAACATTTGACCCGCCGCCAATGAATATTACTTTACCGGATGTATCACCATCGGTAGCAGCATTAAGAGAATGAAATTGTGGTTTACCCCAATTAATAAGACTAAAGCTATCAGTATCTTCTTGATACTCTTTAATAGCTAGAATATTATTAATGCGAGAAGAAGTTTCCATTATCCCAGCATTAAAATTCTGATTAATTTCATAAATTTCAGTAAGAGCTTCATTAAGCGCTAATTCAGGATCAACAGAAGATTCATCAAGATTGCGTACAAGATTTTCTAAAACACGTTTTTTAGCATTTTCAACTTTACGAGTTTTATCAGATTCAGTTTTTTCGATTTCATCTCTAATAACTTTATCACTATATCCAGTATACATTGCAAGCTCATTAATCATTCTTTCTCTACGAATGTATGATGGCTCAGCACATATAATAGGGATTACTGCTAGTGATATAACCTCAGGATCAGTATCGGAATCAAATCTTTGCAATCTCCAAGAAAAAGAATCTATAACAGGCAAAGCTTTAAAAGCTTCTTTGCCATGTTTCCTTATATATTCATCTGGATCGGTCTTTATTTTATTGCCATCTTCATCATATTCATCTGGCAAAAATATAAATTTTATTTTAATATCATGTATCTTAGATGCAACATCATCAAGAATTGCTTTAGCTTTTTCAGTTCCAGCATCATCATTATCAAGACACATAATAATTTCATAAATAGCATTGCGCCGCAATGTATTTAAATGATGTTCAGAAAAATTCAAACCACAAATACCAACAGCATTAGTAATACCATTATTATGTAGTGATAATGCATCAGAATTTCCTTCTACAACTATAACGCTTTCATTGCGTTTAGCTTTATCTAGGAGATATAATCTTTCTTTTTTGCGGTATATATTTTTCTTAATATTAGATATTGTAGATCCAATAAATTTTGGACCATTTATAAAGTTGCCTGTACTTTCATCAACTTTTCCATCATAAGCAAGATTCCTTGCTTGAAATGCAACAGGGCGACCATTGTCATCACATATCGTATAGATAATATTATTAGAATTAAATATACGTTTATTACTTAAGTCAATTTCATCTATAAATGACGCCATATAACCACAAGATTTAAGATGTTCCCGTAATTTATTAACGTCATTACATATACCAACTTTATATGTTTTCATAAATTCTCTTGAAAAGCCTCTTTTCTTCATTTCAGCTTTTTGAAGATCATTAAAATCTTCTTGAGAAATTATATAGTTTGCAGCAGCTTCATATGCCTGATACATATTTAATTCATATATATCATCTTCACTAAGCTTTTTATATACAAGCTCAACACCATATTTATCTGCAAGATATGTAGCAGTATTGTCTATTAAGCCTGCACCCATAATAGGTCTGCCTTCTAAGACATTTGCTACATTAAATATATCCATGACAGTATTACAGCCATGACAACGAAGAAGAGGATATCCCTCTTCAGTAGTAAACATAGACATAGATGGCGTATGATCATCATGGTCTGGAGATAGGCATCTTATTTTATGCCCATCTTTAACATCATGACCATGTTCCTCTAAATACTGAGGAAGAAACATACGCAACTTATCCATCTGAGTCTTAAAATCAGTAAGTTGCTTAATAGACATTATTGTATTACTCCGCTGAGTCTACTTTGTCATCATTTGCAGTAGATGCAGTTTGTACAGCTTCTGCAGCTTTTTCAGCATCAGCAAGAGCCTCTTTTTGCATTAACTCAATTTGTTCTGTAACTTTAGCAGAAGTTTTAGCAATAGCAGTAGTTAGATCTTCTTCAGTAATAAATTTTTTCTGAATCAAAACATCCATAAGAGAAGATGCTAAAATACTTAGATTAGCAATACCTTCTTCATGACTAATTACGCCGTTAGAAAGATTGTTAACAGCAGCAGTTAATTGCTCTAATGTATAGACTTGTGTATTATTATTTTTTTGTGTCATTTTATTACTTTCATTAAGCTAATGATTCTTGTTGTTTTAAACATAAAGTTTTATAATTGCAATACGAACATTGCCAATCACCAATAGGATATTTCTTCTTATTAGATTCCCATTTTTCGTAATTGGTTTTTGCAATCTCCCCAGCATTGTATAACCTGATAACTTTTTCATCAGAATATACATGTTCGTAATCTGGACGAGGAGGAACTTCTTGACTTTCTCTTAAAGAGTTAATCAATTCTGTATATCTAGCAAGAAGATTTTCCATCGTTATTCCAGGCATATCATATGAAAATGATGCACCCTTAGAATTTTTACAATCAATATGAATAAGGGTTTTACCCTCTTCAACTGGATTAAGTGTAACCCAGAATTCTTGATTATTTTCTGGACCAGCACAACTTCTATCGAAATAAGTTAAAAGAACTCTTTTAACTCCACCATTTTCTGGTTTAGAAAAATACATCAAATATAATGCAGCTTGCATTACATTTTGTACTTTAGGTGTAGGAGTGCGCCCAGATAATCCAATTAATTCAGACTTAGCTTTATAATTATTACTACTATAGGTCTTAGATTCTATAATTATAACTTCATCGGTTTCTGGATCTCTAACAACAATATCAACTTCGCCAGATAAATAATACTCTGGTAGTGACCATTTTACACTGTTAGCTTCCCAGATCCCCATCTGTTTACATTGCTCAGTAAGCCAATCTTCCCATAAATTACCAGCAGCAAATATATACTGACTATATTCACCAGATGGATCGCTTTCTTTATAACCTGCACAACGATACCATTGTTGTCTCATACATGCACCATAAATAATAGATGGATTATCCACGTCTCGACAACTAGCAGCACTAGGATACATTGTTGGCAATCTTTTTGCTTTAAGGGCTGGCTTACGTACTAAATGATTATTTAATTTATTAAAAAAATGCATTTAAATGTTTACCATTATTGAGAAACTTTTCCACACTTACAACACTCTTTATATGAGCCACCATTGTAAGTTTTTATTTCTTTATATTTCCACTTGTGAATACAAAATAAATTATTATGTACCCATTTATAAATTAAATGAATATAATACATATTAATATTCAGTTAAAAAATCTATAACAGAGATTGGCAAATAATTAGACATATTAATTGTATGTATATGTCCATCAATAACAAATACAACTTTACATTCTATTAATCCGTCATCTGCACGAAATAACCAAAAATGATGATCTTCGCCAAAATTAAAAAAGGAAAAATCAGCATAAAGCTCCATTTGATATACACTATCTCTAGTTTGAGTCATTGCAATAATAGCTTCTTTAAATTTTGTCTTATTAATAGAAACACCAACTATTCTATCTCCATTAACAGATACAGCAGCAGAAATATCATGAGAATATGCGTCTATTATTTCTTCATACTGTTTAAACGTAGTTTTAAATACAAAATTATTATAACTATCAATATAAAATTCTTTTTTCATTAGAAACTTTCATATATTATCATTTTTCTAATTATATACAGTTTTTTGTTTTATATAAAAAAGAAAAGGCTGAGATTTCTCTCAGCCTATCTTGTAGCTATCGTAACATCAGGAAGCTTGTTTAACATCCTTATTACATCGACATCAATTAATTTGGTATAAAACGGTCCAAATCTCATTTCAAAATCGGAGTCTTTCCTATCTATATTAACAGATTCGTATTTATTAGTAGGTACTTTAACCACTATTGATACAGCACCATCTGAATCATATTTATTCTCAGGAATAATTTCTTGTATCTTATTCAATATAGATTTAAATCTTACACTACTAGGAATATCATCTAATATAATAAAAGCTTCTTTTACTTTATTTTTATGTTCCTCTTCTCGAACCTGCTCTTTGCATCGTTCACCTAAATCTATAGCAACATTAACAATAGAATCAATTTCGCCATTACCTTTATAACTAGGCTTAGCAGATATAACTAATTGAAGATAATTACCAGAACGTAAAATATCTTTTAGTTTAGTATAATTAGGATCAAACACAGTAGCAGAAAAACGGTTTCCTTCACGATCTATACAATCCAGGAAGCACATCTTCTTACCAGTACGAGTATTTAAAGCACGAACAGATGAAATATAAGCAACAACAGACCCAGAAAACATACCTTTGTACATTACAGCAGATTTAACTTCTTCTGATGTAAAATGTCTTTCGGTAACAGTTTTTACTACTAGATCCATAGGATCGCCGGAAATATATACTCCAATAAAATTCTTTTCGTCTTCAAGAATATCAAATAAAGAAAATTCTTTAAAGGTTTTATCATCAAAATATTCAGATTCTTTTGATAAAAATTCCTTATATCTTTCTTTTATTTCATTAGTCATCTTACCATCTTTAGCTATTTCGCGCTTAAATGATTTCTTAGGGTCAAAGTCTAATTTAAACTTTTCATAAGAACGAAGCATAACGCTTCGTTTATATCCAAAACAATCCATAGATCCAGAACGTATTAAAGCATCAATAGCTTTTTTAGTAATACTTGATCCAAATAAATGTGTTTTTAATAAGAAATCGCCGAAACTCTTAAATGGGCGCAATTCCATAATTTGCTTATAAATAGGTTCACCAATATTAACAATGCCAGATAAACCATAAATAATATCATTATTCCTATCTAGTGTAAAGCTACTATCAGATTCATTAAGATTAGGAGGTAAAATTTTAATACCATGAGCTTTAGCATCTTCCATATAAACACGTTGAGTAGCAGAATCAGTTTCACAACTTATAATAGAACAATAAAACTCATTAGGATAATTGGCTTTAAGCCAAGCAGTATAATAGGTCAAATGACCATAGGAGTAGGCATGCGATGCATTAAACGCATACTGCGCAAACAGCATTAGTTCTTCCCAAAATGAACTAACTTTTCTCTCATCTTCACCAGAAGCAACAGCACCACTAATAAACTTATCTCTTAATGATGCAAGTAAAGCAGCATCTTTTTTCAATTATGTTATCCTATTGGCTTTTTATCCAATAGTTCTTATACTTCATATTTGTATAAGTTCGGCGTACATTTTCATCCTATAAGGATGTCGAACACTCTTGGAGATATTATATCTTTTCAATCTCTACGCTCTACGGTAGTTTATAGTTTCTATAAACTTACCTCGGTATTAGCATCTCAGCCTTCACCGATTTTGCTCGATACACATTATTTCATTACTAAAACAAGGGGCAATTACTCACCTACTGCTTTTCTTAATTTATCTGATTCTATCTCTGTGAATCCACACATATCCATTGATAAACGGAGGACAATTATGTTATCCTGAAGGTTTTTTATCCATCAGTTCTATATCTACTTTTGCTCTCGATATAGTTCGGCATACATTTTCGCCATATTGGTTAAACAACTTAGGCGCCGGCCACTCGTGGAGTCATTATATTCTCTAATGAGTTTCAGACTCTATGCTCTACGATGCTATACATCATTTAAATGTATAGTTATCTCGGTATTAGGATAAAAGCAAAATCCCTTCACCGATATTGACCAGTAATAATAAAAAGTATTTCTACTTTAAACGTCCCTTCGAACCTTCCTGAAAAATCAATTCGTTATGTGCATTTTCAAAAATATAATTATATTTTGGGAATATAAAGTCAGTCTTAGGGATCTCTCCACTAATCTTACCTATTATACGTTCGACCAAGCCATGTATACCCATTGGTCCAGGCCGCCATGTACTAACGCATACTGCTATATCGTGTATTGTTTTAGGTTTACACTTATTAATAAAAGAGGACATACCAGATTCTTCAAATTGGAATATGCCGTAATTACGCCTATCCCACATAATCTTATATGCTTTTTCATCATCCATTGGTAATGTATACCAATCTATATCAATACCATGTCTATCTTTAATAAGTTTCTTAGCATACTCAAGTACACCAAGCGTTTTTAAACCAAGCACATCTCAAAAAATTCTATATATATCAAATATATAGTGTTAAGTTTTTTATCTTAACAATCCAGACTTCTTTTTAATCTGGTTTGGCATATTTTTTCAACCGTTCTGGTTGCACCGGCCTCGTGGGTAGATTATATTCTGCATAACAGGTTCACTACCTATGCTCTGCGCCTGACTATTGCTTTAAAATAGCCTTCGGACTCGAGTTAGCATCACAGCCTTCTCGCTTAATTCCGGTGTAATAATAACCAATATTCCTATTGGAAACGCCAGATTCCTAGCTTAACAATACCAGCATATTCTTCAATTTTGTTACCTTCCCATTGGGTAACAGTTTTACCTTTACTATCCCATAATGGAACATCTTCCCATAATGGTCTATCAGATAATGCCACACCGCAATTATGAGTAACTAAAGAATTTGCAATATATGTATGATCATCTTCTACTGTTAAGTTATATACATCAAATTCGCCATCAATCTTTTCGATTTCTTTGATTTTAATGTATAGCTCTCCATCAATAGGATGTCCGTTAACATTCGATTCAGGATTATATCTAAAGTGCCCTTTATAAGAATCTCTACAGTTAATTTCTCGGCCCTCTATTAAGCCAGATTTACCAGCTTTTTTAGAAATGCTACAGCATTGTCCAAAAGCTTTAAATACGAGTTCTGGCATAGAATGGGCAAGTTGCTCACTTACAGTAAAAAATGTTTGAGCATTAGAGTCACACTCTAAGCTACCATCACCATAAAAATAACCATTAAGGAATTCTATTAATAGGTCTTTTGGCAAATTAAATACATCGCCATTAGGACGCTTATTCTCAGATTTGTCACCAAATGTGCCAAGATAATCAAATAACCTATTGCCAGCAATATGAAGCCCGAATTTATAAGATGTCCTATGATTATTAACTCTAAAGCCTATCCCAGCAGATCTTAATCTTTTAGAAATCTCTTCAACTTCTTCGTCAAGCTTTTCGCAACAAAGAAAAACTATTCTGTCAAAACGAAGGCTGCCATCAGCCCTTTTTCTTTTTGCAAATTCACGCCATCCATCTGCCATATATAGTCCACAAATCCACCAAAAATCAGGATTAGAAAAATCTATATTATATGGATTATCAGGATCATCTTCTGGAATTATTTCTAATTTACTATAACCAAGCTTTAAAAAATCTTTAGATTTATCAAGCTTAGACACTTCTTTAAATCCATTAGATAATAGATTTTTTGAATATCTATACTTTTGTAAATCTTTATCCCAAATTGGTCCTAACTTAATTTCTTGGGCAAATATAGGATGATTACCGGTTAATAAGAAGTTATTAGATGGACCAGTTTTAACTCTATATACATCATTTGATTTAGACACCATAGTTTTTACTACAGGTTTATAATGTCCATTATGAGTTAATACAAGATCTCCAACCTTAACATCTTCAATCTTTTTCAATCCAGAAAAAGTTCTTATAAAACAACCACTTACGTAACAAGCGTGGATCCCTGTTGCTGAAATACAATCTTGTAGCTTAATAGCATCATCCCAGATTTCTTTAATTTCTGGATCAGAATTATAAAGTTTCTTTATATCAGAATTTTCTTCTAATAAAACTTCTAATCTGGGACAATTTATATCAGGCATAAGATTAGAAATCTTATTTGCCTTTTCAAATGACATGCCATGAATACGGGCAGCTGATTTAAATACTTGTTTGCCAGCAGTATAAGTAATAGTACCTAAATGGGCAAATCCATCACCGTATTTCGCTTTTAAATAATCAAATATCTTTTGACGTTTATCATTACTGAAGTCACTATCGATATCCGGGAAGCCACCACCAACAGTATCAATACGTTTATGTGGCTCGATAGTTGTCATACCCAGTAAGTATAAAATATTACTACTATTTGGATTATCTAGGTCTTTAATACCAGCATTGTAAAGATTTAAAAAATAAGAATCAATATGATGAAGCTCACAATGATTAAGCTCAAACATGATATTCTTCTTATTATGCAAAAACCACTCCTCTTGGGAGTGGCTTAATACTAATTCTCTTAAAGTTTTATATTTCATTTTATCTTACTTTAGAATAACTCAAGTTGAGGATTTTCATATGCCCATCCCCATACTTCAAATTCAGTATCAGATACCATTTCAATAGTGAACTTTTTATTTTTAAGAATAGAGATAATTTTGTCAACAATATATGGCTCATATGATTCTAATTTAAATACATGAGAATCTTTACCTTTGCCTGCTGCATCAAATATAGCATCCCAAATAGGTTTCATTATATTATTTAAACCTTCTTGGTACAATGCATTTGCTTTATCTAATTCTTGATTCATATTAATTCTTTCTAAGTAAGTTTAAAAGTTTTTTCCCAATAATACATTAAAGGCTTAGAGCAATATTTAATATAGTCTAATGCACTAATATTTTTAGGTAGTAGGTCTACAACAGCACATATTGCAGGTCCTTCTATATAAGCAGAATGCTTTAATGTACAATCAAAAATAAAAGGTTCGCCATCATTATATTTTTTTACTGTCTCTTCTGAATCGGAAGAATCTTTTTCATAAACAGTAATTTCTGGCGGATTAGTATAACGAATAGGAATAAATATTCTTATTCTACGATCATCAAAATTATGATCATCTACATGTGGATCTACATTACAATCTTCAAAAAGATTAAATTCAATAGAGGCTATTTTATATCCTTCTAAAGCTAATATTCTATTAAATGAATTTACACCCTTTAAAAGATCATAATAACCATTAAATCCAGTCCTGTATAATGCTTCCGTATTGATTATATCAATACCATATACTACAGCACTACGCCAAATGCCACTATACGTATCCATCGTATTATCAAAACTTACATCTTTATACGTTTCTGCAGTTTTATGAAAATAATTTGATATAGTGGTTTTAAGCTCGTTTATTCTCTTTGGGAATATCATCTATATATCTTTCTTTGTAATATTTATAAATAATCCCTAAATCATTAATGGATAATCCATCTTTGTATATATCCATTATTAGGTAGTATCCATCATTCTCTTCTTGAATAAGAGAATGTGGCTCCATAGGTTTAAATATAGAAAACTGATACATTTGATCAAGTCTATGCTCATGATCTGTCTTAAACAAACATTTTCCATCAGACATACACATTATGATTCTAAAATCAATATATTCATTTACTTTTTCAGAATCAGAATGTTCACCAACAATAGATCCTTCTGAAAATTTATTTATCCATGCAAACCCAATTTCATTATCATATAACACATTATCTATACCATGTAAATTATTATTCCATGAAAAAGGATATACAGGGAAAGCAGACCATTTTGACTTAGAAAAACATATGTGATCTATTGCATCTACATTTTTCTTAATAATTAATCCATTGCCATCGTCATCAATAATCTTTTTACAAAAAGAATTTTCATGCATCCACTTTATGATGTTTTGAATTCTATTTTTTAGGTTTTCTGCACCCATAAAATATACCGTAATCTTTCCAAGATTTAAAATATCTTTTATTTATAATAACATCGTCCCAATCAAGAGATACGATTGAGCCGTTAATTATAAAATCAGTGTAACTTAATCCACCATATCCTATCATTATACCTTCTGGGCGCAATATATTATAAAGTCCAGAAGCATATTCATTATATGAATCAGCAGCAAGATCATCTATAAGATCAACAACTATCAAATCAAATGTCTGAGTATTTTCTTTTAGAAAATCTTGAATTTTGACTTCATTAATATTCAGAAATGATTTATTTTCATAGCAGTGTTTTTGCTCACTATAAATCCTTTCAGGAATATTATCCTTATTTTCCTCAAGTAACTCAAAATATTTAGAAACTCCAGGGTCAACAAGTGTTATCCTATTCTCATTTGATAAGAATGTTTTGCTGCTAAGCAATTGGAAATCTCCACCACCAACAACAAGTATATTTAAAAATTCTTGAGGGGCTTTACCAGGAGGAAACATAGAATTAAACACCCTCTGAAACATTAAAGAATATGTATAATATTCTCTAGATGCACTCCATTGAATCGCTCCATCTATATAAAATCCAGGAGAAGATATATCAGTTTTAAATTCTGGTACCATATTATCTATCATCAAAACAGAAAGTAAAATCTTTAGTTAAATCTGTTATATTATATTTATTTATAACAGCATCAACCTTTTCTTTTGTATAATTAGTTTCACCAACTACAATACGATATTCATCAGTTATTTTAAATTCTTTTAATTCTGGAATAACAGACTGAACAACAGTTACAATTAATTTATTCCATGTATTGTATTCGAAGAATCTATAATTATTTGATATTAGAGTGCCTCTAATTGCTATAGCTCTAATTATTTTCAATATAGCCATCTTACATGCATGTTTATGCATAAATGCAATGCCGCCTATAGCCGAATTAGTTTCATCTATATCTTGACTAAAGAATCCTACATCTTTATACCCTGTATTAACTATATATAAATCTTGAGGAAGCTTAGGATTAACATAAGTCTGTACAGTTCTTAAATCTCTTTCCCCCGGAAATACATCAGTAATCCAGTCATCAAAATCCATTTGATAATCATTAATCTGATAATCTTTGTTTATACATTCAATCATAAACTCAACATCAGATTCGGTAGCTTTTCTAATAGAAATCATATTTTAAGTCTTTCAAATATTTTAGGTAGATTAAATACATATTTGTCTATAAATGGACTTATAGTTTTATCTCCAACATCAATTGCCATTACAATTTGATATAATGGACGGATAATTAGATCTTGCCATTCATCACTTAGCCAATATAATTTATCATCTATCTTTAAATCTCTGTATTGTATATTTTTAACAGAACATAATGTGAGATTGTTTTCGTTCTTTTCTACAAATGGGAAAGATCCATTATCAATTTTTAAATTATTTTTATTAAAAAACTGTATCACTTTAGGAGAGAAAAACATTTCCTCTTCATTTGCAGCATGGTCTCTACACATGTAGATATTACCTCTAGGGCTTAATGCTCTGATCCATTTACTACATTGTGTCTTTTCGCCATTATTATACCAAGATGAAGATAATAACTCTTTAGCAATAAATAATTCAACCTCGCCAATCATATTATTATCAGAAATATCTTTTATAACTTTATAGATATTTTCAATAAATGCTTTCATAAACTTTTGAGGAATAACAACAGCTTTATCAGTTTGAAATACAGTTAATGGCTCATAAGAAAAATATCTTACTCCAATATCAAAAAATTTTTTATAATTTTTATATATATTAGAGTAATTAGATATATTATATAATACAGA